>ERZ772779.70-NODE-70-length-45034-cov-19.155050_pt1 | contig 45034 bp, 39 predicted proteins | sample MGYA00511360_ERZ772779 | MGnify/ENA primary metagenome ERZ772779 (study PRJEB29015, sample SAMEA2738112) | human oral metagenome | biome: human oral; feature: human-associated habitat; material: saliva | place: China | collected 2231 ...
ACGACAAGCCCATTGGCAGAATTAAGTATGCACTAAATTAATTCCGCCAACAGGTTCTTTCTCAAAATCCAAGCACCATTCTTCCACAAATGCTTATCTGCAATCCAATAAATATTTTCGTCCCAATGAATATCACCATTCTTTAATATATGCATAGCTTCATTCGCTGTTAATGTATTTACAGAGTTCTCAGAAGGAGAGTATACTGGATAACGTGTATTTACATCTGAATAACTTGCAGAAGAAGAACTTGGGAATTCTACATGATCACCATTAGCAAATGCAGTTCTTTGTCTACCCTCAAAGAATTCGTGATTTGTACCCCACATATAGAACCCTATTGTACCATAATCATGATAGATCTTTGGTGCGACATCAGCTGTAAAGTCATAAACCAAGTTTGGCTTAAAGTTAGCTGTAACTGTCTTAGTTGTAACAGAGGTAACTTTAGAAGTAGGATCGACTACATAATAGTCAACTTTCAAGGTATGCTGTCCTGGAGCAATAACCATGTAAGCTGAATTATCTACACTTGCAGAAGTATTAGTCAATGGGAATACCGTATTCTCTAAATTATTACCTGCAAGAGCTTTCATATTGAGCGTAATAGTACGTGAACCATTACTCTGCGCACTTGCTCCAAGGCCAGCAGCACTAAAAGAATAGTCTCCCGCAATATCATTATCCGATGTAACAACAATCTTCTGAAGACGAAGATCTTCAAACATACTTGCATTACTCAAGAAAGGCATAAAGCAAAGATAAGATGCCTTGTGCTGCAAAGTGAAAGTATATGTGCCATCAGAAGCTCTGTTAGCAATAGCTACACCACAGTCGCCAGACTCACCAAAGTGTTCTGAATTATTAGGGGCTTTCTGATTCTGTACAGCAGCGATTGTTACCTGTGTACCAGAAGTTGCATTCTTACCTGTATATGTTACAGGATAACTTGAAGCAGTAAGAGCACCAGGAACTTGGAATGTACCTCTTGCCTTTGATGGGGTAAGTTCACTTGAGGTACTCTGTGTATATGTACCTGATATATTTACGAAAATTTGGTCATCATCTTCCCAAAGAAAGTCTCCACCAGTGTGGAAAGCATGATTAGTCATTGATGTTCGTGATGTTGGCGCTGTTACAGAAGCAAAAGTAGTCGTTATCTTTCCACCTGCCTTTTCATTGCCCTTCTTTCCATCAGCAATGTCATCGTTTGAACATGCTGCAAACAATAGCAAAGCTACTGCTGCAGGAATAGCCATTTTAAAATTTCTCATAATTTGTTGTATATAAAATGATTTAAATAAATGATTCCTTGTACTACTATTTAATTATTATTTGTTGCATAGTGCGTTAATCAAACCCGCCACCAAAGCCTGCACTTGCGTGGCCACTACTTCCACTTGATGAGCCTGACTCTGCATCTTCATGACCACCACTGAGGCTTTCAAAGCCAGACTCTGCACTCACATGTCCTCCGCTAAGAGCATCTGAACCAGTTTGAGCCGATTGGTGATCACCAGAAAACTCACATAAACTGTTCCCCTCAACTAATTGTATAACTTCAATAGAAGGAGATTCATACACACGTTTCTTCTGTTCCACTTAATTTTTTATTTAATGGTTATAAAATCAAAGTTAATTACCACGAGCTATAGACGCGTATTCAAATCTACAGAACAGGTTAATTTAATCTTTTATATTGGCTTACTTCGTTAATGATTACAAACACAAAAAAGACAAAGAAACTTACTATAAGTTCTTTGCCTACATGGAGTTATACGGCGCTCCGCGCGCGCGTACGATAAAAGAAGAAAAAGATTTATTTACGTCTGCTCTGAGAGAGAGAGAGAGAGAGAGAGAGAGAGAGAGAGTACACAATTATTTGGAACTACCAAATAATTCTCGCTCTTTTTTCTATCTTTTTTTGTTAAAGAATCTATTACGCCACAGAATGTCTGTGCACCTCTTGTGCGGAGGTCACATCCAATAGCCGTAATAATATTCTTTATCATTTCCATTTGAAATACTGGTTAATTTTAACTTAACTGGGTGCAAAGATAAAAATAAATATTAAATCCCACAAAGAAAAGGCAAAGAAAAATTAAAATAAAACACTTTTCACCTTAAAACACAAGCAATTCAGCAAGTTATATTTTTGCTCTACTCTTAAATTTATCCCTTATCACAAGTGGCATTACAACTATTCTTCATAACATTCTTATTTGCTTCCTCCTCCCACCTTTAGTCTTATCCGTACTGAAAAAACTCTTCATACACTCCGCCTCATTCTACTCTTTATTACACCGAATCAAAGGACCATAAACTATTTTCGTCCTTCTAAAAACAAGTATACGCTCTATACATTTCTATAAGAGGCCCTTCAACGTTCCAGAACATACCCTCCTTGTGTGTTGAAGACGCCCTTCTTGCCCCACGACAAGGCCCTTCTTGTTCCTTATTTGCAAGTGTTTGATTCTTTGGTAGTTGTGGGGTTAGTTTCTACAGAGATTTTAGTCTTGAATAAGGCTCGTTGGATGTTTCATCTCTCACAGAGTTTCACAAATGAACAGAAGCCTTTCTGCATACGTCTTAGTTCGTGGTGTATTCTATCTCTCACAGATTTTCACAGATGAACAGAAGCCTTTCAACGAACGTCTTGAGCCGTAGCGTGTTTTATTTCTCACAGAGTTTCACAGAGGGACAGAAACCTTTCTGCGAACAGGGAGAACACACTAACGATGATTAACGGCGGCAGATATCACAGAACGTTACAACCTTCTTTAGCAGTTACGTTCTGTGATATCTGTATGCCGGAGGCCTTCTGTGAGTTCGAAACAGTGTGCAAAAAGGGTCTGTTAAATCTGTGAGTTCTGTGAGAGAAAAAACCTCTACAAAGTATGCAAGCAACCCAATAGGGGTAACCTCACATATCACGCCCCTCCCTGCGGGGGAGGGGTTGGGGGAGGGGCCACTCTCTTATGGGTTCGAAACAGTGCGCAAAAGGTTCTGTTAAATCTGTGAGTTCTGTGAGAGAAAAAACTCCCCAGCGAATCTCAAAAACGTTCTTTTTCTCACAGAGAACACAGATGAGCAGAACACACAGGGCTCATAGAGAGAGGTTTGCCCTCCCTCGACCCCTGCCTTTCACCCCTCCGTGTCCTGCTGTTCAGACCTCCGAGACACTGCCTCGTAGCCCCCTTCCTCTCCATGCATCAAGTCTTCCCTGTCGTGAAAAATCATTACATATCATCAAACTAACTACCACAAGACAAGCAAAAATTATCATTTGCAACCAAGCATATAACCCACAAGAAATCAGCTAATTACATTTAGCATTTGAGTATATGCCCTCCTTGCTTGCAGAAGACGCCCTTCATGGGACAAGAAAGCCATGTTCTCGAACGTTGAAAGCCCTCTTCTTGCATCAAGCCCGGCCTTTCGATGAAAAGAGAGGGGCATGACAACTGAAATATCTTGACAATCCCTATTGAATGTTTAGCGTTTTACTCATCCAGAGGGTACGTTCTATTTCTCACAGAAAAACACAGAAGAACAGAACACACAGCATTCCACAGAGACATTAAGTCAACCGATTTCACAGAACCTTACAGCCAATAGAACCCTCACCCACTACCCCACTCGTTTCAAGAACATGCTCTTCTTGATGCGAGAACATGCCCTTTAAGGCTCAAGAACACGCCCTTCTTGATGCTTGACAAGGCCCTTCTTCTACCTTGCTTGTAACCGTTTGATACTGTGATAGATATAAACACGATTTCTTAATATAAACTGTCCTGGTATTTACTAAACTAAATTCGGAACTTTGTCATACTTTTTCAATACTATAAAAACGCACTAATACTTGAAAGACTACGAATTTCACTAATTGCACGAATGGTGAACACATACAGAGATGATACACTCGATAGGGGTGGAGGGGACTGATTATTTGGCAAGGGGGAGGGAATTGTACTCGTAAAACTACGAATTTCTCGAATGTCACGAATAGTGGACAGAGATGGAGGCGGTGCAGCCGAAGGGGTGGAGGGAACTGATTATTTGGTAGTGGGGAGGGGATTGTACTCGTAAGACTACGAATTTTACTAATTGTACGAATGGTGGACAGAGATGAAGGCGGTGCAGCTAAAAAAAGGAGATGGGCCTTTTTTTTCATCATTGGGTAGGGAATTATAACGGAAAAGGGATGATTTTTCATTAAAAAAGCTTAACTTTGTGGGTAATATAACTAAGCAAAGTAAAAGTTACTCTACCAATAATTATCATTGCAATGCCAGTCAACAAGAATGCCTACCTGCGCTATCAAATCTTGGATCAGTGTTTCAGTAATAAGCATCGGAGGTTTAATATAGACGATTTAGTCGACTTTGTCAGCGAGAAGTTGGGCTATAACATCAGTCTGCGACAGATACGTGAGGACATTGCCAACCTGCGTTTGAGCCCTTATCATGCACCGATCCGCGCACAGCAATACGATGGAAAGAAGTGTTATTACCATTATTCTGACCCTGACTACTCTATCTTTAATAACGAGCTGACCACAGAGGAGGTGGCTAACCTCCGTTCAACAATCGATATGCTCAGCCGTTATCGTGGCATACCAACCAACGCTTGGCTGGAAGAAATCATCTCTAACTTGGAATATCGCTTCGGTGTTAAAGCCAACTCCGAGAACCTTATCGCCTTCGAACAGAATGATATGCTCAAAGGGTTAGAGCATCTGGCAGGCATCATCGATGCTACGATTAATCATCAGACGCTCGAGATAGCTTACCAATCCTACTGGGGTGAGAAACGAAACATCGTGGTCTATCCCTATTATGTCAAGCAATACAATGGTCGTTGGTTCCTCTTTGGACTGAATGATGAGAAGGGGAGGATTGAAAGCTACGCCTTAGACCGTATCGAAAGCTACGCCAGTGGCACTAAACCCTTCGTTGAGAGCATCACAACCGACTTTGCTTCTTATTTCGACAACGTCATCGGTGTGTCGGTTCCTTACGGTGATGTAGCCACCGAGGAGGTCGTCTTGCGCTTCTCGCCCCAGCGTTTTCCTTACGTCCTTTCGAAGCCCATCCACTCCTCACAGCGTGTGTTGTCCAAGCCCAACACAGTCAGTATCCATGTGAAACCCAACCGTGAACTGTCCCAACAAATCCTCTCCTTCATCCCCGATGTTGAGGTACTCTCCCCCGAATGGTTACGCAACGAGATTAGAGACAAGCTAAAAGATAATTTGCAGAAATATCTATCAATGCACGAAGACTGCACAGATAATCATTAACTTTGCAGCAAATAAGAAATAAAAGAACAAATATATATGACAGAACAAGAATTATCTAATGTGATATGGGACATCAAAGAAGTTATACGTAACTACTATGATGATTCTGAGGTGGAAGATGTTATTTTACCTTTCACCCTGCTCCGAAGACTTGATTGTGTGCTTGAGGATAAGTATGAGACGATACTCAACACGCTAAACGAAACTCCAGAGGAGATGAGAAAGTATAAGTTACAGTCGTTGATGAGGCAGAATGGACTCACTTTCTTTAATATGTCAGGTCTTTCACTAAAGAAGTTACTTAACTCTCCCGACCAGATTGGCGATGCCTTTAAGACCTATATAGAGGGCTTTACATCCAATGTGAAGGACATCCTTGCTAACTTTGTACACGAAGATGGCGACAGTGGCATTGTCGACCTATCGAAGATATACGCTCGTCTTGAGCGTGGCAATAAGCTCTTTGCCGTAGTCCTTCAGTTTGTAGAGAAAGCCGACTTACATCCAGACAGGGTGAGTAATGCCATGATGGGAACAATCTTCGAGATTGTTATCCGTCGTTCGAAGGAGTCGACAAACACGAAGGCTGGACAGTTCTATACGCCACGTGAGATTGTTAAACTCTTGGTGGCACTGACCATGTCGGGGAAGGAAGAAGAGCTGTTTGTCCCTGGTAGGGCTTTCACCATTTATGATCCCTGTTGTGGTACGGGTGGTATGCTCACCGTAGGGCGCGAACATCTACAAGAGATGGCACAGAACAAGCATCTACAAGTGTTCCTTTATGGTCAGGAACTTAGCCAGAAGACATACGCTATCTGTAAGGCCGACCTACTTATGAAAGGCGACAATCAGAACCTTGACCAGCAGCTTTTTCAGGGCGACACATTGGCTGATGACAAGCTCTTTGGTAAGCATTTTAACTTCATGTTGGCTAACCCTCCCTTTGGTGTAGACTGGGGTAAGGACACGAAGGTAAAGAGTATCGTGATGCAAGACAACCGTCCCGGCGGACGTTTCGAGGCGGGACTGCCTTCTACGTCGGATGGTTCGTTGCTCTTCCTGCAGCACATGATCGCTAAGATGGATAGTGAAGCTGGGTCGCGCATAGGCATTGTTCTCAATGGATCGCCCCTCTTCAATGGTGATGCAGGGACAGGATGGAGCAATATCCGTAAGATGTTGCTCGACCGTAACTTGCTCGATGCTATCATAGCCCTGCCTAAGAATCTCTTCTATGGAACTGATATTACCACCTATCTGTGGATACTTGATAATAAACGACCAGCAGAACGCTATCGCAAAGTGCTCTTTGTTGATGCTGCCCATAGCGAGTTTACCACCTTACTTCAGAAGAACTTAGGTAAGAAACGATTTGAGATAAGCGAGGAGGGAACGCACGACATCATTAGCATCTATAAGGCTTACGAGCCTTGCTGTCGTGACATTGTCTACGACAAGACAGGCGAGACGGAACACTTAGAGATTGCGAAGCTCATGGACTACGATGACTTCCTTTATACCAACGTGGCAGTACGACGTCCGTTGCGCCTGTGGTTTAGTGATATCCGTGCTACGTATGAGGCTTTATGCAGTAACGATGACTTTAAGGCAGACGACAAGAAGAACCTTATCTTGCGAGAGGTGGCAGCGATAGACGGTGTGGACGAGCAGCGTAGCGACCACGAGTTCTTTGTGTTCTTGAAAGAGAATCACGTGAAGACTACCAAGGCGCAGAAGAAACAATTACGTGATGTGTTTGGCAGAGTAGCTGAGGATGCCCCCGAAGTGTTCGACGACCCTATAAAGAACAGTGGTGAGCGTGTTGCTGATACCAATCTGAACGATACAGAGAAGATACCAATGAAGGAAGATATCGACGACTACTTCCGTCGTGAGGTGCTACCTTTTGCGCCCGATGCGTGGATGGAGCGTGATAAAGATAAGGTTGGTTGTGAGTTCCCTTTCACCCGACTTTTCTATAAGTATCGCCCTTTGCGTAGTAGCGAAGAAATCCTTTCAGAATTGGCAGCATTAGACAGTGCACTCAACAACGAACTCTCACAGCTAAAGGAGGACTAAGACGTATGAAGAAATACGATGAGTATAAGGATAGTGGAGTGGCATGGATTGGGGAAGTGCCGAAACATTGGAAGGTGATAAAGACCTCTTTAGCTTTTCAAGGTATAGGAAGTGGAACGACTCCTTCTACTTCTAAGAAGGAATATTATGATGACAACGGTAATGGTAAGTATTGGCTACAGACAGGTGATTTAGAGGATGGGATTGTTTATGATACAAGTAAGAAAGTATCAAACATAGCTATAAAAGAATGTAATCTAACATTCTATCCAATAGATTCTATTATAATTGCAATGTATGGTGCTACAATAGGTAAGATTGGAATATTGGGTATTGAAAGCGCAACTAATCAAGCATGTTGCGTAATTCCTGTTACCCAAAAACAAATTGCCAAATATTTCTTCTATGAATTTCTTGCGTGTAAGCCAGCTTTATTAATTGCTGCTATTGGTGGAGGTCAGCCTAACATTAGTCAAGATACTATTAAGAAACTAAAGATAGTAATACCTCCTATAATCGAGCAAGCTGCGATTGCAACCTACCTTGACACACACTGTGCAAAGATAGATAATCTCATTTCTATTCAACAAAAGCGTATTGCGCTACTCCAAGAACTGAAACAGAGTGTTATCACTCATGCCGTAACGAAAGGACAAAACCCTAATGTCGAAATGAAACAGTCGGGAGTTGAGTGGATAGGAGATGTGCCTAAGCATTGGGAGGTATGCAAACTAAAGCATTATTCTCAGGTCGTTCTTGGTAAGATGTTGATGACGAGTCCTCCAAAAGATTCAGAAGGTTTGTACACTTTGGAAAAGTATCTGAAATCTAAGAATGTAGGTTGGCTTCAACTGTTTCTTGACGAGGATAATATAGATGAAATGTGGTTTAATCAATATGAGAAATCAATCTATAAGCTACAAGAAAATGATATTGTTATGAATGAAGGGGGAGATATTGGTAAAGTGTCTTGCTGGAGAGGTGTTGATTTTGACTGTTATATCCAAAACTCCATTAATAAGATTACAGCTGACTATAATAGAGTTAATGCAGGCTTCCTATGTTATTGGTTATATAATCTCTCATCTTTAGGTTACTTTTGGTCTATAGTCTCTCAAATAAGTATTGCTCATTTGACGAAAGAGAAATTATCTAATAGTCCTGTGGTATTACCTCCTATAACCGAGCAAGCCGCTATCGCCTCTTACCTCGACCACAAATGCGCTACCATAGATACCTCTATCTCCAACGCCCAACACCAAATAGAGCTTCTGCAAGAGTATAAACAGAGCTTGATAACGGAGGTGGTTACAGGCAAAAGAAAGGTAACTGATAACTGACAACAGGCTGAGTATGAACCAAACAGGGGCTTACCACGTAATGAGCAAAGCCCTTAGAAAGGGTTTAAGGATAGTTCTAAGGGCTACAACTTAGGTCTCACTCGGATGAAACTTGAGTTTCACTATACTGAAACTCTAATTTCAGTAGACTGAAACTTGAGTTTCATAAGTATGAAACTGTCAGAAGGGTGGACCTTTGCCTAATGACAGTAGAACTGTAGCAGACGTTATATATACAAGAAAGAGAAACGAAACATTGACAATAAACAACAGCAAAATATGCTAAATCCTTTAAGCGAAACAACCTTTGAGGCGCATATTGCAAACTATCTTGCAAACAGCGACCTCTACAATCAGCGCAGTAGTGCACAGTTTGACATCGAACGCTTGTGCGATGCCGAGATGTTAGAACAGTTCTTACGAGCACAACCCATCGTATGGAAGAAGCTGTCGCAACACTTTGCGGGGCGAGAGACAGAGACGGTTATCCGTGAGTATAACAAGCGATTAGACCGTGGAGAGAGTATCTTGAACATCATGCGCAAGGGCTTCACGGTGAGTGGGGCTAAGGTGAAGTTCTGCCAGTTTAAGCCTACGTTGGAAGGCGAAGGAACAGAAAACTACAGACTCTATCGTGCCAATCGGTTTAGTGTGGTGCGCCAGATGCGCTACTCCATGGGAGCTGACAGTGGTAACGAACTGGACCTGTGTATCCTCTTGAATGGTATACCCCTCTTCACCTTCGAGCTAAAGAATGAAGGAACGGGGCAGAACTATACGCACGGTATAGCCCAGTATCGCACGCAACGCAATGCCGAGAACCGAATGTTAAGAAACTGTCTGGTGCACTTCGTGATGGATAACCAGTATGTCTTCATGACTACCAAGCTGAACGGAGAGGGAACAACCTTCCTGCCTTTCAACCGTGAGACAGTGAACCCGACGATAGAAGGCGACTATCCAACAGCTTATATGTGGAGAGACATTCTGCAAGCCGACTCCCTGCTCGACCTACTGTTACACTTCATTAAACGCTATGACGAAAGTTATGAAGACCGCAACACAAAGGAGATGAAGAGGCGCACGGTGGTAATCTTCCCACGTTATCATCAACTAAGAGCTGTACACAAACTGCGTCGGTTGGTTGAAGAAGAGGGAGTAGGACATAACTACCTCATACAACACTCGGCAGGAAGTGGAAAGACGAAGACCATGGCATGGCTGGCACATCAGTTTACGAACATGATTGACGCAAATGGTGCGGCAGTCTTTGATAGTATCATCATGGTAACCGACCGCATTGTGCTAAACCGTAATATGGCAGAAGACGTTGTCAACTTCGAGACAACGCTTGGTACGGTGATGGATATTCGTAAGCGTTCTAAAACCTTGGCTGATGCACTGAATGGTAAGAACAGAATCATTATCTCTACAGTGCAGAAGTTTGCATACGCCTTAGACTATCTGAAGCATGAGCAGCAGAAGCGGTATGCTGTCATTATTGACGAGGCTCACACGGCAGTAGGCAATGAGGCAGCAAAGGACTTAGTAAATGCACTCTCGACACAGGAAGACTTAGCCCAGATAGAAGACTATAATCCAGACGACTATGAAAGTCCGTTGGATGCGTTGATGGCACAGCAGCAGAACTACCGTAAGATGATGAAGCACATCTCTTATTTTGCCTTCACCGCAACACCAAAGGATAAGACCTACGCCCTATATGGTAAGGATGGGAAGGAAGCTCACGACCTTTACTCTATGAAACAAGCCATCGACGAGAAGTTTATCCTTGACGTCACACAGAACTACATCAGCTATAAAACGATGTTTGAGTTGATAGAGAAAGACCCCGACAAGGATGCTGATGTACAGTTTGAGAAGAAGAAGGCATTGAAGGTGATAGCTGCGATGTTGGGGAAAGATATGTATATCAAGTCGCGCAAAGCAAGTATGATGGTCGACCAGTTCATGAAGTTCACCATCAATAAGATAAACCATCAGGCAAAGGCAATGGTGGTGTGCGACTCACGACAGTCAGCTGCCGACTACAAACAGATTATCGATAGGATTATCGCAGAAGAATACAAAGGAGAGATAAAAACCCTTGTGGCTTTCTCAGGAGAGGTGACTGACAGTAGCGGTAAGAAATGTACAGAAGCCAATATGAATGATGATGGTGTGACAGACAATGCCATTGCAGAGAAGTTTAAGGAAGACGATTATAAGATATTGATAGTGGCAGAGAAGTTCCAGACAGGCTTCGATCAGAAGTTACTGCACACAATGTTTGTTGATCGCTCGTTGGGTGGCATACAATGTATACAGACACTCTCACGCCTTAATCGTACTTATTGGCCTTATAAAGAAGACACGTTGGTAGTAGATTTCCGTAATGATACTGAGTCGGTTCGTAAGGCATTCAATCAGTATTATACCGTTACAACACTGAGTGGAGAAGTCGACCCACAACGTGTCTACACGATGAAAGAAGATGTAGAGCAATGGAACCTGTTCAGTGAAGAGGAGGTAAATGAGGTATGCGAACGACTGATAGACCCAAAGAAGGTGTCAAGTGTGCCGTCAATCCTGTTAGACATTGTGAGAGAGAGGGTAGCCCCTTTAACTGATGAAGAGAAAGACAGGTATCGTAAGTTGGTTAATCGGTTTGTAAGACAATATGGCTTTTTAGCACAAGTTATCGACTTCACCGACCCCGACTTGGAGAAATTCTATGTGTTCTGTAAGGTGTTCTATAAGTATTTGCCTTATACGAAAGAGACGCTACCAATGGAGTTAGCGAGCATGATAGACCTTGACAAACTACGCATACAGCTCTCCTACGAAGGAAGCATAAAGTTAGAGGATGAGCCAACAGAACTAAAATCGAACCGTATTGGTGAAGTGGGATTGAAGCAAGAAGACGAGAAGAAGACCATTGCAGAGATACTCAATATGGTGAATAGTCCGTTTGTGGGTATTCTGAATGAGAATGATAAAATCATCAAACAGATATTGGAAGAGCTGATGAGAAACCCAGAGCTTGCCGATGCTATCCGTGCCAATAACTCTCGTGATGTGTTGGTGAATATCTGTAGGCAGAAGTTTGATGATACCATCGTAGACCAGATAGAGAAGTATTTCCACCTCAAGGAATTACTTGAGAAGGAGAAAGGTCTTGAACAGATGTTGATTAATAAGATTCTGGATAATCTGGGCTTACAGATATCAGCATCAAGAAACCTTATCTATGATGAGGCCGTACTGAAGGATAAGATAATAGCAATGATGCAACCAGAGTTTGTGGGTGTCTGCAAGAAGATGAGAGCACTACCAGAGATTGTGGATTGTTTCTTCTTTGTACTGAACACGGTAAGTCTACCTAAGTTAGATGGTATCAACGACCTACTAAAGGAAGGACTAAACAATATCTTTACTGACCCTCATCCAAATGCAGTCATGAGGTATTCTCTCTTTAACTCGTTAGTTCAGAAGTATGAATCTTACTTAAAGAAACTATACTATCTGATAAATGATGATGAGATAGAAGGACAAGGTGGAAGAGACGCCATGTTGGCAGATGCTGTACATGCCTTTAGGTGTCTATGGAAACTGAAATACGCTACGGATGAAGATGGGAAGAAGTTCTCTTCTTATTTGCAGATGTTGAGAGATTGGCGTAACAATGAAGCGCATAATGCACCTGTCAATACAGCTGCAGATGTCGATGCTGCAATAAAAGTTGTTGTGGCACTGTATCTCTATGTGACAGCATTCTCCATCACCGACCTTGAGAGTGCGGGTCATGACATGGAAGCAAGAAGAGATTGTCCGCTTTATGAGTTGCCAGAGAACGACGCTGTAAGTTATAGTCGGGTTGCAGAAGACGGCCCAGATGATAAGTAGGCGTTGATGCTGATATGATGTCTTCTTTCTGAACTGTTGCAAAGATCGCAACAGTTCGGAAGGAGATGATTGACAGTAGGCTGTAGAAGGACGAAGAATAATCTTTCTGTCATACTTATTATTCCTTCTAAACGATTAAGTCGTTAGTTTGTAGTAGGTTGGAAGACAAAGTTAAAATGACAGCAAACGAAGGGAGAAATAAAGTTGGAGGATGGAGAGTTGTTGTGATGTAAGTTCAGAGCAAAGGCTTTCCCTCTATTTTATAGATATATAAAGGAAAGAGCCCGCAATCTAACACCTATGGAACTTAATTCTCTTGTGTTAATTTTATGACCTTCCAAATGATTATTCAAAAATAAAATCTTATATTTGCAATAGTAAAAGGTATGAGTATGAAGACATCACTGTATTCTATAGGTCACGGATTTCTCGTATAATTGCTGATACAGTAGAGGTAGGACTGATAAAGCCCGTGGACCCAGAGACTAAGTCGAAGGAATTTATGACTTATTTACCATATTATGTATAGAGATTTTTATTTGCAAAGAAAATCATAATTATATGTAACAACATGATAATCAGTAACTTTTTATTTGCAAAGAAAATCCAGTCTACCCTAATCAGCTTATTGCTGGTTCTTGAAGAAGGAGAATCACAAGAAAAAGCAGTTGTTCAGAAATTCCAGAAAACTGCTACAGATAACAAACCTTATCTGACTACATTCTATAACCTTGATATGATTATAGCTTTAGGTTATCGTGTTCACAGTTCACCAGTCCCATTCCAAGTTGAAGTGGTATATCATGTGGTACGTATATTTTGAGGACAACCTTATCGTTGGAGTGTTGACTATATCTTGGAGTTCCTGTCACTTCTGTCACTCTTCTCTACCAGCTAAGGTGTTAATGCATAGAGTATTATATGGAAATGTTAAAATGACAGCAAACAAAATAAAAATAGAATTGTAATGTAGAATGGTGTAGTTGTAAGTAGAATACAGCACGCTAATCTCGCAAATAAAAAAGAAAAAAGTATCTATGCAGAAAGGCTGCACTCATGTGTATTACCTTTGCACACGTAACATAAATAATAACTTTAAAGAATAGAATTATGAAAGAACTAAAATGCCCTAAGTGTGGAAATATCTTCAAGGTAGATGAGGCTGACTATGCTTCTATATTGAACCAAGTTAAGACTAAGGAAATCGAAGCCGAGGTGAAGAGAAGAATGACTGAGATGGACGAGCGTAACAAGGCTGAATTGGCGTTGGTTACGACGAAGACCGAGCAGACATTCCAAAATAAGTTGTCGGAAAAGGAGAAGGAATTAGGTCAGAAGGTGGCTGAGATAGAACGACTGAAAGGTGAGAAAGAGAGTGAGTTGTCTCGACAGAAGTCGGAGATGAGTGAAGAGATAGCGAAACTCAAAGCACGGTTAGAAGGAATAGAGTCGCAGAAGACAAGTGAAATGAAGATTGCACTTGCCGAGAAGGAAAAGACGATCAGTGAGTTGAAATCGGAGATCAGCCAGAGTGGGGACAAACTGCAGTTGGCTGTGATGGATGAGCGTAACAAGGCGCAGCAGGCAGCACAAGAGAAAGAAAATAAGATTGTGATGCTGCAGAACGAGATAGAGCAGGAGAGGAGTAAGGCTCAGCTACATGAAGCAGACTTGCAGAAGCAACATGAGAGAGAGTTGCGTATGAAGCAAGAGCAGATAGACTATTACAAAGAACTAAAGTCGAAGATGTCGACAAAAATGGTTGGTGAGACGTTAGAGCAGCATTGTAGTAATGAGTTCGAACGTTATCTGCGTCCACTGATGCCTAATGCTTATTTTGAAAAAGACAATGATGCGAGTGATGGTACGAAGGGCGACTTCATCTTCCGAGATAGAGAGGATGGGACAGAATACCTATCTATCATGTTTGAAATGAAGAACGAGATGGATACTACTGCCACCAAACATAAGAACGACGACTTCTTGAAGAAGTTAGATGAGGATAGAAAGAAGAAAGGATGTGAGTATGCCGTGTTGGTCAGTTTGTTGGAGGCAGACAGTGAGCTATATAATAGTGGTATCGTGAATAAGAGTCATGTCTACCCGAAGATGTATGTTATTCGCCCACAATTCTTTGTGACTTTCATCACACTGTTGGTGCAGGCATCGAAGAACGCTTTGGAATACAAGAAGCAACTCATCTTAGCACAGAGTAAGGAGGTGGATGTAACGAACTTTGAGGCAAAGATGGAGGACTTCAAAGATAAGTTTAGTAGACATTATGAACTCTATACGAGAAAGTTTGATGATGCGATTAGGGATATAGACGCTACCATCTCTAAACTGCAAAAGGTGCGTGCGGAGTTGGTTAGTAGTGAAAACAACCTGCGCCTTGCTACTAAGGATACCGAGAAATTGACCATTCGTAGACTCACAACTAATAACCCAACGATGAAGGCGAAGTTTGATGAGGCTCGGAATGCACAGGCAGCAGTAGAAATTACAGACGACGAGGAATAGGCGTTGTGTCGTTACTGCAGAATCCTTATCTATTAAATACTTGAGAAAATGAAGACGTTATCCGTAAGACAGCCATGGGCCTCACTATTGGTGAGTGGGCTGAAAGACATAGAGAATAGAACGTGGGCTCCCAACTATAAGGGCCGCATCTTGATACATGCCTCATCGACGAAGGTTCCAAAGAATTTCGCTGATCGCACCATCTTTAACGTAAACAATGAAATAGAGAACAATCAAATGTTCGGTAATTTCCCTGAGTATGAAGACCTGGAATACTCAGCAATCATTGGTTATGTAACGGTAAATGGAGATAGCGACGACTCTACTTCGGTTTGGGCAGTACCAGTGGAACATCAATGGTATATAGAGGATGCTTATATCTTCGATGAACCTATTAGAGGGATTAAAGGGAAGTTGAACCTCTTTGAGACACCCGAGATTGACGAGAACAATCTACCACCAGCTCATAAGCTGGTACGTCGTGCACCACGCTTAGAGGGCGATTGCCTTGTTGTTCCACTGACAGAGAGTAGTTTGGACGATATCGTTGAGGATGGTATGTTACATTTAGGTGTTACTGATGAGGTCGTTGCTTTACTGGAAAAATCGGTTGAGGAGCAAACGACAGCAGAAGATATTTTTAAGGATGTTTTCACTGTACGCCTTGAATCACCTATTCGAACAATGACCTTCGAGGTGGCAGAAATGGGTTATGGGAACTATCAATTAGAAGATGGCTCATCTTTGAAAGCAATAAATTGGAATATGGAGGAAATCAATTACTTTGATATGGTCTTCAAATTAAAGAAGTAAACTCCTGTTATAATAGGATGGATAGAGGTCACGAAAAAGAGTAGAACTCTTGTTTGAACGTTTGATATCATACGAACATACAGTCTATGAACATCTATGTTGTCAAATAGTCACGTGACTTCTTCCACCTGTCTCAAACTTAATATTATAGTTGTACCCTGCCTGTATTCATCAACTTTCATCATCAGAACAGAAAGTATCACACTTTGGGAATGGATTTATTTCTACTTATAGGAAAACGGCACATTGCTTTAATATGTAGGTGAAATATAGATTAATAAGTCTTTACGTTTATAGTTGTGGAATAAAGGGATGTATCAACGATAAAAATCATTTGGTATCTATGATGGGAGGGGAATATCCTACGAGAGAATATTAAAAAATACTTAGGAATATAATATAATTCAAAAAAAAGTCATACCTTTGTCGGTAAATAATGATATAGAGTGTATTCCTTATTTTATTTAAGTATAATTAAAAGCTAATAAAACATGAAGTATGCTTTAATTACTGGTGCTTCGCGAGGGATAGGACGTGCTGTAGCTTTGTCCTTAGCCGAACAATATTCTATAATAATCAATTACCATTCTAATTCAGAATGTGCTCAAGAAGTGAAACAACTGATAGAGGAGAAGGGTGGTCATGCAGAACTACTGCCCTTTGACGTTGCTGATCCGAAGGCTATCGAAGCTGCTATTGATAGTTGGGAGGCTGCTCATCCAGATGAGTTCATCTCTGTGTTGGTGAATAATGCGGGCATTCGAAGAGATAATGTCATGTTTATGATGTCGGAAGACGACTGGCATAGCGTTTTGGATACGAATATGAATGGTTTCTTCTATATCACACGTCGACTATTGAAACACATGATGCCACGTCGACATGGAGGACGAATTATCAATATGGCCTCACTGTCAGGACTGAAAGGTATGCCAGGACAGGTTAATTATAGTGCAGCAAAGGCTGCTCTAATAGGTGCAACGAAGGCTTTGGCACAGGAAGTTGCACCACGAAATATCACAGTTAATGCTGTAGCGCCTGGTTTCATACAGACTGATATGACGAAGGAGTTTCCAGAGGATGAACTGAAGAGGCTCATCCCTGTGGGACGCTTCGGTAAGCCAGAAGAGGTAGCTGCGGTTGTGACGTTCCTTGCTTCGGATGCAGCTGCATACGTTACAGGTGAGGTAATTAATGTGAATGGAGGGTTGTACACTTGATGAGAAGTTGTGAGATGTTAAGGAATTACAAGTGTAAAGCGAAATGTATTATTGCTGATATTAGGGGATTTCTGCTGTTGGCTTTTAATCTCTCAAACTCCTTAACATTTATGACTCCTAATAAATAACTTATGGAAAGAAGAGTAGTAATAACAGGAATGGGAATATGGTCATGCCTTGGTACTGACCTTGAAATGGTAAAGAATTCATTATATGAAGGAAAGTCGGGCATAGGCATTCAGGAAGAGCGCCTTACTTATGGCTATCGTTCAGCATTGACGGGTATCGTTGCAGAACCTGTCATCACGAAGAAGATGCTCGACCGTCATATACGAGCAGGTATGTCAGAAGAGGCACGATATGCCTACATGTCAAGTTTGCAAGCCTTTGCTCAAGCAGGTATCACGGATGACTATCTGCGAGAGAATGAAGTTGGTTGTATCTTTGGTAATGACTCTTCAGCCCAACCTGTCATTGAAGCGTCAAAGATAATGGATGAGAAACATGATTCTGCAATGTTAGGTTATGGACTCATCTTCCAGTCGATGAACTCAACGGTGAATATGAACCTCAGTACTATCTTCCATTTGCGTGGTGTGAATTTCACTGTTAGTTCAGCTTGCGCCAGTGGTAGTCATTCTATAGGTTTAGGTTTTATGATGATCAAGCAAGGACTTCAAGATATGGTCCTTTGCGGTGGTGCACAAGAGACAAACTATTATTCAATGGCATCATTTGACGCACTTGGCGCCTTCTCCATTCGTATGGATGAACCGACAAAAGCCAGTCGTCCGTTTGATAGGGACCGTGATGGACTCATACCGAGTGGTGGAGCAGCATCATTGGTATTAGAGGATTATGAACATGCGAAGGCACGTGGAGCGAATATCCTTGCCGAAGTTGTTGGGTATGGCTTCTCAAGCAATGGCGGTGGTATTAGTCAACCATCCGATGAGGGAAGTGTTGTTGCCATGACTCGTGCGTTGAAGGCTGCAGATATGGAAGCTGATGATATAGACTATATCAATGCCCATGCTACGAGTACACACCAAGGAGATATGTATGAAGCAATTGCTTTGAACCGTATGTTTGGAGGTAAACATGCCCTTATCTCATCTACCAAGAGTATGACAGGACATGAGTGTTGGATGGCTGGAGCATCAGAAGCAGTGTATAGTATCTTGATGATGCAGCATGATTTCGTAGCACCTAACATCAACTTTGAGAATCCTGATGAACATTCAGAGAAGATGAACCTTGCTACAACAACTATTGACACAGAAGTAAATACAGTTCTGAGTAATTCATTTGGCTTTGGTGGTACTAATTCCGCTTTGGTCATTAAGAAATTTAAGGACTAATGGGTATTGACTAATTAAAACTTAATTTATATTATTATGAAAATGTATGTAAAGACCTTGTTGGTCCTTATCGCTGTATTTCTTTACAGTCCAATTGTAAATGCACAGAGTGATGAAACCTATGGTTGGGAGCAAGCTCCACGTTATAGGGGATTCATCTCAGAAGGTAATGTGTTTGGGACAGGTGATGTGAAAGATAATCGTACTTTCTTTTCCACTTCCCATGGCGTACAGATTAATCCGGAATTATTTATCGGTGGAGGTGTAGCCGTAAACTACTGGTGGGACAGTGAATACTGGAGTGTTCCTCTCTTTGTAGACACACGTCTGGAGTTTCATAAAGAATTGCGTAAGAATTTCTCCCCATATATAAGTGCAAAAGTCGGTTATAGTGTGGGAGACCGTGAAGGCTTATACTTTGCGCCACAAGTAGGATGTCATTTCTATTTCGGTCATAGTAAGTTTGGACTTAGTACTGCGATTGGTTATACACTTCAGAACTGTAAGATAGATACGAGTTTCGGGACTATAAACGGTGATGCGAATGGTATAGAATTAACAGTAGGCTTAGATATCTAAAGAGATTATTATTTGATTATTAATTTATATTTTATCGATTATGAAACGAATTGTATTGTTATTATCTTTTATCGTGTGCTGCGTGATGAGTGTGTTTGCCAAGGCAGATGTAACATTAAAGAGCGGTTCACTTTCTCCATTAAAGACCTCAAAAGCAAAAGTTTATGTTGTTTGGGACTATAGTCATGCAACATTAGAAGGTAAGGATGCGAAGGCTTTCTTGAAAGAGAAAGGCAAAGAGTGGGAGCGTGATTATCAGTCAGAACTTGAACGTGCAGAAGCAAACTTCATGGAGCGCTTCAATGATAAGACAAAGAGTGTGACGCTCACGGATAAGAAGAGTGAAGCTGACTATACCATAGTTATTGAGGTGAAAGACTTCCATTATGGTAGTACTGGTGTCTCTGTCCTCATAGGCTTTGGTGCTGGTGATGCTCACATGAGTGCTCTGATGAACTTCTATGAGAAGAACACGAAGCAACCATTTGCTGTTATTGATGTTGATGGAGTTGCTGGTGCAGGCTTCGGCAATGAGAAACGTCGTATTGAAACCTATCGCGAATTGGCTGAGCAAGTTGTTAAGCTAATAAAGAAGGCAAAGTAAATATAACGCTTTGTGTGATATAAGATATGAGAAAGATTATCATATTGATGTTTCTGTCAATTCTGAACTTATCTTGTATTGCAAAGGTGAAGTTAGAGAGTGGCAGTCTTTGTTGCCTGAAAGGTGAAAAGACTGTTACTGTCTGCTTAGATTTGACAAGGATTAAATACAATAAAGATCTCCCTTTTAAGGATTTCTTATCGCTTGGAAGAAGAGTAACTGATTGGAAAGAACGCTCTCTTGACTATTTTGTTAAAGAGTTCAATGACGAATGTTATAAGCGTAATCTTAGTGTAACGACTCATTCCAGAGGCACTAAATATATCCTTGTTCTGACCCCATTGGTTGTTTATAAAGACGGAAGTATTAGTGGTAATGCTTATTTACGTGAGGTAGGTTCCACAAAGCTCGAGGCAACGATGGCGTTTAAGTCTGACGATGGCGATAATGATGACCCAATAACATTTAAGGATCCAATGGAAGAATTAGGTGAATCTTTCGCTAAGTTATTTATAAGAGAAATTAAAAAGGCAAATAAATAAGGATGAATCTATTCCAATCAGAAAGTGATAGATACACTCAGGAACAGCTCTCTGCACGTGAGGCACAACGTCTTGCAGAGTATATTGCATGGGGACCAGTCATCTTTCAGGTGTCTCGCCTGATGGTGAAATGGGGTATTCTGGATGCGCTGCGTGATAGTTTAGAGGGTTTGACATTGGATGAACTGGTGAGACAAACGCAACTCTCAAAGTATGCTTTGAAGGTTTTGCTCGAGGCTTCACTGAGTGCGGGGACAGTTTTGGTGAATAAAGATACAGACCGCTACACCATATCTAAGACAGGTTGGTTCCTACTCAATGATCCTGCTACACGTGTGAATATAGACTTCAATCATGATGTCAACTATCGGGGCATGTTCTATCTCGATGAAGCATTAAAGGAGGGGAAGCCAGCAGGACTCAAGACCCTTGGGGATTGGCCAACAATCTATGAAGGATTGTCAAAACTTGATAAGCAAGTGCAGGACAGCTGGTTTGGCTTTGACCATTTCTATAGTGACCATTCCTTTGACAAGGCGTTGGAGGTTGTGTTCAGTAAACATCCTAAGCACTTGATGGATGTCGGTGGAAATACTGGACGTTTTGCTTTGCGCTGCGTTGAATATGATTCTGACGTCAATGTTACCATCGTTGATCTACCAGGTCAGATTGGAATGATGAAAAAGAATATTGAGGGGAGAGATGGTGCAGAACGCATCAATGGTTACTCCACAAATATCCTTGACGAAAACAATGGTCTACCACAAGGGAATTGGGACGCCATCTGGATGAGCCAGTTCCTTGACTGTTTCTCAGAAGAAGAAATCTATAGTATCCTTGTTCGGGCCGCCAAGGTGATGAAGAGGGATTCCACCTTATATATAATGGAGACCTTCTGGGACCGACAAAAGTATGAACCAGCATCACTATGCCTAACTATGACAAGTGTCTATTTCACTGTTATGGCAAATGGAAATAGCAAGATGTATCATTCTGATGATATGATCAAGCAGATTGAAAGAGCTGGGTTGAAGGTTGTTGAGACCCATGATGGTATTGGACAAGGACATACAATATTGGAAGTAAAGTTGAAATAAATAATATAAATTATAACGTATAATGGAAAGAAAAGAAATTGAAGAGAAAGTAAGAAACTTCCTCATAGAGGATCTTGAGATTGATGAAGAAAACATTGCACCAGAGGCAAAGCTGAAGGATGATCTCGGTATTGATAGTCTGGACTTTGTTGATATAGTCGTTATTGTCGAGAAGAACTTCGGTTTTAAGATTAAACCAGAAGAGATGCAGGGAGTTGTTACCTTATCACAATTCTGCGACTATATAGAAAGTAAGGTTGGCTAACACAACATTTGGTAGTGGCTGGATGCATCGATTATTGATACAATCGTTGCGTTGGTTGGATGTGAGGATGGTTTATTTAGTCACATCCCTCTTCGTTATACCAGTCTGTCTGCTACTGAATACCAATCATAGTAGGACCTCATCCTATCATTTCTACCGTTATCGCTTACGCTATGGGCGTTTGCGTGCGGCATGGAGTGTTTATGTCAATCACTGTTTGTTCAGTCAAGTAGTGGTAGATCGCTTTGCAGTCTTTGCTGGTAAACATTTTCATTTGGATATCGAAGGGTATGAGAACTTTCGCCTGTTAGAGTCAGAACCGAAAGGATTCATAATCTTCAGTTCCCATATTGGCTGTTATGAGGTGGCAGGTTACTCTCTTATCTCAAAGACAAAACGCTTCAATGCGTTAGTCTTTGGGGGCGAAAAAGCCACTGTGATGGCAGGGAGACAGGAAGTTTTGGGTCATCATAATATCCGTATGATACCTGTTAAGGAGGATATGAGCCATCTTTTCCTTGTGAATGAGGCTTTGGATAACAATGAGATCATGAGCATGCCAGCCGACAGAATTATTGGTTCAGCCAAGTTTATAACGTCTGTTTTTATGGATGCTGAGGCTCGTTTTCCTGCTGGTCCACTCTCTGTAGCTACAATGAAAGAGCAGGATGTCCTCGCAGTCAATGTCATGAAGACGTCTGCTAAGCATTATAAGGTATATGTAGCACGTCTTTCTTATGACAAGCAAGCACCTCGTCGACAGCAGATGCAGCAATTAGCTGATAGTTATGTGAAGGAACTTGAACGCAGAGTGCGACAGTATCCTTTGCAATGGTTTAATTTCTATGACTTCTGGTCACGTTAAGTTGATGATAAAGAAGATGGTAATTTTTGATGTAGAGAATCCTTCTGAAGAGGAACTTCGTGCGATAGATGTACATGTCTTACTGCCACAACAGGAGCCTTTCGTAATGATTGGAACACTGGTACATTTTGATAAGACACTTACTGTTACGGAGACTGAGGTGCAGAAAAGCAATATCTTTGTCGATGATGATTGTTTTTCAGCTTCGGGTTTGATGGAGAATATCGCCCAAACCTGTGCAGCCCGCATAGGATATGTCAATAAGTACATCCTAAAAAAGGGAATCCAATTGGGCTTTATCGGTGCAGTTCGTAACTTTGAAGTCATTGATTTACCCCATGTTGGAGACGTCATAACAACTCGTGTAGAGGTAAAAGAAGAAGTGTTTGGTATGACTTTGGCTGAAGCAAGCATAACATGCGGCGATAAAGTGCTCGTCACATCAGAGATAAAGATAGCCGTTAAGGAGCAAGAAGGCGCTTGAAAAAGGAAGAATTTCTGTATTAAATGAAAGAATTAAAAGCATCGAAAACGTTTGCAGTTCGCTTCAGTGAGGTTGATTCCATGAATGTTGTATGGCATGGTTCTTATCCTCTTTACTTTGAAGATGCACGTGAAGCATTTGGGAAGCAGTATGGATTGGAGTACATGGGATTCTTTGATCATGGCTATTTTGCACCATTAGTCGACCTCTCCTTCCACTACAAGAAGCCAATTAGATATGGGATGACGCCTCGTATAGACATTATCTATCGTCCAACAGAGGCTGCAAAGATAGTCTTTGACTATGAGATTCATGATGCGGAAGATGACAGTCTGATAGCAACAGGACACTCCGTACAGGTGTTTATGGACCTCAACTATCAGTTAGTGTGGGATAATCCTCCATTTTATCAGCAGTGGAAAGAACGCTGGGGGCAGGTGGATAAGAATTAATAATGTACAGGAAAGGATTAGAAGAAATCATGGTTTACGTTTTAGCTGATAATATTATCTCTCCTCTGGGCGACACATCAGAGGATAATTACCAGGCTGTAAAGGCTGGTAAGTCGGCTATTCGTGCCTATGCTCCAATGACGGATGGTATCCCAGACGGTTTCATCGCATCCTTGATGTCAGCTGACTTTGAAGACTTAGTCTTTCGTTCTGCGGGCAAAGCCATTGATAACTCGGGTATTAATGTAGCCGATGACCGTTCCGTTTTCATTCTAAGTTCTACTAAAGGGTCGATAGAAAGATTAGGGGAAGAGGCCGACGAAAATCTATATTTGGGTGAGACTGCCCAACGAATTGCCACTCGGTTAGGTTTTACAACCCATCCAGTAGTGGTATGTAATGCTTGTATATCAGGTTGTGCAGCAATAATCTTGGCTTCTCGACTGTTACAGTTAGGAGTGTATGATCATGCTGTAGTCTGTGGAGCTGATAGTCCTCAACGCTTTATTATCTCTGGTTTCCAGTCACTTAATGCGATGTCAGCAGAGCCTTGTAAACCTTTCGACATAGAGCGTCAGGGTCTTAATTTAGGTGAGGCCGCAGCAACGGTGGTACTGAGCAGTCGTTTTCCCTCTGGTACTTCAGCTGTTGGTAGGTCTGATAATCGGGTTTGGACGATAGGACATGGATATGTAAAAAACGACGCTTTCCATATCAGTGCACCATCGAAGACGGCAGAAGGACTGCTTGAAGCCTTACAGCAGACGATGGGAAATGTTGAGAAAGATGATTTAGCTTTCGTCAATGCACACGGAACTGCTACGCTATTCAATGACCAAATGGAGTCTATTGCTATTCAGCGAGCAGGCCTTTCTGATGTTCCTGTCAATGCTTTAAAGGGTTATATCGGTCATTCTTTAGGTGCAGCAGGAGTCTTTGAGACCATTCTCTGTATGAAATCTGTCGATGATCACACCATCTTAGGGACTCGTGGATATGACGAAATAGGCGTCTCTGGTAAAGTTATGCTGTCTGCAGAGCACAGTCCAACCCATAAGACAGGGTTTATCAAGATGCTTTCAGGCTTTGGCGGATGTAATGCTACTCTCTATGCGAAGTCTGTTGAAAGCTCTTTTGTATCTTTAAAAGAAAGGAGAGAGCGTGTCCCTTCAGTATTCAGAAAGATGCATCATGTGCGTATCAGTCCTGAAGGAGCATGGCTTGATGGTAGATTTCTCCCTGTTGATGGTGAACCAAACGAGAAGAGTTTGCTCACAACAATCTATAAAAAGATGATAGGAGACTATCCAAAGTATTATAAAATGGATGGTCTCTGTCGGTTGGGTTTCATTGCTTCAGAGCTCTTGTTGCAGGCAGAAAAGACGGAAGGAATATCTATAAAAGAACATCAAAGGAACCGAGGAGTGGTACTTTTCAATCGCTCTTCATCTATTTCCTCTGATAAAAAATACTTAGCTTCAATTGCAGACAAGGAGAATTATTTCCCAAGTCCGTCTGTCTTTGTGTACACCTTACCAAATATTGTTACTGGTGAGATAGCCATTCGCAATGACTATCATGGTGAGACATCTTTCTATATTCTGCCTGAAAAGAATGAAGAGCAGATGCAGACATTGATACAAACGGCTTTCTTAGACCGCCAAACAACAAGCTTATTGACTGGATGGATAGATTATGAAGACCGTGAACACTATGAAGCCGACATGTATATAGCATCTATTAATAAGGTGTAATAATTAACAATAAAATAGAAAAATCATATTATATATAAAATAGACATAACAATGAACGAGTTAGTAAAAGAACTAAAGGACGAGATTATAGAGGCTTTGAACCTCGAAGAAATGACAGCTGACGATATTGATGAGAACGAGCCTCTCTTCGGTGAAGGTCTGGGATTAGACTCAATCGATGCTTTGGAGTTGATTGTTCTTTTGGAAAAGAAGTACGGTATCAAGCTGGCAGACCCTGCTGAAGGTAAGAAAATCTTCACCAGTGTGGCTTCTATTGCCGACTATGTCAGCAAGAACCGAAAGAAATAAAGCTACTTTGTGGGTAATAATATCGAACGGATAAACCAATAAAATGAATATTGCAGTTACTGGCGAAGGCATAATCTCTGCTATTGGCTTTAACAAACAAGAGGTGTTACGGTCATTGATAGCGGGGGAGAGTGGCATTGGGATGCTAAAGCATCTTCAATCAGTTCATCATGAATTGCCTGTAGGAGAGGTTGATTTGGCGAATGAACAGATGAAAGAGATGCTTGGGATCCCTGTATCTCAGATGATGAGTCGTACAGCCTTGATGGGTACCATTGCTGTTCGTCAGGCATTAATGGACGCAGGTATCAGTGTCGATGACATCCTTGCACGTAAGAAAAAGGGTGAGAGTCTGCGCATAGCACTTGTCTCTGGGACAACAGTAGGTGGGATGGATATCACTGAGCTCTACTTTGATCATATTGCGAAAGACGACAATGTATCCTTCCTTCGGCATCATGATTGTGGTAGTTGCACGAACACTATGGCTGATTACTTTGGCATCTTCACGGAAGTAACGACTTTGTCTACTGCGTGTTCTTCGGCAGCTAATGCTATTATGTTTGGTGCACGACTGCTGAAAGATCATCAAGCTGACATCGTAATAGCTGGTGGTACTGAGTCTTTATCTCGCTTTCACCTCAATGGTTTCAATTCATTGATGATTCTTGACCATGAGCGTTGTCGTCCGTTTGATGCTACAAGGGCTGGTCTGAATTTGGGTGAAGGTGCGGCTTTCGTTGTGTTAGAGTCAGAGGAGTCTGCCAATAAACGTGGTGTAAATGTCCATGCATATCTTACGGGATATGGTAATGCCTGTGACGCATATCATCAAACAGCATCGTCTGAAGATGGCGAAGGCGCTTATCTTGCTATGAAAGAGGCCTTGGACATGGCACATCTCACTCCGAAAGATATTCAATATGTTAATGCTCACGGAACAGGAACACCTAATAATGACCAAAGTGAGAGTGTTTCCTTACGTCGAATCTTTGGCGATGAGATCCCGTTGATATCCAGCACAAAGTCTTTTACTGGTCACACTACGAGTGCGTCAGGAAGTATTGAGGCTGTTATCTGTATCTTAGCGATGCAGAACCATTTTGTCCCAGCCAACTTAGGTTGGGCACATCAGATGGAGAAGGGTATTACTCCGACCTTAGGCAAACAGAGTGTCACGTTGGAGAACGTACTCTGTAACTCTTTTGGTTTCGGTGGTAACGACTCTGCTTTATTGTTTTCTGCCCATCCAACAACCATAGAAGAACCAGTTGAAACAGGGAAAGATATTAAGGTCTTGTCCCGTGTTGAACTTACTTCAGAGGAACAGTTGGAAGACATCCGTAAGTATGTCAAGCCTTTAGAGGCACGTCGCATGGGCAAAATCATGAAGAGTTCGTTGCTTTCTTCTTTGGAAGCATTGTCCCAAGCAGGCGTTGAAAAACCTGATGCCATCATCACTGGAACGATGTATGGTTGTTTGGAATATAGCGAACGACTGTTGGAACAGATGAAGGAGGAGGGTGAGACAATGCTGAAACCCACTTACTTCATGCAGAGTACACACAACACCATAGGAAGTAATATCGCCATTAAAACCCACTGTCATGGCTACAACGTTACCTATACACAGGGTACGGAATCTCTGTCGTGGGCATTGCGTGATGCAGAGATGCTACTAAAAGAAGGGAAAGCAAAGACAGTTCTTGTGGGATGTCACGATGAGAGTACTCCACTTTTTAATTCATTATTGAAGCGGGATGGGGCAGAAGAGCAGCCTTCAATCCATGCTATCGCAATGGTATTATCATGTGGCGAGTAGTTATCTTGTCCGTTATTCAGAGTTCTCTGTTGGCAGGAGGGCAGGTGTTTTTGAAGTTTGCACTTCAGAAAATGCTCCCTTTTGGCTGGACTCGTACGTTCTGGTGTAGCCTTTTATTGAATTGGCAGTTTGCTTGTAGTGGACTGTTATTTGGTTCAAGTTCCATACTTTGGATGTATATCGTTAAGCATTACCCTCTGAGTGTGGCTTATCCGATGATTAGTTTGAGTTATGTATTTGGACTTCTTGCTGCAATACTCTTTTTCCATGAGTCCGTTTCTGTGATGAAGTGGGTAGGAGTGAGCCTGATAATATTAGGCTGCTGCTTGATTGCCAAGTAGAAAAATAAGATGTAAAATGAAAAAGTTATTGTTAATTTTGGTGGTGTTCTGTATCACCACGACGACTGTTTCAGCACAAGCTGTCAGTGAAGCAAAGATAAGACAGCAGATAGAAGCTGCCGCAGCAAGTATGAAAACCATGCAATGTGATTTCGTTCAGACGAAGTTTCTCCGCATGTTGAATGATAAGATGGTGTCACGTGGTAAGATGTATTACCAGCAAAGTGATAAACTCCGTTGGGAGTACACCTCGCCTTATGCCTATGCTTTCGTACTGAATGGCTCACGTGTTCTGATCAGTAAGGGCAATCGCAATGATGTTATCAATGTCAATCAGAGTAAGTTTTTTAAGGAGATAGCACGCATAATGATGAACAGTGTTGTGGGAAAAGCCCTCAATGACAAACGTGATTTCAAAGTTAGTCTCTCTTCATCAGCAACCGAGTATGTCGCTACTCTCTATCCACAGCAGAAGCAGATGCAGCAGATGTTTCAGAAGATTATCCTTCATTTCAACCGTCAAAAGGCCATGGTTGCCAAGGTTGAACTTATAGAAAAGCGTGGCGATTGTACAGTTATTGAAATGACGAATGTAAAAGTAAATAGTCCTATTAATGCGAAAGTATTTACTGTTAATTAGTATTCTTCTGCTTTCCCTCGCTTCTCTGACGGTACAAGCACAGGATAGTCTTATTGTTCAACAGGCTCCTTTGTTGGATAGTATAGGCTGTAAAACAAGGTATGCAACTACGATTGAACTGTCAAAAGGCTATCTCAGCGGTATTACTATCATGGTACGTGAGGCAGATGTTTATCATGGTGTCTTGTTCAATGAGTTTGGTATCACGGCATTAGAGTTCACTTATCAGCCTCAGACGAAGAAAGTAGAGTTGATAGAGGTCATTGCAATGCTTGATAAATGGTATATCCGTCGTGTACTAAAAAATGACTTACAGCATGTTATGGAGAACCTTATGAAGGGTAATCCAACCTATAAAGATGAGAAATATCACATCAGTTACAAGTTTTCAGTGATGAGTAATGATGAAAATGCCAGTATAGAGGAGGGAGAGAACGATGCAACTAAAGAATAATTTATATAAGATAATTCGCAAGGAAGAGGTAGATCGTGTTGTGAATTACACCATCGAGCTAAGCCCTTCTTGTGTTATCTATGCAGCCCATTTCCCAGGTGAACCTATTACTCCAGGTGTATGTATCGTTCAAATGGGCAAGGAACTTGTTGAAGAACAACTCTCTGAGCAGTGTTCTACACCCTGTAAGTTGATGATTACAAAGGTGAAGAACGTGAAGTTCCTTTCTTTAATCTCACCCGATGAAACATTACATCTCACGTATCAAGTGAAGAAATTGGTAACGTCAGAGGATGGAGCAAGTGTTGAAACACAGTTGATAGTACTCGCAGAAGAGAAGCTTATGGCAAAGATTTCCTTAGTATTGAGGACTGTATGATGAATGAGGAACTGAAGAAACAATTACGAAATAGAGGTATCTGTGTTATCATTCCCACCTACAACAATGACACAACGATAAAGACAGTAGTGGAGAAGAGTCTGCTCTACTGTGACGATGTCATTGTCGTTACAGATGGGTGTACAGACCGTACTACCGACATTTTAGATGCCATTGATGGTATAACGATAGTGTCCTATCCGCAGAATCGAGGGAAAGGATATGCTTTGAAGATGGGGTTCAGAAAGGCTTTAGAGATGGGTTTCTCCTATGCTATCACTCTTGATGGGGATGGACAACACTATCCAGAGGACATCCCACTCTTCTTGAAAGCCAATCAAGAGTACCCTCAATCCTTGATTATTGGTAGCCGACAGTTGGAAGGTGTCGACCGCTCCAAGGGTAGTTCCTTTGCTAATAAGTTCTCTAATTTCTGGTTTTATGTACAGACAGGAAGGGCTTTACCTGACACCCAGACAGGTTATAGGCTCTATCCTCTGCACCGTTTGTGCGGACTGTCATTGCTCACTTCACGCTATGAAGCAGAGTTGGAACTGCTTGTCTTTGCCTCTTGGCATGGTGTCAAGCTTATCCCAATACCCGTACAGGTTTATTATCCGCCACGCAATGAGCGTGTAAGTCACTTCCGTCCAGGAAAGGATTTTGCACGTATCAGTGTTCTGAACACCGTCCTTTGTTTCTTGGCAGTGGTCTATGGACTTCCCTTACGACTGTGGCGAACACTGATGACCTTTCTTCGTACAGCTTACTCCTTACTCTTTTTCCTCTTTTTCACGCTGGTTGTCTTCACTCCTTTTGTATGGATTTATACGAAAATCGGTAAGATGACCGAACGTCGTCGTTACCGTTTGCATCAGCTTATCTATCATGCTTCACGCTTTGTGATGATTCATCATGGCATTCCCGGTACGAAATATGAATATAAGGTGGCTGAAGGTATCGACTTCAATAAGCCCCGTATTATCATCTGTAACCATCAGTCGCATCTTGATTTGATGTGTCAGCTGGTTTTCACACCGAAGATTGTCTTCCTCACCAATGCTTGGGTATGGAACAATCCCTTCTATGGTTCACTCATTCGGAACGCAGAATATCTACCTGTTAGGGAGGGATTGGATGAGATAATGCCCCATTTACGTTCATTGATAGAGCGTGGCTACAGCATAGCTGTCTATCCTGAAGGGACAAGATCTAAGGATTGTTGTATCGGAAGGTTTCATCAAGGAGCGTTCTATATGGCACGTGAGTTTGGCTTAGAGATACTTCCGATGATTCTTTATGGGCCTGGTAAAATTCTTCCAAAGACTGGTTGGCACCTCCATAAGGGTAAATTCTTCGTTGAAGTGGACAAACCAGTGACACAAGAAGAGCTCTCTGCCATGTGTGATCTGAAGCAACAGGCTTCCACAATGCGCAAGCGTTACAAAGAGAAGTATGAAGAAATAGCTAACAGAATGGAACAATGACACAACAGAAGAAGGTTATCATCATCGGAAGTGGCTTGGGTGGACTGTCCTGTGGGGCTATCCTTGCAAAGAATGGTTATGACGTTACTGTACTTGAACAGGGCGTTCAGGTGGGTGGTTGTCTGCAATGTTTCTCCCGTCGTGGTGCAAAGTTCGAGACAGGAATGCACTTCATAGGCAGTGCAGCACATGGTCAGACCCTTGATAAGCTCATGCGTTACTTGGAGATAGACAAGACTGTGACGCTCTCACAGCTTGATCCTCAAGGTTATGATGTTGTGTCTTTGGGCGAGAAAAAGTATGCTTTTGCCAATGGCAGGGAGGCTTTTCTCAAGCAGATGACGGACTATTTCCCTTCCCAGCATGACAATCTCGTTCGTTATTACGACCTTATTGAGGAGATTGCCAATGCTTCTTCACTCCATTCTCTTAAGTATGCAGACTCTGATTCGCCATTAAATATGGAGTATCAGCTGCGTTCTATCAATGCCGTCATAGAAGAAGTAATTACCGATCCCTTGTTGGCTAAGGTCCTTGTGGGCAACCTTCCGCTCTATGCAGCAGAGAAAGACAAGACGCCTTTTGCCACACATGCCTTCATAATGGACTTTTATAACCAGAGTGCTTTCCGTGTTAAAGGGGGTAGTGACAGTATTGCTACAGCCTTAATGGGTACTATCAACCGTTATGGAGGTGAGGTCCTGACCCGTAAGAAGGTGACCCGTATCATCTGTGATGACACACATGCCGTTGGAGTAGAGGTGAATGGAAAAGACACTTTGCCCTGTGACATCATCATATCTGATGCCCATCCGATGCGTACCTTGGAACTGTTAGACACGAAACTGATTCGTCCTGCCTTCCGCAAGCGTATCAATCACATCCCACAAACCGTGGGTGGCTTCTCTGTTTATCTACATTTCAAGGAAAAGACAGTCCCTTATCTCAACTATAATTATTATGGTTATCAAGGCGATACACCGTGGGATTGTGAACGGTATTCGCCTGAAAGCTGGCCAAAAGGCTTCCTCTACATGCACTTCTGTCCAGAAGGCGACACGCAATATGCCTCCACGGGCGTCATCCTTTCTTATATGCAGATGGCTGATGTGGAGCAATGGAAAGGCACAAAGGTCGGGAGGAGAGGACAAGACTATGAGGATTTCAAACGCGAAAAGGCTGAACGACTCATCGATGTATTGGAAGAACACTTCCCCAACATACGTTCCCAGATACAGAATTACTATACTTCCACACCGCTGACCTATCTTGATTACACTGGGACGGAGGGTGGCTCAATGTATGGCAATGCTAAGGATATCAGTCTGGGCAGTGCTTGTCGTGTTCCACAACGTACGAAGGTCCCAAATCTTTACCTCACTGGTCAGAACATAAATTCCCATGGAATGTTAGGCGTTTTGGTGGGAACGATTGTCACTTGCAGTGAGTTGTTGACGGCAAAGACCATCTATGAACAGATAAAGGAGGCTAACGAATGAAGACAACTGTGATAATTGGTGGAGGACTGGGTGGACTCTTTGCGGGTGCTATCCTTTCTCGTGAGGGTTTTAAGGTCACCGTTTTGGAGAAAAACGACACTGCGGGCGGTGGACTTCAAAACTTTCGACGCTTTGGAATGAAGTTCGATACGGGTATGCATGTCATCGGTGGGATGCGCCCTGGAGGTAATATCTATCGTATCTGTGAGTATCTCGGCATTGCAGACAAGGTGCAGTTGCGTGACGTTGACGATGATTGTACGGACAGTCTCTACTTTGCTGAAGACCAGACGACCTATCATATAAAGAAAGGTAAGGAGGGTTTTGTTAGTTCTCTGACTGAACATTTCCCTGAAGAACGGACAAATCTTGAAGCATACGTGGATGCTGTATATCGTCTGACGGATGAAACCGACCTCTTTTATCTGCGTCCTTCCAATGATGTCTTCCCTGTTCATTCGGAGGAATTCAACCTTGCTGCTGATGCTTTCATAGCGAAATACATTCAGAACCCTAAGCTTCGCAATGTCGTTGCATACATGAATCCACTCTATGGGGGCATGGCTGACGCAACACCTGCCTATGTTCATGCTATTGTGAGTGTGCTTTACATGCAGGGAGCGAGCCGCTTTGTGGGGGGGAGCGACCGCTTTGCACAGCTGTTAGTGTCTGTTATTGAGTCGGCAGGAGGCGAGGTCAGATGCAACGAGGGCGCAGAATGGGTGGAAGTAAACGACCGTCACGTTGACTATGTACGGTCTACGAAGGGGCACGAGTACCGTGCTGACCATTATATCTCAGCCATCCACCCCTGTACTTTACTTCCTTTGCTGTCTGAAAAAGCGTTCCCCAAGGCTTATCGGACCAGGCTTAACGACATCCCGAATGCCTATTCAGCCTTCTCGGTATATGTGAAGTTCAAGCCAGAGACGTTCCCTTACATCAATCATTCAGAGTATTATATGACCCGATATGATGAGGTGTGGCACTTTGGTGAGCACCATGACACATGGCCGTTGGGCTTTCTTTTCATGACACCTCCTGAAGATAATCAAGGAAAATATGCTGATAAGGCGATTATTACAGCACCAATGATATTTGATGAGGTGGAGAAATGGGCGCAGACCACCGTTGGCAGAAGAGGAAAAGACTATGAGTTGTGGAAGAAAGAGCAGGCGCAGAAACTCCTTGAACGCATAGAAGAGATTCATCCGGGCTTCAATGCTTGTGTGGATAAGGTCAATACGGCATCTCCACTCACCATTCGTGACTATTACGGAGCCAAGGAAGGGACGATGTGTGGCTTCAGTAAGGACTATAAGAACACTGTTCTGTCACAGTTACCAGTAGTGACAAAGGTTGATAACCTGCTGCTTACGGGACAGTATAACAATCTTCCTGGTTTCTGTGGAGTACCTCTTACGGCAATAAATACCGTTGAGGCGATATTGGGGAGGAACTATGTGATAGGAAGACTCAACTCCATTCACGAACAGCCTTAGCTCAACTCCAGCCAGATTTACCTACAACCTCTTTCTAAAAGGGTAGGGAAGTGGACACTTGGAATACGCCAAATAGTTGGAGGATACTATGTTACGTCGGTTGTATGTGGGAGGAGATAAAAAGGATATGACGGCTAAGTGGATTGGATGAGATACATCAAGTCGGTTGGATATTAGTGTTGATTAAGTTGGAGAAGATTAACCAATAACTTGTCAACTCATCTACCTATCAACTCGTCAACTCCACAAAACAAAGTTAGAAATGAAGAAGTATTATACGCTTATCCTGGTGGCATTGCTCTTCTCTCTCTGCACTTTTGCACAGAAGGAGAAGCCACAGCGGATCAATATATGGCAAGGAACGGCGGTTGGAAAGACTGTTATGATGACGCCATACTTGGCAAAAGGCAAGGGAAATGTTGCCGTTATTGTTTGTCCAGGCGGTAGTTATCTGTGGCATGACATGGGGGCTGAGGGTAAGGATGTGGGCGAGTGGCTGCAACGCAATGGTATCTCGGCTTTCGTTCTGCACTATCGGACGGCAGGAGTAGGGGCTTTCATGACTCCTTATCGGTATGTCTTCCGTGGCAATCGATATCCTGATGCACTCAATGACTTGCAACGTGCGATGCAATATGTCAAGGCACATGCCGAGGAAATGGGCATTGATGCCTCGCATGTGGCAGCTATGGGCTTTTCAGCGGGTGGTCATCTGGTGATGTCGGCAGCTGAGTTGTTACCCCGAGAGCAGCGCCCATGGTTCGTTGTTCCCGTCTATCCCGTCGTCACAATGGTTGAACCTTGTGTCCATAAGCGTTCCCGTCGTGCCCTATTAGGCGACAGTCGGTTGCGCAATAAGCAGTTGCGCGATTCACTATCCTTGGAGCGTCATGTGCCGAAAGACTGTCCGCCAGTGTTCTTAGTCAACTGTAAAGACGACCCCATCGTGCACTATCACAATTCAGAACTGCTCGATTCGGCACTCACCCGACAGCATGTGCTCCATCGTTACATAAAGTATAAGACAGGAGGACACGGCTTTGGAGCTTCCAACCATAAGGGAACGGCAGAGTGCCGACAGTGGAAAGAGGCGTTCCTAATGTGGTTTCACAGACTGGAGAAGCGTCGTTGACAGTGTCATCTGCTGTAATACAAGAAATTACAAAGCCTTTGTAATAAGATTACAGACGCCTTGTAGAAGTATTACAAACGGCTTGTAATTTTCCGAAAAGACCGAGAACGCATTGCAAAAGACATGATAAGGACAGCTACAAAGGCGCAGAACAGATAGTTCCATACGTATGGGACACATAAGAAAGACAACCTTTTAAAGAACAATTAAAGATATATACAGCAATGGAGAAGACACAGTTTGATGACATCCGACCGTACAATGCAGAGGAGATTCCGGCTGCTATGGTGCGCATAGCTAATAGTTCTTCCTTCCCACTCCTTGCCTCTTACGTCTATCCGGACGAACCTTTAGAGGCTGTTCGCAAGCGTATTGCAGGTTACAAGACCGTGCGTGATTTCCAAACGGAGACGATGCGCATTGTCAATGAGCGGGTTATAGAGCACAGTATTAAGGAGTTCACGTGTTCGGGAATTGACAAACTGAGCAGGGAGAGGCACTATCTCTTCGTGTCTAACCATCGTGACATCATGTTAGACTCCAGTTTGCTGCAGTATTACTTTGTTACGCAGGACTTTGAAACAACTGAAATAACCTTCGGAGCCAACCTGATGATTAATCAATTGGTGATAGATATCGGTAAATGTAACAAGATGTTTAAGGTAGAACGGCCTGGAAACAACATCAAAGATTTCTATCGTAGCTCCCGACATCTGTCTGATTACATTCGTTATGTCATCACTGAGAAAGGCGAATCGGCATGGATTGCCCAGCGAAACGGTAGGACGAAGGATGGTAACGACGTCACTGACCAGGGTATTATTAAGATGTTCTGCATGTCATGTGCCGAAGATAAGATCAAAGCCATCGATGATTTGCACATCGTGCCTATTGCTGTGTCTTACGAGTGGGAGCCTTGTGACGTGCTTAAGACGCTCGAACTCTATGAATCACAGTTCTCTAAATATACCAAAAAGCCTGGGGAAGACCTCAATAGCATCCTCACGGGCATCGTACAAGAGAAGGGACGCGTGCACTTTGAACTATGTGAACCCCTCTCTTATGCCGAACTTTCAAAGTTTGATGGACTGACAAATAACGATTATCATAAGCAGGTGGCACGCCTGATAGACCGTTGTATCCGTGCTGCTTATAGGCTTTATCCAAACAATTACATAGCCTATGACCTGCGATATGGTACAACAAAGTACAAACACTGCTACACCGTGGCAGAGAAAGAAGCGTTCCTAAAACGCCTGCAGACGCTGGAACAGTATGACACCTGCGACGTTGACAAGCTCAAAGACATATTCCTGGGGATTTATTCGAACCCGGTAAACAATAAATAAGGATGACAGAAACAATACTGAAGCTATATGATTATCTGCGACAACACCGCCTTGTGGGGCTGGTTTCGTTCGTCGTTGTTACGCTGTTGCTGACTGTTTCAGTGCTACGGTTGGGTTATAAGGAGGATATTGCCGACTTTCTACCCGTGGATAGCAACCATCATAATGCGCTGAAGGTGTATCAGGACATATCAGGTGCAAATAAAATCTTTGCCGTTTTTCAGTATCGAGACACGACAAAGAGGGATGCTGACGCCATGGTAACGGCTGTTGACGCCTTTGTTGATGAGGTTCAACGGGCTGATACGGCGCATATCGTACAGAACATGACGTCACAAGTGGACTTGGAGAAGATGACTTCCGTGACGAACTTCGTCTATCAGAACATCCCATACTTCCTTACTGAGCATGATTATGCCCGTATGGACAGTGCTCTTCGTAGTCCTGGATACGTTGAAAAGCAGCTTCAGCAAGACAAGCAGATGCTGATGTTCCCTGCTGGTGACATCCTTTCGGATAACATACAACGTGACCCACTGAACCTCTTTACGCCTGTTGTGCAGAAACTTCAGCGTTCGGACACAGGTTTGAAGTATGAACTTTATGACGGACACATCTTTTCTCCGGATATGCAACGTGCCATTGTGATGATTGATTCACCCTATGGTGCAAGCGAAACGGAGAACAATACGCAGCTGATTAACATGCTGCAGGGATGTGGAAAACGGGCACTGGCACACGCAAAGAACCTTGATGTACACATTATTGGCGGTCCGGTGATAGCCGTTGGGAATGCTTCCCAGATCAAATCAGACAGTATCCTCTCGGTAATCATTGCCGTAACGCTTATTATGGCACTGTTGTTGTTCACGTTACGCAGTGTCCGAAACATTTCACTCATCGTCCTTTCCATTGCTTGGGGATGGCTCTTCGCCATGGGAGGGTTGGCTTTGTTCCATGACAGTGTGTCTATAATCGTCATCGGAATCAGCTCTGTTATACTCGGTATAGCCGTCAATTATCCGCTACACTTCATTGCTCACCTCAGTCATACACCTGATAAGAAGCGCGCATTGCGTGAGATTGTCATGCCGTTGTTGGTGGGTAATGTCACAACCGTTGGTGCTTTCCTTGCCCTTGTACCGTTACAGTCGGTGGCATTAAGGGACTTAGGGCTCTTCAGCTCCTTCCTTTTGGTGGGTACAATCGTCTTTGTTCTGGTTTATCTGCCGCATATCACGAAGGAAACAAAGGAGGTTAAGCACACTTTCCTCGACCGTTTGAGTGATATCTCATTGGAGAATAAGCCCGTATTCGTGGCAGTTGTCGTCGTTTTGACGCTTATCTTCGGCTATTTCAGCTTCCAAACACGGTTTGATGCTAACATGTCTAACATCAATTACATGACCGATGAGCAGAAAGAAGACATGGCTTACTTCCAGAAAATGATGACAGTGAACGGCGGATATCAGAAGGTTTACGCCGTAACAAGTGACTCCACGATGGACGGAGCATTGGAGAAGAGCCAGCGTTTGCAGCCCTCTTTGGACCGATTGGTACGTGAAAAGGCGGTGCATGACTATTCTTCTTGTAGTCAGTTTGTCGTGTCGAAGGCTGAACAGAAGCGCCGTTTGGCTCTGTGGGAGAGCTTTATTGAACGCCACAAGACCGAGCTTACGACGGCACTTCGGGCTGCCATGCAGGCGGAAGGCTTTGCTCCTGACAGCTTCAACGACTACTATTCACTGCTTAGCAAGCGTTATCAGCCACAGCAACCAGCTTATTTTGCGCCGCTGACAACGACCCTTTTCGCTGGAAACATCAGTATTGACAAGGCGGAAGGACGATATAACATCGTCAATGTGCTCTCTGTTAAGGATAAAGATATGCAAGAAGTGAAGGCGAAACTGGCTGATAAGGACTGTTTTAGCTTTGATATTATGAGCATGAACAGTGCCATTGCCAATCATCTTTCTAATGATTTCAATTACATTGGCTTTGCTTGTGGACTGATAGTGTTCCTCTTCTTGTGGCTTTCCTTTGGTAATCTGGAGCTGGCTTTACTCTCTTTCGTGCCTATGGCAGTGAGCTGGTTGTGGATATTAGGTATCATGTCACTGTGCGGAATGCAGTTTAATATTGTCAATATCATCCTTGCCACGTTCATATTTGGGCAGGGTGACGACTATACTATCTTCATGACTGAAGGGTCAATGTACGAGTATGCCTATCGAAGAAAGATGCTTGCATCGTATAAACACTCGATAATTATCTCAGCATTGATAATGTTTATCGGTATTGGAACGCTCATCATAGCACGTCATCCAGCACTCCATTCACTGGCAGAGGTGACCATTGCGGGTATGTTCTCCGTTGTTTTGATGGCTTATATCTTCCCTCCACTGATCTTCAACGTCCTTGTTAAGACACGTGGAGCATACAGACGCCGACCGCTAAGACTGAAGAATCTTGCCGTGATGGGCTATTGTGCCGTCGTATTCTTTAGTCAGCTGATAACGGTTTACGTGTTGGGCTTCATCCTCTTTGGGCTTTTGCCGCAGTCGGAGAAGCGTCGACTATGGTTCAGAAGATACCAACAGCGGCTGTTCTTGTTCGACTTACGCCATATTCCAGGCGTCAGATTTCGTGTTGAAGGGATAACAAAGGAAACCTTCGAAACGGCTTCCATCATCGTTTGTAACCATCAGTCCATGCTCGACTCGGCTGTCTTCATGGCGTTAAGTCCGAAGACTATCCTCGTCTCTAATAGTAAGGTGAGTCGTAATAGGGTCATCCGAAAGATCTATCAGTGGAACGGTTTCATTACGTTAGACGATAAAAGCGCTATCAATGATGAGCTTGTAAGAGACTACATAGCCCACGGTTACAGTTTGGTGGTGTTCCCTGAGGGTAAACGTAACGACCGTTCAACCATTAGTAGGTTCCATAAAGGGGCATTCCTATTCGCAGAACGTTATGGACTTGACATCCAACCGTTCATCATTCATGGGCTTAACGTGGTTCTACCACGCAATAGTTTTCAGGTTTTCACGGGCTCTATCATGGTAAAAGGCTATGAGCGGGTGCGCCAGGATGGGCATACCACTTACTCAGAGATGACCTCCCGTGTGCATGCTTTCTATAAAGAGGAGTATGAACGACTGGCACGTGAGATTGAAACGGCAACCTATTTCGCCCCACTTGTTGAGGATCGGTATTGCTATAAGGGTGTGGAAATCTATCGTTCAGTGCATAAGAACATCAAGCGAAACAACTGTTTCACACGTTGGATAGACATTTCCGAGAGCTCTTCTGCCGTTTTGATAAAGAACAACGACCATGGTGAGTTTGCACTTCTCTATGCTTTGGTGCATCCATCAACGCTTGTCACGGTGCTGGAGGAGGATGAAAGCAAGCGTGCTCTGCTCACTTATTGTGCCAAGGGGATAGCCGATAACCTTCAGGTTACGGACCATGTGGATATGAAAGAGGCGGGGGAAGCAGGAATAAAGATTATAAGTTTATGATAAAACGCAGGTGATATGAAACAGATTTTATGTACATTCATCCTTTCATTTGCCGCCCTTGTGACGTCAGCACAGACGGTTTCAAACAAGAAGATGCCGTTCGTGGACGCCGACAGGACGGTCACTTTCCGTTACGTTAACAAGCAAGTGAAGCATGTAACGATAGAAGGTTCGTTTCCAAAGTCTATGTCTATGGTGGGGAAGGACGGTGCATGGGGTTATCGGACAGCACCTCTCCCATCGGAGATGTACACCTATCGTTTTGCAATAGGTGGTAAGAAGAAGGTTACAGACCCACTGAACCCGAACGTGGTATGCGACATTGACGACTCGTTGAGTTACTTTGTTGTGGGGGGATACCCTGGTTCTTTCTACATGGATAACAATGTTCCGCATGGTACGGTGCAGCAGTTGTGGTATCATTCGGAGTTCGACAAGAATATGAAACAGCGCCGACTGTCGGTGTATCTGCCTGCTGAATACAAGCAGAACCCACAGAAACGTTATCCAGTTCTGTATCTTCTGCATGGTACAGGAGGTGATGAACTGGCGTGGTTGGGCATGGGCAGACTGGCACAAATCATGGATAACATGATTGCTCAACACAAGACAGTGCCGATGATTGTCGTTATGCCGAACGGAATAGCCGAACAGGATGCTGCTCCGGGGCACAGTCCTTACATGAAAACAAAGGCTTTGCACGTGAATGTCTCCTCATGGTTGGGACGTACAGAACGGGCTTTCCCAGTGGAGGTGATACCCTTTATTGAGCACCAGTTCCGTACTTTGAACGACAAGAAGCACCGAGCAATAGCCGGACTGTCAATGGGCGGATTACACACAATAGCTATTACGGCGAACAATCCCGACCTTTTCGATTACGTTGGGCTCTTCTCTCCGCAGTCTGTGAGCTTCCTTACCGATGGAAACATTAAGTCGTTGGATAAAGTCACACGTGGATTGGATAAGTTTATGGCTAAAATGCCGTCGCTGTGGCAGCAGGGATACGACGAGAAACGGCCTCTTCTGACGGATGTTGACATGTATAAGGACCTTGACAAGAAGCTGCAACGGGAGTTTCAGAACCCTCCTGCACTTTATTATATAGCTATTGGTAAGAGTGACCCGTTGAAGCCTTTTGTTGATAAATACCGTTCAAGACTCTCGAGAATGGGCTGTATCTATATGTATAATGAGACTTCTGGCGGTCATACATGGGAGAACTGGCGCCGTTACTTACTAAACTTTCTCCCTCGATTATTCACGAATAAATAAGTAAAAGATATGAAAGAAGAGATTCGTAAGAGATTAGAAGAGGTGTTGCCAATCGTAGATTTCGATTCAGATTTCCTTTTTCAAGAACTTGATTCGCTTGGAATTACGACGATTCTGATGACACTTTCGGATATGTATGGTATTGAATTAGACCGTAAAGACGTGACACCAAAGAACTTCAAGTCGCTTGATAGTCTGGTGGAACTTGTAAAAACAAAACTCAGCGAGAATGCAAATTGAGGATAAACTACGGCAGTACGCTGAGCAACAACCCCATAAGACGGCACTTATCTGTGGTGATGTGGCCTACACCTATGGGCAACTGTGGCAGGCTGTGACGGCGAAAATGGATGCTATGGGGGATGTGAAGGGACGATTGGTGCCCCTCATTGCTACGTCAACAGCCGACTTTCTCATTACATATTTTGCTGTTCATGTGGCTGGAGCAGTGGCTGTTCCGTTGCATAAGGACCTTCCGAAGAGTAAGCTGGACGAATATTCAGCACGTCTTTCACGAGGGTCTGCACCTGAAGGGGTGGCTGATATCCTTTTTACTACGGGTACTACGGGCAATGCCAAGGCGGTGATGATTAGTCATCAAACGATATGGGCGAACGCTGAAAACCTTGTTTTCTCACAGGGGTTTAGCTCTGATGTGACGTTTATCATCAATGGTCCGCTAAATCATATTGGTAGTTTGTCGAAGGTTTACCCAACGATTTATGTCGGAGGGACCATCCATATCATCGACGGAATGAAGGATATCAAAGCTTTCTTCGATGTTATAGACCGTACGGAGGGGAAGATTGCAACGTTTCTTGTACCTGCTGCCATCCGAATGCTTATTACGCTGTGGGCTAAGGAGCTACAGAAGGTTGCTCAGAAGGTGGACTTCATTGAGACGGGAGCAGCACCAATGGCTGCCTCGGATATGCGAAAATTCTGTGAGTTGCTACCTATGAGTAGACTTTTTAATACTTATGCTTCGACGGAAACGGGTATTATCGCTACGTATAACTTCAACGATGGCGAGTGTCTTGCTGGTTGTGTGGGACGGGCTATGCGCCATGCTCAGTTCTTCATTACGCCTGATGGGCACGTTGCCTGCAAGGGATTGACGCTGATGACGGGTTATTGGGAGGACGAAGAGGCTACGCTGCGTGTGTTGCAAGACGGTGTTGTGACGACAGCCGACTTGGGTTTCATTGATGATGAAGGGCGTTTGCGCCTGCAGGGTAGGGGTGATGACACCATCAACGTGGGTGGATATAAGGTGGCGCCGTCTGAAGTGGAGGACGCTGCGTTGGCTTTTCATGGCGTGAAAGACTGTATCTGCGTTCCTGCTGAGCACCCTGTGATGGGTACGGTGGTGAAGTTGATAGTCGTACCGCACACCGATTATGATAAGAAACAGTTGATTCTGTTCCTTAAAGAGAAACTTGAAGCCTATAAAGTGCCACTCCTCTATGAAGAGTCTACTGCTATCCGTCGTACGTTTAATGGCAAAATTGATCGTAAGTCATACGTTATTACATCAAAAAATACTTGATGCTTTCTGGCATTTCAGTCTTTTCCATTGCCACAATGTTAGCAAAACTGTATTATGAAATCTTGTGTCTGTAAGTTCTTTTGTCGCTCCTTTCGTATGAATAAGACAGTATCTTTGTGTTTATCTGTTAGAGCGTGTGGAAGCTAATAGGTCTTTTGATCTGTGATGAAAAACTACAACAAAAGAATACAAGTTTGTTCTTATATCAAGAAGGTAGAAACTGCAGGAATTAATTTCATAACTATTTATAAATCAGATGTTTGTATTCATGAAGAGAAAAGGGCCTTGTCAAGACCCAAGAAGGGCGTCTTCAAGCCTCAAGAAGGGCATATTCTTGGATGCAGAAGGGCGTCTTCTTAAAGCTTAATGGGCATGTGTTAGTTGTAAGCAAGACGAAAATAGTTTACATATTAATTATTCATGGGTTATAGAGGGACTGTCCTTTAAATGTGCAGATAATTTTCACGAAGTCTATACAAATAAGCTGATGTTATGTATCTTTACGCAAGTTCAACATAGAACTGCAATCTCAAGTGCTGATGCAGTTTAATAATCTATACCTGAAAACACTGAGGGGCTTGGGGGAGAGCAGCCCCTGTGAGTGGAAAATCAATGAGCAATGCATAAAAAAGGGAGACCTCTGTCTCCCAAAGATTAATTAATTTTGCATTGCAATGTACAAACAATTAACCTCGGAGCAAAGGTACATAATTTCTGTGCTACTCCAAAATAGAACGAAACAAAAAGAGATTACCGAGGCGATAAATGTAAGTACAAGTACAGTGTCTCGCGAGATAAGACGTAATAGTGGAGGCAGAAGACACTATAATTGGGAAACTGCTCAAGCAAATGCAGTACAAATAAGGCGCAGAAAGCCAGGCAATCGTTCAGTCGACAAGGATGTCATGGAAGAAGCGAAACGCCTTCTTGTTACCGAGCAATGGTCTCCAGAACAAATATCTGGTGTATTGGCTAAGGACGGCAAATATATTATGTTGCTTATGAGAAAACTTAAAAAGGGGAAAATGCTAAAGAACTGGCACGGACTGTAATACACTTACTATCTCCATTCAAAGAGCATGTCAAGTCTATTACAACTGACAATGTTACAGAATTCGCTTGTCATAAAATGATAGCCAAAAGCCTTGGTGCTACCATCTATTTTGCTGACCCATACGCTTCGTGGCAGAAAGGGACTATAAAAAATGCTAACGGACTGATTAGGTAATACGTACCCAAAACAGATACGTTTGTACATGTCAGCCATCAACAAGTCACAAAATATTCTAATAAAATAAACATGAGACCAAGAAAGAAATTAGAATTTAAACACTACATGAGTGCTTTTACGAACTAATTAAGTAAATTTGTACTTGCTTGTTGAATTCACGTTTTAAAGTTTTACTAAAAGTAATGTCTTAACAGCTTTAGGAATGGTATTTTTAAAGGACATGTTAGCTGCAGTAGAAAATCCCTTGCTAAAAAATACCATCAAAGAGTATATGAATTGTTTAGAAGAAGAAAAAAAGCAAGAGCTAAAATATTAGAGTATGAAGAAGACATATAATAGAATCAATAAAGGATGTACGATTCTGTTCTTGCTATTATTTGCTCTTACAATAGGTCTTATTACGTATGAAGTGAGTAATGCAAGGTTGGTTTATGTTGACTTAAATAAAGATGGGAAGTTAACAATGAGTTCTGTACAAGGTAGGGGTGATGCTATTACCCTACGCCTAATAACTGTCAACAATCTTTATGATGTAAAAACGAGAAAGCATATAGAGGAGGCTTATTTCATCTATAATTGGGCTCCTATTATAGGGATACAACGTAGATTTTTTTTAGATAAGGAGAAAATTAAGAATAGTGATAAAATCTATTTTTATTTGTATGAAGGAGAATTCTTGCTACCTGATGCGTGTTTTGGATTAATGGCAGACAAGGAACCATCAAAAGCCTATTTCTATGCAGATATTGTTAGATTCTCTATCTCTTACTTTTTTCTTTTATTTGCATTCTCGACTATACTATTTGAATGGATTGAGAAAAAATATCTTGATAAGAAATTATCTATAAACCAATGGATTGGTAAACTTTTACTCTTCTGGTTCATCCTTTTCATTGTATATTAAAATGTTTTCAAAGAGTATATGGACTGTTTAGAAGAAGAAAATCAAGCAAGAGCTTAATGACAGAGTGGAAGATATATAATACCTCAATTCCGCAGCATTATTCTTTGTGAGGTACTTTTATATATTGAAGCGATATTTTGGGATTAATCCATTGATTTGGGAATTTTCCAGGGTTCTTGGTTCTTGCTTAGGCATGAAATCCCCCACCCAAACCAATGGGGAAGTATGAAAAACCACAAAGAAATGATGCTTATTCAAGGAATACTTCAGAATAGTATGTTTTGTTTGTATACAGGTTCAGAACGTTCTGCCTTCCCGTTCGCACCCATTTTGCTGGAACGCTGACAAAATGCAGGATAAAGGCTTTCAGTCTGCTTGTCTTTTTCAATGGCTTGACCTTTTCGCTGATATGACGGACGAGATAGAGATAGAAGTTCTTCAGCATGGC
>ERZ772779.72-NODE-72-length-44150-cov-15.888899_pt1 | contig 44150 bp, 38 predicted proteins | sample MGYA00511360_ERZ772779 | MGnify/ENA primary metagenome ERZ772779 (study PRJEB29015, sample SAMEA2738112) | human oral metagenome | biome: human oral; feature: human-associated habitat; material: saliva | place: China | collected 2231 ...
GAATTTGAAGACATTTGAAGAGTTAGGTGTGAGCGAAGAGATTCGTCGCGCCATTAGTGAGCTTGGATTTGAAAATCCAATGCCTGTACAGGAAGAAGTAATCCCTTATTTACTTGGTAATCGTAACGACGTCATCGCACTGGCACAGACTGGTACGGGTAAGACGGCTGCATTCGGTTTGCCTTTGCTGCAACGTATTGATACAAGCAGCAAGGAGACGCAGGCTATCGTGCTTAGTCCTACGCGTGAACTTTGCTTGCAGATTGCCGATGACCTAAAAGAATTCAGTAAGTATATCCCTCATTTGCACATCGCAGCTGTCTATGGCGGTGCATCTATTGATACACAGATTCGCCAGTTGCGTCATGGTGTACAGATTATCGTGGCTACACCGGGCCGACTGATTGACCTTATGCACCGTGGTAAGGCTCATCTTGACAAGGTTAGAAACGTTGTTTTGGACGAGGCTGACGAGATGTTGAACATGGGTTTCCAAGAGAGTATCACAGAGATATTGACCGGTGTACCTGAAGATCGTAACACATTGCTGTTCTCGGCTACGATGAGTCGTGAGGTAGAGCGTGTTGCAAAGGGTTATCTACATGACTATAAAGAGATTGTAGTGGGTAGCCGTAACGAGGGTGCTGAGAGTGTAAACCATATTTATTATATGGTGAATGCACGCGACAAGTACCTTGCCTTGAAGCGATTGGTTGACTTCTATCCAAAGATTTATGCGATTGTATTCTGCCGTACAAAGGTTGAGACACAGGAGATTGCTGACAAGTTGATTAAGGACGGATACAATGCCGAGGCGTTGCATGGCGACCTCTCGCAGCAGCAGCGTGACCTTACGATGCAGAAGTTCCGCTCACATCTCACACAGATTCTCGTCGCTACAGACGTTGCAGCACGTGGATTGGATGTGAACGACTTGACACACGTTATCAACTATGGCTTGCCTGATGATATCGAGAACTATACCCACCGTTCTGGCCGTACAGGTCGTGCAGGTAAGAAGGGTACTTCTATCTCGATTATTCACTCACGTGAGAAGTATAAGGTACGTAATATTGAACGCGAAATCAGTAAAGAGTTTGTTGACGGAACACTGCCTTCACCAGAGGAAATCTGCAAGAAGCAGCTGTTTAAGACAATGGATGACATTCTGAAGACAGACGTTGATGAGGACCAAATTGCACCTTACATGAAGGATATCAACCGCCAATTCGAGTATATCGATAAGGAGGTTGTCATCAAGAAGATTGTTTCTGCAACTTTCGGTCGCTTCCTTGACTATTATAAGAATGCTCAGGAGATTGAGAAGCCATCATCACGTAGTTCTCGTGAGGATAGCCGTGGCGCAAGAGGTGAAGGCAGAGGAAGTCGCAGCCGTGGTCCACGTAAGGCGGAGAGTGGTTATAAGCGACTCTTTATCAATCTCGGTAAGGCAGATGGTTTCTATCCGGGTGAGGTGATGCAGTTCATCAATAAGAACGTGCATGGCAAGCAGGCAGTAGGCCATATCGACCTCCTTGCTAAGCAGAGCTACATCGAAGTGCCAGAGCAGGACGCTCAGAAGGTGATGCAATCACTGGACGGTGCAACCTATAAAGGTCGTAAGGTGCGTTGTAACGATGCCGAAGAAGGTGGTCACGGTCGCTCATCTAATGGTCGTTCATCTGGTGGCAATGGTCGCTCTGCAGGTGGTCGTGGTGGTTACGGCAGCCGTGGTGAAGGCCGTCAGGAGTCTCGTGAGCGCAAGGGTCGTGGTCGTCGTCAGTATGATGAGAATCCTTTTGGCGGACAGCATAAGTTCAAGAAAGATGATTGGAAGGAACTTATGAAGGGTGGTCCTGCTAAGTTGAAAGGCGATGAACCAGACTTCTCTGAGGAAGGTTGGGCAAGACGCAGACCAAAGAAGTAAAAGACCCCTCCCCGACCCTCCCCAAAGGGGAGGGAGACTTAGCGTATAACATTGGAGAGGTTTTCGATAAATTGGCTATACATCAATCATATATTGTATAGCGCATTACTATCTTCATGAGTGGTGTTAACCCTCAGCACCATTCGTGCGGAGCATCAGCACGAGTAGTGCGGAGCCTCAACACGACAGCTAAAAGGGGAAAGAAAGAAGGCTATTACCGGTATCGTATATCGTGAGATATCACTCATACGAAAGCAGTTTCTCAGTTTACCAGCAATAACTATGTACAAAATCATAGCCAGTTTATACCGTTTTAATATGAGAGGGTCTAACAGAAGCATTCCTTATTTTGCTACCTTGACAAACCTTCTCGCACTGTTTACACTTTGTTTCTTTATAATAATTGTTTTATTAAATATGCAGAGTGTATTAAAATTTTGGCATACAGGCTCAAAAGGAGGGGATTACCTGATAGGTGCAGTTATTGTCGTTCCCTTATACCTCTTAATGTTTCGTATGTTTCCCGAACGAAAGATGAAAGAACAAGAGGCATTACTGACAAAGAAAGAATATCAGTTGGGGCTGTTTTCTTATGTATTCTTGGTAATAATATTAATGATTGCCCTTTTCGTTATTATCTAAATAAAAATATAGGATACTTACAGTAAAAGTCAATAAGCTGATAATATACCCATAAAGATACTACTTTTCAAAAGAAAAATAGGTATGTTCAAGAATGAACATACCTATTTTAATATATTAGGAGTAACCCTTACTGTGGGTTGATTTCTTTCAAGAGGCGGTCAGCGTGACCCCACTTATCCATCAAGTAGAGGACGAAGCGGATGTCAACACCAATACAACGTGCGAGCTTACGATCGAAGTTGATGTCGCTTGAAAGACTATCCCAGTTGCCGTCGAAAGCAAGACCAATCAGGCGACCCTTACCATCGAACATTGGAGAACCTGAGTTACCACCAGTAATATCATTGTTAGTAAGGAAGCAAAGTTGCATCTTACCTGTTGTCTTATCAGCATAACGACCGAAGTCCTTAGCACTCATAAGTTCCATCATGATAGGCTCAACCTTGTAATCTTCAAGTTTCTTACCTAACTTCATCTTCTCAACAAGGCTCTCAGCAGTTGTGTAGTAGTTGCTGTCAAAGCCACCAATCATATAACCACCTACCTGACCATAAGACATACGCATCGTGAAGTTAGCGTCACTGTAATGTGGCATCTCCATCTCCATCTGTACCTTTGCCTCGCAAAGCTTCTTCTCTTCCTGCTCGATAGCTTCTATCTTACTAACATAGTTGCTCATAACCTGCTGATAGAGCATCACGAGTTCTACTCCAAGCTGTATACCTGGGTCGTTGAGTGTCTTCTCATCATTATAGAACTTGTGATCCTTAACGAGTAGTTTACTGTTTGCATAGAGCCAGTCAGTGTACTTCTTATAATTGTTACCGAACTTTGTTTTGATAACATTAAATACTTCTGGACGATACGCAGCAGGTACATGTTCAGCATAGTTCTTCAACATAGCGGCTGTCATTTCCTTATCAAGGGCTAAGTTCCAGTCGCTACTATTGTCCTTAAACTGTACATACTGTGCTGATTCATCATCCTTAGGACCCTGTGGTTCAATAGCGCCACGGGTGATATCCAAGGCTCTCTGAATCAATTCAGACACCTTCCAGAATGACTCGTTCCAATAAGCTTGAACCAAAGCAGGCTCAGCACTCTCCTTATAAAGGTTGCTTAACTTCTTGAGATCAACATTTACAGCAGGGTCCTTCACGGCCTTTTCATCCAACCATCTCTGTATCTTAGCCTCATATTCAGCCTTCTGACGAATCAAACCGATGGAATCAATACATTTATTCATACCAATAGAGTTCTTCCAGTAGTTAGCTGATGTAACGTACTTGTTCTCATATTGGAGACGAGTCTTCTCGTTCTTATCCATGTACTTCTTCATAATAGCGAGCTTGATATCACGAACTTGTACACGAACAGTGTTCTCGATGTCTCGACGCTGCTGTATACCGAACGAAGACAAGTAACGATTAGTAGAGCCAGGATAGCCGATTGTCATTGCGAAATCCTTATCCTTATAACCCTCAAGACTTACAGGAGCCCAGTTATCTGGCTTATAAGGCACATTATCCTTTGAGTAGGCAGCTGGTCCGTTGGTCTTAGGATCGGCATAAATACGGAACACAGAGAAGTCACTTGTCTGTCGTGGCCACATCCAGTTGTCTGTTTCACCACCGAACTTACCCATACTCTTTGGTACTGTAAACACCAAACGTACGTCTTGGAAGTCCTGATATGTAGTGGCATAATACTTATTTCCCTCGTAGAAAGCATCAACACTGATATGCAAAGTCTTATCAATGGTCTTGATAGAGTCGGTCAAATGATTTGTAAGAGAATCGATAATCGCCTCTGTCTGTTCAGCATTCTTACCTGCAATAAGCTTATTAACACGAGGAGTAATATCCTCCTGCTTCTTCATAAAGGACACAAACAAGTCCTTGCTTGGGAGTTCCTCTGCATAGCTTTTTGCATAGAAACCATCCTTCATATAATCATGTTCAACGGTGGAAAGGGCATTAATTGCGCTGAATCCACAGTGATGATTAGTGAAGACAAGACCATTTGGTGATACAACAACACCTGAGCAGAAGCCAGAGAAGTTGATAACAGAATTGCTAATAGCGTTAGGTGCGCCATAAAGCATGTTGCGTGGCAACTGGAATCCCTCAGCTACCATTTGTTCGTAGACGGCATCTGGCAAGTTATAGAGCGTCCACATACCCTCGTCGGCGTGCATGGATGTACTACCCAATGCGAGAAGTCCGGCAATAAGTAAAGTCGATTTCTTCATAATGATATTATTGATTAAATGATACTTGTTTATTTCTTTGCAAACCGACTGCGTAATTTTTGCAGCGGAAAGTCGTGATAAAGCACGTGAGCTATAAAGAGAATGATAACCAAAGTATTGATTCCCAAGGCTGCAGGAACAGGAAGATTGGCGTTAGTATAGGTGATAACGGCAAAGAAGAGACCAGCTATCAGAAGATAAACAAAGATACTCTTCAGTGGATAGTTTATCGGATACTTACGCTGACCGACAAGATAAGAGAGCACCATTGCCGTTGCATTACCCATGAAACCTGCCCAAGCACAAGCGATATAACCATATTTTGGTACGAAAATCACGTTGATTCCGATGATTACAGCACATCCGATACCTGAGAAATAGGCACCCCAAATCGTCTTATCAATGAGTTTATACCAGAAACTAAGGTTGAAGTAAACACCTGTCATGATACCTCCTGCCATCACGATAGGTACAACCTTCAATCCTACCCAGTAGTCACGACCGATGATATGGCGCAGAATATCCATATAACCCATTACCACCAAGAAGGCAAGAAGCGTAAAGATAATAAAGAACTTCATAGCTCTCGCATAGGTTTCCTTATTGTCTTTGTCGCGTGCCTTACCAAAAACGAATGGCTCATAGGCATAGCGGAAAGCCTGCGTAATCATCGACATTATCATTGCTATCTTACTTGCAGCACCGAAGATACCCAATTGTGTATGCGCATCATTGTCCTTGTAGACGTATGGGAAGATGATATAACCTGCCGTCTGATTAAGAATACCAGCTATACCAAGGAAAAGTATTGGCCAAGTATAGGACAACATCTTCTTTACCAAAGGCATATCAAGCAGCTTACCGCCTGAGAAGAAGCCATCTTTTAGCTCTTTCCAGAAACAGAAGGTAATAGTCGTTGTACATACAAGGTTGATATAGAAGGCATAACCCACCTCATGTCCGTCGAGGATTAGATAGTAAACAAGATTCAAAATGATGTTCAAAGCAATGAATAACAGTTTGAAAGTAGCAAACTTAATTGGGCGTTTCTTGTATCTGAGATAGGCAAAAGGAATAGCCTGAAAGGCATCAATCGCTACCGTGACAGCCATAACCCACACATATGAAGGATGTTCCGAATAACCCATGAAGTCGCAAATAGGCTGCAAGAAGACGAAGACCATTGCTATAAATAGTAGTGAAGAAAGCCCTACCAAAGACAAAGTAGTAGAGTAAACCTTCTTCGGATCTTGATCAGTCTTATTGGCATAACGGAAGAAAGTCGTCTCCATTCCATAAGTCAAAACAACCAACAGCAACGCAGTATAGGCATAGATGTTTGTGATAACACCATAGCCACCGCTCGCTGCACTAATTTTCGCTGTATAGAGGGGTACAAGAAGGTAGTTTAAGAACCTTCCGATGATACTGCTCATTCCATAGATAGCAGTGTCTTTTGCAAGTGATTTTAAATTTGCCATTGTTGTATTATTGTTTAGCTTATTTGCCTTATTAGGCTAATAAGGCTTATAGGGCTAATAGCCCAACAGCTTAATAGACTCAATTATCTTCTAAAAGAATATATAGCAGATTGCGATTGCGGCAATTACACCAACCAAATCGGCTAATAGTCCACAAGCTAATGCATGACGTGTATACCTTATGCCGATGCTTCCGAAGTAAACCGCTAAGATATAGAAAGTCGTATCTGTTGAACCTTGGAAGATACAACTCAATCTGCCAACGAATGAGTCAACACCAAAAGTCTTCATTGATTCCAACATAAGACCACGTGCACCACTACCAGAAAGCGGCTTCATAAAAGCAGTTGGGAGTGCATCTACGAATCTTGTGTCAAGTCCGCACTGCTCCACACACCACTTAATTCCTTGTATCAAAAGGTCCATTGCACCCGAAGCACGGAACACTCCTACAGCCACAAGGATAGCTACTAAATAAGGAATGATACGTACTGCGGTTTGGAATCCATCCTTCGCTCCTTCGATGAAAGCGTCATAAACGTTCACTTTCCGTAACAACGCCACAACGATAAAAAGCATGATTATCGACATGACAATCAAGTTAGAGGCAACAGATGACACCGTATTCGTCATCTGCTTATCCATCTGTCCGAATCCCCAAATTAACAATCCGACAAAGCCAATAATACCAACAAGTCCCAAGAACAATGTCGGTTGGAAGATATTGATACGCTGCCAAGTTGCCGTAATGAGGATACCAGCAATCGTAGCTACCGTTGTTGCCAACAGAATTGGGATAAACACATCCATAGGTTGTGCTGCACCGTTCATGCTTCGATAGCCAAGAATAGTCGTAGGGATGAGCGTCAGACCCGAAGTATTCAATACTAAGAACATTATCATCGGGTTAGTTGCCGTGTCTTTCTTTGTGTTCAACTCTTGCATCTGCGCCATCGCCTTCAGTCCTGTAGGCGTAGCTGCATTGTCAAGTCCTAACATGTTCGAAGCTATATTCATAAAGATAGAACCCATAACAGGGTGATTCTTAGGAATATCAGGGAAGAGCTTTGAGAAGAAAGGGCTTAACATACGTGCAAGAACATTTACTACACCAGCCTTTTCGCCAATCTTCATGATTCCCAACCACAGTGCTAAGACTCCTGTCAAGCCTATTGATGTTTCAAAAGCATTCTTAGATGAATCAAAGGTAGAAGTCATCATCTTCTCGAATATCGTTGTATCGCCCATCAACAGAGAGATAATACCGAAGACGAAGGCTATTACGAAGAATCCTATCCAAATATAGTTCAGTGCCATTTATCGCGTTTTATAACTGTTTTAATATGTCTGTTATGAATCAGAAGTGGGGACAGACAGCCCCACAATGGCACCATTCTTTCCCAATGCAAAGATAAACATTTCTGTGTGAACCTACAGCATAATAAACTAAAAAGATGTTGTTAGCCTCCGTGTTTCTAACTGTTTTGTCGATAATAAGCTGTAGGATATTTTCGAAAGCACTACCAAAACAACATTTATTAAGCCCTGTTTTTAGATGTTTTATCGATGATTAAACCGATTTGTATGTACAGTTTAGTCTTTTTAACACACGTAATTGTGTTTATGTTGTACGAAGTCTTTATCTTTGCAAACGTCTTTTTGGGATAGAATTTTATCTATTTCCGATTACTTTTATTACATAATTAGTCACTTTGCGGATAAAGATAGTAACAGCAAGACTATATGGGTATATTCGATTTCTTTAATAAGAATAAGCGTAAGGCTCAGCAAAATGAACAATGTCTCTCAGATGAAGAAGGGACAGGGGAGGCTGACCTATGGTCGAAGGCTTATGTGGCAGAGCCACAATGTTATGAAAAAGAGGGAAAAGAAAAGCTTTTGAGTTTTGTTATAACAGAGGGAGTTAATACCATTCTACCAATGTATCCCAATGAGTTATATAAAAACAAAGAAGAAAACTTCTCTGATATTCGTCTTACATTTGTAAGTACGACAAAGAAAGGAGAGGTGGTTGACCTACCTTTCTTTCATTGTGTACCCGCTTTATCCAACTACGCTGTGGAGTATAGAGAGCCTAACGTCTTGATTAGAGGACTGAATGCTGCGGAAATGGGCTTACTTATCTCTGGCGTAAAACAGTCGTTAAAACGTATCTAAACGTCTGGAATAGGATTCACAATATCAATCCAAATAAATTCCGGTTATGGTTGCAAAAGTTTCTGCCCATAATCGGAATCTTCTTTTCACAACCGTTTTTGTAAACTATTTTCACACACTTCAATTCCTATACATACTCTTTTGGCTTCTTAAAGACGCCCAATTGGCTTGTAAAAGGTGCCCTTTAGCAACGTTACTAACGCCCTTTTGAAGTCCAATTAAGCACCTTTTAAATTACTCCTTTATAACAAACTGATTTCCTGTTGGTTACAAACCCGCTTCTTATTCGTATTTTTACCGTTATTTATAGATGTGTTGTATGAAATTATGTAAGGATTTTTCGGTGTCTTATTTATATCTAAGTATTAGAATGAAAAGTTTTTCTGTGTCAGAGAATGATAACAGAATGGACAGGTGAGAGTCTTTGCTATGTTTTTATTTAATGAGTAATTTCGATTGATCTATTAGAACTATACGAAAAGCATCCACACGTTTAACAGAAGAATCTTTGATTCTCTCTATCAAGAAATACACATAAAGAGAGAAAAAACACATTTTCTTGTTTTTCTCATCTTAATTAAGTACTTTTGCAGTAGTAAATTACTACCATTCAATTCTAAACAGAACTATATATATGTTCTATATTAAAACGAAATTAGTCCTTGTTTACTTAATAACATTTGGGCTTATTGCTTGCACCAATAATCATAATAGAAAGATGATTTCAGATACTAAAAACATGCCAAACACAGAAGCTAATAGTGATACTGAAAAGAACTCAACTTTTCTTACAGATACTATCATGTCACCAGAAACAGTTAAGGCTGTGTTTAACCCTTCAAAAGTTAGTATTCATCGTTTTCCTCATGTTAACTTTCCTTCTGGTAGAATAGCAATGGGAGACCCACTTTTCACAATGCCAGACAAGAGAAGGATCAGTTACTTAAAAGATACAATTCCATCGGGAAAATATACTATTGAGATTGCAATTGCAAAGACTAAGCATTTCGGATTACGCATAGCTGGCATGAGGTTACGCTTATCCGATCAAGAAGCTATACGATATAAACTCGTTGAGGATTATATGCCTTATGCAGAAGAGCCTGAGAATAATTTGGGAGGATTTGATGTGGAGGCAGGTTTAGCTACATTTTGCGATGCTAATGCAGTTTCAGCTTATGAGATTTTCAGTGATAAATGGTATGGAAATGACATAGAGAAGAATATATATGATGAATACTTTTCTACCTTATTCACTGAAAGTTATAAAAAGTACCCTTCACTTCAAAGAAAAGATGGAGACTTCATTCGATGGACTATCCCCAACTCAAAGGAAGAAATAGTTATGGTTACTTCAGGCTTAGGAGATGATTGGTACAATGTCTTTTGGGGCTATGACGCACTCGGAGCAAGATGCGATTTAGTGACAATATTCATCTCTCCAGAGTTGTTCTGATAGTATTATCTTGTTCTGTTTATCATGTATTAAAGTTAACCTCTCTTTATTTATCATAAGAAAAAAACTCTTTAGACTAAGCAATTTACATCTACTGCCCTTTATCATCTACAAAGGTAATTACTCCCCCTCTCCACTCGGAGAGAGGGGGGTGAGGTGAAGTTTTGTATCTTACAGCGTATACAACACTTGTATTACGGTCTGACCAACTGCTTGCAACGTATTCTTGTCGATATGTTCCATAGTGTCATTGACAGTATGCCATGTTGGACCAAAAGAACTTTGCTGACAATCAGGATAGTAAGGGATGATATCAATCGTAGGAATACCAGCAAACTGGTTTACTGGCACATGGTCATCGGTAACCATTCCACCGATAGCATCAGGGAAGTAAGAGCCAAATCCTGCTGCTTTTGCAGCTTCCCAAACACGGTTTACGATATCAGGAGCAAACTGAACAGACATTCCCTCGCGATAGAACTGTGCACCTTCGCCTCCTACCATATCGAGAAGAATACCGAACTCAGGCTTAACAGGCGTTGGGAAGTTCTTTGCATAGTATTGTGCACCTAATGCCCAAGAGTCGTCAGCATTCGGATATCGAGTCTCCCAACGTGGTACTCCCCAGTCTTCAGCATCAAAGCAAACAAAGTCAACACCTACTTTTAACTTCTTATCAGCCTGCAACTGACGTGCTAACTCAAGCATTACAGCCACTCCACTGGCACCATCATTTGCAGCCATAACAGGTTTCTTGTGGTTAGTAGAGTCTGGATCATTGTCTGCCCAAGGACGACTATCCCAGTGCGCACAGATTAAGATACGCTTCTTTGCTTCTGGATTAAAACGTGCAATGATATTAGTTGACTTCAAGACCGTACCGTCATAGGCTTTTAGATCGGCTTTCTGCTCCTGTACATCACAGCCATACTCCTTGAATTTCTCTACTATCCACTTGCCACACTTATCATGTGCTGCAGAGTTCATCACACGTGGTCCGAAGTCACACTGTGCTGCTGTAAAGGCGTATGCAGAGTCGGCATTAAACGTAGGACCGACCGGTTTTACTGTAGCTACAGTGTCAGTAGCATTATCACTGTTGCTTGCTTTCCCCTTACATCCATAGGCTACGGTTGCGAGGGACACTGCCAAGAGGCAGCCGAAAATGATTTTTATATTCGTCTTCATTGTTGATTGTTTTCTTATTCTCTCCCACTCTATCCTAAAGAGTTGGTAAGAAACCTTCGTTCTACTTATTTTCTAACGCTCTGTACCTGCGCCATTACACGCAGCCAGTTGCCTCCCCATATCTTTTCAATATCTCTTTCGCTATACTTACGACGCAAAAGATGAAGAGTGAAGTTTATCATTTCGCTCGCATCAGCCATACCTCGTACGGTTCCGTCACCATCAAAGTCGGTTCCAATACCTACATGGTCGATGCCCATAATCTTGATAGCATGCTCCAAATGGGCTATCGCATCCATCACTGTTGCCTCACTACCCTTCTTCAAGAAGCCTTGGTACATTGTGATATGCGCCACACCACCCTTCTTTGCCAATGCTCGCATCTGATCATCGGTAAGGTTGCGAGGAACGTCACAGAGTACTTTGCTATTAGAATGACTACATACGATTGGCATCGTACTAATCTCCAACGCATCATAAAAACTCTTCTCTCCGCCGTGGCTTAAGTCGACCATAATACCGTTACGGTTCATCTCCTTGATGACTTCTTCACCAAACTTACTTACTCCACCATGGGTGTTGCAGCCTCGTGCAGAGTCGCAAATATCGTTATCACCATTGTGACAAAGGGTTATATAGGTCACACCACGCTGTGCAAAGTGCTTGACATTCTCAAGCTTATGCTCCAAAGCAAGACCGTTCTCTATAGCAAACATGATGCTCTTACGTCCCTTGCGCTTATCTTCGTAAAGGTCGGAAGGTGTACGAGCAATACTGATATAGCGTTGGTTCTGCTTAACAATTTCCTCTATTTTGTCGAAGATAAGGTTGGCATAGACAGCTGGTGAGAGATGATTCAATGTCTCAACGAGGTGAGGATTATAGCGTTTCAACCCTTCAACATCAATCTTTGACGAGAAAGACTCGCCTATCTTCGGTTGTGGAAGGTAAGCAGCCATAGTCACAGCATCCTGTCTTCCCTCCGTCATCTTATGGAGATCGTAGAGAATACGTGAGTCACGCTGATCGAAGTTGACGCCTTGTGGGAAGAACATAGGCGTATCACAGTGTGTATCAAGCGTCAAGATGCGCTGATGAAGTTGCTTAGCAAGGTAGAAGTTATTAGACTGTCCGACTAACCACTGGAAGAGTTTTCCTCCCTCTTCACCCATCCATTCGGGATGCCATTGCACTCCCATGATAGGCTTGAACTCGCTACTCTCAATGGCTTCAATCACTCCATCAGGCGAAAGTGCTGTCACACGGAAGTGCTTTCCAGCATCTTTCACCGCCTGATGGTGGAAGCTATTGACCATAAGACGTTCTTCCTTATAGAGCGCATAGAGGACAGATGACTTGTTAAGGGTCACGCTATGCGTAGCTTCACAGCGTTCAGCGTCCTGTGAATGCTTTAATGTAGCAGCACGATAGGTTGTTACCGTTTTGTCTTTGCTCAGTTTCTTTTCAACCGTTTCCTCCTCTCTTATATATTCATCATAGATATCCTGCTGTATCTTTCCACCTAAAGCGACAGCAAGGGCTTGCGCTCCACGGCAGATACCAAGGATAGGCAATTGACGATTAAACGCCAAACGGATAAGCATCAGTTCGGGTAAATCACGCTCAGCATTGATATTATGAAGTTTGGGAGAAGGCTCCTCGCCAAGCCACAGAGGATTGATATCAGCACCACCTGTAAGGAGAAGTCCGTCAAGATGGTCAAGGGTGTTAATAAGCACATCCTTATCAGCCACAGGAGGAATAAGCATTGGGACTCCGCCCGCAGCTACCACCTGCTTATAATAGACATTCCTTAACGCTGCATCACCATTCATATAATTGGTAGTGATACCAATTATAGGCTTACGCTTTGCTTCAGGGAAAGTTGAATACACCTTATCGAGATGTGACTGAAGATCGTATTGCATTCTTATTCTTTTTTAAAAGATTGGTTTGTCGTTGACTTCTTTAGAGCAATTCTTCTGCTATAGGTATCTCACGTTTGATACTTTGCTCAAGAGAAATAAGTGTTTCGGTTGATACGACACCTGAGATACCTTGCAACTGATTGTTAAGAAGGTCCATCAACTGCTCGTTGTCTTTTGCATAAAGCTTCACAAGCATTGTATAAGGACCCGTTGTAAAATGACATTCAACCACCTCTGGAATAGCACTGATACGTTCAACAACCTTCTTATACATAGAGCCACGCTCGAGGTTTAGTCCCACATAGGTGCAGGTTGTATAGCCTAAACTCTTAGGATTAACGTCGAAACCACTACCTGTTATGACTCCATTCTCTATGAGATGTTGTACGCGCTGGTGAATAGCAGCACGTGAAACGCCACACTGGGCAGCAACATCTTTAAAAGGCATACGAGCATTCTGCGAGAGGATACCCAATATTTTCTTGTCCAAACGATCTACTTTTTCCATGTTCTACGGTTGATATTATTTCTTAATTCTATGTTTCTAAAGCTTTAATTGATGACGAGCAAAAGTAGGGAATAATTATGGAACAGACAACAAAATGACATAAAAAATGCGCCACTTGGGCGCATTTTGTTTTTATTTTAAGCAAGAGAACAGTATTTCACTGCTTTTATCTTACTTTTTTACATTCTTCTTTGCCTTCTGGACAGGAGCCTTCTTGGCTGGAACGAGCTTTGCAGCATCAATCGTCTTTGACTCCTTTTCAGGTGCTGCCTCAATGCCTTTCAACTCAAGGGTGAAGATAAGTGTTGAGAAAGGAGCGATGTCACGACCTGCACCACGCTCACCATAGGCAAGGTTTTGTGGGATGACAATCTCCCACTTTGAGCCTACAGGCATCATCTGCAACGCCTCTGTCCAACCCTTGATGAGTCCACCAACATTGAAGGTATCAAACTCTACGCCATGACGTGAAGTTGCATCGAATACCTTTCCGTCAATGGTCTTGCCCTCATAGATAACCTGAACGCGGTCAGCTGCTGTTGGTATAGGTCCATCACCCTTCTTAATGATACGATACTGAAGACCGTCAGCCATTGTTACAACACCCTCCTTCTTCTTGTTCTCTTCCAAGTAAGCCTCATTCTTAGCCTTCATCTCAGCATCTTTCTGTGCTTTCAACTCTACTTCTTTCTTCTCGAAGATTTGCTCAGCAGTAGCCTGCTTGAGGACAGTAGAATCCTTTGCCAAAGCTGCAACAAAGCCCTTATAAAGCAAATCTGGGTTAATTGGAGCCGATGTGCCTTCGAACTTAGATGCAATATTAGGCAACATAGTCTTGTCTACCTGTGAACTGATGAGCAATCCTGCTACATAAGCAGCAAAAGCAGAGTCTTTGCGGTTCTTAATACCCTGACGCAAGCCACGCAGGAATTCTGGCATCTGTGCTGGAGTAACACCAAACTGATTTGCAAGATAGTCGTCCAAACCACGTGTCATAGACATACCTGCAGCATAGCTCAATGTATCAGAAGGTGAAGTCAGTACTACTGCGCCATCTTTACATTCTACTACTGTCCACTTTGCATTCTGCTTTCCTTTCTTCTTACTCTGTGCACTTGCAGTATTAAAGACTGAACCTGCTGCAACGAGCAGAGCCAGCATTAAAAGTTTCTTCATTGTTTTGTCGTTTTTAAAGAACAGGTTTTTCTATATTAAAAGGATGTAGATTCGATGATTACCAAGCTTTAAGAAGTATATTACTAAGCTTTAAGAAGTATGTATGTGTCTTCCTTTCCTATAAAACAAGAGTATCATTACTGAATTATTCTCATGAAAATAAAGAATTACTTTCATGAGAATAAATATTTATTTTCACGACAATAAATATTTTCTTTCATGAAAATAATTCGTCATCATCGTGAAAATGGATTACAGCTGATGCTCTTCCATATAAGAAAGGAAGACTCATCGAACCATTATCAAGCCTTAGTTGATTACATACCTGGCTTACCCTGTGGCATACCTGACATACCCTGAGGCATACCTGGCTGACCCTCTGGAGCCTTCTCGATACCGAGTAACTCAACAGTAAAGATAAGTGTTGAGAATGGCTTGAGGTCTGGACTTGGCTGCTCAGCACCATAACCAGCTGTATAAGGAATTGTAATCTCCCACTTAGCACCAACAGGCATCTTTGTCAAAGCCTCTGTGAAACCTGGGATAACACCACCTACAGGCATTGTTGCACCATCACGCTGATCGAAAACCTTACCATCAATAGTCTTACCAACATAGTTAATCTTAACAACATCAGAAGCCTTTGGTGTAGCACCAGAGCCAGCCTTGAGTTCCTTAACCTGTACACCCTGACCGATAGTCTTCACTCCTGGCTTCTTAGCATTGGCAGCCATGTAGGCGTCACTCTTCTTCTTGTTAGCGCCATAAGTCTTCTCAGCGGCCTTCATCTGAATAGTCTTTGAAGTCTTCTGCTCAACCTCACGAGCCTGCTCTACAGTCATCTTCTGACCATGCCCCTTTGCACTTGCTGCGAAACCAGCGAGGAAATTAGCCAAAGAAACAGACTTTGTAGAGTCTTCACCAAAGATCTGACGGTTGATCTGATTCTTGATAATCATGTTCATCTGCATACCTACGCCGATACCAGCATTGTAAGCAGCACGCTTCTTATCATCAGCATTCTGCGCACCATCGTTCATACCCTTGATAAACTCATCGATGTAAGCTGTATCAATCTGCATCTGCTGGAGATACTGCTTAACACTCTGACCCTGATCAATACCGAAAGCATAGCTCAAAGAGTCAACATCAGACTTCAAATCCTCCTTTGGAGCTGAGTTACCACAAGCTGTGAAGCCTGCAGCTGCGATAGCCATAGCGGCTAAAAAATAAATTTTCTTCATTATTTTAATTGTTTAGTTTCTTAAGCAATATGTTAAAGTAGGCGATGATAAAGGCTTATTACCGTCTAAAACCGCCTACAAAAATGTCTTTACTTTACCTCAATCAACTCTACGTCGAAGACGAGAGCAGCGAATGGAGGTATCTGTGCACCAGCACCACGCTCACCATATGCAAGCTTATAAGGGATGAAGAAGCGATACTTAGCACCTTCTTGCATAAGCTGAACACCCTCCGTCCAACCTGGGATAACCTGATTCAAGCCGAAAGTAGCTGGCTGGTTACGCTGATAAGAACTGTCAAAAACAGTACCATCAATCAGTGTTCCCTCATAATGACATACTACCTGATCTGTAGCTGAAGGCTTCTTACCATTGCCTTCTTTCAACACCTGATACTGCAAACCAGATGGTAAGGTTACAACACCATCCTTCTTACCGTTCTCAGCAAGGAAAGCCTCACCAGCAGCCTTTGCTGCCTTACCAGCCTCAGCGGCTGCAGCCTGCTGCTTAGCCTCCTGCTCTTGGAAGAAGTTTTGTACGAGAGTCTGTGCTTCAGCATTGTCAACTTTCAGTTCTGAACCTGAAATAACATCCTTGATAGCCTGTGCGAAGTCGTCAATATTCAGTTCCTTTGCGCCCATTCCTGCGAGCTGTGAACCGATACCGATTCCCAGTGCATAGCTTAATTTATCCATTATCGTTCTTAATATTATTAATAATTAATGTGCAAAGATACTATTTTTAAGGTATAGTTTTGCATTAATCGGATTAAAATTACTAAATTTGTCAAAGAGAATGGAGGATTACTGTGCAAGTTAAAGGTATCGGCAAAAAACAAGAAGTAGATTATTAGTACTTCATTTGTCCAAAACTCTATTTGCAAGTGTTTTGAAATTAATGCCTATAACCTCGTCTATCTCCTTCAAGCCTCAACTCATAAAAGACAGACGTATGAAGAAAATCGTATTCTTAACAGGTGCTGGAATGTCCGTAGAGAGTGGCTTCAAGACCTTTCGCGGCAATGATGGATTATGGGAGGATTATCCTGTAGAACAGATAGCAACGCACGAAGGCTGGGTAGCCAACCCCACACTCGTCAACAACTTCTACAACAATCTACGCAAAAAACTCTATGTTGCCAAGCCTAACGAGGGTCATCGCCTTATCAAGGAACTTGAGAAAGACTATGATGTGACGGTGATTACGCAAAATGTTGACGACCTTCACGAGAAAGCTGGGTCTTTAAAGGTTATCCATCTACATGGAGAACTGACAAAGGTATGCTCAAGTAAGGCTCCTTACGACAGCCGTTACATTAAGAAACTACCTGAAGATAACTGTGAAGTAGCCCCTGGAGCATTGGCTGAAGACGGTAGTCTATTGCGCCCTTTCATTGTCTTTTTCGGTGAATCGGTCCCAATGATTGAACCCGCTGCAGAGGTTGTGGCACAGGCAGACATCCTTGTTATCATCGGAACATCGCTGGTTGTTTACCCTGCTGCGGGTCTTGTGCAATACACCCGACCAGGAACTCCTATCTATCTGATTGACCCTAACGATACGCCCGCACATGCTTCTGGACGATTAACGCATATCAAAAAGGGTGCAAGCGAAGGGATGAAAGAGTTGATTAAGCTATTGTAAGAAGTTGATTATAGCATCATAAGGAACTGATTACATCACATTCCCACACAGAAACAAATTCCTATTCATAATAAAAAGAGAACATATAAACCACCAAGTTTTCATTCCCTATATTTTCATAGAGACAAAAACGAAAGCATATATCAATAAAGAAACAAATGAAGAAACTATTTTCACTCCTCTTCTTAGCCCTCATGGCATTGCCAATCATGGCTCAGAAGAATGTTTACAAGTTTAGTGTAAAGGACGGAAACGAGCATACCGTCAAATTGAAGGACTATAAGGGTAAGGTTCTGCTCATCGTTAACACAGCGACAAAATGTGGATTTACGCCACAGTATGAAGCATTACAAAAGCTCTATGAAACCTATAAGAACCAAGGACTTGTCATCCTTGACTTCCCTTGTAATCAGTTTGGCGCACAGGCTCCGGGCTCTTTCCGTGATATTCACACTTTCTGTACAGGCAACTATGGAACAACTTTCCCACAGTTTGCAAAGATTAATGTCAATGGTCGTAACGAATCTCCGCTTTACACTTACCTAAAGGCTCAACAGCCATTCAAGGGTTTTGACATGAATAACAACATCGGAAAGTTTCTCGATGAGAAGTTCCGCGCAGAGAACCCAGACTACGCCAAAGATCCAAGTATCAAATGGAACTTCACAAAGTTTCTCATTGACAGACAGGGACACGTCATCGATCGCTTTGAGCCAACAGCCGATATGAAAGACGTTGAGGCTGGTATCAAGGCGGCACTAAAGATGAAGTAAAAGCTAAGAGAACAATAAGCCTTATTGGGCTAATGAGCCTTATAAGGCTAATAAGCCCAATCCCCACAAACCAAAGCCGGCTAACACGCAACCACGTGTCAGCCGGCTTTGTTCTCTTTACTGCTTAGGCAGATTAGTAGCCTTCGGCTTATTCTTATTAGATGACCTCTTCTTCACCTTAAACTTATCGAATCCCTTACCAAAGACACCCATTACCTGACTCTGTGTTACGAAAGCATCAGGATCGATATCATCAATCATACGATATACATATGACGCTTCACGCTGGCGAGTTACTACGATAACAATCTTTATATCGCTACCCGTATAATAGCCCTTAGCATCGATTATCGTACTGGTACGATGGGGTTGGTCTTGCGATATCATATCACAAATCTCCTTATAACGCTCCGAAATGATAAGGAACTGCACCGAACGACGACTGGAGTTGATAACTTGGTCGAGTACAAAAGAGGTGATAATCAAGTTTACATAACCATAGATAACCTGCTCCCAACTACGGAGAACAAGGTAACTTCCCGTTACGATGGTCATATCCACTAACAAAATGACACGTCCAAGAGAAATATCACGGTATTTATTGACTATCGCTGCGACGATATCCGAGCCACCAGAGCTACCATTATAGGAGAGTCCAAAGGCTAAACCAACACCACAAAACGACGCACCAATAATAGCTGCCATAAAAGGTTGCCCATGTAAGAGTCCCGGATGAGGAAAGACAGTACCCATAATCTTTGTGATAACCGTCAGCATCACAACGCCATAGATAGTGCGGATACAGAACTTTAAGCCTAAAACCTTCAGTGCAATGGCTAATAGAATTGCGTTTAGGACGAAATAAGTGTTAGCAACAGGGATTCCTTGTCCCCAATTCAAAATGGAAGCAAGACCAGCTACGCCACCATTACCGATGTGATTAGGTAGTAGAAAAACCATCCAGCCGATAGCATAGGACAGCATACCTACAGCTATCATTACATAGTCTAAGATTTCCCGATAAAGGACTTTCTTATTAATCTTGTTAATCATACATTTAAGGATATAAGTGAAATGACGCTACAAATTTAGATAAATTTTCCGAAACAAAGCACTTGCACAGAAAAAATAGAGTACCTTTGCAGAAAATAATATATACCTTGAGGGTGTAGAAGAAGAGTCGTATACGGCAATTCATAGGGAAGCACAACACATATATCCATAAAAGACTACATTTGACGGATATATTAACCATGTGCAAAGACATTATCTACACACTCTTCCACTTGCATCTTTTTGCAGAAAATTAGCAATATGCCAGAAGATTTTGACATACATGAAGAAAGGCTGAACTCGGTTGAGAAGGATTTCGAAAACGCTCTACGCCCTCTGAAATTTAATGATTTCAGCGGACAGTCGAAGGTGGTCGAAAACCTCAGCGTCTTTGTTGAAGCCGCTAAGTTCCGTGGCGAACCGCTCGACCACACCCTCTTGCACGGTCCTCCGGGATTGGGTAAGACGACGTTGAGCAATATTATCGCTAACGAATTGGGCGTCGGTTTCAAGATTACCTCTGGTCCGGTACTCGACAAGCCGGGCGACCTTGCGGGTATTCTCACATCTTTAGAGCCTAACGACGTCTTGTTTATTGACGAGATACACCGCCTTTCTCCTGTCGTAGAGGAGTATCTTTACTCTGCGATGGAGGACTATCGTATTGACATTATGATTGATAAGGGACCGTCTGCACGTTCTATCCAGATTGATCTCAACCCATTCACTCTCGTTGGTGCAACGACACGAAGCGGACTGCTCACAGCTCCTCTCCGTGCTCGTTTTGGTATTAATCTCCATTTGGAGTATTATGATCCAGAGACTTTAAAGCGCATTATCAAGCGTTCGGCTGCCCTATTAAAAGTACCTATCGTGGACGAAGCTGCGAATGAAATTGCACGTCGCTCACGTGGTACGCCACGTATCTGTAACGCCCTACTCCGCCGTGTACGCGACTTCGCACAGGTGAAGGGTAATGGTACTATCACACCCGAAATTGCTACGATATCACTACAGTCGTTGAACATTGACAAGTATGGTTTGGACGAGATAGATAACAAGATTCTACTCACCATTATCGATAAGTTCCGTGGCGGTCCAGTAGGTGTCTCAACCATTGCCACCGCTATCGGTGAGGATTCTGGTACGGTAGAAGAGGTTTACGAACCATTCCTCATCATGGAAGGTTTCATCAAACGAACCCCTCGTGGACGTGTAGCAACACAGCTTGCCTACGACCATCTCGGACGAAACTCATACCAAGATAATCCTCTACAACCCGGATTATTCGATTAAAAGATACTCCATTGCAAACGTTCACAACGAACAATGCAATGGAGTTTTTCTTTTAATTGTCCCCTTTCACATCAATACTTGTAAACTATTTTCAACCAACTCAAAACCAACACATGCTCTTTTGGCTTCTAAAAGACGCCTAATAGGCTTGCAAAAGACGCCCTTTAAGACCCTTACTAACGCCCTTTTGGAGTCCAATTAAGCACCTTTTCTTACGCAGTTTTATAACCAACTGATTCCCTGACTGTTACAAACTCGTCTTTTAAAGGTGTTTTTATCATTATTTGTAGGTGTTTTACTCGGATTTATGTAATAATTTTTCAAACCTTTATCTACAGATTTTCGAAGTATTAAATGAAAAAGTGTTCTTTGTCAGAAGATGATAATAAATTGCTAACACCTATCAAATCTCGAAATTTAAGAGGCTAATTATTCTTTTACAACTACATCTTTTTGAAGTGTCCTACTAATTTCCTAACTTTGTCGCCATGATTATTCAAATGCATAAACCAAAGGCAAGGATGGAAGAACTGGACTTTCTCAAGTTCGTCTTCATCACGCTGATGATTGCTTTCCACCTTACTTATATTGGCGACACCTACCCTGTTGCTAAACAGTTGGTCTACACTTTCCATATGCCGGGCTTCCTATTGGTGTCAGGTTATCTGTTTAATGTGAATAAGTCGTGGGCTGCTTTGGAAAAAACTATGCTTTGGATTTTCATCCCTTACGCAGTGATGGAAAGCGGATACACCTTAATGGCTTCGCTACTCCCTATCCGTGAACACATTGATCATCTAACCGCAGGAGTACTGATTGACCATATCTTCCTTCATCCGATGGGACCTTATTGGTACTTACATACCTTGATGATTTGCGGTATCTTCTATTATATCGCATTCAGAAAACCTAAAGGGCGTTTTTCATCGGTATTGAAACAAGAGAAACCACTGCTGCCTATCAAAATGATGAGTTTGGAAAATCAAGTGCTGTTAGGTAGGTTTACACTTCTTGCTCTGTTCCTTTGGTTGCTCTCACACGGCTGCGAATTACTCTCAATAGCCAATGCAGCCTACTTCCTTGTAGGTGCTATCGTACGTCAAGCAGTGGGCAATTTCCGTCAAGCTTTCCCTGCACGTTGGTGGACATTAGGACTTTTAGTAGTATGGTGCATCGATCCAACCCATTACGATAAGGCATCTTTTGCAGGTGCATGTTTGGTGTTTTTAGTTATCGGTTCGCTGTTGTGGATCTATCAGTTAGGGATTCCTCAACCTCTGCGCGACCTCTTTCTCTTTATCGGTCGTAACACTTTGCCCCTCTTACTCTTCTCCCCTATCTTCACGATTCTTGCCAAATTCTATCAGCCGTTGCTGCTTCGTGTGGAGCCAACGGGAATGTTCTTCCTTGTGGTCAGTGTGGTATTTGCCATTGCAGGCTCGTTTGGCATAACATGGTTGATGGATGTTACAGGCATCTCAAAGCTATTCTTTGGAAAGAAAGGACTGATATAAGGAGGGGCTTAGATAGTTATTGTTTATTAGCCTTATTAGGCTAATTGGGCTAATAAGGCTAATTGGGCTAATAAAACTATTAACTTCTCCCTAAATTCTTTCCTGCTTTAGTGGTGTTCCGTCAAGCGTATAAGCTGTGAAGACACCATGCTCATAGGTCATGAAGGTAGCCACATTCCCACCTTTTGGGAAAGTGATAGAGCCGAGATTGCAAACAAGCGTACCCTCCTGCTGGGTGAGTTCCCAAAGATGTGTATGCCCATAGACAATCGCATCGAAATGACCTTTTGGCATTGTGGACTTGTTATAGATATGTCCATGTGTTAAGAAAATCTTTCGTCCCTCATCAACTAACATCAAATAGTCGGACATCATAGGGAAATCAAGTAGCATCTGATCAACTTCTGCATCACAGTTTCCACGTACTGCCACGATGTTATTGGCACGTTTATTTAGTGCTTCCACTATCCCCTTAGCATCTATTCCCTCCGGGATAGAGTTGCGTGGACCATAATTAAGTATGTCTCCAAGTATGCAAAGCATGTCACAATGCTCGCGATCAAAGAATTGTAGCACCTTCTCCAGTGCTGGCAGACATCCGTGGATATCTGATACCAATAGATATTTCATATCACCTTGATTGTTTGTTTCTATGGCAAAGGTAATGTTATTTTCTCATATAACCTTTAATTTAACCCTAATCGATTATTAGAGTCTCAACATATTTTGCTTTATTATCGAACAATAAGACTAAAGAATAAAATATATTTCAATGGAAGCAAACTCCTATTAACCATGTAAAAAGATGACATCCACTTCTAACAGTTTCCTTGTAAGAATAACACTTACAAGCCTAAAAGACATCAAATGTTATTTTTATTAATTATTTCCACGATTTTATTTGATTGTTTGAAACTTTTAGTTATATTTGCGACATAATTATCTATTACATACAACCTTACTTGAATATAACATAAAGACCAGCCTTATGAATACGAAAAGACTCTTATTTTCTACCTTATTTATGCTGTCGGCAATCGTCAGCTTTGCCCAACAAGTATTCACTGCTTCGGGTGTTGTTGTCGACGAAACAGGTGAAACGATTATCGGTGCAACAGTTCAGGTAGTCGGTGACAGCAAACTGATTACAGCAACAGACATGGATGGTAAGTTTACACTTGCCAATATCAAGCCTGGTGCTAAGTTGGAAGTATCTTATGTCGGTATGAAAACCTTCACTGGTCCTGCCAAACCGACAATGAAGATTACGATGATTAACGACAACTCTGCGTTGGACGAGGTGGTTGTAACTGCCTTCGGTGAACAAAAGCGTTCGGCTTTTACAGGCTCTGCTGCCATTGTTGACTCTAAAAAGATTGAACATAAGCAGGTCAATAACGTAATGAGTAGTTTGAAAGGTGAGGCTGCTGGTGTTCAGATTATAGACAACAGCGGAGAACCTGGAGCAACCCCTTCTATCCGTGTACGTGGCTTTAGTAGTATTAGCGCAGGACAAAATCCTCTGATTATTGTAGATGGTGCGCCTTACGATGGCGGTTGGAACAACCTTAACCCTGCCGATGTGGCTTCTGTAACCGTATTGAAAGATGCGTCTTCTACCGCACTCTATGGAGCACGAGGAGCCAATGGCGTTATCATGGTGACAACAAAACATGCACAAGTTGGTAATGCGCATATTTCTGTTGATATGAGATGGGGTACGAATAGTCGTATTAAACGCTACTATGAGACTATCGATGATCCTGTTAAATACTATGAGGTTTACTATAATGCATTGTATAATTATCAACTGAAAGGACTCGGATTGACCCCTGCTCAAGCTACTATTGAGGCTAACAAACAACTCGTTGCACCTGGTGCAGCGGGTGGATTGGGATATCCAATATTTACTGTTCCAAACGGAGAACAGCTCATTGGGGAAGATGGTCATATGAATCCACATGCCACATTAGGACGTGTTATTGAGCATAATGGTAAACGTTATACTATCCTACCAGACGATTGGAAGAGTCTTGCCTTTCGTAACGGATTACGCAAAGAGTATGATGTAAACCTGACTGGAGGTAGCGATAAGATGCAATACTACCTTTCTTTGGGTTACTTAAACAATGAAGGTGTGGCATATCATTCGGACTTTGAACGTATTACCGTTCGTGCCAAAGCGGACTATGAAGCACGCAAATGGTTGAAGGTGGGTACGAACATGAACTTCTCTCGGGCTAAATACCATGTGATACCATCGGATGATAATGGTCTTTTCTATCAGTTGAATAATGTTGCACCTATCTATCCTGCCTTCATTCGTGATGAGCAAGGGAACATCATGACAGATGAGAATGGACAGATGTATGACTATGGTAATGGTTCTGTTATTGGACTAAGACGTCCTACGTTACCTAACATCAACCCATTACAAGAGAATGCGTTGAATACAAATAGTTCGAAAGTTAATATGTATTCGCTCTACGGCTATGCGAATATCATGCCTCTTGAGGGATTGAAGATTACCCTTAATGGTACGGTGACCGTCAACAACTCACGTGGAACTGAGACAAAACAGCCTTTCTATGGATACAGTCATACGGCTTATCCAACGGGTGTTGTGACCAGAACAAGTGATCAAACCTTCTCTTATAACTTCCAACAACTCGTGAATTACAACCATGACTTTGGTCATCATCACATGGAATTGCTCCTTGGTCATGAGTTCTATCGCTACAACTACGAAAGCTTGTGGGGTAGTAAACTTGGTATGGCATCCTACTTTACCAACCAAACTCTTGCTGGAGCAATAAAGATGGATAACACAGGAGAGTCTGGTAATAGTGAATATGAGTCTGAAGGCTTCTTCTTCCGTGGGCAATACGACTACGATCAGAAGTACTTTGGAAGTCTTTCTTTCCGTCGTGATGCTTCCAGTCGCTTTGACCCTAATCATCGTTGGGGTAACTTCTACTCCTTCGGTGGTGCTTGGACTATTACGAAAGAGCCTTTCATGAAACCTTTCAAATGGTTGAATATGTTGAAACTAAAGGCTTCTTTCGGTCAGCAAGGTAATGATAAGATTGGTGATTTCCACTATCTTGATACTTATAGTATCGTAAACACGAATAATAAGGTTGGATTAGTTCTGTCTGAAAAGGGCAACCCTAATATTACTTGGGAGACTAATAACAACTTCAATGCAGGCTTTGATTTTGAATTGTTCAATAGCCGTTTGCGTGGTAGTATTGAGTATTTCTATAAGAAAACAACTGATATGCTCTGCTTTGTCTTTGCTCCTTACTCGGCTGGTTACAAAGGAACGTACGACAATATCGGTGATATGACGAACAAGGGTGTGGAGGTTGATCTCTCTGCTACCGTCTTAAAAACTAAAAATATCTCATGGGATGTCAACGTGAATGCAACTACTTACAAGAATGAAATCATCAAACTCGCTGACGTCCTCAAAGCTGATCTCGTTGTAGATGGGCATCCTGGCTATAGTAGTGGTGATAGACTCTATGCCGAGGGACTTCCTATTTACGAGTGGTATATGCCTCGTTACGCAGGTGTTTCTAATGAAGGAAAGGCTATGTGGTACTACACTGACCCTGACGGAACCCTTAAAACGACAGATGTATATGGTAATGCGGGTTATTACTCATGCGGAAGTCCACACCCAGATCTATATGGTGGCTTTGGAACAACGCTGAATGCATATGGTTTCGACTTCTCTATCTCCTTCGCTTATTCGTTAGGAGGACTTTCATACGATGGTGGTTACGCAGGTTTTATGGGTCCACCGAGTGGTACCTTAGGAGGAACAACTATCCATAAAGACGTTCTCAACGCATGGTCAGTAGACAATCCAAACAGTAATATCCCTCGTTGGCAATATGACGATCCAAGTGTCAGTGCTCAATGCGACCGTTTCCTCATCAGCGGTAGCTATCTAAGCTTACAGAATATCAACCTTGGCTACACCCTACCTAAGCTATGGGTAAGCAAGATTGGAATGGAGAATGTACGCATCTATGTGGCTGCTGACAACGTATACTTTTGGAGTAAGCGTAAGGGATTCGACCCACGTGGTTCCTTCTCAGGAGGTAGTAGTACATCCATCTATAGCCCAACGAGAACCATCTCTGGTGGTATTAAACTAACATTCTAACCATCTTCTTACATTAATCGTACGTCATTATGAAACGCTTAATATCAAATCACATCATAACGTTGGCTATCGTTGCTATTACCTTTGGCTTTACTTCTTGTATCGATAGCATTGAACCGTCGGAAGTATTAACTTCTGACCAAGTAAGAAAGATGCCTTCTTCACAAGAAGGACTTATCAATGGTATCCTTTCTTATATGATAACCTTTGACTCTTGGGGTTCTGGTGACCCTCTCAACGACTGGGGTTATCCTTGTCAGATGCACTATAGGGATGTCTTAGGAAGTGATTTCCCTGTTTATAGTAGTAACTATAGCTATTGGACGACAGTGGAAAGCGGTGTCAACACCCGTTTCAAGGCTTATTACACCTATCGTTTTTACTACGATTTCATTGCTACCTGTAACAACGTAACAAGTGTAGTAGATCCTGCCACAGCCTCACCAACCTCTAAAAACTACTTAGGTATAGCTCTGGCTTATCGTGCAATGGCTTATCTTGACATAGCTCGTCAGTTCGAATTCAAGAAGACTGGCATTGCAAGTTTGGATGATAAGGCGACAAAAAATGGGATATGGGGGCTCACAGTTCCTATCGTTACCGAAAAGACAACGAAAGAAATGCAACGCCACAATCCACGTGCTCCGTTCTATAAGATGTATCGCTTCATCCTTACTGACCTCAACCATGCCGAGGAGTATCTGGCTAATTATACACGTCCCGACAAAAACTTGCCTAACCTTAGTGTAGTCTATGGACTCAAGGCACGCCTTTGGATGGAAATGGCAAGCCGTTTTGATCAGAGCAGTGCAGACCTTAATGCAGCCATAGCAGCAGAAGATTCTGCAAGCATTGAGTATGATAAGTTAGGTATAACCACAGCTCGTGAGTGCTATGAGAAGGCACGTACCTATGCTCGTAAGGCTGCCAGTGGTTACAGCCCTGTTACCGAAGCACAGTGGCATAGCACACAAGACGGCTTTAACAAGGAAAACCAAGCATGGATGTGGAAGTTAGGCTATACCACACGTGAGCAAATTAGCTATATCTACTATACCTTCACCAGCACCATGTCATCAGAAACGACTTGGGGACTTGCTGGCGCATACGGTGCTACTCGTATGATTGGTAGTGCGCTCTATGATAAGATGCCAGAAGGTGACTGGCGCCATTATTCATGGATTGATCCGACCGTTGCAGGTACACATGAGGGTTACGAGAAATATGACTCTATCACCATTGGCACTAAGAAGGAAAGACTTTCCCTCTTAGATGAGGAGACTTGGAAACAGCTACCAGCCTATGCTAACATCAAGTTCCGTCCTGCCAAGGGTAATATCACTGATACTTACGAGGGACAATTCATCAGTCTTCCTTTGATGCGCATGGAAGAAATGGTATTTATCGACATTGAAGCTACAGCCCACCTTGATGGTGTTGCAGCAGGTGTTACGGCACTGAAAGACTTTATGAATACTTATCGTTATACCGATAACTCCTATCAGGCAAATAATGTCACCACTATGGAGGACTTCATAAAAGAACTGATGGTACAGAAACGCATAGAGTTCTGGGGCGAGGGAATCACGTACTTCGACTATAAACGACTTGCGCTTCAGATTCGCAGAAAGGACAATACCAATTATGAACCATCTGCACGAATCAATTCTAAGGAAGGGTATGTATGCCCATGGATGAACTTCTTCATCCTTGAATACGAGACACATAACAATGTGGCTTGTAAACCAAATCCTGATACATCTGGAAGTTTGACGGTCACAAATCAGTAATAACTGAGGTTGAAAAGGAAAATTATTAAATAAAAAGCAGACGCTAAAAGACGAACCTGTTGTTTCGGCTTTGGCGTCTGCTTTCTTTAATTTTGGAAAGATGGAGATAAGAGACATCTTTATGCTGCGCAAGCAGGGACGTACGGAGGAGGCATACGCTGCCATTCTACCGATGTATGCTGTACACAAGGGACATTACACGACCATAGCTATGTTCTGGGTAGGTGTCGACATGATGAAACTTCGCTATCAACAACGTCAGTTAGAAGAGGCATATAAGATATTCAAGAGTTTGCTAAGACTCTATCCGACGATGGACGACAAGGACCTTAAGGGACAAAGCGCCTTAATGCGTGCCTCACTATTGGTCTTCGACCACCATCCAGGATTCTCTATGCTCGACTTTATTTCACAATGGGATATCACCCGACTAACAGATGAAGACTGGACAATGGAGCAAGGCAACGGTCATCCTATTCCCTCAATAGGAATGCGTATCGTTGGAAAAGTCTTTAAGGAAGTGGAAAGTAAGCCTACTGTTGACATGGCTTTAAAGGCTGCTCCGATATTAGCTGAAGCCCTAAAGCATAGTCCTTACAATATGCATAACCAACGTTACAAAGCGATGGTCTATCGGATTATGGGCAAAAAAGATAAGGCAATCAATATTTATACCCATTTTATCAAGAGCCACCGACAGTCCTATCTATATCACGAACTATCAGAACTCCTTGATGACGAACGCCACAAGATTGCACTTCTCTGTAAAGCTATCTCCACACAACGAGAGGAAAAGTTCCGACAACGTATGCGCTTCACCCTTGCAGGTCTACTCTTCAGAAAGGATAAAAGCCGCGCCCGCTACGAATTAGATAAATGTATTGCCATGCGAAAGCAGTTAGGCTATTCCATTACATGGGAGATGCAGAACCTTGCAGCGAGTTTAGAGGAGATTAACCCCGTGTCAGAAGCCGACGAAAAGAGCTTTTATAGAGAGCAAGAAGTGGTATTAAAAGAACTTACAAGGTAATATTTCTACATAGCTAACTATTTTTCTTATCTTTGTAGCACATTTTATTGAATCATTAAATCTACCTTATGAAACATTTATTTCTATCAGCCTTAATACTTATGGGACTGACATCATGCCAGATTTCAGGCTTAACCTCTGGCTATTCTCATCTATCGGATGCACAAAAGGAGAGAGTTATAACGCTTGAAGAAAACATTGATGATATTCATGACTTCTCAAAAGTATACAAAGTCAGCCTTAATCAGGTAAAACGATATATCGAAACGCACGATAAAGTATTGCTATATAATTATACTCCTTTCTGTCATTCTACCTATTGTGTGTCGCCTGCAGCCTTAGTATCTCAATGCAAAGACAAGGGAATTAACGTCCTTGTCATATCGAATATATATGATGACATATTCAAACAAAAGCATACTACGTTCCCTATGCTGATGATTGATACAAAGCAGTTCCCGACTAAATGGAGGGCAAAATACGTTGAACAATTCTATTTTCCCTTGACCGGACACACAGACAAAGAACTGAACTACGCAAGTTTTCATTACTTTGAGAAAGGGAAGTATATCAAGAGTTACAAGAACTCAAATGATATTTGATTATCTAATCATGGTAGAATATAACCTCCGCAATCTCTGACTCCGTATGGAATTTACACAAAAAAAACAAAGAAATATATTGACAAAACATTCTAAGAAGAAGTGGAAAAATAGCTTAAAAACGACTTGTTTTAACACCTTCGTAAGTTACTTGTTATCAAACAGTTGCAAAGGAGGATTTTAAAAGGTGCTTAATAAGGCTTCAAAAAGGCGTTAGTTAGACCTCTAAAGGGCATCTTTTGCAAGCCAAAAGGGCGTTATTTGCAAGCTATTTGCTGGTCTTTTAAAATTCGACTTGTGAAAAATTCGGACAAACATAACATGATTAAGCTCCACAATAAAGGCTCATAAAAAGTAGGATTCTCCACGTCTACTTCTTTTTTTCAGTATGAAAGAATTGTCAAAACATATCTATCAAAGGAAAAGGGAGAATAGAACGCAGTGGTTTTAGACTGTAGAGAACATCTTGTCAGTGGGACATCAGACTACTTCCATAGCCACCATAAAAAGAAAGATGCCATATCCAACGTGTGGATACAGCATCTTCATTATAGTTAGTATGCGAAAAGCAGCTTTTTACTGCTTATCAACACCAACATAAAAAGCTTTTTTACTTTATTCTTGCCTCTGGTGCAAGCATATGCTCTGGTGACAAGATAGCATCAAGTTTCTCCTTAGAGAGCAACTTATGTTCAAGTACAAGGTCATAAACAGAGCCACCTGTTGCAAGAGCTTCCTTAGCAATCTTCGTGCTATTCTTATATCCGATGTATGGGTTGAGTGCTGTAACAATACCGATAGAGTGTTTCACCATCTCAAGACAACGGTCCTTATTCACCGTGATACCGTCAATACACTTCTCACGCAGCGTGTCCATAGCATTTGGTAACCAAGTAAGGTCCTCAATAAGACATTCTGTAATGATTGGCTCCATTACATTCAGCTGCAACTGTCCAGCCTCAGCAGCAATCATAACAGTTGTATCATTACCGATAACCTTGAAACAAGTCTGGTTCGTTACCTCTGGGATAACAGGGTTCACCTTACCAGGCATGATACTTGACCCCGGTGCCATCGGTGGAAGATTGATTTCATTCAGACCGCAACGAGGACCAGAAGCCAACAGACGAAGGTCGTTACAAATCTTAGAAAGTTTAACAGCTAAGCGTTTCAAAGCACTTGAATAGCTTACATAAGCACCTGTATCAGGTGTAGCCTCAACAAGGTCGGCACCTGCAATAAACTCCATACCAGTCAATTCGCTTAGCTTTTCTGCACAAATCTTTGGGAAGCCAGGAGCAGCGTTCAGACCTGTTCCGATAGCAGTACCACCCATATTGATTTCATGCAAGAGGGCAGCGTTACGATTAAGGTTGGCAATCTCTTCTTCCAATGTATTGGCAAAGGCATTAAACTCCTGACCACTTGTCATAGGGACAGCATCTTGAAGCTGTGTACGACCCATCTTTATAACATGCTTAAACTCCTCACCCTTTCTACGGAAAGCAGCAATGAGTTCGCTCAAAGAAGCCACAAGTTTCTTATTCAGTAGGATAAGTGTCAGACGAATGGTAGTTGGATAAACATCATTCGTTGACTGACCGCAGTTAGCATGATCGTTAGGAGAGCAGTACTGGAACTCACCTTTCTTGTGACCCATAATCTCACAAGCACGGTTGGCAATCACCTCATTGGCATTCATGTTGACAGATGTGCCCGCACCTCCTTGTACCATATCGGTCACAAAGTTCTCGTGCATCTTACCATCAATAAGCTCACGGCATGCTTGTGCCATCGCATCAGCCACTTCATCACTGATTTCACCGAGCTGACGGTTGGTTTCTACAGCAGCCAATTTGACGTAAGCAATCGCAACAACATAGTCTGGATAATCACACATACGCTTGCGTGAGATGTGATAGTTGTTGATGGCACGCTGTGTCTGCACACCATAATAAGCCTCTTCTGGAACTTGAAGTTCACCCAAGAGGTCGCTTTCTACACGAAATTTCTTTTCTTCCATGATTCTATTTTGATAAAGTTAGCGTTGATCTCTTTCACTAACGAGAAGAGAATGATTTATTTTCTTTATTTATTAGGATGTTTCAAAACACTGATTCAAGAGGTTTCTACGACAACTATTTGGCTTTTCTAACCAACTTATAGTGCGTATACTTACTACTTTTCGTGAAGGGTTCCAACCCTTCCTACACCCCTCAGCATCTTTCCTATCCTTTTCTTTTCCTACTTTTAATAAGCTTTGATTCTGTACTTAAAGCCCAACTCGATGCGATTGGTATTATACTTATCCAAGCCAACACCCTCTTTATAAGTAACTTTCTTACCCACATAGGCTAAGAAGATACGCAGGTCTTGCCCCTTAATAGGATAATACTCCACACTGCCAACATAGCCATAGCTCTTACGGAAGTCCTTAAAACGGTCAATCTTTGTGACACTTGCCGTCTCATACATACCCTTCAACATCAGATTCCAACGTGGAACAAACTGCCAATTGAGCTTTGTTACGAAGGAATTATAATGTATATCGCTCATCCATACATTACCAGTATATCCAGAGAATGAACTCCCCAATTCGTTTGTCGCTATGCCCAAACGGTCGATTCCATCGTTTTGAGCCATGTAATCAAAGTAACATTGCAGTCTGTCTAACTGTAGTTTCTGTCCCAAGATGAGAATACGACTATACTTATGTTTTGCCTCTCCTTGTATTCCCCATGACCAACGCGTATGCAATCTATCGTTCAGAAAACTTCCATTCCAGTTCAAACAGTAGGCAAGTGGGTTACGTGGCTTCTCCAACAGTCTACTATATGTACCGTCACCCTCGATGGATACGGCATTATTACCATATACCTCACTGAACTTTTCGTTGTGAGAATTGGTAATACCAAGTACAAACTCTTGTGACGGAACAGGCTTATATACGGCTGTAACACCTGCCATATAACAATCCATAGAGCCCGTCATATCAGAGAACTGATAGATATAGACAGGATTTTCATCCACTTCAAAACCGCCAAGACTCTGACATACCTTTCCAGCTTCAAGGCGAAACTTATCAGAGAACTTATAACCAATCATCATAATATCGGTTGCCTTAGCAAGATTATCCTCACTTCTCGCCTCTGTTGTATTGTTCAGACGATGACACAAACGATAGTAGAGCTTATCGGTTAGATTACCTTTGATTTCTAAACGGAGGTGCTTATTCGTGAAACCCGTACTCCACTGGTGGTCTGCATCCGATACTACCTGCGCATTAGCAGCATAGTTGATATAGACATTAAACATATCGTTGCTTTTCTTTAAGTGTGCCACCTCTTCAGCAAGTGACTTAAACTGACTGTCGTCTACCCCATATCCATGGTTATCTTGCGCCTGTACACCCAAAGAAAATGCAAATAGGCAGCTACATAGTAGTGTCTTCTTCATCATGATATATGTATTATTTCGTTCTTTTTTAAGGATAAACTCTAACGATAAAATAAACTGACACAGAATGTAGTCACACTCCTAAAACTTCACGTTACAGGTTAAACCGAAGTAAACCAGCTATAACGGGCGTAATAAAACGCTTCCGTAAGTGTTGTGTTCTGCGCTATGGTTTGCTTCACAAAAGTAGAAAAAATATTGATAGCTTTTACAAATACCCTACATAAATATAAGGCGTTTAACTTTCTTTAGCGTCATAAAGCAAGCTAAAGAAAGGAGTATATGAAATCAAGATGATATAAAGCTGACATATTGATATGTAAAAGCATAGGATAAGTCCTATAAATACGACAAAAAGTATAGTTTTCTATCCTATCTCATAACCCAAAGATAGTCATGGAGTAGTTGCCTTTATCGGGACTAAAATCAATATATAAAGACAATTAATGAGGGCAAATGACAAATTATTATGAATTTCCTAACACACTTCAGAAATAATCGCTACTTTTGCAGAAAATAAACTGTACCCAACAAAAAGTTGGGTAATGAATCAGTTATGAGTAAACGATTGCTTTTCACACTTGGAACACTGCTGTTGCTTTCTACAACTGCAACAGCGCAAGACCATATCAACCCTGAAGATCGTGTGGTAGATATGGACTCTCCTACGTTTGTACCTATGGTCCACATCGGGAAGGCAAAGGTGGGAGCCGACAGTATTCAATATGTCAGAACGAGCAAGGTTTACGTCTTTCCACCGCTTGAATTCAAGAATAAGTCGCAAGAAACAGCTTACTATCGATTGGTTTATAACATCAAAAAGGTGCTGCCAATCGCCAAGGAGTGTCACCAGATTATTCTCGAAACGGGTGCTTATCTTGAGACAATTCCTACTAAGAAAGAACGTGACGAACACATGAAGAAGGTGGAGAAAGAAATTTGGAACACCTATAAGCCACGTATGAAGAAACTGACTTTCACACAAGGTAAGTTGCTTATTAAGCTTATCGACCGAGAGTGTAATTCAACTTCTTACGAACTGGTACAGGCTTTCCTCGGTCCTGTGCGAGCAGGTTTCTATCAGGCTTTTGCTTGGGCTTTCGGCAGTAGTTTGAAGAAACGCTATGAGCCAAATGGAGCAGACAGACTTGTAGAGCGTATTGTCTTGCAGGTTGAGGCTGGACAGTTATAATCCAAGCTCCCCTCTATTTTGTTTTAAGAAGATACAAAATAAAACGCTGAAAAGGCTAAAAACAAAAGGCGTAGAGCTGTTCTAAGACAACAACTCTACGCCTTTATCGAATTATTTTCATGAAAATAAATATTTTTCTTCATGAAAATAAATATTTCTTTTCACGTAAATAATTTCTTGTTTTCATGAAAATAATTCTCAAGACATACCTTTTAAAGAATTAAGAAAAGAGATAAAAAGGGATTATTACAGCCTAAAAACACTGCATTTACAGCCTATTATAAGTATAGTACACTCTCATTACCCTCGTTAAAAAGCAAGTCAAGAATACTAAGGTTGGGCAGGAAGCCAAACTTCTGTTGATAAACTTGATAGTAACGACGAGGAATAAAGTCGGTATCGACACCTGGATGTTTCGGACGAATTATCTCCCTGAAATCATCGGTTCCATCGGGAACATCCATTAGATAGGTATCTGTGCGACGCATACAGGGCATAATATCGATGAGTTCGCACATTTTCAGCGTTATCTCCCAATTGAAATCATAGAGATACTTCCATCTCCGCTCAAAGAACGGGCGTATATCGTCTTCATAATATTCAAAGAACGGACTCTCACCATAAGACGACAACAGCGCATTCCAGTGCAGATGACGCCAATTATCATGGTCGCTGATACGCACATCCTTCATCGGACACTTCAGACTCTCAAACTTCTCGACAGGAATAGAGAGCGTCTGCGGACCATTCGCAGAAGCGATTACGCAACGATTGCGGTAAGTCTGCTTAACGAAGTTATCATGTTGCTCTATCAGACAGCTGTCATATCGGTTCAACTTTTGGTACCATTGAATAGGAGCGAAGTAAGCAGAGGAGAGTAAGACCTCCCCAAGCCCCTCCGAAGGAGGGGATGTCAAGTTACCGATGTCGGTCTTATTTGAATTGACAATATTATTGTTATCAGAAGATACCATAACTGTTTTGCTTATAATATAATTGAACGATGACAAAAAAAAGAGGGGATGTGTAACGTTTACCAAAACTTTGGTAACTTGCACATCCCCTCCTTTGGAGGGGCTTGGGGAGGTCCTTTGAGGTACCTACTTTATATTATCCACCCAGTTAAACAGTCTGTGCCAGCGGATACCACCAAAGCCCTTACGGTCTGGATCACTTGACCACCAGATGAAGATTGGCTTACCTACAACGTGATCCTCTGGTACAAAGCCCCAGAAACGGCTGTCGGCAGAGTTGTGACGGTTATCACCCATCATCCAGTAATAGTCCATCTTAAAGGTGTAGCTATTAGATAGTTTACCATTGATATATATCTTTCCGTTCTTAACCTGCAAGTCGTTGCCCTCATATACCTTGATACAACGCTCATAAATTGGGAGGTTCTCTAATGTCAACTTAATCGACTTGCCCTTTGCTGGAATCCAAATAGGACCATAGTTATCGCGTGTCCAGCCAGTAAAGCCATTGAGCGGATAGATAAGCCCAGAGTAGAGATCCTTGTCTGTTACAGGACGGATAGACTGTACAATACCCTGACGCTTCAGCTCAGCGACAGCTCGTTTTGTCAATGGCATATAACCATCATAAGACAGAATATCCTTATTAAGCACGTTACCATGGCTCAAGTCATATCCTTTCAGACGACTGAGCGTCTGTACATCTTCATCACTGATTTCTAAATCCTTACGAAGTTCGTCGTAACGTTCTCCTATGAAATCAGAAACAGAACCGTTTTTAAACTTAACAAAATAGGTATATTCAACTTTCTCTGGCTCTTTATTTGCCTTTCCGTCAATATAAACAATCTTGTTCTTAATCTGCAAGGTCTGTCCTGGAAGACCTACACAACGCTTCACATAGTTCTCACGACGGTCAGTAGGACGCCAATCCAACGCTCCGTAGGTAGCTACATTTCTCACAATATAAGCTCTACCCGTAGCGTATGCCTTATCAAAGAAAGCACGCTGCTGAAGTGTGTTCATCGCTGACAGATTGATATTTGGGTTCTGTTGTGCAAGGAAGTTCGTACCCATTGTATAGACATCATAATAGTAATCATTGCCCTGATAAGCTGGTTCGCTCATGATAGTATCACCTGCAGGGAAGTTGAATACAACGATATCATTGAGCTGTACCTTACCCAAACCCTTCACACGACGGTAGTCCCAATGTGGCCAAGAGATGTAACTCTTAGTATTAATAATAGGCAAGGTGTGCTGTGTCAGCGGCATTGTCAATGGTGTCTCAGGAATACGAGGACCATAACTTACCTTCGACACAAAGAGGTAATCGCCCGTGAGGAGTGACTTCTCAAGGGAAGAAGAAGGGATAACGTAGTTCTGGAAGAAGAAAAGATTGATGAAATACACTGCTACCAAAGCGAAGACCAGTGCGTCTACCCATCCCATAATGAAGCGGATAGGTCCTTCAGAATCCTTCCACCACTGCCAACGAATCTTCTTTGTGATATACACATCAAAGATAAATGGAACGACTAACAATCCCCACCAACTCTTTACCCAGAACAGGAAAAGGAGGTAGAGAACGAGAACACAAATAAACTTTGCCCATTGCTTCTTTGGATTCAGGGCTGCTTTTTCTTTGTCTATCATACTGTATATTGAGGTGATAAATGTTGAATAATGAGTTATGTCGGTATGTTTGTTATTAAATATCAGTTGGTGGAAGAGTGTTCGGAAGAATGGTCTCCTCTATTGTGCGTTACTTTCAGCTTTGTTATAAAGTATTATTAGCAACCATCAACACCCAACACCTACCATTTAACACCCAACATCAAAACTTAAATAAATCGCTCGTTGTAAGTAAACCGGTGTGATCTTTGGTGTATTCAGCTGCTAAGACAGCACCAAGAGCAAAACCCTTACGGCTATGGGCATCGTGAGTAATGGTAATCTTGTCTGCCTCTGAGTCATAACTGATACTATGAATACCAGGCACTTCATCACGTCGAATAGAGGCAATAGGAAGTTCGTTAGGAGCAACATTGTTACTGCCTGACTCCGTACCATCGGCAGCGTGTTGGAAGCCTTTAACCCACTTGTCTTTGCGATCGAGATCGTTGATTATCTCTTCTGCAAGGGTAATGGCTGTTCCAGATGGTGCATCAAGCTTGTGAACATGGTGTACCTCCTCCATCTCAACGCTATACTGTGGGAAACCATTCATTATCTTTGCTAAATAACGGTTGACAGCTGAGAAAATAGCAACGCCAATAGAGAAGTTACTTGCCCAAAACAAGGTCTGTCCACCTTCCGTACACATACGCTCAACTTCTGCCTTATGGTCCTGCATCCAGCCCGTAGAGCCGCTAACAACCTTCACATTGTGTGCAAAGGCACGCTGATAATTGGCAAAGGCAGCTGTAGGATTCGTAAATTCAATAGCTACATCAGCCGATGCAAATGCAGGAGAATCAAAGTCCTCTATATTGTCAACATCAATAATACTTACGATTTCGTGGCCACGCTCAAGGGCTATCTGTTCTATCATATGCCCCATCTTGCCATAGCCTATCAATGCTATTTTCATAATTAATCTGAATTAAAACATTGCAAAGGTAGCTGATTTGCGGCATAAAACAAAATAAGTTTACGTATTTTTAAATAAGGTATAGACAAGTTGGGAGTTGCCTTTTACTGATAAAACAACAGATAGGTTTCTACCCCACTTGCCATTTTCAACCATCGTGTTGACGCCCCGCACGTCTGGTGCGGATGGTAAACACGCATCGTGCGGGTGCTTAACACCAATGGCACGAAGGGCGAAAAGAAGTGAAACTATGGTGCAAAATAATAAGAAAAATACGTAGATAAGACTTCTATTTTTCTTAAAAACTTTGTATATTTGCGTACTGTTACAAACCAAGAATCTTTTATGGAACAACTCATCCACTACGTATGGAAACACAAGCTGTTTCCGTTGACAGGGCTTAAAACCACTGACGGACAGGAGGTGGAGGTCATTGACACTGGACTACATAATCACAACGCTGGACCTGACTTCTTCAATGCAAAGGTGAAGATAGGCGGTACGCTGTGGGTGGGGAATGTGGAGATACACGACCGTGCCTCCGATTGGTTTCTACACAGACACGACCGCGACCCGAACTATAACAATGTTATCCTGCACGTGGCTGAGTCTATCGATGTTGATGTTAAGACACGAAGGGGCGATTATCCGCCACAGATGCGACTACAAGTACCGACGGCTGTGCGAGAACATTACGAAGAACTACTCACAACGGATGAATATCCGGCTTGTTATCGCATCATTCCGAGTCTTTCAAAACTAATGGTTCATTCGTGGATGAGTGCCTTACAGACTGAAAGGTTGGAACAGAAGACAGAGGCGATAGCCCAACGAGTGAAGGACTGTGACGGCTCTTGGGAAGCGGCTTACTTCGTAACGCTTGCCCGCAACTATGGATTCGGTATCAATGGCGATGCTTTCGAGACATGGGCTAAGCAGATTCCGCTGCAGAGTATAGCACATCATCGGGACAATCTCATGCAGATTGAAGCCTTCTTCTTGGGGCAGGCCGGATTGTTGGAAACGACTGCTATCCCCGAACGATACCAACAGCAGACACTGAACGATTGCTATTTCAGTGAGTTGAAAAGCGAATATCAGTACTTAGCACATAAGTTCAGTCTACAAGCAATGGATGCCAATCAATGGCGATTCCTTCGCTTACGACCGCAGAACTTTCCGCATATCCGTATCGCACAGCTCGCTCACCTCTACTATGAACAGCGAGCTGGATTGTCGCAGTTGTTGGAATGTGAGAGCGTTAAGCAGGTGCGCGAACTATTAGCAACACAGGTAACTCGCTACTGGGAAACGCATTACGTCTTTGGAGAAGAGAGTGCAAAGAGTGAGAAGAAACTATCAGCAGGATCATTGAATCTGCAGATTATCAACACCGTTGCACCTATCCTCTTCGCCTACGGCAAACATAAGAACTCGGAGAAGTACTGTGAACGTGCCTTCGACTTCCTCGAAGCGTTAAAAGCAGAGGATAATCACATCGTTAGGATGTGGAAGGAAGTGGGGCTAATGGTAGAGACTGCGGGCGATTCGCAAGCCCTTATACAACTAAAGAAGGAGTATTGCGACCGAAAAGATTGCCTCCGCTGTAGGATTGGTTATGAGTATCTGAAGGGGAGTTCATCAATAAAGGGTTAGGAGGATTGGGATAATTAGGCTAATAAGGCTAATAGGCCTAATAAGGCTAATAAGCCCAATAAAATCCTAAAAACAAAATAGATTATGGAAAAGAAGAAATACATCTTTGAGACAAGACTGGATGTTCGCGACTATGAGTGCGACATCCAAGGTATCGTTAACAATGCAAACTACCTGCATTACACCGAGCATACACGCCATAGATTCCTCAAATCATTGGGTGTTAGTTTCTCTGAACTACACGCAAAAGGTGTTGATGCTGTTGTAGCACGTATGCAACTCACTTATAAAGTGCCGTTTACATGTGATGATGAGATTATCTCACGCATGTCATTAAAGAAGAACGGACTGCGCTGGGTGTTCTCGCACGACCTCTTCCGTGCCAGTGACGAACGCCTTTGCTTCCATGCAGATGTAGACCTTGTGACACTCATCAATGGTAGATTGGGCAATAGCAAGGAATATGACGAAGCGTTTGCAAGAGTATTGTAAAAGTCTATCAACTCCCTAAGCCTTCCCCTCTTTCGGAGGAGGTAGGGAGCTACTACTGATTATTACCTACACCATGGAATCCTTAAACTCAATCTTACTAACCCGACTTACTCGCTTTAACCTCAGCGAATTGGCTGAACTTTACAAGCGAGCTGGCTCTGCCACGGCTGTCATAGAACATAAAAGAGACATCAGAGAGATTCTTCCTGAAGCCTCAACGCATCTCATACAAGCCTTGAAAGACATTGATAGCCTGAGAGAATGGGCTGAACAAGAATTGGAATACGACCGTCTGCATAACATTGAGCCTATCTGTATGAATGATGAACGCTATCCACAGCGGCTCAAGGAGTGTCCAGATGCTCCTATCCTACTCTATTATCTCGGTAATGCAGACCTTAACAATCGACACGTTATCAATATTATCGGTACACGACACTGCACCACCTACGGACAGGATATTATCCGTTCGTTTGTCAGAGAACTAAAAGCACTTTGCCCAGATGTACTCATCCTCAGTGGACTTGCATACGGAGTAGATATCCATGCACATCGAGCTGCCTTGGAGAATGGCTTTGAAACTGTAGGAGTATTGGCTCATGGACTCGATGATATCTACCCTCGTGGACACAGAGATACAGCTTTAAAGATGATTAAACAAGGTGGATTACTGTCGGAATATACCACGCATACGCAGCCCGTTGCCCGCAACTTCGTACAACGTAACCGTATCGTGGCAGGTTGTGCAGATGCAACTATCCTCGTAGAATCGGCTGCGAAGGGTGGAGGACTTATCACCTGCAGTATCGCTCGTAGCTATGGACGGGAAGTATTTGCCTTCCCTGGCGCTGTTCATTCGGATTATAGCGAGGGCTGTAATAACCTTATTCGTGACAATGGTGCAGCTCTCATCACATCAGCAACAGACTTTGTGAAGGCGATGGGATGGGATGATGATATCAAATTGGGGCAGGCACAACAACGAGGAATTGAACGAACGCTTTTCCCTGATTTGTCTTCAGAAGAGGAAGCTATCGTTCGCGTGCTCGCTAAAAACAATGACTTGCAGATTAATCTCTTGTCGATTCAAGCGAACATTCCTATCTCAAGGCTCACAGGAATTCTCTTTACATTAGAAATGAAAGGGGTTATTAGAGCTATGGCTGGCGGTTGTTATCATCTTTTAGCATAGGGTCTTAATACCATAAAAGTAGCTAATACTGAAAAAAAAGACATTTCTTTGCCACAAATCTACCCTATCTTCCGTCTCTATAGATGTGAACGAAAACTGAATCATCAACCTAATTAATTATCAAGACAATGAGAACAACAATCTTTACTATCGCATTTGCTGTAGCTATCCTATGCTCAAGCTGCACCGTAAAAGCCAATCCAACGACGCTCATCACACAACCAATAAATGATGAGGTAGAGTCTATTATCAAAGAGTTTAAGAGTGGAAACAACGTCACTTACGTCAACTTGCCTAAGACACTCATAAAGCTTGGATTGAAAGCTGCCGACGACGAGACCGCTAATGCACTCGCTGAGCAAATCGACGGACTGCAAATTTTAACTTTCGAGAAGGCTAATCAAAAGATTAAAGACGGCTTATACAACCGTATCAGTAAGTTAGAAGCACAGGGATATGAACCTATGGTGAAGGCAAATGAGGACGGCGAAAAGGTCAGAATCTTCATTAAAGGCAACGAGAAGGAAGTGCAGAGCCTTGTTGTCTTCACTATGGACAAAGAAGACTGCTCACTCATCAATATCGTAGGACACATCAATCCAGCTAACATTGATGATATCGTAAAGTCACAGACAAAGTAAACAAGGACACATTATGAAACGGTTTATCATCATAGGCATCCTTGCTCTCAGTACATTATCAGCCTCAGCGCAGAGCGTAAAAGGGCTGATTGAGCAATATAGGCACGAGAAAAACGTTATTCACTTTCATATAACACCTGCCTTAATGTCGTTCTTGAAGGTGCTTGCTAAAAGCCATTCGGACGAATCCAAGGCTCTGAAAGCGGTGTCATCCTTTCGTATACTTGTCTTTGACGACTGTGATTCGATTGTAAAAAGCCGTTTTAGAAACACGGCTCAGACCTTCCATCCTAAGGGATATACGCCAATCATCTACAATAAGCAGGCAGATGAGACTAATTATGTTTACCTCAAAGAAAAGAAAGGGTGCATTCGTGAAGTGCTCATCCTTGCTATTGACAAACAAGATGGCGCCATTGTGCGGATTAAGGGTAAGATAAGTCCTAACGATGTCGACTCTGTTGTGAAAGAAAGTACCAACAAGAAGAATCTGAAAAGCTATAAGTTATAGGGCGGACAACCTTACATCATAGCCGATTATTGTCTAAAGCGCACATCTGCCTATGCAAGCAAGCGATTTTAAACAGCTATTCCTACCCTGCCATCGGAAACTCTTTTCGGTGGCATATAGGCTAATGAGCAACGCTCAAGCTGCTGAGGATATGGTGCAAGAAACCTTCTTAAAACTCTGGATGCAGCGTGATAAGATGGAAAAGGTTGACAATCCAGAGGCTTATAGCATAACAGTACTACGCCGAATCTTCTATGACAAGATGAGAGCAGGACACCTTCAAGAAGTCGACAAAGATGTGGGAAGTCTGCAAGTAAGCTCCTCACAGAACATAAGTAAGCAATTAGAGGAAGCTGACGAATACCAACGCGTAAGGCAGTTGATTACCCATCTACCTGAACCACAGGCAAGAATCATGCTGATGCGCGACATAGAAGACCGCAGTTTTGAGGAAATCAGCATCGAAACAGGACTTACGGAGGTGAATATAAGAAGTATTCTCAGCCGTGCCCGAAAGAAGATTAGAGAACAGATAAAAGCAATGAGATATGATAAAGACTGAAGACATAAAGCGTTTACTTGACCGATACTACGATGGAATGACCACCGAAGAGGAGGAGAAGGCGCTGCACACCTACTTCAACGGCAGTGATATCGATGCCAGTTTGACGGAGGAGTGCATCTTCTTCACGGCTCTTCAGTCATCAGAATGCCCTACACCAGCAGGGATGGAAGAGCGACTCAGTCGACAGATTAGCCAGTGGAACACCTTAGAAGTCACTAATCGTCGTGCGATAAGGCATATCAACCTGCGCTGGGTAGTAGGGATAGCAGCCAGTTTGTTGCTTCTCTTTGCTGCAGGAGCTATCGTTTACCAAAACGAGAATAAGTCTCCACAAACTGAACAGGATACCTATACTAACGCTAAAGACGCTTACGCCGAAACGTCAAAAGCACTGATAAAATTCTCAAAGACACTCAATAAGGGTATTGACGCTACCGAGAACATCACTAATAAAACAAGGGATTAGATTATGAAGAGAATTATTTTAACGCTTTGTATGACTATGATAGCCTGTATAACGGCATTTGCCCAAAAGGCATTGTTCGAAAAATACAGCGAAACAGATGGTGTCTCCACTGTCTACATATCACGTAATATGATGCGAATGATGGGCAATGTGAAAGCAGGTAACAAGGATATCAGCAAGGTTGCAGGCCGTCTCGACTATCTGCAGATACTCTCCTGCGAACGTCCTTCACTGATTCCTTCTATCAAGAAGTCTGCCCAAAGTATCTTCAATCAACAAAAGTATTCGATTGTAATGCAAGTCAATGAGGGAGGCGAACATACTACTATCTACGAGCGACATTATCCGAATGGAAAGAATGAGTTTGCCCTACTCGCCATAGAACGCAATGAAATTACAATTATCAACCTACTTGGTAATATCTCGTTACAGGATATTCAAGGAATAGCTGGTGGGAAATAATCCCCCAGCTTTTTTGGTTATATAATAGAAATAGAGTACTTTTGCAGAAAATAAGGAGGTATAATTATGAATAGGACCATAAATATTCC
>ERZ772779.77-NODE-77-length-43628-cov-9.976476_pt1 | contig 43628 bp, 51 predicted proteins | sample MGYA00511360_ERZ772779 | MGnify/ENA primary metagenome ERZ772779 (study PRJEB29015, sample SAMEA2738112) | human oral metagenome | biome: human oral; feature: human-associated habitat; material: saliva | place: China | collected 2231 ...
AGTATAACGTTCGTGCAGAATATGCGGAACAACTACAACGTGATAAACGCTGGTTGAATAAAACCATAAAAATGAAAGACATCGAAACCTCTATTGAGGGAATGATGATCGAAATTGCTAAACGCCAACAATCTGATGATGATTACAAACAAATTTTAGCGGAAAAGAAAGGCATGATTGAATTTGTTGTAGATACCTGTAACCAACAATATGATTTGGTAACACCAATAGGCTTTCAAGAATGTTGGTTAACGGTAAAAGATATGCCGCTAGATCAAGCACGAGAAGTTATTAACGCAAAATTCACAGAACGTAGTGAAATGGAACTTGCTGCTAAACAGTCAATAGAAACTAGCCACTTTGAAAACGAGGTTAAGGAAGTTGGCGAAGTGAGTGAATGTGCTACAGTTAAAATTTTTAATTTGAACAATGAAGAATTAAATGACGTTATCGCATTCTTGGAAATGCGTGGATATGAATACGAGGTGTAAATGGATAGTAGATATACAGCGGTTTCCAAAGTGCCTCAATCAGCGTTAAAAATGATTGAGTTTGGAAAACTAAAAGGCAAGTTTGATATTAACCCTCAATGGAGATGGGAAATTCTAACCGAAACATATGGAATGTGTGGTATTGGTTGGAAGTTTGAAATAGTTGATATTACTCATGTTCCTGTAGAGGCAACAGGTGAAACTATGCTTTATGTAAAGGTAAACCTGTTTATTAAAAATGGTGATGAATGGAGTGAACCAATCATTGGATATGGCGGTGATTTCTTGATTGAAAAAGATAAGAACGGTATTCATGGTAATGATGAGGCATTCAAAATGGCGGTTACAGATGCACTAGGCACTGCGGCAAAAATGATTGGTGTAGGTGCTGATGTTTATCGAGGTTTGCAAGATACGAAAACCAATGCAACAGCAGAAAAAGAAAAGAAAGAAAAAGAGTATGACCCTCACAATGCATATGCAATTGTATTGCAAACTGCTGATAAACATGGGATTAGTAAGGAACAACTAGACCAACAACTCACAAAAATGTTTGGTGTTGGAGTGATCGATAACATTACGAGAGACCAAATGTCTATGCTTTATGACTGGGTAAAAGGTTATGAAGTGGACAACAAATAACATCGAACTGTTAAGAAGTCCACTAGGTGTAATGGTAGTAATACCAGCACCGCATGACAATGATTTATCAAAGATTACTACTGACAAAGAATACACAGTAGAAATCAAACGTAAAACTAAATCAAGAAGTCTAAATGCCAATTCTTATTGTTGGGTGTTATGTCAAAACATAGCACTTGAACTAAGTAAAAATAGCTATACAACAAAAGAAGATGTGTATCGAAAGGCTATCAAGGACTGTGGACATTTTACATATGTTCCGGTCCGTGATGATGCGGTAGAACGCTACATAACGATATGGCAAGCACATGGCATCGGATGGATAGCCGAAGATGCTGGAGAGTGTAAAAGCCTAAAGGGGTATCACAATATCATGTGCTACCACGGCAGCAGCGTATACAACACAAAAGAAATGGCAAGGCTTATAGATTGTTTAACAGATGAGTGTAACCAGCTAGGTATTCAACTAGAACCTAGCGAATACATTCAATCGTTTATAGAGGGGTGGGATAGTGAACAACAGAAAAAAACGTGATAACAAACTATACGCAACAACACGAAAGCAAGCCTATGAACGTGATAACGGCTTATGCGTGATATGCGGAAGCATGGCCAGTCAGTGCCATCACATAATATTTAGATCGCAAGGCGGATTAAGTGATTTGAGAAATCTAGCTTGTCTATGTACCGATTGCCATTATCAAGCGCATGGTGTGTTCGCAAAAGAAATTAGACGAAACCTATTAAAAGAAGTCGAAGAAAGGACAGATAAATATGAACGAGTTAATAATGATTAGAGCATACGTAGAAAATCGCATTGAATATTACAAAAAAGACCAAAATAGTAATACGTTTAATAATCGGATAATCTCAGAACTAGACGCAGTTTATGCAATGGTTGATAGCGTATTAGATGCAGAAGAAAATGAAGCCGATGAAATTGCTAGTGTGTTAACACGAATTGCATCACTAGGTAAGCCATTAAGTGAAGATGAGTTTATCGAAAAGCTAAATAAGGACTAGCCTATGAGTGAACCGAAACGATACTTTTGGTTAAAGTTACACAAGGACTTTTTCCAACGTAAAGAAATCAAAAGATTAAGAAAGATTGCAGGTGGTGATACCTACACAATTATCTATCTCAAAATGTTATTACGTTCAATTATGAACGATGGAAAACTTTACTTTGATGGACTTGAAGATGATTTTGCATCAGAACTTGCATTAGACCTTGATGAAAAAGAGGAAAACGTGCAAATCACTATACAATACCTACTCAAAAGCGGATTACTTGAAATGTGTTCAGATGAGGAATACTACTTGCCAGATACAAAAGATAGTACAGGGTGTGAAACGGCAGTAGCTAGTAGGGTTCGTAAGCATCGAGAAAGAAAAAAAGCGTTACAATGTAACGCTGATGTAACACAAGTGAAACAATTGTGTAACAGAGAGATAGAGAAAGATATAGAGATAAATAAAGAGTTATATAAAGAGAAAGATATAGATATAGATACTCTATCTTTATGTGAGCAAAAATCTCTAATTCACGATGTATGGGAAGATGCTTTTGACTTGATAACTGCAAACGTAAAAAAATCACTAGATAATCTTGTAGATGAATATGGGGCAGCAATAACAAAACAAGCTATTCTTGATGCCAAAAAACAAGGTAAATCTCATATCAAGTATGTTGAAGGTGTTTTAAAAAATAAGATGCTTGAAGAAAATATTCCTGCAAACAATTCAAAAAGAAAGCGATTTGTTAAACCAACTCTATCCGAGATTGAGCAGTACTGTATTGAAAGAAACAACAATGTAAATGCTGAACATTTCTTTGACTACTACGAAAGCAATGGCTGGAAAGTAGGAAAGAACTCTATGAAAGATTGGAAAGCAGCAGTTAGAACATGGGAGCGTAGCGAATACAGAAAACCTACTGTTAAAAAGAATAGCAAGGAAGATGCAATCAACGTAGTTAATAACTTGATGAATAAGTTAGGGGGTGTTGATACTGAACAACCAACAACAGACTTTGAAAGCACTATCGATGTTACAGATAGCGTGGTCTACTGATATGTCAGAACAACGTATGCTGTTATATGTCAATATGCTTAGTGATGTTAACCCTGTTACTTTAGAACAGGCCATAGCGAACTTGATTAATAAATGTAAATTTCTACCTACAATTGCAGAAATTCGTGAGGAGTGTTCCGCATTAAGCGCATATGTGAATATGCATGATGAAGTGGAAACCGCACAAACTGCATGGGAACAAGTAATTAAATGTGCTAGCACTTATGGATATGACAACGGAAAAGAGCATTTAGATGGAATAACCTTAACGGCTGCAAGGGCGATATGGTCGTCCTTTGACCCTAGAATGGGCCATGAATATAACGAGGCAAGCTGTAGATCACAATTTATTAGAAACTATGAGCAACTGGTAGAACGTGAGAAACACCGCCAAAGAATGGCAAATTCAATCAAGGATAATCACATACTATTAAAAGCACGAGAAAAGGCGGAACACGATAAGGCCTTGATAAGTGCTGGACAAAAGCAAATAGAAATGACTGCTACAGGTAACTTGGTAGAAGTAGCCAAAGAACCAGTAGATGTAACAGAAATAATCAACAAAAGCAAAATATCTGATAAAGGGAAAGCGTTGTTGAAACAGGCAATAGGGGGTTAAACATGAGGGAAAGCGTGAAAGAGTTTGATGTAAGCGTGAATGTAAATTTCAATGTTAGCTTTCAAATGCTGGCGAACAATGAAGCACAAGCACTAACTAAGGTTGAGAATTTGCTTGAGATTATACGGAACGAGGCAACAATCGATTGTCATATTCACCCTAGCTACGATGTGTACGTGGATGAAGTCGAAGCAAGACTAAATCATCTTAGTTACTGAAAATCGATTTAAAAGCCCTGTAAGGCGAGTTTGTTTTACGGACGATAAAATCTAAGGGCGGAATAGTAGGCACACTATAACAAGGCAATATGGTGCGTAGAATTAGAAAATAGGAGTTGAATATATGAACCAAGTACAACTGTTAGGGAATTTAGCATGTGATGCTGAATTGAGATTTACACAAAGTGGGAAAGCGGTGGCAACTTTCACAGTAGCTGCTACGAATACATACGTTGACAGTACAACCAATGAAACGAAAGAACAAACTGCTTTCATTAATTGTGTAGCATGGGGAAAAAATGGCGAAGCCGTTGGTGCATGTAAGAAAGGCGAGAGATTGTTAGTGAATGGACGTATTCAAACACGTTCCTATGAGGACAGCAACGGACAAAAGAAATATGTAACCGAGGTAGTTGCTGATTTCGTAGGACGAAAATTAGAGGGCGAATTTGATAGTGATAGTAACTTTGATAGTTTTGAAAACACAAACCCAAATGAAAATATTCCGTTCTAGGCAGTGATTTTTTACTTAAATAAAATTATTACAATAAAAGAGTATATCAAGAAAGGAATTTCAAAATGACAGTACGTGAATTAATTGAGTATTTAGAAAAATGCGACCAAGAACAAGAGTGTTGTATCGATGCAAACCAAACACTTTATGAGATTGACTATGTAGATAATTTGTATGATGGATTTGGAATAAATATTGTTGCTGGATGGGAAAAGCAAGAAGAAGAGGAATAACAATGTTAGTAAAAGATGAAACAAAATATTGCTGGGTTGATAGCGGAAAAGCTGGCGAACCCAAGATAGTATTAAAGATGCAATAGCCGATTATTTAGAATGTATTGACGATGTGGGCGATAGTGATCATAGCTATATGGACACGTGTTCGAATATTGAGTATGTACGTGTTGGACACCCTTATCATTACGTTCCAGAGATTGATAGTGAACGAGTACTTTGGAATTTATTCGAATATGACATGGATGACGAAATTAAAGAATGGTCAGACGATTACTTGAATGGTGTAAAGAAAGAGCATATTGACGAACTAAGCGAAGAACTAACAAAAGTATTCCGAGCATGGGAGAAAAAATATGGGTTCGAAAATAATGCATGGGTGGTTTTTGAAACAAAGAAATACAGTATTAGTGATTACATCGACGAATATGGGTATTGATTATGAAAACATCATGTAATGGATGTGAAGTACGTGATTAGGAGATGCATATATGGACGAAAAGGATATTCAATATGTTCTTGGTAAGCATTTATTTCGCAAAAAAATATGTATACCAAACGTAAGTATGTATTGCCCTGGTAGGACTGAATATGAAGCTGATTCCATATATTTTGATTTAAAAACACAATACCTAACAGAAGTCGAAATCAAAACAGATATTCATGATTTTAGGAGAGATTTTAAAAAGAAACGATACCATGATTGTAAGAATGTAAAGTACTTGTATTATGCAATGCCAAGAAGTTTGTATGAAGAAAATAGAAGTGAGATCAATTTCTTTCTTAAAGATGCAGGATTGATTTTGATTGATGAAATAGATACAGATGATTTCAGAGGTAATATATACGAGTTTGGCGGATTTGTAAGACGTGCTAAGGCTAGAGATGATTGGTATGAATTAAGTCCTACAGGGCTAATGCATTATTTACGAATTGGATGTATGAAATGGGTGAATAGATAATGCCGATAAACAGTAAAGATAAAGGTAAACGTGGTGAACGAATGTGGCGTGATGTGTGCAGGTTGCAAGGGTTCGATAAAGTACGTAGAACTGCACAATATTGTGGTAATACAGGTGATGCAGCTGATTGTATAGGGTTACCAAATATCCATCAAGAGGTTAAGTGTGTAGAAAGGTTAAATGTATATGGTGCATACAATCAAGCGAGCAGGGATGCAAAAGTAGCTGGCAAAGGCGAAATACCTATAGTTGCATGGAAAAGAAAGTATAAGCCATTTTTAGTAGTGATGAGTGCGGATGATTTTTTCCGCATATATAGAGAAAGTGAATGGAGCGAAGAACGTAATGGAACAAATGAAAGTGAAATTGGTTAATGAATACGCACAACTACCAACAAGAGGTAGTGAAGATGCAGCTGGGTTAGACCTATATTGCCCGTTTCACATCAAAGTGCCTGCAGATAGTCAAAAGAAAATACCACTAGGGGTGGCGGTGGAAATACCGAAAGGTCATATGGGTTTACTTGTGCCACGAAGTAGTATGAGTAAAACACCATTACGATGTGCAAATAGCGTAGGGATAATCGATGAAGATTATAGAGGTGAGTTGAGCATCGTGTATGAGAATGTATCGTGTAAAGATTATGAAATAGCACGAGGTGATCGCATCGCACAATTAATCATCGTACCAATCGCAGTTGTTGATGTAGAAGAAGCACAAACACTCAGCGAAACAGAACGTGGCGATGGTGGATATGGTAGTACTGGTAAATAAAAAGACAGTAAATAGACAGAAAAGACAGTAGATAGACAGAAAAGACAGTAAAAGGAGAAAACAAACATGAATAAATTAGTATTAGCAACAATGATTATGGGTGTAATTGGTGGTAATGTATTTGCAAATGGTGTTGTAACAGGGCCAGTAGAGCCTAACACACAAGCACCAGTAGTAAGCGGTTACAATTCTGTAGCCGTAGGGGCGAATACAGTAGTTACAGGCACAAATACAATCGTTTTAGGCCGTGATAATAAAGCAACAGGAAATGATAGCGTTGTAATCGGTGGTGGCAATGGAACGATTGAAGCTGATCAAGCAAGCGTAATTGGGTACAACAACTATGTGGGGAACAATAAAGAACAGACTGTATTGGGGGCCAACAATACAGTAGATAATCAAGGCGCAGTAGTAGTAGGCACACATAGTGTAGTGCGTGGTATTGATGCGGTGGTTATTGGTAATAATGCATCAGCACCTATTCAAAATTCCGTAGCGATTGGCACAAACAGTCAGACGGATAACCCTGTAGGTGTTCGACAAGTTGTATTAAATGGGGTAACTCACGTGTTCGCAGGTGAAAGCCCTAATAGCGTAGTATCCTTTGGCAGTAAGAAAAGCGATACATATAGTGGAATTAGCAATTACAATAGACAACTGCACAATGTAAGTGCTGGCCGTGTTGACCCTAGCAGTTTAGATGCGGTAAATGGCAGTCAACTGTTCGCAGCGTATGACGAAATTGAAACAAACGGAACACACATTGCCAAACTTCAAAAAGATGTGAACTGTTTAGACAAACGAGTTACACGAAATACTACGAATATCTCTAATTTGACCTCTAAGGTGGATAATGGATTTACAACGATTAATAACACTCTAAATGCTACAAACGAGCGTGTTGGGCAAAATAGCCAAGCCATTTTGAACAATACGGATAGAATTAATAACCATGAAACACGTATTACGGATTTAGAACGTAATACAGTAGGTCAAATCTCAAATGTGATGCATGAAGTGGCAAAAGCTGGTGCATCTAATGCAGCATTAAGTGCATTGCACTATTTAGGCTACAATTCTGATGACAAATTAACATTTGCTGTTGGTTACGGCCATTATAAAAATGCAAATGATGTAGCACTTGGTGCATTTTATGCACCTACTGAACACGTAATGTTTAGTTTAGGTGCTACCTTAGCCAACAAGATGATTAATGCAGGTGTATCTTTTAGACTTGGTAAAGGTTCTGAATATGAGTTAAACCATAAAGGCAAAATCAAACAACTTGAAGAGTTGGTTACTAAATTGGTAGCTGAGGTTGAAGAATTGAAAGCAGGTAAATAATATGTGCGCACCGACATGGAAGTATACAGGTGATATAGACCAACTACAAATAAGAACAAAAGACTTCAAAGCAATGGCTAATAGAGATGCAGAAAATAATAGAAAGGCAATCCGATTTGCACAAGAGTTATTTTTCAATGCGATCATGGGTGTATCGCTAGTAGCTTTGATATTTGGGTTTGTGATTTTGATTAAAGTATTGATTGGATAGATATAGGCGGTGAAATATCCGCCTTATCATAAGAGGTAACTATGATTGATTTTGAACTATTATCAAGTGCGTTAACAATAGTGCCTGGTAACGATATATATAAGCCTGTTATTAAAAATAGAGTAGATGGTACTTTTATAGAATATTGTATAGGCGATGTAAAAATTGCAATAATGATGAGCATGTTCGATTTAAGACAAGGACGAATGTCATTAGAGGGATATACAAGAATGATACGAAGCGATGCACTCTTTAGGTATATGAAATTCATTGAAAATGAGCGTGAGGAAGAATGGAATAATGCGTTAAAGAGATGGAAAGATGAACAAGGTGATAACAAATGTTAGGTTATAGCGGATATACAGAACATTCAGATTATTACATAGCACCGCATGACACATGGGAAAGTGCATTTGAATTTCTAAAGCAACTGGCTTGTGAGAGTGGCGATAATGAATTTTGTATCGGTGAGGTGCATCAAACAAGCGTGTTAGAGTTTGGAAATATAAAATGGTACAAATGGAATGAGGATAAAGGAGTGTGGGTTCAATATGATCACAGATAAACAAGGTAGAGCGTGGTTACTTCAAGAGTTATATGATGATGGCTGGCGGTATTATGTCAAGAATGCTGGTGGATGTGCATTCTTAACAACTAAAAAACCGATTATGCTTAAAAATATATTAGATATAACAACTGGTGGCGATGTTAAATATATAAGTATTATGACGAAAAGCATATTGCCAAATATAGCTAAAAATGAATTTTTAGACATTGCAGAAGAATTAGGTATTGTTGATTGGTCTAAAGTAAAGGTTGATACACCTATATTAGTTGATGAAACAGAAAGACTGCAAGTGAAAAGACATTTTGCGAGATTTGATGGTGAACACGTGTATTACTATGGTAATGGTCGCTCGAGTTGGACTTTTGATTGCACTGAATGCATATCACCTAAGTACGTAAAACTAGCAGAGGTATAAATGATTTTACCATTTTGTTTATCAAGACTTACAGAAATAGAAAAACGTTTAACGATTAAATGTGGAGATAGCATGTGCAGGCCAAAAGTATATGATGAATTTATTAGGTATATCGTTTTATACAGAAAAGATAATTGGTGGTTTAGATATTACATACTGATGGGAGAAAAATTAACCGATAGCCATGTAAAGCAATTAAAAGGAATGGCACAAGCTAATTATGAGATGTATTGTGAAAGACATAGAGAGGGTGAGTAATATTTGAGTGAACAGGAATTAATTAACCTAGCTATTGAACACCTTCAACCTGTAAAGTTGGTAGATGTACAAATAGCATCTATCAAGGAAGAGATAGAGCAGTTAAGAGGTAATATAACTTCTATAGGTGCTATTGATTACTCCAAAGATAGAGTAACAGGCGGTGGCACTCCGCAAGGATTAGAAGGCAGTATAGCTAAATTTATGGATACTACAGAAAAGCGGAACAAGGAAATTGAACGGTTAGCGGAATTGAAATGCGATGCGATCACATTAATTGATAGCCTCGATGAAAAATTAGGTGCGGTCATTCTAAGATATGAGTACATATTGAATACCACAACGGAAGATGCTTACAAAATGATTGGAAATTACTCAACTAAACAGGCGAAACGATATAAGCAACGAGCGTTGATTGAATGTGGCGAAAAGTTGTCCACAAATGTCCACAAATGTCCGCAAATGTCCGTATAAGTCCAAGTCAACATATAGTAGAATATAAGGTGTAAGAGTTGCCAATGAGCAATTCTAAAAACTAAATAGCAATTGAGGTGCGGTTTTATATTTTGTATTTGAAAATCAACGAGTATTGTTTCTAAGTCATTACAATCTATATTATTTTCTAACTGTACCGCACCTCTTATATTGCATTTTGTAAACTAATACCGCACATATAATACTTTCCAATTATGCAATAACAACCAACCATACGTTTCATGAGATAAAACCTTAAGCGAAAAAATGTTACATACTACAAACAACTGGCGGTATTAGTTTAGAGAGTGCAATTGCATACTGAAAACTAAAGCTATATGTTCCATTGGGAACCGAGTATTGTGCGAGAGTTAGACAGAGTGAGCTAACCATGATTACAATTCATATGCTCGTGTTGGTAAACATCCAACTATATAACTTTGGTTTTGAGTATGCAATGATTGCTGAAAAGTGAATATCGTATTTTGTTTTGGTTACGTACTGGAACATATGCACATGTTCTGGCTACATGTTAGAACGTGTGTAAGCGTTGACTGTACGATATTCAGTTTTGAATAATTGTTACAATACAAATGAATAAAACTATCACATAATGAGGTATATCCACGGCGATATATCTCATTTTTTGCATAAAGTTATCAAAAAGGGAGAAATGATGACTGATATATTGTGTTGTAAAAGCAAATGCTTAAACAACAAGAAAGGAAGATGTACGGCTAATGTCATTGAATATGACGGATTATGCCAAACGTACATCACACAGGGGAACGCAAGGAAAAGTACATGCGGTTTGTGTGTTAGATCTAATGGGAAATTAAAGCGGAAAGGTGGTGAAGTACTGAAATGATTAAAGCAATTAAACAATTCATTAAGGATAGAGCATTGTTTAAACGTGCAGCACAAGATTTAGATAACAAAGACTTACAAGCAAAAGCGAAATATGCGTTTGAGCATCGTGAAGATAACTTGTTTAGCCTTATTGATTGTCTAGCTATTGTGTGCGGTGTGTTGATTATAGTCGGTATTGTGTGGTGCTTAATGTGAATTATCAACCAACGATAAAGAAACTACTAAAAGCATTACAAATGAATGGTAGGCGGTATGTAGTCGATGTAAGGCAATCATGGAGCAAATATGATAAGCCTTGTAAGGTATATATCGTCAATCGAATGTACACAGAGGAAGAGTATAAACTGACATTTCCTCATAAGTACAAAAAGGGTAAGACCTTTAAACAAGGACAACTCTATAAGAAAGAAAGTGAGTACAGTAGCACCAAGCAACACGAGGTGTTACTTTTTTTAGTTAATACATATAAAGGTGGTGATTGATGTATGAATGACACAAAGTTAACTGACAAACAATTACTATTTGCTACTGAATACATCAAGACCGCTAATGCTACACATGCTGCATTAAAGGCTGGATATTCAGAGAATAGTGCAAGGCAACAGGGAAGTAGATTGTTGTCAAATGCTAACGTGAGCCAATATATACAATCTCACATGGAAAAGAAGAATAAATCTACAATCGCAACTGCTGATGAAGTATTGGAATACCTAACTAAGGTTATGAATGGCGAAGAAAAAGATGCGTTCGGCTTGGATACATCAATTGCAGATAGAACTAAAGCAGCCGAGTTGTTGGGGAAACGGCACATGCTATTTACTGAGAAAGTCAAACTTGATGCGGAAATAGAGATTGATATATCTGACCGCATGAAGCAAGCAAGGGTGAAGTCAGATGAAGTACAACAAGGCACAACTGATTGATGCGTTGGGTTCGTTTACTCATGATCCATTAGGCTTTGTTTATTTTGCGTTCCCTTGGGGTGAAAAAGGAACACCTTTAGAAAACTTTGATGGCCCTGACGAATGGCAAGTAAAGACTTTCAAGAAAATAGGTGAGGAATTACGCAAGGGAAAGTCATTAGCTAAGGCAATACAAATTGCAGTTGCATCAGGTCATGGTATTGGTAAGTCCGCTTTTTCTTCATTGTTGATATTGTTTGCTATTGCTACACATGAGAATACAAGAGGGGTAGTTACCGCTAATACTGATACACAGTTAAGGTCTAAGACTTGGGCGGAACTTAACAAATGGTACAACCTGTTTATAGGCAAGGAACTGTTTGTATACACTGCTACTGCATTGTTTAGTGCTGACAAACAGTACGAGAAAACATGGCGGATAGATGCTATCCCATGGAGTGATAGCAACCCAGAAGCATTTGCAGGCTTGCACAATCAAGGGAATAGAATACTAATCATATTCGATGAAGCATCCGCAATATCCGATAAGATATGGGAAGTAACAGAGGGTGCTTTAACGGATAAGGAAACCGAGATTATATGGTGTGTGTTTGGAAACCCTACACGTAATAGCGGTAGGTTTAGAGAGTGTTTTAGAAAGCATCGAGCCTACTGGACTACATATCAAATAGATAGCCGTACTGTTAAAATCTCGAATAAAGCCAAGTTGCAAGAATGGGTAGATATTCATGGTGAGGATAGCGACTTTGTAAAAGTGCGTGTAAGAGGGATATTCCCTAGTGCATCGGACACACAATTCATATCCGCATCAATTGTAGATGAAGCACAGAAACGAGTGTATAAAATAGGACAGTTTGATAACCTACCAACGATTATTGGTATAGACCCTGCATGGACTGGTGGTGATACATTAGAAATCGTGATGCGTAATGGATATTCCATGAAGTGCTTGGCAACCATTGAAAAAAATGACGATGATATGCGTATGGCTAACCTAATAGCACAATTTGAGGATGAATACAAAGCTGATGCAGTATTTATCGACCAAGGGTACGGCACTGGTATTTATAGTATTGGTAAGTCGATGGGTAGGAAATGGCGGTTAGTTGCCTTTGGTGGTGCATCGCCTAACAATATGTACCTCAATATGCGTGCGTACATGTGGGGTGAAATGAAAGAGTGGTTAAAAGAGGGTGGTGCAATTCCTAATGAACAAGGATTGTATGATGACCTCGTAGGGCCAGAAGCGATCATTGATAAAAACGGCCGAATACAACTTGAAAGCAAAAAGGACATGAAAGAACGAGGCTTACCATCACCGAATAAAGGCGATGCATTAGCCTTGACCTTTGCATTTAGGGTCACTAAAAAAGTAAATGGCAATCACAGAAGAGTAGCGAATACAGAGTACAAACCATTTGGGTAAAGGGGGAATGTGAATGTGTATGAAAGCTAAAACACCAGATATTAAGCAACCAGCACCATCGCCTACACCAGTTGCACAAACTGATGATATGGCACAAAAAAGAGATGAACAATGGTTCACTGATAAGAAGCGCAAGAAAACTGGTTATGACAGCACCATCTTGGCTAGTGCGTTAAGTCAAGCTACAGGCAAAACAACATTAGGCGGTTAATATGAGTACTATCTTATCAAGCCTAGCAAGGCAACCTACAGAAAAGCCTGTAACTAAACCAAAAGACTACAAGAAAATAAAAGCTAAATTCAATCAGATGTTCACTAATCGTCAAAAATACGTTGAGAAATGGAAGATGATTAGAGATTATCAGTTGCCATTCCTTGGGGTATTTGATGGCGAGCAAGACCAATCGAAACTATATACCGATAAAATCCTTACTGGTATTGCATGGGAAAGTTGCCAGATATTTGCTAGTGGTGTAATGAGTGGAATGACACCGCCTAGCCGTAAATGGTTTAAGCTAACCATGGAAAATACGGATATGGCAGCAAATAGCGATGTAGCAAAAGTATTAGACGAACGTGAAGAAATATTGTATGCAGTATTTGCAAAATCCAATTTCTACAATGTTGTTCACCAAGTCTATATGGAACTACCATTCGGACAAGCGCCTATGTCTATCATGCCTGATGGTAAAGTTGGTGTGCGTTTCACATCGTATCCAATCGGTACTTACGCATTAGAATGTAATGCTAATGGTGAAGTTAACACGTTTGGGCGAAAGTATAACATGACTTGCGACCAACTCGTGGAAGAGTTTGGATACGAGAACTGCACTGAAAAGATTAAAAATGCATACGATGACGGCAAGGGTAATGCATCTACATATACTGTTTGTTGGCTAGTATGTGAAAACAAAGACCGCAACGGAAAGCTGGGTAATAAGAACATGCCTTACTCCTCTATTTACTGGGTTGAGGGGAGTAGAGACGATGAAATCTTGCGACATAGTGGCTATGAAGAATGGCCTATTCCGATTGCACGGCACACAACACATGATCTAAATGGCTATGGTAAAGGTAGTGCATGGTTTGCACAATCTGATGCGATGATGCTGCAGAAGTTGGAACTAGATAGACTAACCGCTATTGAGTTAGGAGTGAAACCACCAATGGCCGTAACATCCGATGTGATTGGTAGTGTATCGCTATTTCCGGGTGGTATAACCGAAGTTGATACAGGCGGTAAAGTTGAACCTATCTTTAATGTAGGTATCAATCTTGATTGGATTATGCAACAAATCATCGAAGTTAAAGACAGTATCAAGCGTGCATATAGTGCTGACTTATTCCTGATGCTTGATAACATGGACAATGGACAAATGACGGCAAGGGAAGTCATGGAACGCACGCAAGAGAAGTTACAACAATTAGGGCCTGTAGTGGAACGGCTACTATCTGAATTTCTTAATCCGATTATCGAACGTACCTATGCGATATTAGATCGTGCAGGTGTGTTTCCGCCAATCGATGAAGTACTAGCGGAAGAGTTAAACGGCCAAGATGTGAAAATAGAGTACATTTCACCATTGGCGCAGGCTCAGAAAGTATCTTCATTGACATCGATTGAACAGTACTTTGCGTTCCTTATGTCATTAGCACAGGGCAATCCTAACATTTTACAAAAGTTTAACTTTGAAGAGGCGGCGGATTATTATGGTGTTAACCTCGGTGTACCTGCAAAAGTAATTGTATCGAACGATGAATATCAAGCTAAGATGGAAGAACAACAACAGGCACAACAAGAACAAGAGGAACAAGCACAAATGATGCAAGCAGCACAATTAGCACCTCAAATGGCTAGTGCGGCTAAACAAGCGACTGATGCGGCGAATGATGGAAACCCTGTAATGCAACAGTTAATGGGTATGGGTGTGTAGATGAAACAAAAAAGAGATTATATGCGAGAGCGCGACATTGAAGCGCTAAACCACGTACTGAGTACTGAACTCGGTAGGTGGTTTTTTTATCGCATTCTTGACCGAGCAAAACTGAATAGCCAATCATTCACAGGCAACAGTACAACATTCTTTAACGAGGGAATGAGGGCTGTTGCTATTTCTTTACAAAATGATTTAGGAAAGATTGGCGATGGTATAGAGGGTGTTAAGAAATACCATCTAGCGCAATTGGAAAATATTCAGATGCAAAAATATTTTAAAACGCTTGAAGAAAACGAATTAAAGAAAGGTGAGTAACCATGGATGAAAATTTAGAACAAGGCACAAACAATAACACGGATAGTGCAAATAGTGGTACACCACAGGACACGAACACACAAGACCAACAAAGTACGATTTTAGGCGGTGGCGGTGATACTAACACCGACCAACCTGCAGAACCTACTGTATATGATTTCTCAACTGCATTTGAGGGTGGCGAAGTCGACCAAACCATCGCAGATGAGTTTTCTAAAATACTGAATGGTGTAGGTGCTACGCAAGAGCAAGCGGTGGAACTAGCGAAGTTTGGCAACAAATACGCAACGGACATCGTTAGTGCTTATGAAACACAAAAGCAAGAGGCACTAAAGGCACAATACGATGGGTATGCAGAAAACGCTCGTGAGGTATTAGGAAACAAATTCGATACTACTGTTAGCCAAGCGGCCGCAGGTGTTGAAGCAGTAGAAAAGACAATTCCTAATATCCGTGAAATCCTAGCTGAAAATGGCTTGGGTAATCGTGTAGAAGTAATTCAACTATTCGCACATATTGCTGGTATGGCAAGCGAAGATAGCAACGCAGGGAACAACAGACCTGCAAATAATCAATCGGATGAAGCTATTAGACGAAATATGTATCCGTCTATGTTTAAAGATTAAAGGAGATTAATTAATGGCTACAATCGGAACTAACAATCCTACATTATTGGATTTGCAAACACGCATGGATCCAAATGGTAAAATTGCACAAATCATTGAGCAATTGAACCAAACAAATGAAATTATTCAAGACATGACAATGATTGAATGTAATGATGGTACATCTAACAAAACAACTGTACGTACTGGATTACCATCCACAACATGGCGCATGTTGTATGGCGGTGTACAACCATCTAAATCCACTACAAAACAAATCACTGATACTTGTGGTATGTTGGAAGCATATTCCGAAGTGGATAAAGACTTGGTTAAACTTTCTAATGACCCTGTAGCGTTCCGTGCAACAGAAGATAGTGCATTTGTTGAAAGCATGGGTCAAGAAATCGCAAGCACACTTTTCTATGGTGATGAAACTACACCTGAAAAATTTATCGGTTTATCCGCACGTTTTAATACATTAGACACTAAAAAAGCTGATTGCGCTAAAAATATTATTGATGCTGGTGGTACTGCTAACCTTGCCTCTATGTGGCTCGTAGGTTGGGGCCCTCTTACTGTACATGGTATTTATCCACGTGGCAGTCAAGGTGGTTTAGAACAAGAAGATTTAGGCGAAGTAACAGTAACTAAAGCTGATGGTTCTATGTTCCAAGGTTACCGAACTCATTTTAAACAAAACATCGGTTTATCTGTTCGTGATTGGAGATATGTAGTGCGTATCGCTAATATCGATATGAAATCTATCAAAGAAGATATTTCCGCAGGCCCTAATTTGATTAACTTGATGATTCGTGCGGAAGAAAAAATGCATAGCTTAACTGGATGTAGACCAGTATGGTATATGAACCAAGAGTTGCGTACATTCTTACGCTTGCAAAAGAACAAAGTGCATGGTTCTACTATCACAGAAGATATGGAAATGGGTAAAATGGTTACTCGTGCAAATGGTATTCCTGTTCGTAAAATTGATGCATTGCTTTCCACCGAAGCACGTGTTACTGCATAGTAGAGAGGAGAAACTACATGATTATCGATACTTTAAATACATTCCATTGGAAACGTGAATTATCTGGCAATGTCAGCTCCGATGTTGTAGTTACTAGCGGTGATGCTGACCCTAACTTGTGGTTAGTTGTTCGTGTAGACAAAGCATTAACTGGTACTGCATTAATCAACGTATATACATCTGATACAGAAAACATCGCTAACCCTGTATTGTTGCATGGTATTACATTACCAGCCAATGCACCAGCTGGATACGAATATAAAGTGCGCTTAGCAAATGGTGTTAAACGTTATACACGTGCTAATGTCAACAATGCAACGGCTGGTACGATTTCTGTATTCTTGACTAGCGGTATTACAAGTAAATAGGGGGTAGCATGGAATACATTGCAAAAGTAACTTTGTATCACAATACAAAGGGTTTAATTAAAGAAGGACAAACAGTTGAATTTACAAAAGATGAAGTAGCTGAATACGATAAAGATTACTTCAATGATTTGTTTGAAGCTGTAGGAGTAGAAGAAACCGAAGATGGCGAAGATAAGCCAAAGGCTAAATCTAAAGGCAAGAAATCGGAAGAAACTGCAGAATAACAGAATGAGGGGTGCGTATGCATCCCTCTTTTTTACTACAAAGGGGGCAATATGACACCTACTGATATTTGCAACATGGCTTTGTCATTAATCAATGGCGGTAGGATATACGGCCTTGATGAAGAAACAGAAACGGCTAGACAATGCAGATTGCATTACGATGCGACACGCAAGATGCTACTTTCACAATATGAATGGAATTTTGCACGAAAGCGTGGAGAGTGCGTACTATCTGAGCATAAACTAGCTGGCTATGAATATGTATATGCGTATCCTGAAAAGTGCATCCGTATCCTTGGGGTTATTCCTAAAGGGGAACGATTTAGAGCAGAAAGCCAAAAGGAATACGATGTATTTACCTTTGACAACAACACAAAATATATCGTGAGTGATGTACCGCTTGCGTACATCGATTACGTGTACGATGTGCAAGATATAGATGTATTCAGTCCTGTATTTGTACAGGCCTTGAAATCTAAAATGGGGGCAGAACTAGCCATGCCATTAACTGGTAATAGTGGTTTGTTCGACCAGTGCTATAAACTCTATCAAGCAGCAACGCAAGAGGCCAAGAGTTTGAGTGCTAAAGAACGTAGGCAAGATATGCCATATATTTCTAACTATGTAAAAGCAAGGAGTTGGTAAATATGAAACCAATGTATATATCACAACTTGCATTTACAACTGGTGAGATTTCGCCTGATGTATCTAGGCGGTTTGACTTAGATCAGTTTAAAAGCGCGTTGCTATTAGCAGAAAATGCAGTCATTAGACCTTACGGTGCAGTAGCTAGACGGCAAGGTTCGGAATATATAGGGCAAGTTAAAAACAAGGATAAGTCTACACGGCTATTTGAATTTACGGCAGAAAAGAATAAATCATTCTTGCTCGAAATTGGTGAGCGATATATCCGAGTATGGCGAAATGGTATTTATACAGGTATTGAACTACAGACACCATTTGAAAGCGATGTAGTCGATAAATTGAACTGTATCCAAAGTGGTGATGTAATGTTTATTTGTAGTGGTAAGTATCCAGTTAAAACGCTATCACGATATAGTGATACAGACTGGCGATTTGATACATACAAGTTGTCAGAGCAACCATACGGAGAAGTCAACATAGACAAAGAAAGTACTGTAATCTTGAATGGCGATACCTTAACCGCCACAAAGGATATATTCAATGCTGATATGGTTGGTTCAGTCATGCAAATTGAACATTTTGTTAAAGCAGTAACTACAAGCAAAACTGGCGAAGTAATACAACGTACTGAATATGTTACACGTGAAAGACACGGCGGATATAACAGACCAGTCGGCGAAGATTACAATAACATCAATTACGATGTAGAACAATTCAGTAGTGATGAGGATTTATCGTGGAAATTCACATCGCATGGCACATGGAATGGCACTGTAAAAATTCAAATCAGTAATGACAATGGCACTACATGGAAAGATTACCGAGTGTACACATCTAACAACGATTACAATGTAACGGATACAGGCAAGGTATCGCCTAGTGCAATGTTAAAAGTTGTATCTGATTTAAAAGGTGGCAGTGTTAATGTAGACCTATCATTCTTGCCACATTCTAACTATGGTGTAATTGAGATTAAAGAATTTGTTGATAGTAAGCATGTTAAAGTAAATGTATTGAATAGCGTTGTAGAAAATGAAGCTACATCTAAATTTAGATTTGGACAATGGGGCAAAGGCCTTGGTTATCCTCGTGTATGTACGTTTTACCAAGACAGATTTATCCTAGCGTCTAGCACTCAATATCCTAACTACATATGGTTTAGTCGCACAGGTGATTATTCCAACTTTGGTGTAGAAAAGGTAGGCGGAACGATTACAGATGATAGTGCAATCACGCTACCTGTTATTAATCGTAAAATGTATGACATTCGACATTTGATACCAGCTAATGACTTATTGATTTTGACTAGCGGTAATGAATGGATTATCGATGGTTCAAAAACAATCACACCGACTAATTGTAATCTACGCACACAAACACAACGTGGCGCATCTGAATGTGAGCCACAATACATAGGTAATAGATGTGTGTATGTGCAAGCTAGAGGGTGCGTAGTGCGTGATTTAGGATATTCCTATGAAAGCGATAACTACACAGGGGCCGACTTAACTCTATTCGTTAAGCATCTGACAAAGTATCGTAACTTTATTACGAGTGCATATGCCCAAGATCCAGATAGTATTGTTTACTACGTAACAGATGATGGCAATATCGATTGTCTAACTTACATTCCTGAGCAAAAGGTGTATGCATGGTCGCACTTCACCACAAAGGGCAAATACAAATACGCTGAGAGTGTAGCTGAGGGCGAACAAGACAGTTTGTATGTAATCGTTGAGCGTGATTTCAAAAGCGGTACAGTGATGTGTATAGAACGATTTGAGCCGATGTATAACGCTGATAATAACAACGTGTATATGGATTGCTATATCAGACAAACCAGCACAGAGAATATCAGTACTATCACAGTACCTCATCTGATTGGTGAGGATGTGCAAATTGTGGTTGATGGTAGAGAACGGCCAATTAAGGAAGTACCACCTACGGCAATTATCAATATCGATGGTAAAGCACAAAGTGTAGCCGTTGGTATTAACTACACTACACGATTACGTATTCCAAGTATTGAAATGCAAATACAAGATGGTACGTTGCAAGGTAGACAATTAACGATGAGTAGATTATCGATGAACATCTTAAATTCATTCGGTGGCAAAATCGGAAGAAACTTCAACCATATGGATGATATTTCATTACCGCCACTCAAGTTATATAGTGGCGATAAGGTATGTATATTGCCAAAATTCGATGGAGTGTACTCAACGGATGCATCTGTATGTATTTGGCATGAAAAACCTTATCCATTTAACCTTTTGAGCGTAACAAGAGAAATAGAAATAGGTGGTGGTTTTCCAAATGTTACAGGACTTTGATATTTGCCCTGTAAGGCACACTTCATTAATTCATGACTTATATATCAACTTACGAGCCATAGACACCTTAGAGGTCAATATAGCGAACCAAAATTTTCCGAATTATGGAAAAAATGATTTTGTGAGAGATATATGCAGTGATGATTATGAAAACCACATTGTAATTGAGAATAATATACCAATAGCCGTATATGGTATTTCAAAAAAGCCAATTAACGGAATGTACTGTATTTATTTCTTAGGGAATAAGATGCTAGATACCAATTTGAAATTACAAAAAGAATTTCTAAAGAGAAGTAACGCAATCATAAAAGAGTGGTTATCCACTCATGAATGTTTATTCAATTTCATACATAAGGAAAATAACCGCTCGAAGCGATGGCTTACATCACTAGGGGCGGTTATTCATTCTGATATAACACATAACGGAATGGAACTATTTACATTGAGAAAGGGGGATGCGAATGTGTAATCCTATTGCATTGATGGCAGGTCAATTGGTTACTCAATTATGGGGGCAACACCAACAAACCAAAGCACAAACTGCAATGTATAACGCTCAAGCACAAGCAGCGGAAGCTAATGCACGTATATCCGATAGGAAACAACAGGATATTGCCAATCAAGCACTACAAGAGCGAGATAAGATGGACAATAAAATGCGGTTGATTGCAGGTCAGAATACGGCAGAAGCAGGCGCTACAGGGTTATCCATGAGTGGTACACCATTACAATTAATGGCTAGTAGCTATGATGAATACAACAAGGATATTAACAATTGGGAAACCAACAAGAATAACAGTATCTACAATGAATATCTTAATGGGGTTAATTATCGCAATGAAGCTAGTAGCGCAAGAGCGGCTGCATCTAATGCGAAAACGCAAGGGCGATTGCAAATGCTCGGTACTATCTTGAGTGGTGCATCTAGTATATATGGGATGAAACAACAATATGCAGGTGGTAAATACACAACTCAATATGGCGGTGATGTAAATGGTGTAACAGAAAGACCAGTTAAAACAGTTAAGAAAGTTTGGACTTTTAACGGCAGGTAACTATGAAATTAGTTAATTATGAACAAAATGAAAGATTGAATACAGTTAATGGTGAGTTTAGACCAACAATCAATGCGGAAGCATATGGTGTTAACCAAAACGGAATTAACACATTTGCAAAAGCATTGGATGATGCATCTAAAACTTGGCTTGAAATCGACAAACAAAAAGATTATATCAATGCTACAAATGCTATTAATGAATTTAATCAAAAAGTAACTGAATTAAAATTTGATAAAGATAAAGGGTTAATGTACCAAAAAGGTATGAATGCGCAAGGGATACTACCTACATACCTTGAAAGTACACAAAAATTCCAAAGCGAACTTGCTGCTAAATATAACTTACGTACAACTGATGCGGTAAACGCTTTCAATAAAGCGGTTGAAACATCAAAAACAAACGATTTAGATGGTATATCTAGGTACATGAGAGGTCAGTACGAGGATGCACTAAGCACAGCCACACAAAATCAAATCAATAACTTGAATAATAATCTGTTACAAACAGGTGATGTTAATCAACAAATGAAAACATTAACATTAACAGGCGATTTAATAGAAGCAACTGGTAAACAATTAGGGCTTGATGATGAACAAATAGCATCTAAAAAACAACAAAACTATGATCTTAATGCTAAAACCTTATTAGATAAAACTGTTGCTGATAATAATTCAGAAACATTGGACAAGCAGTTGACTGCATTAACTGGGCTTGCTAGTGAGAATGTATTAACACCATACAGAAAAATGTACCAACAAATGGGTATAAACAAAATCGCTAACAATGAAAACGATTTCGGCGCAATCCGATTAGCTGCAGGCGATGATGTAAATCGTGGTATGGACATTATGGGTTCACGCATACGTTCGCAAATGGAAGCTAAGAATAAGGAAGCTATGCAGTCAGGTGTTGGTGCTAATCAACATTTATGGAAATTAGCACAATATGCACATAACAAGTATGGTATCAATACAGAAATTGCATATAGGCAGTTGTATGCAGAGGGAACGCTTGGCGGTGAACTCAGTAGGCTGGCAAAAGAAAATCGTAACTATGCAGGATTAACTCAATCAGAACCTAATGGAGAAGAAAATAAACAACCAGATGGAACGAATTATTACAAAATGTATAATTCCGATGAAGAGTTTGTGGATGATTGGATTGAACACTATATTAAACCGAATGGCGCAGTCAACGCACAGAGCATAGATGAATACGCTGACAAGTTAAAAGCAGGTGGATATTATGGCGCAGATGCAGGCCATTATAAAGAATTAATGCGCAATGCACCTATGACTAAAGGCGGTCAACCTGTTTATTCAGAAGATCAGATTGAAAAGGCGGTTAAACAAGGCCGTGAAAATTATAAAGGTTGGCTGACAATGCAAATGAACATCGAAGCCAAGCAAGCTAAAGATAGAATTACTGCAGCTAAAATTGTATATAACCAATTAATAGCAAAAGGCGATTATGTAGGTGCATCATCTTACGCACACGCACAAGCAGCAGGCGCACAGACCGATATGGAAAAGGAAGCGTGGAGCGGTACAGAAGCATCAATGCGACCTAAACTTGATTCTATGTATGAAAAAGGCCTTAAATTAAATGCAAAACAAAAGTTTGAGTTGAAAAAATATGCTGAAACTCATACATACGAAGAAACACTAGCACACGCACAGAGAATGTATCCTGATAAAGTTGTTGATGATAGTTTCGATGGAGTGTTGCTTGAAGCGAACGATAACCGATTAAAGGCCAACAAAATTGATTTAACACCTTATGATAGCGAAATACAAAGTGCGTTGCCTGCTGACAAATCATTGCGTTCAAGTTTTGAATATGGTGTTAAACAAGAGATGTTAAGCCGTAAAGCTGACTTTGAAAGCAAACACGGCAGAGCGCCTATAGAAGCAGAAATGCATGATATATTTGAGGGCGCATTAGCAACACAAACATTACGAAGTACGGAAAAACCATATTTCGGTGATGGCGATGATTATAGCGCACCTATTAGTGCAGCAAGCAATAGAGCGATGGGTATTGTACATGTTGAACCTGTTGGCAACCATTATGTGCGTGTAACATATCAAGATGGCTCAACAAGAGATATTTACGAAAGCGTGTATAACAACATGCAAAGAAGATATAACGATAACGGAGATTAAAAATGGCTAAACAAACACTTGAACAAGAACGGCAGGAAGCACTAGCTGTACAGAATGGCTATGTTAAAACATCACCATCTTTTAGTGCTAGTGTTGGTGTTCAGTCTAAACCTACTGGCGGTTTTACTGAAGTTGGTAATGCAATAGGCGCAGGGATAGATACAACGGCACAAGTAGTTGATAATGCTATTAATGCAATTAAAGCTATTGCAAATACACCACGCACAATGGAAGAAACTAATGCTGATGGTACAACTACATATTATCCGTTTGGTAAAGCGGACAATCCATACCAAGGTTTAGAACCACTAGGACAGTCATTACAAAAGGTACTTCCTACAAGTGTTGTTAGTAATACGGATAGATTGTTTCTATACAATAACGATACCCTACGTTATAACGAAGCAATTAGAATGGGGAAAGTATTAGATATTGACCCTGATGTTATTATGCGTGGTGATGATAAAGCATTTGAACGTGCTGATTACTTGTCAAGACGAGTTGAACGTGGCGCAGTATTACAAGATATATACGATGAATTCCCTGAACTATATAAAGTAAAATATGGTTCACAAGCTGAACAATTACAAGCAATCAACAATCTACAATCAATTCGTGCTACAAAATCTACGTTCGATGCAATTCAACAAGGTATTTGGTCTATGAACGATCAGATGAAGCTAGGCGATGTTGGATTTGAATTGGCACATACAAAAGACCCTGAACGTATTAACGAATTAACATCAGAAATGGAACGCTTGCAAAATAACTTGCGCAACTACCGAACACCTGACGGAACTAATCCATTACAAGAAGTATTTGGACAAACGGCAGCACAAGCATACATGATGGGTAAACAAGGCGGTACAGGTGCAATCATAGGCGGTGCAATCGGTGCGGTAATCGGCGGTTTAGCCACGGAAGGTGCTGGCATCGGTGCGGGTGCATTAACAGGTGCTAAATGGGGTGGCGGTGCTGACATGGCCTATGAAATGTACAAAATGTCATTTGGTAATAAATACCTAGAACTCATTAATAAATGTGATGCAAATGGTAATAAAGTATACTCTAATGATGAAGCCTATAAATACGCTATGACATATGCTGCAGTTGATACAGGTATTGAAATGGCATCTACACGTTTCATGGTTAAAGGCATAGGCAAAGTAGCACCTAAAGCGGTTATGTCAAAAGTATTACGAGGTGCTACAAGTGATACACTAGCAACATTTAATAGGGGCATTGGCACTACTGTTGCACAAATGGCTAAAGCATCTGTTAAGGCTGGCGGTTCTGAATTAGTTGAAGAGGGCTTGCAAGACATTAACGAGAAATTCCAACATAACCTATACCGCAATGATAATGACACAGAGGGTGTATATTCCATAGGTGATATGGCAGTAGGTGCAGGCGGTGCAATGTTGCAAGCCTTACCTGCAGTCATCGGTTTAGGTGCAATTGGTGGTGGTATTAGTGGTATCCACACTATGAAAGCGTTTCATGAATTTCAAAAGCTAACACCAGAAGAACAACAACACGCAATCATGGCCGAGCAAAATAGAAATGGCACTGCTATTATGCAAGCATTAAAACAAGATGCATCGTCAAATAAAATGGCAAAAGAAAACCCTGAACTGTACGGAAAAATTGTACAAGCACAGGGCGATAATGTAGGTGTATCCACTGCATATGTGAATGTCAATGAAATGGCGGAAACCGAAGAGGGGCAACAAGCTATTAAGAATATGATTGATAGCGGCTTGGTAACGCAAGAGGAAGTATCGAAGAGTATCGAAGCTAATGCAGATATTCCTGTACCAATTGGGAAGTATGCACAGTTAAGCGGTGGCTTGACGGAAGAAACTGTAAAGGCACTAGAAGAAAGCACATACTTTACTCGTGGCGGTATGAGTATGAAAACCCTTGAACGTGCAAAAGCGGAAGTGGAAGCCTTTAATAATAACCTAGTGGATGCTACCGAAAAGAAAGCCGAACGTGTTAAAGAAAGCATTATCCGTGATGAATTTGAAGATGCAAGCGACATTGATCGTGAAGTACTAGACCAAGTATTCGCTAATCCTACACAGGTTAAACAAGCGTACAATAATTTGTATAAAAACCTAGTGCAAAAGTATCGTGAAAATTACGCAAGCGACTTTGATAATATGGATAATGATATCAAGGAAGCTACGGCAAGTGGTGTAGAGCCACAATGGCTGACTGATTACAAGTCTAACAACGGCGGTAAAGCACCACGCACGAATGCAGAACGTAGACGTGCAGCATTTCATTCTAGTGTAGCAAAAGCACAAACTGCATTTGTTGATAATGCGGAAGCACTTAACCAAAGCAATATCCATCATGCTGATATGGAGCATACGCTACAACAAATTGAAAGCCTTGAGAGATTGCATGATAAGATTTTCACATTAGCCGATAACGATATAGCGTTACGGATGCAATTATCCAAGAGTGGCTATGAAGTGTACAACAAAGTAGTTAAATCGATTGGTGAAAGTACAGATAGAAAACAACGTGAAACGGCAAAATCTAATGCGTTGTTGATGGCACACCATGCTGATGTAATGGCACAATATATGCGACAAATGGGCCGTGGTGGTTATACTGCTATGGATTATTTGCGTGATAGCGTGCGTATCAACATGGATGCGGTTTTAGAAAACCAAAAAGGGTATGCACAACAATTGGCAATGCATCAAAAATTACAAGCCGATATAACTCAATGGGGGAAAACGCTAACTGATTTACAAAACGGAACGCTTAAAAGAAGTGTAAATAAAATAATGTCAGCACCTTTAGTGTTTAGCACAATTAAAGATCCTGACTACAAATTTACAACTGGTGATGTTTATATAACAACGAAAATGCTTAATAAAGTATTTGCCACTAAGCATGCACATAAGTTTGACTTAAATGTTATGAAACAATTACCTGGTGCGTTATCTAATCCGATTGCAATATTCAAAAACTTTGACCCTATTGCTAATGCATCGGTAAAAGGCGAAATTGTTGCTGTTGTTGAATTAAAAGATACGCAGAATAACTTTATTCATGTTCCATTGGTTTTTGATGTTCAAAGCGGAAGAGGTGGCTATCAAACAAGGGTTAAAAGTATATTCCCTAGAGTTAATGCTACATGGTATTCTAATGCAATAAATAATGGCGATTTGTTATATGTTAATACGAAAAAAATAAACCGACTAACAGTCAATAACGTCCAATCAAACGGACAAGTGAGTGTTAATCGGTTTAATATTAATAATAGTATACCAAACGAAAATGATTTAGACAAGCTCCGAAAGAAATATAATTATCAGTATTATCAATCAGCATGGCATGGTTCACCACATGACTTTGATGAATTTGATTTAGGTGCTATTGGTAGTGGTGAGGGGAACCAAGTACATGGTTGGGGCTTATATTTTGCTAAAAATAAGAAAGTATCTGTAGCGTATAAAGATGTTTTAGGAGCTAAAGGCTCTTTTGTTATATTAAATGGAGAAAAATGGACTACAGATAACGAAGGGGATTGGACAAACGGGGAAAAAAAAGTCGAGTATGGTAGTGCATTAGGTTATGTTTTTGACGAATTGGAAGAACATGGGACTAAAGAAAAAGCAATAGAATCATTACAGAAAGGCTTAGATAAAAACAGATATCGTGATAAATATCGAAACGAAGCAAAAAAGGCAATTGATATATTAAGAAAAAACGATGCTAGCGGAGTAAAGGGTGGTAAGTTATTCAAAGTAGATATCCCTAATATAGATACAATGCTTGATGAAGACAAATATTTCAAAGAGCAAAATAAAGATATTATCAACAAGATAGTATCAGCCGTTAATGATTTAGAAATCGATAAGCGAAAAGCTTTATTAGATTACTATAAAGAGCATCCGTCCTATACCACCAATCAAGAGTATAAAAAATTACTAGGAAAAATACAGAGTATAAAACAAGATAGGGATTATATAGCTGATGCTTTAACAAGCAATGTAAATAAGATAAAAGAAAAAATCGCTAGAGAAGCTGCTGCTGAGTACGGATATAACTTTGACGAGTTGAAAGCGGATAATACATTTGAAATGGCTAAAAAGCTAATAGGTGAAATTAATGAAAAGTTATCGGCACTAGAAAAAGAGAAAGAAGTTGAGGGTGCAAAAGAAAAAATAAAAGAAGATAAAATCTTGGAAAGTATTGGTGATACATTTACAAAAACACCATATACAGGAAGAGATGTTTATGTTGCATTGTCAAAAGCATTTGGCGGTGATAAAGGTGCATCTGAATTTTTAAATTCAACTGGTGTTAAGGGTATTACATATGATGGATATACAGACGGACGATGCTATGTGGTATTCGATGACAAGGCAATCAAAATCATTGAAAAGTACAACCAATCTGTTAATGGCATGACTGAAATCATGAGCGATGGTGAACGTATCATCAGTATTTTCAAAACTGCTGATAGAAGTACATTCTTACACGAAATGGGTCATGTATTCTTTGATGATATTCAAAAACTGGCATCTATGGACAATGCACCTAAACAATTACTTGATGATTGGAACACACTCAAAGAGTGGAGCGGTTGGGTTGATGGGCAAAACGTAGACAATACCAAAGCACACGAGAAATTCGCAAGATGCTGGGAAAGCTACTTGCGAAGCGGCGAAGCACCAACAAAAGGACTACAACGTGTATTCCGTCAATTCTCTAAATGGTTAACTCGAATTTATCGTAGTGTACAACGTTTAGGCGGTGAAGTCCCATCTGACATTAAAGATATAATGGCACGCATGATAGCTACGCAAGATGACATTGAAAACTACGCACATGAACAAGCATTAGAGCAATTTGAAAATACAAAATTGTATCAACAATTGAGCGAAACCGAACAGGCACGAGTGCAAGGATACATCGCTGACATTAAAGAAAAAGCTAAAGAACGTGTAATGCGTAAGTACATGAAAGAACTAGATAATCGACCTATTAAAGAATGGGAAGAAGTGAAAGACGATGTACAAGTTGCAATAGAAAAACGATTAATCGAAGAATATCCTATCTATAAAGAACATCAACGATACATGGCATTGGGTGATGGTGCATTGGAGAATACTCAATATCGAACTATTGAGGGATTAGAAAAGGCGGAACGTGAGGAAGCTGGCAGTACTTACGATGAAGCAGTAGCACAGGAAATGGAAAACGCTAGAAATGAGTTTGTTAATAATCCAAACGCAGGCAAATCTAACCAAGAAATAGCCGAAGAAATGCTACTATCCAATCAAGGTCAAATGGAACTTACACAAGAGGAAGCACGCTTGATTAAGGCACATACCAATAAGGAACTAGCTAAAAACTGGGTATTATTGGATAAGTTGCAAAAACTAGATGTAAATAGTGAAAACCTAGATGCAGAACTAGCACCGATTGAAAAAGAACTCACAACAGAACAAGCATTGCGAAAAGATAAAGCCAAAGTTGATAAAGAGTTAGGAAGTGTTTCAAAAGAATTAGATAAAGCCAATGATGAAATCGATAACCTAAAAGCACAACAGGAGCAAATACAAGAACAAGCTAGAGAACGTGAACTTGATTTGAAAGATAAAAATAATGAATTATCTAAACGCTTAACAGCGATCACGAATAGGCTTGATAAAGTGCTAGAGCAAAAAGAACGCTTGCAAGAGCGCATGCAAGAACGCATGGATAATAAAGTATTATCTAATGAAGAGCGAATTGAAAAGCTAAGGGATGCGTTGCAAGAGCGTATTAATGCGGTTCGTGCAATTCGTGATGGTGGATTCGGTACTATTCCGAAATATATGGAACGTGCTAAAAGAGAGTTAGGCGATTTGACATTATCTCAAGCTAGTCAGTACAAGAAATACCAAAATCAAGCAGTACGAGATGGAAAGAAAGCAGATAGTGCATTGGCAACTGGTAAAGTAGATGAAGCATTACGTGCTAAACAATCTCAAATGCTAAATCAAGCAAGAGCAAGAGTAGCGTTTGAAAATTCTAAGGCTATTAAGAAACTACGCACTAAACTATTAGACCAGTTAGGCAGAATGACACGCAGTCAAAACCCTATCATGATTGAACCTAATATGCGTTATTTCTATACCCACATGGCATATCAAATGGGGTTGACTAGGTATGATGGATTAAAGCCTGTTAATGGCTTTGACATGATGGCCGTGATTAAAGCACTCGATGCAGATGCTGACATTATGGGCGATAAGGAAGCGACTGTACAACTTGAACCATGGATATACGAAATGTTCGATGCTAAATCACCTAGAACGTTTAGTACTCTTAAAATGAGCGAACTCGAACAGTTAGAGGAACTCATGACAGGGATGTACAAAAGCGGTAGAACTCAATATGAGGGAAGTACACTAATTGATGAAAAGGGGAATAACGTTACAATTGATGAAGCTATATTCCAAATCATTGATAAGGCAGCTGAAACATTCGGTAGAGATAACGGAAACGTATTTAACGAACTAAATAATCGCAATAAAGTTGATGCATTATCTGACAAAATAAACGATTTCCATTTAGCATTGCTAAAAGCAGAAACATTCTTACGCAGATTAGATGGCGGAAAAAATGGCCCTGCAGTTAGATATATTTATGAGCCAATTAATAAAGCTACTCAAAAATTCAATGAGTACAAAGAAATTGCAATGCGTAGATTAGCAAAAGATGTAAGTGCTGTATATTCCAAGAAACAACTATTTGATGTTCGCAATGATCACCTCTATAATGTAGGCGAATTACGCAATGTTACCAAAGAGCAAATTATCATGCTTGCCTTAAACTGGGGAACAGAGAAGAATAGACAACGTGCATTAGAAACTATCAAAAGTAATGAAGTAGAAATGGAGAGAGCATTCCAAGAATACATGACCGATAAGGACTGGGAATTTGTAATTCGTACATGGGAACATATCAATTCATTCTACGAAGAGCGTAGTAAGGTACAAGAGGAATTGTATGGTAATCCTTTGAAGAAAGAAAAAGGGATTACATTTACAATTGGCGGTAGAGAAATTCAAGGCCAATATTTCCCTATTGTGTACAATCCTAAAGTAAGTGCTAAAGTATCTGATTTTGAAACAGAGGATATTGCTAAAACGATGATTGCTAGTAATGCAATCTTTGGTACTGGTATGGGTGCTACTAAATCACGTTTGGATGTAGTCAAAGGTAAATCCCTAATGCTTGATTTTGATGTTATTCCTAATGCTATTACAGAGGCTATTAACCACGTTACTATGCGTAAAGCAGTAACAGATGTAAATAAATTGATAGGTAATAGCCGTTTCCAAGAATATATCGTTGATAAATTTGGTATGGAAACCTACCAATTCTTGCGAACTTGGGTCCGTGATAACTGGAAAGATGAAGCAGCAAAACTCGATGCATGGGGTAGATTGGTTATGACACTCAAGAAAAATACCTCTACCGCAGTTATGGCTGGCCGTGTATCAGTAGCTTTACAAAATGCGTTGAACATTCCTGTTGCCATGTATCGTATTGGTGTAGGAAATACACTCAAAGCAATTAGTGATGCAGGTATTGGGTTCTATGGTGTAGGTACAGCCAAGTACAACGCAACACGTGATTTTGTATTATCTCAATCTATATTCATGAGGGAACGTGTTCAAACCCTAGATAAGGATTTGAAACAAGGGCTATCCATTGAGGGTAAAGGCTTACGCATAGGTGATACAAATATTGGTGGTTATAAGGCTGAACAATTAGCTAATATCCGTGATGATATTAACCAAATGGGATTTAGACTGTTAACAGAAACTGATTTTGCCTTGTCTATTCCTATATGGAAATTTGCCTATGACCAAAAAATACTTGAACTACAATCTAAAGAGGGTGTAACCGCTGAATTTGTAGAGCAAGAGGCGATAAGTGCTGGTGATAGAGCGGTACGAGATATATTCGGTAGCGGCGATACAAAAGACAGTGCAGGCATCCAACGTTCAAGAAATGCACTCATGCAACTATTTGTACCATTCTATTCCTACGCTAACACTTTGTACAATATCATTGCTGAGGGTAACTATGCACGGAAAGACCAAGGCAACTATGGACAATTCGTGCGTATGCTATGGTGGACTTTGACCGCACAAGCACTAGGTATGATGGTATACAAAGCCATGACAAATGGAGATGATGATAGCCCAGAAGATTTGGCGAAATCCTTTGGGGAAGAATTAGTATCACAAGCTACTATGGGTGTACCTATTGTGCGTGATATTTCCAACATGGCTATGAAATACATTCTAGGTGAAAAGGTATTCAATAAAGGGAATACAGTAATGGCCGCATCAATCGTTGAAAAACTTTATGATGTAGGCAGTGCAATTGTATCGCCTAATAAAGGTGTTATGGATGTAGGTAGAAGCCTATCACAAGTATCTAACAGAATTACAGGGTTCAGTGATACTGTAACAGATGGACTATGGACATTAGCTAAATTTGCACTAACGGACACGGATGCAAAACTAGAAGATGTCATTATGGCTATCATGTTTGATAGACGATTGAAAGATAAAAAATCTAAAAAAGATAAACATTAATAAATAAGGACTACTCAATTATGGGTAGTCCTGTTTAATTAGAAAGGGGAACAAATATGATACCAGAGGTCAATAAACCTAGTGTAGTTTATCAATGTGATGGAGTAAATAAAAAATGGATATGGCCCTATGATTTTAACATGATTGAAGATATAGCCTTAATCATAGTTGATGCTAATGGCACAGAAAGCGTACAAACAGGCAATATCGATTATGACAAAGAAAACAAAACTTTAACATATCCTGCTGATGGTGATCCATTAGACAATACGCACAAGATTATTCTTGAACGTAGAACACCAATCAATCAAGGTACAGATTTACCTGATGAATACCCATACCAAAACATTGAACGAATGGCTGACAAACTAACCCTTATCATGCAAGAAATGCAGGAAAAGATGAATAGAGCCTTATTAATCCGTGTGGGTAGCGATGAGGATGCAACTACAGTTGCACGTAAGATTGTAGATACATCGACAAAGGCAGCAAATGATGCTATTGATGCATATGAAAAAATCAAAGCCGAAAGTGATACTATTAACGCTAATGCAGAAATGATTAAAACATTAGGCGGTGAAATCACAGAATTAAGCCGTACAGTTGATGATAAACTAGCAACTAGCAATACGGCACTTGATACATCGAGTGCTAATGTAACGAAAGCAGAAAAATTGGTGGCAGATGCGAAAGCATATGCAGGACAAACCACAGTTGATAAGCGTGATATTAACGAGTTGGTAAGCCAAGCACGCACGTTAAAAACTGACATTGACAATAAACAAACATCAATCTCAAGTAATGCTATTAAGGCAGCTGATGCGGCGAAACGTGCAGAAACTGCAGCTAATAAAGCAGAGCAAATCGCCTTGCCTAATGGCGGTGGTTTGATTACAAAAACCGAAGCCGATACAAAGTTTATTCCTAAAGATAGCCTATATGGCATCGTATCCGTTAAAGACTTTGGGGCGGTCGGTGATGGTGTAGCTGATGATACCGCAGCGTTTAAACGTGCTAATGATAATCTTAAAAATAAGATACTATTAATTCCTAATGGCATCTACAAAGTAAATGAACATGTTTCATTTGATACTGTTGATAGTGTTATGGATATGGGTACATACAATAACATCAAGCCGTTCTATCCTACAGAAACACCAATGTTAAAAGGGGCATCTAATATCGCCTTTGTTAAAAACATCCAATATGGCGATGAAGTCAATCAATGTCAAGGATTTACCTACAACGATAAAAAGAATGTATTTGTACTAGCTTGTATCAATAGTGATGGTACAAAGCAAAATATATATGAACTCAATCCAGATACATTTGAAATCGTAGGTACGTATAAGTTTAGCGACCAAGAACGCATGGGCCATTGTAACACTATGTGCTACAACACATACACGAACAAAATTTATCTTGCCAATGGTTTGAAGAATGGGAATAACTTGTCCGTATTTAATGCGGATACTATGACATTTGAAAAGACTATTACATTAAACGAACGTGTATTTAATATTGGATATGATCCTATCACACGAACTTATGTGAGTATCGTGCCTATTAGCGGTCAACAACGCTTGCGTGAAGTCAACTTGTACAATGATGATTTCAAGAAAATGAAAACATATCAAATTGACTACCAATACGATGATTTTAATAACAATGGTGCATTAATGCTTAACGGATGCATCATGAGTGCAACGCTCGGTAGTTTGGTAGAATGTACACCATTTGGCACAGTTAAACAGATAATCGAAATCAATAGAACTACTGAGATTGAAGATATAGCATACTGTAATGGTAAATTCTATTTTGCGGTGCTAACAGAAAAACCTAGTAAACGGCATCAAGTCGATATTTATGTAGGTAATCCAAACCGAGATTATCAAAACTCAATCAACACTGCTAGACTTGCGACACTAGACTATTTGAAACTCACAGGCGGTAATGTAAGTGGTTCTATCGTGCTTAATAACAATACATTGTTAGAGGGTAAGAAAACCGATGGACATGGTGTGCGTATTGGTAAAGTATCTACATCTGATGCGGTGGAATTGGGAGACCCTACTGTTCCTTTATATTTGACAGGTACTACTTTGAAACACTATGACGGCACAGATAGTAGTACAGTATTAACTACTAAGCATTATGACACCGCCATTTATAGCAAAAACAAAGCTGATGAAGTGTTTGTTAAAAAAGGTGATGCAGGTTCGTTTGGTTTCCCATATTCTAAATTAGATACCGCAACAGACTGGAACACACTCACAACGCAAGGGTGCTACGAAATCAATTTCGATGGCGGTGCTAACAATCCACCACGTTCACATAAGCAAGGTATGCTGATTGTATTTAACTTTGGAGATGGTAAATTAATCGACCATACGCTACACACATTAAATGGTGAAACTTATCATCGTACTTTTATGTCCAATAAATGGGGTAGCTGGGGAAGAGTACAAACATCGTTGAATAGCCGTGTTCAATTGTGGAGTAACAAAGGTACGATTGAGGTGGGTATAAATGGATAATATTACAATAAGTGGTGCTAGTACAGGGTCATTTAATATGACTGATGAAATTCGAGATTTAGGGAATAGTAAATATTTAAAAGTTGCGATGAGTGATAAGCCCTACTATGCTAGATTATCTACAGAAAAACCATCCGATAACAATATGTATGTTATTATCGATAATACTAAGTATTATGTGCAACAAAACCCTATATCATTTGAACCGATACATTATGAACATGGTTACGACACCTTTGAACAACGTTTTACTGTATGGCTACCAAAAGGGAACTATATAGTTGAGTTTAATACCACAAGTACAACAACAGATACTTTCACAATACCAAGTGGTGTAAATGCTACGATTGTACATAATTATAGGAAAGGAGGTCTTGTTCTTTTATACGTAACAACTGAGGGTTGGGGAATATTTTCTAAAGGTAGACCAGCAGGGAAAAATCAAACTTGGTTTAAATTATCAAGACAGGGAGATTAGTATGATAGAAATCTTTATTCCAATATTTAACGAGGTGTTTAATGTGAGTGAAGCGGTACGCATATCATTGGCTATATTCACAACAGTTATTCTTGTGTTTATAGATACAGTTTTACGAGTATTAGTGGAAGCAAGGAATTACAATCTAGCAACAAAGAGAGAAGTTACAATCGAAAATACTATACTAGCTATTCTATGGCGAGGTTGGGCAGTAGTAGAGGTTGATGGAAAGCCTAAGCGGTTTTTAGTGAGTGGTAAGCTACGAGCGGATATGACAAAAAAATTAGTCAAATCCTATCCGTGGCTTTTTTTATTGGCATTCATTCTATTAACGTTGCCTGATGTAGTAGTACCTGTATTGGGCCGTGTTGATGTATTCCTATGCACATTGTTGTATTTGATACCTATATTTATTGAGTTGGCATCGTGCGTGGAGAACATGATAGAACTTGAATTAGTAGAAACGAGGTGGTTTAAACGTGCGATAGGGCTATTTAAACAAGTGATTGATTTCGTTAAATCGGTAAAGGAAGCGATTAAATGAAGATTAACTATGAGGACACCATAACCCTAGTAGCATTATCCGCGGCACTAATCATGACTATTTATCTTGAACAAAAGGACCTAGCAAGTGTAATAGTCGGTGTGTTAGGCGGTTATATTGGTGCTACTAGTGGTGGTAAGCGTTCCCAGTATATGAATGAGAGTAGTGTTGTTGAAAAAAAGGAGTTAGAGAAATGAATGAATTAGGGAGTTTGAGTGCGGCATATGAAAGTAATGGAGACCCTGCTTGTGTATCAAGTGGGGTTAATGATGCAGGCGGTATTTCCTACGGCACATATCAATTAGCTAGTAATTGCGGTAGCGTTGATGAATTTCTAGGTTGGGGACTACGACAAGGTGGATTTTATACAGACTACGCAAGAGCATTGGTAGATAGTGGTGAAATTAATAGTGATGAATTTATCGACCAATGGAAAGAATTAGGCACTATTGATAGACAAGGATTTGCACAAATGCAGCATGACTACATCAAGGCTAAATACTACGATGTAGCGTGTAAATTGTTACAAGATAACCTGTTCCACGTAGATAAACACTCCGACACATTGAAGGATGTGATATGGAGTAGAACTGTACAATATGGTGTAGGTAATATCATTGACATGTTCAACGATGCATTGAAGCTAATGGAAAAGGCTTTAAATTTAGAGTTGCCTAATTTGTCATACATTGATGATAAACGCTTTGACTACGATTTAATCGCTTGTATCTATGATGTGTGCATGAGTACAGAATGGAACAATAGTGCATTACGTGATAACTTGAATGAACGTTTCGCCGATGAAAAGTTTAGAGCGTTGGAAATGCTACAAAATGAATTAAATGAGGTGTAAGCCATGTTAATTAGTAAGTTGGTACAAACTATCAAGGAACACTACAAAATAGCCATAGCGATTGCCCTATGCGTTTTTATCGCTATTGTTGGTGTATTGATATATCATCACAAGCAAAAGCAATTAGAAAAGCCTATTGTACTCACACAAGAACAGGCGAAATCACCTCAAGAATTATCAAAAGCAATTCATGTTACTGAAACAGAAGCACAAGAAGTTATTTCCATTAAGGAAAGAACCCAACCAATAGCGACATATTACACACAAGCACCAACAGTTGAAGTTGCTACAGAAAAGGTGAAACAGGATATTGCACATAGCAATCCTAATTTACCTAAAGCAGCAACAGAAAAATCTGATAGAACCGCAGTAGTTGCTAACACCGATGAACAGAAAGTCGATGTGTACAAAATCAATCTAAACAAAGGACACAAGATAAAAGCTGGTGTTACTTTGATAGATAATAAAGCCTATGAAACTATAGGCTATCAAGCAGGTAAATTTGAAGTGTTAACACATTTCAATGGACAACATTTAGAGGGCGGTAGCGCACTTTACACAGTGAAGGAATGGTGATCTAACTATCTCCGAGTTGCACGGATTGCAACAATCAACTGTTAATTGACAGTTGGAAAGTATTACTTTATAACTGAAAGGAATAACACAATGGCACAAGTATTTACATTTGAAGGAAAAACACATCAATTCGCAGAAGATATTCAACCAAATAAAGAGGGGTTATATATGGCCACTCTAAAAGATGGCGATAACGTAACGTGTGAAATGTGGTTTGTAAACGGCGAACTACACCGATTAATTGAATTAGACTAAACGTATTAGAGGGTAGCGTAATTGATATGTACCCATTTTCCTGGACACATATTATTTACTAGCCTAAACACATGGATGCTTCCCTGTATCTTACAGGGGGCATCCATTTTGTTTTTTTCTGAATCCTTTTATTATTGTAATAGTTGATGTATTCTTCAATTGCCCCCGCAAAAGCATTGAATGATGGATATTCCATTTCACAGCCATAATATATTTCCGTTTTCAACCTACCGAAAAATGTCTCCATTACAGAATTATCATAACAGTTTCCTTTTCTAGACATAGACTGAATAATTCCATGTTCTTTAAGTGCGTTCCTAAAATATTTATGTTGGTACTGCCATCCTTGATCAGAGTGAAAAATCAACCCTGAAAGATTAGGATACTTTTTGAAAGCTCTATCTAACATACGAGAAATCTGTTCTAAATTAGGCCTTAATGCCAAGTCATAGGAAATAACCTCATTCGTATTCATATCTAAGATAGGTGATAAGTAACACTTTCCCCATGGAAAGTTAAATTGAGATACATCAGTAGTCCATTTTTGAAATGGAGCTGTTGTACTAAAGTCTCTATTGATAATATTATCTGCTATTTTGCCTACTTGACCTTTATAAGAGTGATATTTTTCTTTTGGTCTCTTTCCTGCGAGCCCCATGATTTTCATAAGTCTTTGTACTCGTTTATGATTGACTATAAAACCTCGATTAAGAAGTTCTTGATATACACGACGCACACCATAACGTCCCTTATGCTCTGTAAAAATCTTTTGAATTTCCTCTTTAAGTTGTATATTTCTTTCATCTACAAGATCCACTTTAGAGAGCTCAAAATAATAGGTGGATTTGGCCATTCCCATAGCTTTTAAAAGATATTTTAGTTGATATCCTTGCTTTCGGAGTGTTTTGATAATCGCTGCTTTTTCGCCTTGAGACGCGCAGCTTCTTTTTCTTCTCTCAAGGCAATCTCTTTTTTTATGACTTCATTTTCAGCTTTTATATAAGCATTTTCAGCTCGTAAGCGAATGAGTTCCTCGTATTCACTCTCATTGAGTTGTCTAGGTGAAATATTCTTTGTTACTTTCATGTTAGAATCCTTTGGTGGTCGTCCTTTAGGTTTATTGATAAGACCATTGTATCCCAAAGTCTTGTATTTATGAACCCATTGATATAGTTGACCACTATTAATTCCAGCAGCAATAGCTACTGAACGTATAGATTCTCCAGCTAATACTTGACATACTAACTCATATTTATCCTCTGTAGACCAATTCTTTTTTACTCTATAAAGCTTATTAATATCTGGACCATGCAACTCCTCTTGTTTAGCCCAATACCTTATTTGTTCATGGAAAGAATGAGGCAATACTCCTTCTGGTGTTTCGGGCCATTCACCTTGATAGAATAATTCTATTGCTTTCTTTTTAAATTCATAACTATATCTCATGAAAATACCCCCTTTACTGGATGTCCAGTAAAGGGGGTACATATCAAAGTGTATATACACCTTATACCGTTTTTTATTTGCCACAAACGTCCATTGAGCAGGATTTCTATATGCTGATATGGAATTTATTAATATAGTTTGATTATATGTATTTCTATTCAAGGGCTAGTTACGTCAAATATAAGGGTTATAGTAGAGGGGGTGAAAATATGGTTCTAGAAAATAAAAACTCTTTCTATTTAAATGGTGCCTTATTTCTTTCTACGATGGGCAGTACCGCGACAACGCTTGGTTTTATAACGTATATTTTTAATACGACTCACAGTGCTTTTAATACAGGAGCCATTACTATAGCTACATTATTAGTTGGTATGGTATTAGGTCCGTTTTTAGGGATTTTAGTAAAAGAAAAGGGCCTCATGTGGTCTATGGTAGTTCCTGAAATTCTTTCCGGGATGATATTATCGATTTTTATTCTTATCGATAATATTTATTTAGTCTATATCATAGCGTTTCTTATAGGATTTAATAATAAGATTTTAGGGATTGCTCGACTTTCGTTTGTACCTAATATTACTAATGACTTAGTCAAGTTCAATGCTTTACTACGAGCTATTAATCGTTGTGCAATGATAAGTGGATCTTTATTATTTAGTATTATTATTAATTACTCCTTGACCATGGTATTTGTCATTGATGCTATTACATACATTCTATCAGCATATTTACTTTACCGATTAAATAAAAGTGTAGTAGTACCAATTATTGTTGAGGTTCAAAAGACTGTTAAAGAGCGCATATATGATAAAGCTAAACTTTTAGTAAAGGGGTATAAGTTATTATTTTTAAATAAAAAGATAAATTTTATTGTGTACTTAGGCATACTAACTAGATTATTTTATATGTGTATTCCTATTATGTTATTGATTTTTATTAAGGATACATTACATTTATCTGACAGTGAGTATGGTTATACACAAACTATATCTAGATTCGCTTCCTTTATGGTTTTTGGATTGTTAGCTAAATACCTTACTATAAACTTGACTAAATCTTTTAAACCCTTGTTATTCTCTCTATTCGCCCTATATGGAATTAGTATTTGGGGGATAGGTTATGTAACAAGCATTGAGAACCTTTATATCGTTTATAGCTTATCAGAAGTATTGCTCTTTACAGCTGTTGTTTTAGTTCATGCATATATACAGTCCGTATTTTCTCAGGATGAATTAACATTAGCAAGTGGTTCTGTTAGCACAGGATTTTCTATTGGATCCATCCTATCGATTACTATATTTACAAACTTAGCTAATATAATACCAATACATGATATATTTTATATATGTGGTTTAGGTATAGTAGTAAGTACAGTTTTTATAATGAGCATAAATAAAGTTTCTTGTCAAAATCAATATACATAATGGAGAGTCTATATGAGTTTTTACAATTGGATTCAAGAAAAATTATTCGACAATTACGAAGAGTGGCGCATGAAGTGCCCCGATTATAATCGGAATGGTTTTAACATAGTCGGCATAGATAATACTCTACAGGCTATGCGTGATGGGTATTTTATGTATGTGGAGCTATATCCACCTCATGCCATTGATGGTTGTACTGCCATGAAAGCACGTGTAGGTGAAACGCAGGATGCCGTAGATTTATTCTTAGATATAGATGGCAAGACCTATCGTATGGCTGATATAAGTTATCCTGACGCAGTGAAGATGATGCGGGCTTTTGTGAAAAAACGCAGAGTACCTGATTGTAGTTTGTGTGTAGAAGTAGCGTATCTAGATATCGATCAGATGCGATCTACATTTACAGAGTTAGTAACGTTGTTGCTAGGTGATGCCAAACAAGCTAAATCACTCATGTCCAAAGCAAAGTTAAACTCCATGGAAAATCTAGAAGATAGCTGGTGGAATCTCTATGAGAAATTGTTATCTACTGGTCGTGCTGTAGAGCTATCTTTGAAAATTGAATTAGAGGATTTTCTTCATAATGTGCAGAAGTTAATCCATAATAAAGATCTATCTACAGGTGAAAATTTAACTGGAGAGATATTTATTGATACGGCTGCATTCGATGATAGTCAATGTATTGGGGACTGGTGTGCACATCTTAATTCCACTTGGAAAAATCATAAGTTAGTAGGTATGGACATCGGTACAGATAGTTTGGTGCTTATGGTGCTTTCAAATGAAGAATTCGAAACAGCCCAAGAACTAGCAAAAGAGCTATTACATCGAATCGATGTAGCTGAACGTTTATGATGTAACGAAAATTATGATGTAGTGGCACGATTATAATGTGGCAGTATCTATAAAAGGTCGTAATTCTTAACTGTAAACAGTTTGCACTATATAAATGTGATGAATAGGAGAGAGTCATATGAGTATTGTACGTCTACCAGAATATGAAGCAGAGTTTGAGCCGGAAGTATTTGAAATCTATGCATTACCGCGTAGTGATGCCAATGGGGCTAGTCCTTATTTAGAGAAGTACCATAGACCACTGGTGTCTACCGATGCTATCCTAGATACTCGAACTGGCGTGCTTGACCGTAGCGAAGGCATTTTGACGTGGATTATTGAGGGCCTTGATGATAGATGGGGTTATTCTTTTGAGCCGCACGGTGTCTATAAACTATTAGTTAAGAAAGCTAAGCCCATAGAGGATTTAGGCTATATGCGTCCCTCTTGGAATAATCGCTATTATGTGCTTGAGGTGTTAGAGGAACATGCTAAACATAGCGAGTTAGAGGCGTTGTCAGCTTATTTGAAAACCCCTAAATACCTTCACACTGACAGGGGTGACTTTCTGTTAAATCGAGAGTATCAGCATTACACAGCGAGAATTGATGATTATGTATTCACTCTTGATGTAGACGAAGGTTCTGATGAAAGCTGTACAGTAGCATTGGCGTCTTTCAATAAAATTGAAAATTTCAAAGAATTTGAACAACGAATTAGCGCATACATTAGTGAACACTTACTAGACCTCGCTAACTATTGGCTCGATAACGACGACCAAGATCCGATTACGGCAGACATATTTGCTAAGCGTATTACTATGGGCGAATTGGTGTTTCGCAACGATGGCTCCATAGAGGTTTATTATGACGATGATGATATTTTCTGGGGACACTGCATCATAGCTAATATTGATGCGGATGGGAACCCTGTTCAGGCGGATATTGCAGGATAATGAACTAACTAGTGGAGTGTGGCGAACTAGTGGGGTATCATAATGATAAAATCTGAATTAATGACATTATGGAACGTTGAAAGCTGGACTGTAGAACCGTATGGGGTTTACTTTGTAGCCCGCCAATTAGAGGCCGATGAAGTAGCAAATCACGAAGAGCATACAATAGAGACTCAAGTAAAAAATCTTATAGAGGGTACAGTAAAGACTCAAGTAGAAAATGTAGAACCAGCCTTCAAAAGCCTCAATATTAGCTGCTCTGGTTATACTGAGGTCGAGGTGCTTTCACTACCAATGTGGGAACAATTATATGATCAGTTAGATAAATTAGATCGATTGGCACAGGAAATAATCCAGAAAAAGAAGTGGACAGAAGAACCGGTTGAGCTAGAACTAACCGATATAATGCTAGATACATCCGGCTGCTACGGAGCATTTGCACTAGGTTATGATATGGGCGAATCGACCGCGGGACAACTGTATGTATTAGTATCTTTTGATGAAAATTTTACGGCTCAACAAGATGTGATTTATGAAACGCTCTAGCGTACTTGTTCGCAATGGAGCTGTTTGTATAGCTGAGCTAAGCAGAGAGTCTATTGGATGTTAGTATGGTAAGGCTTATGGTGACGATACGCTCGGCTTTACCATGCTTTCAGGGCCGGAATGGGCGAAATTAAACGATGAATTTGGTGCGGATACGGTTGACATAGTCGTTGACCGTGCTTTGCCGAATGTTGAGCATTTCGGCGATAGCTCGGTCGGTTTCCCCAGAGGCAATGAGTTCTAGGACCTCTTGTTGCCGTGGGGATAGGTCCACTCCTAGCGCCTGGTAATTACTATCAATGATAGATGCCCATTCAGTTGTTGCGTGCGTGTTTCCGGCGCTCACGATTCTGATGGCATCCAATAGTTCTTCAGTGCTTCTATTCTTTTCGAAGACCCCATGGACGCCGGCGCGTAATACGTCCCGAATAAGATAGGGAGATTCTAATGATGAATAAACTAATACCTTTAATTTTTGGTCGATGAGGGCTTTGGCATTGTCGTAGGGCATGGAGAGGTCCGCCAAGCGCAAGTCCAAGAGGACCACATCGACTGGGTGGAGGGCGATACCGGTTCGAACAAACCGAACATAGTCAAAAAAGGCCGTTACGGTGGGGAATCCTTTAACAAATTCTATATCCTTCGCGTTCTCAAGCATGCTCTTCACCCCCAAAATAGTTGTTGGATGATCTTCAATGAGCGCCACTCGAATAGTCATAGGCTAAGAGTATCGAATCTTAGGAAAGAAAAACATGGCTTTAAGCTTAAACCCCTCAGAAATTGGGGCACCAAACCTGCATCAATGCCTCCGGTAAAATGACGAGTTTCCCAGTGTTTTTATGCGATCTTTTTTCG
>ERZ772779.82-NODE-82-length-42713-cov-9.190281_pt1 | contig 42713 bp, 37 predicted proteins | sample MGYA00511360_ERZ772779 | MGnify/ENA primary metagenome ERZ772779 (study PRJEB29015, sample SAMEA2738112) | human oral metagenome | biome: human oral; feature: human-associated habitat; material: saliva | place: China | collected 2231 ...
GGACGCTTGCCGTGGTTCGCGCCGTGCTTACGACGATCGCGACGCTTACGACCCCTCTTCGACATTGTCGTCTCCTCTAAAAACTGAGATATCCAACCTGCACAGTTTTTCACACCCGAGGCTAATCTCCAAACAGAGCGCGCCCACAGAGTCGAAATTCACGATTCCTTGGAAGTCCATCTGACCTCGACGTAGGTCTGTGCAATGATGCGCTCGCGCAAGGATTGAGGGGCTTGGTCGCAATAGCAACGCGCAAGGAGAGAGCGGACGAAGCGTTCGGTGTACATCGAGTCCTGGCAGTGCTTGCAGCGAGAAATATGGTCAAGCAATTGCTCGCGAAACTCCGGGCTCTTCAAGCATTCAGCGGAAATATAGTCGCGACATTCCTCGCGGTCGAGGAAGTCAATCACTTCAAAAAGGTGCTCGTGTAACTCACGACACGCGCGCTTATCGTCAATCTGCATGATTCTCCCCGATTCCATATTCAGCCGCGAGTGCTGACAGGCCTTCGCGTAGATTCTTGCGTCCTCGATGAAGCCTGGACATGACAGTCCCGATCGGGATATCCAGCATGTCTGCGATCTCTTTATACGCAAAACCCTCTACATCAGACAGAAGGACGACAACACGTTGGTCTTCCGACAGTGACTCCAATGCAGTTCGAAGTTCAGAGGAAGGAATGTTATCCAAGGCCTCGGCTTCGGCAGAAACAAGACCCTTCTCATCGTGAGAAGCTGCAGCGGCGAGCTGCCAGTCTTCAACCTCTTCACCGCCACTGCGTTTAGGGGAACGCTGCGCCTTGCGGTAGTGGGTGATGTAGGTGTTGGTCAAGATTCTGTAGAGCCAAGCTTTAATATTGGTTCCTTGCTGATATTGATGAAACTTCGTGTAGGCCTTCATAAAAGTTTCCTGCACAAGGTCTTCCGCATCAGCACGATTTCGCGTCATTCCTAAGGCTGCGCCAAAGAGTTGATCAATGAGGGGAATCGCCTGTTCGGCAAACAAGCGGTCCCGGTCCTCCTGACTCAACTCCTGCGGTGCAGGCTCACGAGTGTCATGTAATTCGCTCATTGATGTCAAGGCTAATCGCGAATGCCTCGGATGCGAAAGTGGACGCGCGAAAGCGGGGCGGCACCGCGTTTTCCCTCGTCTTGCCACTTCCTCATCAAGTTTCATACCCACTTCAACGCCGCAAGCTGATGATTATTCCCTCCGTTTCGATTCAGTACAGGTATTTACACGAATTTTCTGCCGAGCACAGGGTGCCACACGACTTTTTTTGACACAATGGAGTCATGTCTCTTCTGCGTGGTATTGCCCGTCCTCTCCTTGCCGCTCCCCTGGCCCTCGATGCGATCGATGCCCTGATTCATCCTGATCGCCACGTCGCCAAGCTCGATGCACTCCGCCCCGTTTTTTCGCGCATCGAAGAGCGAAGCAAGATTGAGAGCATTGATCCGTATCTTTCCCGCAGCGCACGAATCAGCGCCGGGGTTACTCTCCTCGCAGCGGGGGCTTTCGCATTGGGTAAAGCGCCTCGTACCTGCGCTGCGGTCTTAACAGCCATCGCACTTCCCATGGCCGTCATCAATCATGAACAGCCTGCGTCGCTTCGTCTGAAGCTTGCCAATTGTGCAGGATTATTTTTCGCGAGCCTCGATCGCAACGGGCGGCCCAGCTATTCTTGGCGTCGCAATCAGCTCATTGAGGCTGCTTCGAGTCGTGGAGCGCATTCCTCAGGCGCCGCTCAGTGAGCTCGTGGCGCGCTCCTCGACTTCGCTCCCCTATCAGCGCGAAGGTGTCGATCCCCGGGTCCAAATCACAGACCGCACGTGCGCTCTACCTCGCTGCGATAGGAAAGCACCCGTGCGTGATTGAGGGTGTCCTTCGCTCTCGCGATACTGATCTCTTCGCCCAAGCACTGCGAACTCTTGGCGCGCAGATCGATATGCTGGGCGACTCCCGCGCACAGATCACCCCGATTTCCTCAGATTCCCCTTCCTCTGAGCGCGTCATCGACTGTGGTCTGGCTGGAACCGTCATGCGTTTCCTCCCGCCCCTTGCGGCGCTTTCTCCCACACCCACGCGCTTTGATGGAGACGAGCAGGCATATGCGCGCCCGCTTGCCCCTCTCTTAGATGTCCTCGAAAGCCTGGGAGCCACACTGAGTTACCACGGTGAAAAGGGACATCTTCCTTTCACAATTTCTGGTCCGCTCAAGCCCTCTTCTTCGCCGATCACCGTTGATGCTTCTGCTTCCTCGCAGTTTTTCTCCGCGATGCTTCTTGTCGCGCCTCTTATCGGTGGAGCGATTGTTCGAAGCAATGCGCCACTCATTTCTCTGCCTCATATTGAAATGACCCTCAATATGATGCACGAAGCTGGACTTTCTTGGACGCAATTGGGTGATCGTGAATGGCGGGTGGATGCGGGTGCGCCCACGGCCTCGGAAATCGCAATCGAGCCGGATCTTTCGAATGCGGGTCCCTTCTTATGCGCGGGAATACTCAGCGCAGGAAGCGTCACAATCCCCAATTGGCCGCGTACATCAACCCAGCCCGGCGCACAGTGGCCGTCTCTTTTCGACGAGATCGGTATTGAAACTTCTCTGGAAACAAACGAAATGGGAAGCAGCGATCTGACTGTGCGTGGGGGCGGACCGGGGAGTTTCCCCGGAATTGAACGCGATATGTCGGCCATGGGTGAAATGGTTCCCACCCTTGCGGCTCTTCTTCTCTTTGCGTCAACTCCTTCGACACTGACCGGGATTGCCCATTTGCGTGGGCATGAGACCGACCGTTTGGATGCAATCGCTTCGTCAGTCAGCGCTCTGGGCGGTTCAATCGAAGAACTCCCGGATGGGCTTCGAATCACCCCCGCTTCCCTTCACGGCGCGCCTCTGCGTTCCTTTGCGGATCACAGGATGGCAACTTTTGCCGCGATTGTTGGCTTGGTTGTTGACGGGGTGAGCGTCGATGACATTTCTTGTACCTCCAAGACCCTCCCTGGGTTTGAATCGATGTGGGCGCGCATGTGTGGGGAGAGTGACGTCAATGTCTAGGCGCGATATCGGAACTGACGATCCTCGCGTAAAAGTTCGTCCCTCGAAGCGCTCACGACCGAGAACCAAGGTCCGACCCGATTGGGGAAGTAAACCAATCGGACAGGTGATCGGCATTGACCGAGGCCGTTACCTCGTTCGTTACGAGGACCTCGACCTTCGCGCTGTCTTGGCACGCGAGCTCAAGAAAGGAAGCGTCGTCGTAGGAGACAGGGTTCGCCTGACCGGGGATTTGAGCGGCCGCGTCGACACTCTCGCGCGGATTGTTGCCACGGATGATCGCAGCAGCGTTCTCCGCCGTTCTCTCGAGGACGCGCCAGATCAAAAGGGCGAGAAAATTATCGTCGCCAACGCACAAATCATGGTGATTGTGACGGCTTTGGCGGACCCGCCCCCGCGAATGGGCATGATCGACCGTTGCCTTGTTGCCGCTCACGAAGCTGGAATGCGTGCTGTATTGTGCCTAACCAAGGCCGATCTTGCTCCTGCTACCGAGTTTTTGGAGGCCTACGCTGATTTTGACGTCACGACGGTCGTCACCTCAGTTGAAGCAGGCTACCAAGGTCTTGATGAGCTCAAAGAAATCCTCGCCGGTCATTTTTCGGTCTTGGTCGGCCATTCCGGTGTCGGGAAATCAACGCTGATCAATGCTTTGATCCCCCAAGCAGAACGCTTAGTGGGTGTCGTGAATCAGGTAACTGGACGAGGTCGTCACACCTCGACCTCCTCCCGTGCCTTTGAGCTTCCCGGCGGAGGGTGGATCGTCGATACCCCGGGGGTGCGATCCTTTGGCCTGGGGCATGTTGACATCGATGATGTGCTGGGAGTTTTCCCTGATGTCGCCGAGGCCTCGCGCTGGTGTTTGCCGCTGTGTACGCACCTTGAAGATGCTCCTTCCTGCGCTCTCGATGCCTGGTCGCAGGGTAAGGATCCTTTCGTTATTTCTTCCACTGACGAGGCCGCGGACCAGGAGAGACAGCGGCGCTCCTCTCGGGTGGCTTCGGTTCGCCGGCTCCTGGACGCAGTGGCTGGCGCAATGAAGGTGTCGAAAGCTGCACGTTAGAGTTCAAACTGCACTCAGTTGCAGGTGGAGCGGGTCATACTAAGCACATGCGTATTCTTCACACCTCGGACTGGCATTTTGGCCGTAATCTCCACGGCCAAGATTTAGGCGATTCTCGCGCTGCATTTTGCCACTGGCTTCTCGACACGGTCAGGGAACAAGAGATCGACCTAGTCCTTGTCTCTGGCGATGTTTACGATCGTGCGATCCCTGCGGTTTCTCAACTTCATGAAGTGATGGATCTTCTCCGTGATCTTTCTTTAGCCACGCAGGTTCTTTTGACTCCGGGAAATCATGATTCAGCAAGTCGCCTCGGTGTCTATTCGCAGTTTTTACGTGGCAAGGTTCAGGTCTGCGCCAGTGTGGAAGAGGTTGGGAAGGCCCGCGAATACGCAGGTAAAAACGCGGATCCGGGTGTATTGATCTACCCGATCCCCTACCTTGAGCCGGATTTGGTTCGGGCGGAGCTTTCCGATGATAAGGAAGCCCTCGAACGTACCCATCAGGCGGTCATGGATGCTGCGCTTCGTCGCATTGGCAATGATCTATTGGCTCGGCGGACTTGCGGCGATATGCGTCCTGCCATCGTGATGGCTCACGCTTTCATCGTGGGCGCAGCTCCCTCCGATTCTGAACGCAATATTGAGGTAGGCGGAGTTGCTTCTGTTTCAGCCCAGACTTTCGAGACTTTCGGCGGAGTAAAAATACTGCCTGAACCAGGCCTGAGTTACGTTGCCCTCGGGCACCTGCATCGCCCCCAAGAAGTTTCAGCTGCGCGTGTCCCAATGCGTTATTCCGGTTCTCCTATCGCTTACTCCTTCTCGGAAGCACCCGGAGATAAGAGCGCGGTCGTGATTGATACACTCGGCGCGGACGGGAACAAGGCCGTGGACGTTTCCCTCATCAACATTCCCACTGCGCACCCTCTTGTTGTTTTGCGAGGCTCGATGGAGTCTTTGCTCGAAGGCGCGAAGGACACTTCACCGCAGGCATATGTGTCCTTGACGGTAACGGATGATTCACGGCCGCAGGAAATGGTCGCCCGTCTTCGCGCGGTCTATCCTCATGCGCTCTCTATCCTTCACTCCCCCGCGCACGTTTCTCCTCTACGGGCGCCGCGTATCCAACTTGAGACAGCGGATATGAATGCAACCCTTGCCGAGTTCTTCCAGCAAGCAGGAGGAGAGGCTCTGACGCAGCGCGAACGGACAATCGTTGGTGATGTGCTTGATACGGTGAAAGGCCAGCGGCAATGAAGCTTTTAACCTTAGAGTTATCGGGTATTGGTCCTTTTGCGCAGTGCCAATACATCGATTTCGAGCGTTTTACTGATTCGGGTCTTTTCCTTCTACGAGGATCCACTGGCTCGGGTAAGACAACCTTGATCGATGCGATTGTTTTCGCGCTCTATGGGGACGTCGCAAGCGGCAGCGAGGGCGCAAAAAACCGTTTGCGCTCGTCATATTGCGGCCCCAACGATCCATCTTTTGTCACCCTTGTCTTTGAAGTATCCTCGGGCATCTACCGAGTTCGCCGAACACCAAAGTATATGAAAGAAGGACGGAGCACTCCGGTCAATCCGACTCTGGTTCTCGAGCGCGTTGTGCGCGATTCGGATGATCCATCAGGTTTTTCAACGGTTGAACCCTTGAGTCGATCAATCATGGATGCTCAATCGATGATCACCACCTTCATCGGACTTACGAAAGACCAATTCCTACAAACCGTTGTTCTTCCTCAGGGGCAATTTGCTCGTTTTTTGACGGCGAAATCCATCGAACGCGAAGAGATCCTTCGTGACATTTTCGGAACCCAGTTTTTCCAAAGCCTCCAAGATGCCTTCCGTGAGCAGGCGAAAGAAGCACATGATTCAATCGTTCAGGCCAGGCAACGCGCGCGTGCCTCATTGGATTCTTTGCTCGATGATGTCTCCCATTCTCATCTTGGCGAAGAATGGGCATATACACTTCACACTCTTGCGGATTCTCTTGACACCTTCAGACTAGGCTCATCTGTCAATACGGAGTTTTCTCATTTTCGCCTTCGCTTAGATGCTCAGCTTGAAGAGGATGTGCAACAAGCAGAAACTGCCCGTCTCTTGCAAAAAGAGAGGTCTCGCCAGCTGAGTGCGGAACTGACGAAGGCACGCGACCTCAATGAGCGTCTCACTGAACGCACACAGCTTCTTGACCACCATGATCAGTTGCTTGAGCGCACTCAGGACATTGATGCTGTGCGCAACAGCGTCGCAGAGCTTCGTCTTCTCCAGCCACTTGAACTTCCACTACGTCAATACGATTCGGCTCGTGATGCGCGCGAGCAAGCCTTCGGTGCGCTCGCTGAGTGCTTTGCGCTCCTGCAAGACGCTCCTGAGGATCTTCAACTTGATGAACTCCAGGCTCGTCTTGATCAACGCGAGCGCGACCTCCAGGAGCAACGCGAGTCCTTGACACACGCGTTGCAGGCACAGGCTCAACTAACGCGCCTTCGCGGTGAGCAGGAAGAGTGCCTGACCCAGTGTGAAGAATGCACGAGGAGCGTGGAGGACGCCGATTCCCAGATCCAAGCGGCGCAGATGCAAGCTGCGCAGCTCCGCGACCAACTAGAAGCTGCACGCGCGGCGGCTTCTGCTCTTCACGACCTCGAAGCCAGCTGTCATCACCTTTCTACTCGCCTTGAAGCTGCAGAGCGGGCTGATCAGCTCCGCAAGCAGCTCATTCAGCTTGAACGCGATATTGAGGAAGCGACACGCCTTGCTCGCCAGCGCGGAGAGCGATCACATGCTGCGCGAGAGCTATGGCTTCGCGAAACCGCAGCTTCGCTTGCGTCTACCCTGCACGAAGAAGACGCGTGTCCTGTCTGCGGTTCTACGACCCATCCCGAGCCCGCTCGTTTCGAGGGGGAAGAGAGCATGACTCGCGAGCAACTAGAGGCTCTTGAGAAGGCCACAACGGCTGCCGATAAGCGTCTCCACGAACTTACTACTGAACATTCGACCTGCTCGGCTCAGATTGCAGCGCTGGATGAACAAGCTCAAGGTGATAGTGCTTCTGTGAAAGCCCAGCTCAACGAGCTCACGACACGGATCACGGCTCTACGTTCACTTGCGGATTCCGAGCAGTCCATTCACGAGTCCCTTGCCGAATGCCAGGAAAACGAAAAGAACCTGATCGCCACTAAGGCCTCGCAAACGCAGAGGCTCTCTCATCTGCGCGAAGAAAACAAGGATCTACTCTTACGCATCGACGAAGAAACACAAGAGTTTACTCAGCTCATGCAGGGCCACGCATCACTCGAAGAGTGGACATCTTCCCTTGAGGAACACACTCACAGCCATCAGCGTTCTCGTGAAGTGCTCCAGCGCTATCAGCATGCAGAGCAGCGCTTGAGCGAAACTCAAGACTTCCTAATTGAAGCCCTCGAAGATGCAGGGCTGAGTCCAGATTCCAGCGGTATCGAGCGCTTAAGAAGCAAACTCCCCCTTCTATCCGATCTCAGCGCCAAGGTCGCAATCCTTCAGGAGTACGATCAGGATCTATTTGCGACCCGACAAGCCCTTGAATCCGATCGATTGCAGGGGCTTGAAGGACAATCTCCGCTTGATTGTCACGCTATTGCCTCCTCACTCGAGGAAGCAGAAAATGCTCTCCTTACTGCAACAGATCACGCCGCCTCGATTCAGGCACATCGTCAGGGAATCCACCGTTCACTCAGCAATGTGGAAAACGCTTTTTCAGCTTTGACTTCCGCTTGTGAAAGTGGATACCCCAAGCAACGCCTCGCAGAACTAGCAAGCGGGACAGGCCCCAGCCTTCACCAGGTCCCCTTGAGTTCGTGGATTCTCATGTCTCGTTTTGAAGAGCTCATCGCCGCAGCGAATCCACGCCTGGCTGAAATATCGCATGGGCGATACGAACTCCGCCGAAGCGATACAGACGCGACCCGTTCACGCAAGAACGGCCTTGGGCTGTCGATCCTCGATCATGAGTCTGAAGAAGAACGAAACCCGTCCACGCTCTCGGGTGGAGAAACTTTCTATGTCTCTCTTGCCCTTGCATTGGGACTTGCAGACGTCGTCATGGCTGAAAGCGGCGGAATTACTCTCTCAAGTATGTTCATCGACGAAGGTTTTGGTTCCTTAGACTTGGATACTCTCGACATCGTCATGTCCCAGCTTCTTGCGCTTCGCGAGAGTGATCGTTGTATCGGTGTGATCAGTCATGTCGATGAAATGGCCAGACAGATTCCTGATCAGATTGAGGTGAGGTGGCGCGAAGGCGAAGGATCAACGCTCTCTATCCGAGCTTCCTAGCCGCGCGTTGCTCAGAGTTGACGCCGTAATGCCAGTGCTCGCTTACGCCTTTGCGTTCATTGACTCCAACACGCGCACCAGCAGTTCGCGTTCTTCGGGCGCGTACCACTCCAGGCTCTCTTCCCACAGCTGCGCGACGGCCTCGTCAGCGTCTTCTTGTGTCTGAGCTTGAAGAACCTTCCGCACAGCAGGAGCCGCATCTGGAGGATCAATAAAGTACGCGGCGATCGATTCACGATCGGGTGCGCACGGGGAGGTCTGAGCGACATCCCCATCGTATTCTTCCCAAGAAAGTCCCTCGATGTCAGCAGCGATAATGCATCTACTGGGAATACCCGAGTCTTCATCTCGAAGAAAGGCAAGTGAGTCTAGCGCCGCGAGTGTACGCGCATCGTCTTCAGCGACTTCTAAATCTTCACCGTGCAAACCTGCGTCGGGACGGACGCAATAGCCATTACGGGGAGGAAAGTTTCCCTGCTCCAGTTCGCTTGCCAAGAAGGGGTAATAGATGCGCATAGCACCAGTGTATGCACAATTTTGCGCCCTGTCCCTGATCCCGCTCCTGATGCACTCCGCACACAGTTAGCCACCAACTAGCACGGAGTAAAACAAACTGAATCAAAGCAAATTGACTTGAATGACATAAGGAGAATTAAATACACCTACATCAACCGTAAAGCACGGCACCTAATCGCTTTCGATCTGCACAAATAGCTCAAAACTAGGTGCTTTTGGCCCTGCAATTTCCCTATAAAAAATGGCAAAATAGAACCCATGAATCAACGATTCCTCACTCTCGCCGAGGTCGCCGAGACACTCAACATCACGCTTTCCGCGGCGCGCTCGCTGGTCAATTCCGGTGAGCTCCCCGCAATTCAATTGGGAGGAAAGCGTATGTGGCGTGTTGAAGAATCCGTCCTCGAAGAGTTTATCCAAGAACAATATGCAGAATCTCGTGCGCGCTTAAGCCACAGTGCCTAGACGCTCTTTCTCAATTCCAACAAGCGGGCAGAAACAACAGTTTCTGCCCGCTTGTTATACGACCTTACTTCAGCATTGAGCGATTGTAGAGCATGCAAGCAACTGAGTTGCAGCAATCCACAAGACTATTTCTGAAAGTTTTCCCAACGCTTACTGCACGTTTTCTCAATTTTAATCGATACTTATGCAGAAATATTGATTCTTCTACTGGCGCAAGACGTTCACTCGCGCTACTCAAGAACCGCAAGCAGCCCACATAATGCAGACATGTTTTCCATAGTTCACGCATTGATTCGCCACTTCGATCTGCCCCGATGAGGGGCAAAAAAGTCGATTGACACACAGCCTTCATGCGAGAAGACTCCAAATTAACGCCTCAATGACGAAGCGCCCCCATCCCCACACGATATTCGAGGAGCATTTCCATGACACGAAGTTCGCGAGTATTCGTCCCCCCAGCCGATCACATTTTCCGTATCAGTTGGGATCTCAGCCGAGATACAACGCAAAGCGTCCAGCAGAATATGAAAACCTACATGAGCGCAGATAATCCCCTTATCCCCCGGAGGCCAGAGATCACAAATCTATGCCAGTGGTCAATCGGTTTGGCACGAGGAATTATGGAAGTTCTTTTACACATTCGCCCGTATCAGCAGCTCCAACGATGGTTAATACCGCCACTGTATAAACGCCTCGTGACGATCGTTGAGAGGGATCGACGCGCTTTTCGGCGTGAAGCATGCCATCCCGTGCAGTGGCATATCAGCCAGACCTCGCAAACAGTTGTGGAATCGTGCGTGATCGTTGCGCAAGGAGAAGGGCGCCACGTTGTGTCCATGCGCCTCCAGACTTTCAAGAATCGCTGGATCGTCACTGCTTTGGATGTTCTCTAGAGAAACGCAGATTAAACAGAGGAGGCGTGTACCATATGGTGCACGCCTCCATCAAAAGGCCGATCGCCGTAATCGATCAGCGCTTCTTGCGCTTCTTCGCTGCACGACGCTGAGCGCGATTGGCTCCCTCAGAGGAAGTCGTTCCTTCCTCTTCTTCAGCAGAAGAGTAGCTCAGGCGAGTCGAGTTCTTTTCTTGACCGACATCTCCCATAACAGAAGCGGAACGTTCAATAGCACGCTCTTCAGTTTCTGCAGCCTTACGACGGGCTTCTTCACTGAGTTCAGCTTCAGCATTGTTGTCTTCGCGAACAGCTTCCTCTGTAGCAGCTCGCTCACGAGCCTGCTCATAGGCAAGCTGGAACTGATGCGCATAGGAGAAGACCTGCTGGACGGACTCTTCACGAATGCGGTCCATCATCGCATTGAACATCTGCGCGCCCTCATCCTTGTATTCAACAAGAGGGTCACGCTGGCCCATCGCACGAAGACCGATACCTTCCTTGAGGTAGTCCATCTCGTAGAGGTGCTCGCGCCACAAGCGATCAACCGTTGCGATCACAACACGACGTTCAAGCGTACGCATGGGTTCATCGCCCAATTGTTGAATTGCCAGAGGATTTTGATTGAGCTGGTCTTCGGCTTCTTCGTACTGCGTGTGAATATCGCCCAGAACCTCGCGCATGAGATCCTCGCGCGTCAGCGAGCCAACGCCGCCGTACTGCTCTGCAACCTCTTCTGCGGTGACCGACGGCGGGTAGTATCCGCGCAGGGTATCCCACAGCTCCTTCAGGTTCCATTCACGAGGCGATAGACCGTTGGTCTTCTCCGCAATGATTCCGGAAACCAAAGACTCCATGAAGCCCTTCATCTGGGGCTTCAAGTCTTCGCCTTCCAGAACGCGGCGACGTTCAGCGTAGATGAGCTCACGCTGATCAGTCATCACATCGTCGTACTTCAAGACGTTCTTACGAATTTCGTAGTTTCGTGCCTCAACTTGGTGTTGAGCAGAGGCAATTGAACGAGTCACCACACGGTTTTCCAGCGGCATGTCTTCGGGGTATGCACCCGAAGACATTATGCGCTGCGCCAAACCTGAGGAGAAGAGACGCATGAGGTCGTCTTGCATCGACAGGTAGAAGCGGGACTCACCGGGGTCGCCCTGACGACCACTACGGCCTCGCAGCTGGTTGTCGATACGACGGGACTCGTGGCGCTCGGAACCGAGGACGTACAAGCCACCAAGCTCGCGGACTTCTTCTCGCTCAGCCTCAACTGCGGCCTCGGCCTCGGCAAGCGCTTCAGGCCACGCGCGGCGGTATTCTTCTGCATCTGTCTTCGGGTCAAGGCCCTGAGCGGCCAAGTTTGCCTGAGCAAGGAACTCAGAGTTACCACCCAGCATGATGTCGGTACCACGACCAGCCATATTCGTCGCAACGGTCACAGCGCCCTTTCGGCCTGCCATTGCAACAATCTGAGCTTCGCGAGCGTGCTGCTTCGCGTTCAAGACCTGGTGAGGAATCTTGCGTTCCTTCAGCATCTTCGACAAGAGCTCGGACTTTTGAACCGATGCGGTGCCCACCAAGACAGGCTGGCCAGCCGCGTGCCGTTCTTCAATATCATCAATGATTGCGCGGAATTTACCAGCCTCGGTCGGGTAGACCAAGTCAGGCTGGTCCTTTCGAATCATCGGACGGTTCGTCGGAATGGGGATCACACCGATCTTGTAGGTCGATGCGAATTCTGCCGCCTCAGTTTCGGCGGTACCGGTCATACCCGAACGCGAGCCTTCGGGGTAGAGACGGAAGTAGTTCTGAAGGGTGATAGTCGCCAGGGTCTGATTCTCAGCCTGGATCTGGACCCCTTCCTTCGCCTCGATCGCCTGGTGCATTCCGTCGTTGTAGCGACGACCTGGAAGAACACGCCCGGTGTGCTCGTCAACGATCAGGACTTCTCCCCCGTCGACGATGTAATCGCGATCGCGGTGGAAGAGTTCCTTTGCACGGATTGCATTGTTCAAGAAACCAATAAGCGGGGTGTTTGCAGCCTCGTAGAGGTTGTCGACGCCAAGTTGATCTTCAACCTTATCGATGCCGGGTTCCAAGACACCGATAGTCTTTTTCTTTTCGTCGACCTCATAGTCCTCGTCGCGCACCAAGATATTGGCGATGCGCGCGAACTCGGTGTACCAGCGGTTCACATCACCCGAGGCCGGACCGGAAATGATCAAGGGGGTACGCGCCTCGTCGATCAAAATCGAGTCGACCTCATCGACGATCACGAAGTTGTGTCCACGCTGGACCATGTCTTCGGGGCGCTGCGCCATGTTGTCACGCAGGTAGTCGAAACCGAATTCATTATTCGTTCCGTAGGTGATATCTGCGTTGTACTGCTCACGACGTTCGGCGGGTTCTTGCCCAACCAGCACACAGCCCACGGTCATTCCCAGGAAGTTGTAGACGCGCGCCATGAGATCTGATTGGTACTTAGCCAAGTAATCATTCACGGTCACCACATGAACGCCCTTGCCTGTGAGCGCACGCAGGTAAGAAGGCATGGTGGCGACCAGAGTCTTACCTTCACCGGTCTTCATCTCGGCGATGTTGCCGCGGTGCAGGGCAATGCCCCCCATGACCTGAACATGGAAGGGGCGCTGGCGCAGTGTTCGCCACGCGGCTTCACGCACAGTCGCGAAGGCCTCGACGAGGATGTCGTCCAGAGTTTCGCCTTCTTCGAGGCGCTCCTTGAATTCGTCCGTTTTACCGCGCAGTTCCTCATCGCTCAGGGCTTCAAAGTCTTCTTGAAGAGCATCAACTTGGGAAGCAAGCCGGTCGAGCTGACGCAGGGTACGTCCTTCTCCAGCTCGAAGGATTTTGTCAATAATGGACACGAGGGCTCCTGGGATTGTGACCGGATGATCCGGGCGTGCGTCGCGCACACTGTTTCTAGTCTACGAATTTCCGCCTCTGCTTTCGACTTCTTTGCCTCCGCCGTGTCCTTTTTCTCTGTCAGCCGATCTTTCCTCTTCCACGCAATGAATAGAGATACGCCCATCTCATCAACAGATATCCGACAAATTTGTGTGCAAAAAATGCTACTCTGTACACCGTCAGGACGCAGCGATTCATAGAAGAACTTCTGTGTAGCGCTATCTCCCCGATCTTTTTGATCTGCTGAAAAGTATTGGTCTCAAGGAGTCAGAGAGCTCGGTTATTATGCCCGAATTTGAATCACCTACCCCAGACGCCGGAGTATTTGCGCAAAGAAGCGCATTGCAGCCGACAGCGCCTACGTTACCTTCTCGCACCGAGACTACGATGGACGCGATCGAGCAGTACATCCTGAAGAATCATCTTCAGCCAGGCGATCCACTCCCTACAGAATCAGCACTATGCGAGTCCCTTGGAGTTTCGCGTTCCTCGGTGAGGGAAGCTCTTCGTCAGCTCAAGGCCCTCGAGATCGTTACTGTGCAGCAAGGACGCGGCGCATTCGTGGGAGACATGACTCTTCGCCCGTTGATCAAGACAGTTTTCCTGCGCTCATCCACTGCCCCCGATTCTGCCGAGGCCCTTTCCCAGGTTTTGCGGATTCGCCAGGTTCTCGATCTTGGCTTGGCATACGAAGCGATCGAATCACTGAAGGGAACTCACGACGCACACCTTCATGAGCTTGTTGACACGATGATTGCTAAAGCACAAAAGTGCGAGTTCTTCATGGATGAGGACATCGAATTCCACACGACACTTCTGAAGAGGATCAATAACCCTCTTGCAGAGCAGTTGGTCAATGCCATGTGGATGATCCATATGATGGCTCTTCCCTCGGTCCACAACGGTTTCGAAGGTTTGTTGGAAACTGCTCGCGCACACGAGGCCATCTTGGTGAGCGCAGAAAATGGTGACCTTGAGGGATACCGCCGCGCCGTCTTCGCTCATTACCACCCACTCAGCGACGCATTGAGCGCGAGTCGCGGCGAAAACGATCAAGCGTAAATAGACAAAGTTTGGGGGCGGAACTGAGAAGTTCCGCCCCCAAACTTGAGCATAGGCGAGTGTTCTATTCGCCGGTTTGAATAACTGTTGCATTCAAACGAAGTACGCCATAGGTCCATCCATGACGGTGGTAAACCACGCAGGGCTGCATCGTTTCTTCGTCAACGAAAAGGAAGAAGGGGTGTCCAACCAGTTCCATCTGGTTGAGCGCTTCATCAACGCTCATCGGAACAGTCTCATGGACCTTCTGCCGCACGATGATCGGGGTATCTCCCAGCTGCTCCTCACGAGCTTCACCAACCTTGAGGTCTCCTGCGCTCTTGAGGGATGCCGGGGTAACCTCTTCCACTTCCTCGACTGAGGGAACCGTTGCGGGAAGGACATCCAAATCGGGGGGAAGAATTTCTTCACTACGGTGGTGGTCCTTCGCACGATCACGCATACGGCGCAAACGTTCAAAAAGCTTTCCTGCCGCGATATCGACTGCGGCATAACGGTCTGCAGACTCTGCTTCGGCGCGAATAATCGGCCCCTTACCAAAAACGGTGAGCTCGATTCTCTCGGCAGTATCTGCCTGTCGTGGGTTCCTCTGGTGAGTCAGTTCAACGTCAACCCGCTGCGCGCGAGGATAAAACTGCGTCACCTTTGCCAGTTTTTCCTCAATGTATTCGCGAAAGTTGGGGTGAATCTCTGCATTACGTGCAGCAACTGTAATGTCCATGGTTTCTCTCCACATCATGAATGCGGACTGGGCCGCGACTGAAAACCCGGCGACGTCATTGCCCCGGAGTGTCTTTAACTACCACCCCCTATCAGCAACCGATGGCGAGCCATCATTGGAAGAGATGCATCGAGTATAGCAGAAAACGGTGATCTGCATCATAAGATTGATGCTCATTGTCGCGATCGTGCAATACATGCCCCCGCGACCCACGAGCGCTCAAACACACGAAACATCTCGTTCATCGTTCCGCCACTTGCCACAACATCATCGATGCCGATGACACCCACTCCCCGAGGTACTCTTTGCGTCGCATGCATGTGACCATGACGGGATTGTCGCCTTTGTTCGGAGGATTTCCCGGCCTGAGAAGAGACCCACGGGTCAAGTCGACAAACATCACGCACACAGCACGTCACCTCACTGTGTCCTCCCACAGCTGCTGCTAGTCCGCGGGCAACATGGATCGTGATTCCTTGCCCAAAGAGTCGTCTCTTCCAGCTCGCTGGGGCAGGAACTACCCAAAGCGATGTCGCATCTGTCCCCACGCTCAGCATCCCGCTTTGCGCAATCGATAGTCCGATATTGACTCCGCATTCGAAGAGAAACTCCGACAGATCAAGTCGAGACGAATGCTTTGCTGCCACAATGATCGAGCGCATCGGGTCCGAATAATCGCTCAGTTCCCACAGCGGGTATTCCGCATTTCCCGCCTCTTGCAATTCCCATTGTGGGAGCAAGGCCGACGATAATGCTGCGCATTGCGGACACACAGAGTGGTCCCATCTCCCGCACCCCACACACGAACTGGGAATGCAGACGCTCACAAGCTCATGCGCGGCCTCGTGAAGAAAACCCATAGGGGAAGCACAGCACACAAGCCAAGGCGCAGCCTCAGGAGCGCAGAATCTGTGGAAAAAACGATTCAGCCAGGATAGGAAATATCGCGCAGCTTCCCCTCGAGCAACTGCCACAGCGCACCCGAACGCACCTGATAATTTCCATCCTTGCCACGAATGACCATCGTCGTTGAAGAAGAACCCGCGCTCAGGCGTTCAGTGCCAGTTGGAAGAGCTAGAACAGAGGGAAAACCACCCACAGGAAGAGTCACTAAGGACACCTCGTCTACCTGGTCGCCACTGCCTCGCAGACCACCTTGACGCACAGCAACCAAGGTCGAGCGCCCAGCCCACGAAATATCGTCAACCCCAGCAGACAAACCAGTGAGGGGTTCAAGATCCGTAAAGCCGGTCGGCTCACCATTGTCTCGGCGCACAATTCCAACAATCCATGCGCTCGAAGTACCACCCGATGACCGCAGAAGCACTGCGCGCGCGCCGTCGGGAGAAACACGAATCTCAGCAACATCATTGAGCGATTGATTGGGCGGAACGATTGCAAGGCTTTGCCCCTCAATTCGAGACGCACGCGCTCCCCTGCCCTGGGAGACATCCCACACCCAACCGAAGCGATCAACAGAAGGTGAATAGTTCCCCACCGATCCATCAATCGCCCGCACTGTAGAAAGAGCAGAATCAACAATCATCATGCGGTCATCTTCTCGCCACGCAACAAGAGAGGAAGAGACCGGCGAAACCGCAGGAAGAGAAGCAGAAGACGAGGGAGCAATCGGCAGGGAGCGCGAGGACGTCGTCCGCCCGTCAAGGCGAACCAGTCCCTCGGAACTAAAAGCAACTGCAGTGTCGAGATCATAGGAAGGCTGCGTGGGAAGATCATTTGTCTCCAGCGTTTCCCCACCCATCGCAATTTCCACCGAATTTACGCGCCCTGAGCGCTGCAGTGTTTGAGAAATCTCCCATGTAAGAAGGCGCTTGGCACGCTCGTCTGCGGGAAGTGACCCGTTCAAGGAAACCTTCGCAACATGGTCCGAAAGCTCAATACCACCGCTTGAAATCGATGTTCCCGATGGAATCGCATTGACCAAGGCATCCCCCAAATGCGATTGGGGCCCAGCGATTAGCCCTTCAACCATGTGCGTTTCGAGGCGACGCGTCGGATACCAACGAGGATCCGCAATCAGGGCATCCCCCGTCGCGGAGGGGAACATCAAGGAAACAAGCTCGTGGGAGGCGGTGAAGGAAGCCTGTGATACCACAACGCCATCTGCCGGCGCGTCAATTCGCCACTGACCGTTTTCGTGGACCAAGTGGAAACGTGCTTCGAGGGATGAGGTTTCGGCGGGAGACAAGACTCCATTTTGGTCGACGGAACCAACTCCGACCGCAGTGATCGAGGCGTTGAGAGTATCTGCCTTCGAGGGATCGAAGGAATATGCAACCTTGGGGGTCGAATCTGTCGAATAAATCGTCACTAATTTGTGAGGATCCCATGTTTGCGCCGACGAGGACGTTAAGAACAGCCGCGCGGTCGCGTAGTCATCGGAGGCTCCCGCGGCACAGGCAAGCAAAAAGCTGTTGAGGAGTGTTTCGGGGTCCGCGTCTGCAATCGGCCCGCCTGCAGACAACTCGATCGGCGAGGCGTTGGGAGCGTCGACATCGAAGGCTTCGGGAGAAGAGGACGTCGGAAGAGACGTGCAGGCGCTCGCACAGATCAACGCAGTCACGCAGGCCGCAGCGATTTTGAGGCAAGAGAGCTTGTGCGAGGTAAGGATTCTGGACTTCATCGATTCACTCCTGTCCCCATAATTCAAGGGGCTCCGCTTCAATCGCGATTCCCACTTTCCTGGGCAGGGTCATCATGAAGGATGAGCCAGCTCCTAGCTCACCCCATGCGCGCAATGTTCCCCCGTGAAGTGCAACATCCTCCAAAGAAATTGCGAGGCCGAGGCCGGTTCCGCCGGTTGTGCGAGCCCGCGCAGGATCTGCCCGGAAAAAGCGGTCGAAAACCCGCTCAACAGTTGCCGGAGACATACCGACCCCATGATCGCGCACGCGCACGGCAACTGCGCTGTCATTGGCGGCGAGAGTGACAACAACAGGTTTGGACTCTGCGTGCTCGTAGGCATTCACCAGAAGATTGCGGATCACACGCTCGATACGGCGATCATCGATTTCCGCGGAGCAGCGGTAGTGTGGCGATTCGACGATCACCTCAACCCCAAGCCTTTGTGCCAATTCGCTATTTGCCTGGACAACGCGTGCGACCAGGCTTCGCAGATCGACGCTTTCGGCGACCAGATCGACCGATTGGGCATCGTGTCGAGAGATTTCAAGAAGATCGGCAAGCATGGAATCAAAGCGCTCAACCTGTTCGTGGAGCAATTCAGCGCTCCGATTCGTTACAGGATCGAAACTCTGCCGCTGATCCCAAATCATCTCTTCGGCCATACGGATCGTCGTCAAAGGAGTACGCAGCTCATGAGAAACATCGGAAACGAAACGTTGCTGAAGCCTGGCAAGCTCGTCGTATTCATCGATCTTCTTCTCTAGGGACTGCGCCATGTTGTTGAAGGCACGACCAAGGTTTGCCATTTCATCGGTGCCGCGGGTGTCACTGGCGTCAATGCGCACATCAAGATTTCCGTCAGCAAGTTTTCCAGCCGCAGCTGCAGTTCGTCGGACAGGTCCCAAAATGTGATAGATCAGCATGAAGGTGATCACGGGAATAAGCAGCAGGAAAGGAATTCCTGCAAAGATCAAAATCCCCATGACAGTGTTGATGCGCTCTTGATCGCCTTGGAGCGAATAAACAATATAGAGCTGGTGGGTTCCTGCTCGAGGAACCTGCACTTTCGTCCCGACAAGAATGGCGGGGACGCGAACGCTGGAGTCTTGCGCGGAAGGGATAGACACCGATTGCCACTGGGGATCCGATGACTCTGCAACAGCTTGTCGCATGTCATCCCCAATCACTCCTTGGACCGAAGGATCAACAATCTCGTTAATCCTCAGTGTTTGACTCTGAGCGGGCGAGCGTAACAGCAAGACAGAAACAGCTCCCGTGCCCGCCGCCGAGACTCGCAAAGAAGTCGCCAATTGACGCGTCGATTCTTGGATTTGGTCTGGTGTCGATGCAGTTGATTGGTCAAAAACTGATTGAGCTGAGGAAAAACGTAAGGCAGCATCGGACAAGATTGCGCTTCGACGAGATTCAAAAACGCTGGAGCGCAATTGCCCCGCAACGATCGTCCCCGCGACCAGAATCAAGACCATCGATACAGCGGCAAGATAGGAGGCCGCACGCAAAGAAGCTGAATTACGAATTGCTTGAAGAGCTTCCCACTGAGAAATGCGTTTCCATCCGCTCCATTGCCGCACGGGACGCGTGATGGTGCGCAAAGCCAGAGTGATCCGTTCAAGTAGAGCTAAGCGATGCTCTGGGAGCGGGTGCGGGAGTAGTGGCCCCCCAGCATTGTCGGTCATGACGAGGCGTTACCCGCGCGGTAGCCGACACCGCGGACAGTCACCACAACCTCTGGATTATCTGGATCGCGTTCAACTTTGGAGCGCAGTCGCTGCACATGGACATTCACCAGACGAGTATCCGCGGCGTGACGGTACCCCCACACGGATTCAAGGAGTTCTTCGCGAGTGAAGACCTTCCACGGTGAGCGGGCAAGCGTCACAAGCAGATCAAATTCCAAAGGAGTCAGGGGAAGTTCTTGTCCGGAGCGGTGAACGCTGTGGCCTTGGACGTCAATCGTGAGGTCCCCGAGGCGTACCAGTTCTTCGCCGCTATCGTCGCGCCCGCGCAGTCGTGCACGAACTCGCGCGACGAGTTCCTTGGGTTTAAAGGGCTTTGGGACATAGTCATCGGCACCGGCTTCGAGGCCGGAAACAACATCCGTCGTATCGGAGCGGGCTGTCAGCATGACGATCGGGACATCCGACTCACGGCGTATTTGACGACAAATTTCAATTCCGTCGACATTGGGCAGCATCAGATCGAGAAGCACCAAGTCTGGTGCGCTTGCGTGAAATACGTCTAGTGCCTGAGCACCGTCGGCACAATCAGCGACTTCGAAGCCTTCCGCGTGCAACATAATTCCGATCATTTCGGACAGCGCGACATCATCGTCGACAACCAAGATCCGTGAGCTCATATAACGATTGTGTCACGAATCCAGTTGATATGTCGAAAGACGCGACCTCTTCTATATTTAGGGCTTCAAAAGGCTGAAAATCACCTGACACGACTCTGGGTTGTTTCTGATTACTTGAATACGTGGCACAATGGCACGGTAAAGGTAGACACATAACCCATTTAGGAGTAAGAATGTCTGACCCTCAGGGCACGCCCGCAAACGATCCGTGGGCACCCCAGTCCCCTTCTCAGCAGAACCCTGCACAGGGTTCGGTCCCCTCGACACCGCAGGTTCCTCAAGCCGCTGAAGCGGCTCAGCCCGCACAGCAGCCGTGGGGCGCACCTCAGGCTCCGGCTCAGCCCGAGCAGGCTCAGCCTCAGCAGCCGTGGGGAGCACCCCAGGCTCAGCCCGCACAGCCCCAGCAGCCCTGGGGAGCACCCCAGGCTCAGCCCCAGCCTCAGCAGCAGTGGGGCGCAGCTCCTCAGCCTGCAGCAGCATGGCAGGGAGCCCAAGGACAGGGCGGAACTGCGTGGACCGTTGCCCAGCCCGGTATTATTCCCCTGCGTCCTCTCACCGTTGGCGAGATCCTGACCGGCGCTTTCCAGGCGGTTCGCGTCAATCCGCAGACCATGTTCGGTTTTGCCTTCGCGGTTATGGCAGTCGTCGCCCTTGTTGAGACGATCTTCACCGCAATCAGCATTCAGGCTCTGACGAACTCGCTCATGTCGGGTAGTTTCTCTGTGTACTCGATGATCTCGAGCCTCAGTGGCACCCTTGTCTCATCGCTCTTCACCTTTGTTGGCACCACCTTCTTGGCCGGCATGCTGGCCCTGACCGTGTGGGATGCAGTTCTTGGCCGTAAGTCGACGCCGGCTGATGCATGGAACCGCTTCTCGCCTCGTATCGTTCCGGTGCTGCTCGCAACTCTGCTCTTGGCCGCCATTCAGTTCGGTGTCACTCTGGTGATCATCATCGTGTTCTTCCTTCTGATGGGTTTGGTCGGCGCGGGAGCAGCCGGATACATCAACAGCGGAGATTACGCTTCGGCTGCGTCAAGCGCAGGCTCGATCGGCCTGTTGATTTTCCTCATGGTCATCACCTTGATCTGCGTCCTGGGCTTCCTCTCGGTGAAGTTCGCCTTCATTTCGCTCGCAGTGATCCTTGAAGGCTTGGGGCCGGTTGATGCACTCAAGCGTTCATGGAACCTCTCCAAGGGATCCTTCTGGCGAGTCCTTGGCCGATTGATCATCATCGGCCTTGTCGTTGGTGTGATTGGCATGGTCCTCGGCGCAATCATCGGGGCCATTTTGGGAGCTGGCGCTTCGCTGTCTACCGCCATGACCACCAGCTTGATCTCGTCCTTCCTGACCACGCTGGTCTCCGCGGTCATCATCCCGGTTCAGTCCTCGTACCAGACGCTGATGTACCTCGATGAGCGCATGCGCAAGGAAAACCTTGCCCCCATGATCGCTGAAGAAGCTGCACGCATCTGATGTTCGTTTGCGAAGCTCCGCTGACACCCGACGACCAGGAAGCTCGGTCGTGGGTGTCAGCGGAGCTTTCGCGTCCGGACTATCAACCCACTCAGCCCTCCCCCCTCTCACGCTTCTTCACATGGCTTGTTGATCGCCTTTTTCAAGGCGCGGCACACGCTGCACCTGCTTCTTTCCCCATCGCGGGTTTCTTTATCTTTCTTCTATGCGTTGTCCTTGTCGCATTGATCGTCATTGTCGCAACGCATCCCATCCGAATGCGCCGGCGCCTTCGACACGCTGCAGTGTTTGACGCCGATTCTGAGCTCTCTCTTGTCGACGTCAAAGAGAAGATTGCCCAAGCACGAGCACAGGGCGATCTTGACGCCGTCCTTATTTGGTCCTACCGACTTTTCGTTCTTCACCTTGCCAGCGGCGGCATCCTTCGCGACACGCCGGGTTTAACTGCCAACGAGGCTGCCCAAGCAGCAATTGCTGCACTCCCTCAATTTTCCGTGGCCATCAATCAGGCAACTTCCTCTTTCGCTGCGGTGCGCTACGGTGATGCACACGCCAGCGCATCAGAGTGTGAACAGATGGATCAACTGATCTCCGCCTACACGCCGGCTGCAAAGAAGCGGGCCTCGGCATGAAAAGTGCTCAAACTGCCGTCGTCACCCCCACTCTCACTCAGCGATGGAAAGCTATCCGTCCGCTGGTGATGGTTTTCTTCTTTTCGTTATCAGTCATGATTGCAACCGCCCTCATTCCCCGTAATGAGGCGGACTATTCCTCCCTCTCACCGTCGAATCCAGGTAATTCGGGAAGCCAAGCTCTTGCAGATGCCATGCGTCATCACGGGGTCAAGGTCATTCACATTCACTCGATCCAAGAATTGGTGGCACGCTCAACTCCCGAGACAACCGCGGTCATCACCGATCCCGAGGATTTGACCACGACAACCGCTCAGAAACTTGACGATCAGCTTCAGCGCGCCGTCTATCTCTTGCAGCGTCCAAGCACCGATTTTGAGCCTCTTGGCATCACAACGAATTACGAGAAGAAGTCGTACAATCCTGATACGCTCACCGCACAGTGCGAACTCAAATCTGCACGCGCCGCGAAGCAGATCGAGAATCCTAACGGACAGCTCATCGACACCACCGAAAGCGGATGGACGAAGTGTTTCCCTTCAAACGGCGCCTACGCCTACCTCGAGAAGAGCGAAGGCACCTACTTCCGTGCTGTTTTTGCCGATGCTGAAATTGCAACGAATGGGAATATCGACCAAGAAGGCAATGCCTCGATGCTCATTAATGCAATGGCTCAAAAGCCCGTGATCTTGTGGTACAACGCCAATTACTCGGACAGCCTTGACGAACCAGATACAGCGTCCCTCACTCCCTCTTGGTTCCTCCCCATGTTCATGATGCTGGGTGCTGGGATCACGGTGATTGGTATTTCCCGCGGCCAACGGATGGGTCGCCTCGTGCCCGAAGATCTTCCCTCTTACGTTCCTTCCTCGGAGACGACGCGTGGACGCGGGCGCCTCATGGCCGCCCAAAACGAGCACGGCCACGCGGCACGCCTTTTGCGCATCGAAGCTGCAACAAACATTGCGCGCCATCTCGGACTCGATCCGCAAGCACCACGGGAAACCCTCGAGCGCGCACTCGAAGCTCGTGGCCTGCTCAATTCCCGCGTCACCGCACTACTGTGGGGGCCTCCTCCCACATCCAACGCTGAATTGGTCACTTTGGCCGAACAACTGACCGCGCTCACACAGGAGATTGATTACCGATGACTCAACCTGCAACCCCGCCCCAGGGTCACGATGTTCGTGACGCTTTGGTGTCCTTGCACTCAGAAATCGCCAAGGCCGTTGTCGGTCAAGAAGGCGCACTTACCGGCCTCATCATTGCCCTTGTCGCCGATGGACATGTGCTTCTTGAAGGTGTCCCCGGCGTTGCCAAAACACTCTTGGTGCGCACCTTAGCGCGATGCGTGGACTTGGAAATGACTCGTGTCCAATTCACTCCAGACCTCATGCCCGCCGATATCACGGGTTCACTCGTGTGGGACAACGGCATGAGCGAATTCGAATTCCGCCCCGGTCCGATCTTCACGAATCTTCTCCTGGCGGACGAAATCAACCGCACGCCTCCCAAGACCCAGTCGGCTCTTCTTGAAGCAATGGAAGAACACCAGGTCAGCGTCGATGGACAGACGCGTCCCCTTGCCTCACCTTTCATGGTGATCGCGACGCAAAACCCCGTCGAATACGAGGGCACCTATCCCCTCCCCGAGGCCCAGCTGGACCGATTCCTCCTCAAGATCGACCTTGAGCTGCCCTCACGCGATGAAGAGTTCAATATTCTTCTGCGCCACCAAAACGGCTTCAACCCGCGTGATCTATCCTCCGCTGACCTGCATCCGGTCGCCAACGCCGCTGATATCCTCGCCGCACGCGAGAGCGCCGCACGCATCGAGGTTTCTCCCGCGGTGCTGACCTACATGGTTGACCTGATCCGAGCCACCCGCACCTCCCCCGCGGTGCGGATCGGTGTTTCGCCTCGTGGAGCCACGGCTTTGCTCCGCGTGTGCCGCGTCTGGGCCTTCCTCCAGGGCCGCTCTTTCGTCACTCCCGACGATGTCAAGGCAATGGCTCACTCTGTTCTCACGCACCGCCTCAGCATGAAGGCCGAAGCGGAGCTCGAAGGCCTCAACGCCCACTCTGTCATCTCCTCGATCCTGGAACAGGTCCCGGTACCTCGCTGATGGCTCTGTCATGGCGCGCTAGCATCCCCGTTTTTGTGGGGATCATTCCCCTCTTTTTCTTCCCGACATCGCTCTTCTTCTTCGGGTGGTTGGTCCTGTGCGCCCTCCTGTGGGCATTTGACGCAACGATGGCGCCTTCGCCGAGACAATTGAGCATCGAGCGTTCGATCGATACTCCAATTCCGGTCGGAAACCCCGCCCACTCGCGTATCGTCCTTCGCACCCCCGTCCCGATGCGCATCGACCTCCGCGATGCGTGGCCGCCTTCGACCCACCCCTCTCCCTACTCACATTCCCTTGTTGCCCAGCCGGAGATGGAATCGCGAGTGACAACAACCCTCCGCCTTGAACGCCGAGGCAGTATTCGCGCTGACTATGTGACGGTTCGTTCCTGGGGTCCCTTGCGTATGGCCGCGCGTCAAACCTCAATCGTTGCGCCACTCAACCTCAATGTTTTACCGCCCTTCCGAGCAAAGAGACTCTTGCCTTCGCGTCTTGCACGCCTGCATGAACTTGAGGGAACGACCGCAACGGTTTTGCGCGGTCCCGGTACCGAGTTTGATTCGCTTCGCGAGTATGTCCGCGGTGATGACCCACGAGATATCGACTGGCGCGCCTCGGCCCGCTCATCTGACCTCGTGGTGCGTACGTGGCGCCCCGAGCGCGATCGCCACGTCATGATTGTCGTCGATGCCGGACGTTCGGGTGCAATGCTCTTGGGTGAGCCTCAAGAAGCAGATTTGGGCGATAAGGACCTCGTCGAGCTGGGAGTTGCCCCTCGTTTAGACGCTCAGATCGAAGCTGCCCTCCTTTTGGGGGTTCTTGCCGATCGCGCGGGCGATCAGGTACACATGCTTGTCGTCGACCGTGAGATTCACGAAGATCTTGCGCAGCAGCGTGCGGGTGCTTTGATTCGCGAGGCCGCGCAGGCCTTTTCGCGCGTCCAGCCTTCCTTGCTTCCCCTCGACTGGCAGTTGGTCATCAACGCGGTCGATAAGCGCCTGCGCCACCCCGGCCTCGTCGTCTTGCTGACCGAGATTCCCCCGGCCGCCACCGATGTTGATTTCTCCGAGGCCATCGCAACGCTCAGCAAGCGCCACCGCGTCATCGTTGCCGGCGCACGCGATCCTGAGTTGGGTCGCATGAGTACAGATTGGACTGACGCTCCGTCAGCTTTCACGGCTGCAGCAGCAAGCGCCACAAGTCGCGATCTGGACGCAGGGGCACGCGATGCGCGCAGCGTGGGGGCCTATGTGATCGACTGCGACGCCGGTTTCTTACCCGCGCGACTTGCCGACACCTACATCGCCTTGAAGAAGGCGGGCAAACTCTAAATCAGATGACGGGAGTCGAGTAACCCGCATCCTCTTCTAGGTCTCCTGTTGCACCCGCGCGATAGGCCCGGCGTCCAACGACAAAGGTGTAAATCCACACAAGTGCGGTTAAAACAACGCCGCAGGTGATCTTCGCCCAGGTGGGAAGATCAGAGGGGGTCACGAAGCCTTCAATAAGGCCTGAGAAGAAGAGCATGATCACCATGCCCAGAGCAACCGTAATCATCGAACGCCCCGCTTCTGCCAGTGCCTGAGTGCGCGTGCGTTTTCCGGGAACGATCCACGCCCAAAACAGGCGAAGTCCCGCTGCTGTTGAAATCCAAATTGCGGTGAGCTCTGGGATTCCATGGGGAAGAATAAAGCGGAAGAACTGCCCAGGGCCTGCGAAATGAATGACGATTGCGGCGCTTTGGGCAAGCGCTCCGGCGTTCCCCCACAGCACAAAAGCGGGAAAGAATCCCGTGATTCCACCGGCAACTACTTGAATCGCGATCCATGCGTTATTCGTCCACACATAGGTCATGAACTGCGCATGAGTGTCTTGGCTGTAGTAGCTGACAAAAGACTTATGTGCATAGGTCTTGAGCGCCTCTGGGCTCCCCAGAAGAGCCATATTCGCGGGGTCTCGAAGAATCCACCACGTTTGAATCGCCGTCATGACAATGAAAGCAAGCATGACCGCGATCGTCACATATCGAATGCGGTACAACGCCGCTGGCAAATCGTAGCGGAACCAGCGAGAGATCACCCACAACGATGCCCCTTCAGTTCCGGTCAGTCTTCCTCGGGCCTGGAGAAGCTCGCCTGAAAGATAGGAAATAACATCCGGATCAGGATTTTCAGAACGCACCTTTGCGAGGTCACTAGTCACCTGGCGGTATAAGACAGCGAGTTCATCAATTTCCGGGCCGGTAAGTCGACGCGAATGCGCCAATTGATGAAAGCGATCCCAGTGGCGCAAATGTGAAGCTTTTAGTGCGTCGATATCCATACAAGATATAGTGTCATACATGAGCGAGCTTCCTGTAACCGTCCGACGAATCTCTGACGAATCTTTCGTCAGTGGCGAGGGCGTTAAACTCGATCTCAACCCGGCCTCACCTTTCATGAGGACCGGCGCCTTTCTCATGGATCTCACGCTCTATGCGGGAACCTTCCTCATTTTAATGTTCGCCGTCGTCCGTTACGACATCGTCTATGGACTCCCATCGACCCTCAATAGGTCGTTGACCGTCTTCCTGATCTTTTTCTCCTTTGTCCTCCTTCCCTTCCTCATCGAGGCCTTCACGCGCGGTTATTCCTTGGGAAAGTGGGCGTTTAACATCAAGGTTGTTCGTCGTGACGGTGGGATCATCACCGTTCGACATACGCTGGTGCGTTCTTTGACTGCGATTGTCGAGACCTACATTTGCTTGGGTTTCTTCGCTTTCATGTCCACGATGTTCTCCCCTAAAGCCACTCGTTTGGGGGACCTTGCTGCGGGTACGATCGTTGTGAAGGTCCCAGAACCCGTGTTCTATCCTCCGTTGGTCATGCCCCCCGACTGTGCCCAGTGGGCTTCTCAGGCACAAGTGATGCCTATCCCCGATCGTGTCCAGTACGAGTGCATGCAGTTCTTACGGACGAACCGCGAAATTACGGCGCCTCTTCGCATGTCAATTGCGAATGCTCTAGCTGGAAGGCTTGCTGCTTTCGTATCTCCTGCGCCTCCCACGACCGTCAACCCGGAACGTTTCATCGCCGCTGTCCTGGTGGTTTTGCGCGATCGCGAGTACGCGAAGGAACTGCGCAGGCAAGATGTTCTTGAGCGTCGCCGCGAGCAGATCGAGCGTACGCCCTTCGGAATTTAGTTGTCCGTATCTGTTCCTTGTTCCACTTGATCATCGGTGATCAGGCGGAATTGCGCGCGTCTACGCGCCCACGGGGAATTTGGATCAAGAGGACTCGAGGGTTCTGCCACTTCTTCTTTGCCACGCTGCGCAAAAGGACCAAATTCAGCCGGGGACGAGGCCACGGCCGGGGTAGACGGCGACGCTGGCATTTGCGCGCTCTGTTGCTCGGCCTCGTGAGATCGATTGCGGGTGTGCGCGGCGGCCGCACGCACGGCATCGACAAGAGCCATGAGGTCATCGCCCGAGGGTGGTGCCGGCTCAAAGTTGGTCTGCAGGCGAACGATCTGCCATCCACGAGGAACCGTCAGGCTATTGGCGTGGTTCTCGCACAGATCGTAGGCATTAGGATCTGCGGAAGCTGACAGGGACCCGACGACTGCGGTGGAATCCGAGTAGTCGTAGGTCAATGTGGCAACAGCCGGCCGTGAGCAGCCGGGTTTAGAACAGTGTCGAACCGAGATCACCGCTCTACAATACGGCATTTTGACTATCCCTTGGGTCCCCTACTTCGGCAGGTCTTGAGCTGGGCGCGCCTCCACGCGGGTTAGGCTTGTGTTTATGGCTCTCCCATCAGCTTTTCCTCGTTCGCGCGATCGGCACGGTCGTCACCCACGCTACGTGCGCCTTTTTCCTGGGCTCCCCGCGTGGAAAACTCGTCGGGAGATTTTTGATGCCACTGTTGCTGCGGTCATTAATGAGCTCAGCGAGCGTTGGCCCGAAGTTGCCCGCATCGAATTTGCCACGGAAGATGTTCCGCCCTCAGATCCGGCATCCTGGGAAGAGCATGGCGTTGTTCTTGCACGAGTTTTCCCCGCTGACCGACGCAAGGGATTGGGAGACCGCATTGTTATCTACCGACTCCCGGTGGCTATGCGCGTTCCCACCCAGGACCTCTACGGGGCACTTCGCACCCTGATCGCTGAAAGAATCTCACACGTTCTCTACATTCCCCCGCAGGACCTAGATTCGCTTTCCTAGGTGCGTAAGAGTCTTGCCCGCTCCGGGCGCTAGTTGATGGTAATTGCAGCCGAGGCCTGCTCGACGTCATCCGCACTCAGCGGCCACAGCGCACGCAAAGTTCCGCTGGGAGTTTGTGCCTCTACCTCAAGGGCCACAGCCACCTGGCTGGGAGATTCCAGGACCACGGAATCGCTAGAGGGAAGATCCAGACTCAAGGTCTTCCCCGCTTCCACGGTCACCGTCTGCATGCCAAGGCTGAGCTGAACTCCGCTTTGCGAATGCACAGGAGTGACGATGAGCCGTGAGTGAATTTCACTAACACCGCTGGGTTTTTCTTGGGCAGTTGCTCGAAGTGCGCTGGCGCTCAGGCTTTCGCGCACCATCGATTCAACGCGCTGCGAGGAGGGAAGCTCGGCGCGAATGAGCGCAGGAGAAGCCGCGATGCTGGAACGCATTGCCCAGCGGGAGCCTTCCGCATATTCCTCTTGCTCTGTATTCGTGACAATCTGTGCCACCAAGGCTCGATCACCGTGGACGCGCAACGTATAGCGCTCATCGGTCATTCCACTGAGTGGGACATCGACGACCGTTCCCGCGCTAATATCCATCTCGCCACCGGGGACGTTGAAAGTCCCGGCCTCGCTCGTGTAGCTCAGGCTGACGTGTGCGCTAGCATCATCGGAGTTTCCTGAGGGAGGAACAAAGAGCCGCAGGGTGCTTGTTCCCTGAATGGACACGCCCTGCAGTAATGTCTCTTCACGAGGCCGCGCGGCGGGGATTGTCGTCGTCCCCTTGGGTGTTTCTCCCTGCATGGCCGAGCTCTGAGTCCATGTAGCCACGCCTTGTCCATCAGCGCGAACGTGAAGAACAAGGGCAGTTTCTTCGGGGAAGAGACCGCCAGCCAGCACGGATTGCGTCGAATGTGCGGGAACAGTGAGCTGGTGCGTTTTCACGCCGAGCGGCCCATTGAGTCCAAATGCCTCCAGGCTCACCACAGAAGGGGAAGAATTGGGATTGGCGAAAGTGAGGACAAGGTCTTCGCCCGTCGTTGAGGAACCCAGAACGCTCCATTGATCTGTTGAAGGCAACTGACACGAGCTCATGCTCAAACCGCGCAGTTCTCCCCCGCCCTGTCCAAGCACTCCCAGTGATGCAGGAAGCGTCTTGGCAGATGTGTCTGCGTGCAATACCTCAAAATTCCGCTTTTTCTCTATTGTTCCAGCGGAGTTCCACAAGGTAGGAGAAGCGACTTTTCCGTCAAGATCAAAGGGGTTAATGATCCCGGGCGGACACGCGTAATTGAGGGTCTCGGGACTGGCGTGAACGATCTGCGCAGAAGGGAGCGAAGGATCATGAAATACCCGGCCCACTCCCCAGGATCCGGCGCCCAGAAGCGCAAGCGCAGCTGGAACACTCATCAGGGCGAGTATGCGGTTTCTATTCGGCGTTGTCATACTCGTCCTTTCTTCCTCGAAGGAGCGCGGCAAGAAGAATCACTGCGCATGCCGTGCAGGCAATCTTCCACGCAAGGATCAGCGGGGAATAGTAGCTAAGAGTCACTTCGCCAGCTTCGGGAACGGTGAAGGCTTGTCCCCAGCCGTTCGTCGGCTCAGCTGCGCTCAAACGTTTCCCGTTGAGCGTGGCAATCCAATGAGGATTGGAGCGTTCAGCAAGGTGCACAACGCCTGGACCGGGAACGCTCGCTCGGGCGCCGATAACCCCGCTAGCAAGCTCAACGCAGGGAGCCTCTTTCGAGGCCTCGGTAAAGCACAAGCGTGCAGGTTTGCTTCCATCGGGGCGCACTCGCCACGCACTTCCCGCTTCTGTTTCACCAATTTTTTCAATTCCCGGCGCACGATCCAAGGTCTGTGTAATGGACGCGGCAGCGGGCCCTGAGGACTTCACGATGATCGTGTCGATGTCGTGAAGAGCCAAGTGCCTGGCAGTAGCATCATCCGGGAAAGAAACCAGCGTTGCGATTGACGTGGACAATTGCGAGGAAGCAGCGTCGCTGCTCGCGTTCAGTCGCTCCTGCAGTTTGATCCACGAGGCCACGGTGGAGTGCTCGCTCCAAGCTGGCCCCACCTCGCGCCAGATTCGTACGTCGAGGTCGCCGTCGGCGCCAATGTTCATGACCATAACTCGCGCGTCCCTCGAAGAGTTCTGCGCGTAACGAGACACCAGCGGGACCTGGGTACCCGCGGAGCGCGCACTCCACTGATCTGAAGGGATAAGAGGAAGCCAAGCCGATGCGCTCATGACAAGGAAGGGGATCAAGGCGAGGCACGCCACGCTTGTCAATGCAAGGCGCCCGAACTTTGACGTGGATTGCGTTTCTTCGGCGCAGCTGAGAATCACCAGAATCAGAAGCAGCATTTGGAGGCTGGTCAGTGCGCCTCCCCAGCCGAAGATCGCGGAGCTATCGGAGTCTACTGCAAGGCGCGAAACCAGGAGCGCACCCAAGCCGGCGGCGACAACTCCCGCCATGAGCAGTGGAAGAGCCGCGGGGAAGGAAGTCTCGCCTCGATGATGGCGAAGCGCGCGAAGGAGAGCGAATACAGCCCAAGCCCACACGCAGATCAGGACCAACGCTGAAATGATCATCCACTGAAGTGAGGAAGCTGCGGGGAGCCCCCAAGCACCCAAACCGTAGGGTGATCGCTGGAAGGAAGCAGCGGCCTCGGCAGGGATGAGGAGGGCCGGCCAAGCGCGCGCGGCCACTGCATCGATAAGGAAGGGAAGGGTAAGTAGCAGGCCCGGAAGAAGCGTCGATGCGCGTGCGGGCACACGCAGCAATGCAAGCAGCGCAAGGAGAGAAAGAAGCGGATATGCCGCAATGAGGATCGCTCCAACAATCGCTGCGCGCGCCCACGAGCGACGCATCATGAAGCTCTCGCCGCGGGAGAGATCATGCAGGGAGCCAAACCACAGGGGAAGAAAAACGTGGACAATCAGCGAGGCCATTCGCCCGCTCATCATCGCCAAAAGTGCGCTGGGCATTGCCGCCCAGAGGCACATGAGCGCGACACGGATGGTCAAGTTACTCGTGAAGCGCGACGCAAGAGTGTCCATATTCCATGCGGCCCATGCGGGGGCAGCGATCAGAAGAATATGGAGAACAGCCGTAGGAGAGATTCGGATCAGGGCAAAGGGAGCGCAGACGATGCTCCAGATCAGGACGATCGGATCGACCGCGTGCGCGTTTCCGTCACCCGCAGGAAGCCAGCCGGACCAAGCGTAGGTCCACAGGTCGGTGAAGCCTTCGGGTAAGCTCCGCCATGCTCCCCCGCTGATCCCGCCGAGGTCCGAGCGGAAGATCCACAAGCTTAGGACAAGAAGACCCACGCAGGTGATGAGGCGTAGTCCGATGTCGCTCCTGCGCTTTTCACGCAAAGCGTCTTTCCATGATCCCTGTGTATCGTCAAGGTGAGCGCTGCGCCGTACGCGCCGCATTCGCGTGGCATCCCAGCGGCTTGTGAGCAGGGGGCGCAAGCTTGAGCGCGGTTGACTTGCGCAACGACTGTGGCGCGAGCGGGAGGCAAGAATGTGGGGAAAATGAGCGAAGAGTCCAAGCCATGCAAAGAAGCGCGCATAGGCTGCTGACGCTCGCCCGCATAGGAGAAGACCCAGGCATGTGAGGGGAATCCACACGAGGGAGGCCAGGGTCTTCGCAATGAGAGACGCGGGGCTGGAGGTCAGCGTTGCAAAGTAGAACTCACTTGAGCGGCGGATACGCAGTGCCGAGGCCGTGCGAAGCTTGCGTGGGGAGGACAGCTGGAAGTGGGTCAGGTGAGCGTCGGGAGCTGCGACAACGCGATATCCGCTGCGGTGGAGGCGCCAACACAGTTCGAGGCCCTCATTGTAGGGGCCAAGTGCGCGATCAAAACCGCCAACGTATGAATATGCCTTCGCTAGGACAAGGAGTCCCGCACTGCCTCCGGCAAGTACATCGCTTGTTCCGTCGTACTGCCCCTGATCGATTTCGCCGTCAAAAACTTCGGGGACTCGACGTCCCGAAGATGTTGCGCGAATTCCTAACTCACACAGAGTTCCATCCGGGCGAAAAATCTTTGGAGTAACGGCTGCGATGGAGGGGCCCTGGCCTGCAGCTTTTAGTTGTTCTTCGAGGCAGTTCGGGGATGGCTCGCAGTCATCGTGCAGGACCCAAAGCCAGTCATGGCCATGCAACGATTGCCCGCCTTCTTTGTCCTTTGCCAGTTTGGCAAGGGTATCGCTGAGATTTCGAGTTCGGCCTGCAGAAAAAAGAAGCGCTCCTTCTGGGAGGTCTTCAGCAACGATGACCTGACCGGAGGATAAGGGCGAGGTGCGAGGAGCACGAACATCACAGACGATGAGTTGGTCTGGGAGTCGAGATTGTTTATCGAGAGCGTCAAGGAGCGAACGCAACGCGGGGGTCATTCCCCGCGCGACGATGATTGCTGCAACAGTCCCCTCATACAAGGGGCTCGTGCGCACCATTAGATGGCCGAGCGACGCAGACGACGACGTTCACGCTCAGACAGGCCGCCCCAGATACCGAAGCGTTCATCATTAGCCAGAGCATATTCGAGGCACTGCTGACGCACCTCGCAGGACTGACAAACAGCCTTGGCTTCGCGAGTTGAACCTCCCTTTTCAGGGAAGAATGCTTCCGGATCGGTCTGCGCGCACAGCGCGTGCTGTTGCCAGGCAAGGGGGCCGTCGGAGAAGGGAAGGTCTTCGACATCGGAAGTGTCGGACCACTGGATCGGTCCTTCACCCAGAATGTTCCACACGATATTTTCCCCTCTGTGTGATGGTTTGTAACAAAAAGGTCAATACGAGAATTACACGCGTGTCGTTCGCACCTGTCAAGCCGATTGAGGTTAAAGAAGGCGGTGAAAATAGGGGTTGAAAACACTGCACGAATTGACACTTTGCGCAAGTCTAAAAGCGCACAAAACCGCCATTTCCGCGGAATTACGCCAAAACCTGAACATCTTTCTGAATACTTCCTGAGAAGTTAAGGCAAAAACAGCATATTTCCGCCATTTCAGCTACCCTTTTTCCATGCAAGCTATCTCACATTTTCTCTCAATCACCCAGAACGCGAATCGTCCAATTTTGACCCACTATCACAGTTTTCGAGATGAAATTTCGGGTCCCGTGGCGGCTCGCTGGGTCGCAAAAATGGCGAATTTACTTGCATCAGACCTGAGCCCCAACCTCTTTGGCGGCGATGAAAATACTCCGTGCATCCTCATTAACCTCCCAGCGGGTTGGCAGAGTACGTTTTGGCAGGTCAGCGCTAATTTAATGGGCTGGGAGACCCAGACTGCCACTATTTCTCAGGATTCCCCCAGCATCACTTTCAGCGTCGATGCGCACGTGAGTGACGAGCTTGTACCCTTTGAAGCAAGCACTGCAGCATGGCGCCTGGCCCACTCCACCGCTCCCTTAGCTATGCGCTGGGGAGGTTCTTTACCCGCTGGAATCCTTGACGCACTGGCTGAGCTCATGGCTCAAAGCGATCAATTTGAGTACGAGGCATTAGAGAGTGCCCCCACTCTAGATGGCTACATCGCGCAAGTAGACGCCGAGGAAGACGCACTGTTCACAGCGGCCTCGGAACTGGGGACGCCTACGCGCCTCGGCCTCTACACCGAAAACTTCCCAAGCGCTCCCCTGCTTACGCGCCTGTGGATGGATGGCCACGGCGTAGTGGTCGTCGACAAGTCGCATTATGGCGCCCAGAAGGCTCAGGAGATCTTCGCCAGCGAAAAGGTCCGCCTTATCCTGGATTAGGACCCGACAGCACCGCCTGCAAGGGGCTGTTCAACAATCCGTTAGCGGCACGCGTGAAGACCTCATCACTTCTTCAGGTGAAAGATCTCTGTTCCCGCACGATTAATGCGCGCGCCGTCACCGGTTTCGATATCCCAGCAAACCATTGCCTCGCTTGTGCTGGCACACACGTCATTGCCAGCATAAACGCTCTCTCCATAGGAAAGGGTCCGCAAACGCTCGCCTTGGTTCGTAGGAAGGGGTCCATCTCGACGAGCGGCAATTTCTGGCATTTCCCGATCTTCGGAATAACCTGCGAAAAAAATGGTATCTTTCGCAATCGGCTGTGAACCTGGGAATAGCACCGCATCGCCATAGGGCTTATCTACTCGATAGGAATCAACCACGCATAGTTGCAAAAGGTCGCTGGAGAACAAGCAATGAATGTTTCCAGAGGGCGAATTCACCCAGATCCCTTTGGCATCTCCGGTGTCCTCCAGGCGGGTTGCCCCCTGGGGAATCGTGCCAAGAGTTGGGGTCACTCCCCTATCTTCAGCATTCGCCGTGGCACTTTGCGTCGAGGCCGTGGGAGAAGAACTTTGGGAAGCCTCGCTTTGCGCACTCCCCTGCGCTCCATTCCCACTTGCCGAGGCTGAGGGAGAGTTCGACGCATTCTCGCCGCCTGTGTGGGCCGTGCAGGCAGCCAGAGTAAGGCTGAAAAAACCGATCAGTGCTACGGCAGACACTGTGACGATGGGATTACGCATGACAGGACCTCCAACGGCATTGTGTGGACGTGTTGGGAGGAAGTATATCTACTTCTTGTGCGTAAAAATGAACCTATACCCCAAGTAGTTACACACCGCTCCGGTGCCCATTGCAACAATCTTTGCAGCGGGTTTCAGCAACGACAGCGAAATCCCCAGTCCAAGGGCGGGAAGCCCATGGACAATCGCCCAGATGATGGCAGATTGAAGGACCATTCCCGTGAAGAGCGTTAATCCCGCAAAAGAGAAGAACGAGGCCCAGGAAAAACCTTTCGCTTGGAAGACGAAGTGCTGGTTAATCCAGTAGCTCACGCATACGGTGATGATTGTCGAGGTGATATTCGACGGGATTACCGGCAGATCAAAACCCACCGAGAGCAGCGAGAAGAGCGTAAAGTCCAGAAGCGAGGTTCCAACACCCACCAAGAGGTAACGGTAGAAGGAACCCGCTTCAAGAAGACGCTTCCACGCCTTTTGAAAGACGTTCATAGATTGCGTTGTCGCTTATCAGTTCGGGAGCACCGAGGAGTAGCGCAAGTACGCCAAGCGCATGGCCTCGCGGCGCGTCTTCAAGTTACCGGATTGGAGCAGTCCAACCATGAAGGACAAGACACCAACGATCACCAGGGAAGAGGCCAGTACAGCGCTGGGGAGCTTGGGAACATTTCCAGCCTGAATGAAATGCCAGATCACAGGGGCTCCGAAGCACAGGGCCAAGAGCATAAAGATTGCGGAGAAGATTCCGTAGAAGGCCATGGGGCGTTCGTGCGCAACCAATCGGCCGATTAGCCCAAGGATGCGGAAACCATCGTGGAAGGTACGCAGCTTGGATTCTGAGCCTGCGGGGCGATCCTTGAAGCCGACGCCGTACTCGGCCTGGGGAACGCGCAGTGCCATGGAGTGGACGGTGAGTTCGGTTTCGATTTCGAACTCACGAGAGAGCGCCGGGAAGGACTTCACGAAACGACGCGAGAAGACGCGGTATCCGGAGAGCATATCGGTGACAGTGTCACCGAAGAGGAAACCGACCAAGGAGTTGAACATCTTGTTGCCTTGGGCGTGGCCAGGACGGTAAGCGGAGTTGTCCTTGTCGTCGACGCGGCATCCCAGAACGTGATCAAGGTTTTCACGAACCAACAGGTCGATCATTTCGGGCGCTGCCGAAGCATCATAGGTATCGTCACCGTCGATCATCACGTAAACATCGGCATCGATATCTGCGAAGGCACGACGCACAACATTGCCCTTGCCCTTACGAGTTTCCTTGCGGACGATTGCACCGGCAGCCTGTGCAACCTCAGCGGTACGGTCGGTTGAATTGTTGTCGTAAACGTAGACTTCAATTCCGGGAACTGCATTCTTCAGGTCCGTGACAACTGTGCCAACTGCGGCTTCTTCGTTGTAGCACGGGACGATTGCTGCGATACGCACCTTGAATTCCTTTACTCCGACATCGGGGGTCACAGGCAGAGCCTGCACTCATGCGTATAGCCTAGCGAAGATCACTGCAATTTAGCGAGATAGCAACCCCGGCAAGTCTGTTTTCTAACAGTGTTTGGAGGAGACAGTTACCTAATTTGACACCCTCGGGATTGTTCCTCGGGATTGTTCGGATGCTTGTACTCAGGTATTCGTCGAGGAAGAAGCCGCCGGCAAGCCCGCACTCTAGAGCCGGGAAAGCACTTTCAGGAAAGCCTTTTCGCACGGCTGGACAACGAGCCGGAAAACTACGAAACACACAGCCAAAAGCACCAGATAAATAAGCACGATACTCAAAGAGGCATATGCAAGTCGCCCTACACCGCTAGGGCTGGGAACCGAGAAAACAAATCCCCACAGGTGGGGCTTAAAAATAAAATTCTCGTGAAGAAGATAGACGCCAAAAGTTGCCGGAGAAAGCGTCAGGACAAGGGAAGAGACTTTCTCATGCGTCGAAGCATGCGTACGGCCTGAAATGTACTGAAGCGTCATGATGAAAATAAGCACGCCACAAATCACGGAAAGGATCGGAGACGCTCCTGTACCGGCTGTAAAGAGATTTCCTGGGTAGTACAGCTGTTCCCTGAGGAAAGAAGAAACAGCAATTGTATGCGTACCAACCATACAAATGAGCGCACAGAGTATCATCATCGCCATCGCGAAATACCAACGCACGCGAGGCAGGCGATCTTCGTGTCGACGAATCAAAGCCCCGATGAGATAGAGAGTGCACAGATAGGACGCATCGGTAAAAGCCCATGTGTTCGCGGGATTCAAAATATGCCAGATAAAGGTGATCCATAGCGATAGGCACAGTAGTGCCCCGTGCTGGCGAGGCGAGGTCGCGTCAAGAAGAATATTGATATAGGGCGCAACAATAACCATCACGACATATGCACTGATGAACCAGTAGGCTCCGAATGTCACAGGGAAAACGGACATCAGAATAGAACGAGGATTGACAAAATATTGGCTGGATCCTACAAGGTGCGACAGAACAAAGTAGGCACCCCATAATCCACATGAATAAATGAAGGTCTGAATCCAGATTTTAGCGACTCGTGTGAACGGGCTGCGTGTACTACGTGATAAAAAGTAGGCTGAGATGAGAACGAAAATCGTCACGCCTACTTGTCCCGGCATGATCGTGACCGCGTGGAGTGCTGATTTCCATGACTGGGCGAGTGCTGGATCTATCCGAGAGGGAGAATCATCGGAAGCAAAATAGTGCGTCGCAACAATGAGGAACATCGAGAATATACGTAGAAGTTCGAGTTCCCAATGACGTTTCGTCACTGGCTTCCCCGTTTGTGCAGCACTCATTTTTGTTCTTCCCACCTATGACCGACAGATCAAGAACTTATTTTCGCGTAAATATAGGGAAGGTGTGAGCAGTTTGAGCCGCTCGCACCTTCCCTATATTTCACAGACCGAAAGTCTTTTCCCAAGCTTGGACAGAAACCAATTCGGGAAGAGCTTCCCGATACTCACGGCTGAGCGAGGCCCAACGACGAATGAGCTCCGCGTGGAGTGCAATGCTCTCAGCCAAGGCACGACGGTAATGCTTGGCATCACGCTGGTAGCGCCATGCACCGGAGCCTTCTGCGTTCGATACCAGAGCAGAGTTCAGGTTTGCAAGCCTCCACCAACGCGCATCCGTGCTGGAAAGAACATCCTCAACACGATCCTCACGGTGCTCACCTTCAGGCAGGAACTGCTTGGTGATACCAGCGATTGCCTTCGAGATGAACTGGGCGCGCGAATCAGGCTTGGTGCCGACCGGAGCAGGCTTCTTACGGTGTACTGCTGGGAAGTCTGCGGCCTCAGTCATCAGGCGGGCGTCAGTGTATTCCTTTGCCTTTGCACGCGCCTCTGCAGCTCGTGTGTGCATCGAAGGGTGCAGGTGGCCTGGGCCAAGCAAAACGTCCTTAAGCCCCTGGCGGCGCAGATCGGCGCTGTAGTACTGCAGAGAGAGCAGTGCGCGAACGTCCGAGGCCAGCGAAGTCTTCGGGAAGGATGCACCGCGCGGGTAGGGAGAGTGCAGCAGCGCTGCAACCCAACGGTTGCGCTGGTGGAAGTAAGCCTGCCAATCCAGACCGTCGTCTTTCTCGGTCCACGGCACGTGCCACACGGCAGCGCCAGGCAGAGAGACCGTCGGGAACCCGTGCTCTGCTGCGCGCAGACCGTATTCGGAGTCGTCCCACTTGATGAAGAAGGGCAGAGACAGACCGATCTCAGCAACAACAGGCTTGGGGATCAAGCACATCCACCAACCGTTGTAGGCAACATCGATGCGGCGGTTCAAGCGAGGATCATTGCGGATGGTGCGCTGAGCCAAGTCAACCGTTGCAAGTTCAGGGTTGACAGCTCCCCACCAGAACTTGTGAGCATCGATAGTCTCACCCATCGAGTGCAAGATCGTACGCTCATTCGCATTGAACATGTGGCCGCCGACAATCGTCGGGGTCAGCGTGTGCTCTGCGAAGGCGAGGGCGCGGAGCAAACCTTCAGGCTCGATGACGGCGTCATCGTCGAGCAGCAGGACGTAGTCCGAATCGGGGTTCTTGAGCATCTCGTACATGCCACGAGAGAAACCTCCGGAACCGCCCAGGTTCGCCTGTTCGATGACACGGAGCTTGCTTCCGAGTTCTTCTTGTAGACGCGGGTAACGCTCACAGTCCTTCACGTTCTTATTGCCTTGATCGACAATGAGAATCTCGGCGATGTGTTCAAGGACCTCGGGTTCTGCTTGGAAGCGCTCCGCTTGCGTCAAGCAGTCTTCAGGAAGGTTGTAGGTGGTGATACCCACGGTCACATTGGCGTGACGGTCACCTTCACGAGAAGGAACTGACCAGGTTCCCCATTCCAGTTCAACGTCTTCCTTGAGGGCGGTGATTTCCGGCCAGATCCAACCACCGTCACCGAAACGGTTCAGCGGGATATCAAAGCTCAGCTCACCAGAGCCAGCGCGAGTTGCAACGGGAGTAAAAGTACCGCGCGCAGAAGAACGCATAACCTCAACAACGGCCCTCTTTGACAGCTTCAGAGTCAGACGAATGTTACGAACATCCGTCCAACGCTGCCAATAGGAGGCAGGAAATGCATTGAAGTAGGTTGCAAGGGAGAGACGTTCACGAGCAGGAATGAGCATTGACGTGCGTGTTGCGTCGACGCCGCGCGGCATCTCAAACTGCCGAAGAGTCAGGGCCTTCTCGTCTCCTTGCGACGCACTCAGCGCCGCGCTGGAAGGGGCAACTCCCCAGTCCACATAGAGCGGCCACAACGAGGTGTCGCTTTCTCCTGGAAACACTACGCGCTGAACGGGAACCCACTGCTGTTCGGTCACAGTTCTTTCAGCGACCGCTTCACTTTTTTCTTTCACGCGACACTCCTTCATTGTGTGCACTTATGTGGCAAGTCTATGTGAAAAAACGGAGGAAAATCTATGTCACAGCGCCGCAGAGGCGTTGACTCTTAGCCAAGACCGCAGGCAGTGATCTTGTAAAGGCTGTATGGTCCGCGTTCCAGAACACGCTCAAAACCGGGCGTTTCCGGAGTGATGTTCCGAATGCCAGTCCAAGGTGAGTGTTCATCAAAGATCTGTCGATGACGCTCAAGAACAATCGCGTAGCGGATATCCTCTTGTTGGATCACCGGACAAATTTCTTGCGGGTCTTCGGAAACCTTGTACAAGTCATTCATGATGACAAGAGCATCCGGCTTCATCTGGCCAATCCAGTTCCCCGGCATGGAAGTGAAGACAACTGGCAATCCACTGGTTGCGTATCCAAACATCGAACCATCGAAGGGATCATTAGCGACCTTCCCTTGAGTTCCGGTGATCTGGCTTGCCTCATCCATGAAGGCAATCTCATCAGAATAGGTGTAGTGGCTTGCTCGGTCTTCAGCGGCATCTTTCATCGTATCAATGCGCCACTTCATGTTTCCCCCAGTCAGCGTGACCGCAGCGATCAGAGCATAGACGAGCGCAGAGGAGATGAAACGAAGAGCGGCGCCCTTGGGATGTGATGTCTTCACAAGACTTTCGATCAGCCACGCAAGAGCAAGCGCCATCAACGGAACCGCAAGGATTGACATCGCACCGGCGGGGCGATAAGAGTCGTGATACCAGAAACCCGTTGCGATGTTTCGGAATTTACCTTCAAAGCCCGCACACAAAACATAGAGCGCGGCGATGAATGCGTAGGAAATGACAAGCCAGGCCCGACGGTATTTGATGACGGCAAGAAGACCACCGATGGCAACGCCAATGGCAAGGAGCCACTGTGCAGCCAAACGCACCGATCCTGCATTCGTCGACAGAAGAAGGACCGCCGCAATCGCGCGTTTTGGACTTTGGAAGGAATCCCAACGCCACGTAACGGTGCGTTGCATGAACGGAACTCTATACAGCGCGTACCACAGGCAAGCTGCCAGAGCGACCAGCACAATTGCGACCAAGGCTGCCTTAATAGTGCTCCCACTCGAACGACGCACCTGGTTGAAAGCAAGAGCAACCACGTAGGGGAAGAGAATAACCGCAAGGGTGAAGACCGAGTTGGGCTGAGCCAAGGCAATGGCTGCAAAACCACCAATAGCAATCAGAATCAGACCGCAGAGCTCAGCACCCTTGAATTGCTTGACAAGAACGCCTCGAAGCAAAAGAACAACTGCCGCGAGGTAAGCAGGCGCGAGCGCGTAGGAGAAGAAGTTTGAGTACAAGACGCCGAAGGCGAGCAATCCCCACGGGTATGCTGCAAAAAGCGAAGAAACCAGAACGGCAAAAACTGGCGATAGGCGCACCTTCTTCCCAAAAAGCACGTCCGTCAGAACGGCAGAGGAAAGCGGCCAAATGGTCAGCAAAACCACCAAGCACGAGGCGTTAATCGCAACCGTCATGGGGGTTCCCAAGCCGGAAATCACCATAGATACCCAGCCGTGCCACAGAGCGGGATAGAAGTGTGAGCCAACGGTCCCGTCAACAGCTGCGCTATGAAGTGAGGATCCATCTCCGCTTTCGATCAGCCAGCGGATCACGGACATATGGAAGGGGGTGTCGTAGGTTGCAAAGAAAGCCTGAGGAGAGGGAACGGAGCGGATGAAAACTCCGATTGCGATCACGGCATTAACAATCAGTGCACCGACCAGAGCAATGGCGCGCGACCCCGCCCAGCCCGAGAAAAGCCTCTTATAGTTCTCAAGCCAATGCCTTGGCCTCGAACCACACAACCACATGATCCCCGCAACCACGATAAACACACCGATTTCGCAGCATAGGACAAACTTGAGGCTCCAGTGTCCTCGAATAACGCCGCTCGCAAGTGACGCGAAGCCCAAGATCGCTGCTCCCGTCACGGGTGCAAAACCGACCGTATAGAGGCGTTTACGCAGGAAAAGAGCGTTAACCGCAATTCCGGGAACGTACAGGATCGCAGCCAGCACAAGCGCCGGAACGATCACCGAGAGCCATGCCATTTTCTCTCCTGATCTACGTGAAAAGCGTGTTACAAAGAACGCAGTCGATCGACTGCTTCTTGCGCTGTACCGTCTACAAGAAGCTCGCCGTGGTGCAGCAGCACTCCCCTATTGCACAGGCGCGCAATCAGGTCAAGGTCGTGGCTCACAATCACCAAGGAGGTCCCTTGTTCTTGCATCTCATGAATACGGTCAAGGCACTTGCGTTGGAAGGGCTCATCGCCCACAGCCAAAATCTCATCAACAAGGAAGATATCCGGGCTGGTGTGCACTGCGACTGCGAAAGCCAAACGCAAGAACATACCCGAGGAGTAGAACTTCACCTCGGTATCGATAAACTTCTCAATTTCCGAAAAAGCGACAATATCGTCAAAAGCAGCTTCAATCTGCTCTTTACTCATGCCTAGGATCGCACCGTTGAGAAAAACATTCTCGCGGCCTGTTAGGTCTGGGTGGAAGCCCGCACCAACTTCAATGAGGCCAGCCATGCGTCCTCGGTAGCCCACCGAGCCTTCGTCCGGAGTGATGACCCCTGAAATGAGCTTAAGCATTGTGGACTTACCAGAACCATTGAAGCCGATCAGACCGATCGAATCCCCCTGCTCAACCGAGAAACTCACATGGTTGAGTGCGCGGAAATGATTCACCAGCTGGTTACGGCGTCCCGTCAGGCTCCAGACCAAACGGTCCTTCAAGGTGTGCGTATTGCGCAGTGCGAATTCTTTGACAACATCATCAACGCGAATAACTTCAGTCATCACAGCTCCT
>ERZ772779.90-NODE-90-length-41301-cov-5.561970_pt1 | contig 41301 bp, 61 predicted proteins | sample MGYA00511360_ERZ772779 | MGnify/ENA primary metagenome ERZ772779 (study PRJEB29015, sample SAMEA2738112) | human oral metagenome | biome: human oral; feature: human-associated habitat; material: saliva | place: China | collected 2231 ...
CATGTATGAATTGCCACATACTTATGCAGAATTGATCTGTGATGGTCATCACGTAGACCCTAAGGCCTGTGATATTCTTCTTAAACAAAAGGGTACTGAAAATATTGCTCTTATTACAGACTGTATGACAGCTGGTGGTTTACAAGATGGTGACTATATGTTAGGAGAATTCCCAGTAGTAGTAGCGGATGGGACTGCTCGTCTTAAATCTACAGGGAACTTGGCAGGTTCTATTCTCAAACTTAAAGATGGTTTGAAAAATGTTGTTGAATGGGGGATTGCAAATCCTCACGAAGCTGTCATGATGGCAAGTTTGAATCCTGCAAAATCTGTTTATATTGATGATGTCTGTGGACAAATCCGAGAGGGTTACGATGCTGACTTTATCGTTCTTGATAAAGATTTGGAATTGGTAGCAACTTATCTCGATGGTGAAAAACGTTATCAAGCATAGAAATATAAAGCAGTGACTAGTCTTAGTTGCTGTTTTTTTGTTAGCTGTATTTCTTGTGTGATTTCGTAAATTAGAAAGACTTTATGGCTGTTACTGAAAACGAGCAAATTTCTTTCATTGTGCAAAAAAATTCGCTATAATATACGATACAAAGGAAATGAAACTATGTATCGAGTTATAGAAATGTACGGGGATTTTGAACCTTGGTGGTTCATAGAAGGATGGGAAGAAGACGTCATTAGTAGTAAGAAATTTGAAAATTACTATGATGCCTTGAAGTATTATAAATCTTGCTGGTTTGAACTGGAAAAGAAAATTCCACTATATAAAAGTCGAGGAGACTTAATGACCATATTTTGGAATCCGGAGGATAAGCGTTGGTGTGAGGAATGTGATGAATTTCTGCAGCAATATCATTCCTTGGCTTTACTGGAAGATGGTCAAGTTATACCAGATGAGAAATTCAGACCGGGTTATGAAAAACAAACTGGTTTAGAAGTCCACCGGACGTGTCGCATCAAAAAAGATGGAACAACTTTTGAATAAAGTTGTTCTTTTTTTGTATTTTCTTCGAATAATTAACTGAGGAGGGAATATGGTACAAGCACTTGCACAAGAATTGATTAGTCTCGCAAAAAAGGATGGAGCTCAGGATATCTATTTTATTCCCAAGGACAAGGTTTATGAGTTGCATATGCGAATAGGTGATGAAAGGCGTTTGATTAATAGCTATGACTTTGAAAAGTTGGGCGCAGTTATTAGTCATTTTAAATTTATTGCGGGGATGAATGTTGGAGAAAAGCGTCGTAGTCAGCTTGGGTCCTGTGATTATCAGCATGATGGCAAGGTTTCTTCACTACGCTTATCGACGGTAGGAGATTATCGTGGTCATGAAAGTTTAGTTATTCGCCTTTTGCACGATGAAGAACAAGAATTGCACTTCTGGTTTCAAGACCTTAAGGAACTAGAAAAGGGCTTTAGGCAACGCGGCCTTTATCTATTTGCAGGACCTGTAGGAAGTGGTAAAACTACCTTAATGCATGAATTATCTAAGTCATTGTTCAAGGGACAGCAGGTTATGTCTATTGAGGACCCAGTTGAGATTAAGCAAGAAGAGATGCTGCAATTACAACTCAATGAAGCTATTGGACTGAGCTATGAAAACTTGATAAAACTTTCTTTGCGCCACCGTCCAGATCTTTTAATCATTGGAGAAATCCGGGATAGCGAAACAGCCCGTGCTGTTGTGAGAGCGAGCTTAACGGGAGCTACAGTATTTTCTACCATCCATGCAAAGAGTATTCGTGGTGTCTATGAGCGTCTTTTAGAACTTGGTGTCAGTGAAGATGAACTCGCAGTTGTTTTACAAGGTGTTTGCTACCAGAGACTAATCGGGGGAGGAGGAATTATTGATTTTGCAAACCAAAATTATCAAGAACACCAAGCAAACAAGTGGAATGAGCAAATTGACCAACTTTTTAAAGATGGACATATCACTGCCCTTCAAGCTGAAACGGAGAAAATTAGCTACCAGTAAGCAGAAGAAAATTATCACTCTCTTTAACAATTTGTTCTCGAGTGGTTTTCACTTGGTAGAAATCATTTCCTTTCTAGATAGAAGCCTCTTGTTGGAAAAGGAATATGTATCGCAGATGCGCCTAGGGCTCTCGCAAGGGAAGTCTTTCTCGGAAATGATGGGGAATTTAGGTTTTTCGAGTGCGATTGTCACGCAACTTTCGCTGGCTGAAGTTCATGGGAATCTCCATTTGAGTTTGGGGAAAATTGAAGAATATCTGGATAATCTAGCTAAGGTTAAGAAAAAGTTAATTGAAGTTGCGACCTATCCAGTCATTTTGTTAGTTTTCTTACTGCTTATTATGTTGGGTTTGCGGAATTATCTTTTGCCCCAACTGGATAGTAGCAACATAGCTACCTTAGTGATTAGTAACCTGCCACAGATTTTTCTTGGGTTTGCTCTGACGCTAGGTCTCGCATTTTTAACAGGACTGATATTCTACAGGAAATCTAGGAAGATACAGGTCTTTTCTTATCTGGCTAGGATTCCCTTTCTAGGTGTGTTTGTTCAGTATTTTCTAACTGCCTATTATGCTCGAGAATGGGGCAATATGATTGGACAAGGTTTGGAGTTGTCACAGATTTTCCAGATGATGCAGGAACAAGGGAATCCTCTCTTTAAGGAAATTGGATATGATTTAGAACAAGCTTTGCAAAATGGGCACGAATTTTCTGAGGTTGTACAAGATTATCCTTTCTTTAGAAGAGAGTTAGGATTAATCATTGAATACGGAGAGGTTAAATCCAAGTTGGGAAGCGAATTAGAAATCTATGCGGAAAAAACGTGGGAATCCTTCTTTACCCGAGTCAATCGGACTATGAATCTAGTACAACCCATGGTATTTATTTTTGTAGCCCTACTAATCGTTTTATTGTACGCAGCTATGTTGCTGCCCATGTATCAAAATATGGAGGTAAATTTTTAGATGAAAAAAATGATGATGAAGTTAAAAGAAGCGAAGGCGAAAGCTTTCACACTGGTCGAAATGTTGGTTAGTAAAATTCTTTAAATTCTCCACAAAATTTTGATACATTCAGCCGTAACCTGTACCTTACTAATCAGTGACCGTACCACGCTTGCTTGCATCTCGTAGTCCATTTTGTAAATATCATCTTTTTCCAGGATTCTACGCATATCCTCTTTCTTTTCGTTGTGTTTAAGTGCAGGGTCGTTTTCCAACTCATTTTCCAACCTTGAGCGCATTTCTAGGAATTCAGCCGATTTTCCTTGTAGTTGCTCTAGCGTTATGCGATTGTCAATATAAAGGTCGTTTAACCTGCTTATTTTGCCCGTCAGCTCGTTTATTTGCCTTTTGTAGGCCTTTCGGTCTATCTCGTCTTTCTTCGCCTTAAACAGCCCTTCAAAGCTCTCTTTGTCGACTTGTAGCTTACTTATCTCTTGCAATACATAGGCCTCAAGGTCATCCTTGTAGTAAAAGCCTGAGTCACATTTTTTGTTGCCATTGTAGGTAGTGGCTCCGATTGTTTTTCTAGGGTGTCTTTGGTGGCACTCGTATTTTACAAATCTAGTGCCATCTTTCCTCTTTACACCCATTATGATTTTCAAGGGAGCTAGACAGTATCCGCATTGGCCAATACCTGAAAGCATATACTTTGCCTGGAATGGTCTAGGGTTGACATTTTCTGCTGCAGTCCTTTGCCTAATTTTGAGTTCTTCCTGAGTCTTGTCATAGGCCTCTTTTGTGATGATAGGCTCATGATTGCCTTTGTAGATTTCTCCCAGGTATTGATTATATCCACAGTAGACAGGATTGTCTAAAATCTTCCTGACGGCTCTATAATTCCATGGTATCGGCTTAGGGTATTGCTCGTTGAGGTCATCTCTTAATTTAGTGATTGACCTACCTGATAGATAGCTCTCAAAGATGAATTTGATAGCTAGTGACTGGGCTGGGTTGATGGTCACTGTGCCTGTCTCTTTGTGGTAGTCATAGCCATAGGATGTCTTAGTCCACATCATGGATTTCCCAGCCTTTGCACGACCTAGCTTACCCAGTTGCATTCTTTCCTTGATTTGTTCACGCTCTAGCTGAGCAAACACGGCCAACAGTCCAATCATGGCTTTACCGAATGGAGTAGAAGTGTCAAAGTTTTCTTGAAGGCTTAAGAACTCGATGCCGTTTTTTATAAAGACTTCCTCGATTAAATAGAGCGTATCTTTCTGACTTCGACTTAGTCGGTCTAATTTATAAACCAGGACTGTATCAAATTTCTTTTTTTGAGCATCTTTTATCAGTTGTTCGATTGCTGGACGGTTTGTATTGGATCCTGAAAACCCGCCGTCGGTATATACCTTGTACACGCTCCAGTCTTTAATTTTGCAGTAGGCTTCCAGTTTGTCTTTTTGTTCCTCGATTGAGTATCCTTCCTCTGCCTGGGAAGTGGTAGACACCCTGATATATATTGCCACCTTATTCGTTGTTTTCATTGCTTTTATACCCCCTTTTTGATAAAATGGGTATAGTAAAACGGGCCGTTTAATGCCTTTTACTATACTGCCGCCTCACGCTCAGACTCGCCAAAGTTTGAGAGCGTGGGGCTTTTTTTGTTTACGAATTATGAACGATTACATCCAACGCTCCCATTATTCGCTGAGCGTTTTCGATTGCATCCTTGTACTCTTTTGAAGTGTTTTTTACTGGTTTTCTTATTAGGTCAATGAATACGACTGGTTTATTAAAATCATTTGAGGTCACACGTATGGTCATGTTTAGAATTTTAGAGGACGTCTTTCTTTTTGCGACAACTCCACCTGCGACTGCTCCGATCGGTCCGAACATAGCCCCTGCTATCAGCGCTTGTCCGACACCTCCTGAAACAACCGCTTGATTGTTGATAATCAATTCATAAGAAACTAGATCCTCGAAAGAATACCACCCTGTATCATTTTTATCTTTTTTAATTAAAGATGGTATCAAAGACAAACCGCCTGTCCCAATCGCTAAGGCAGTTTTTCCAACAACTTTAGCAGTTCCACCAACTAGACTAGAGGACCCTTTTGCTTTTTGAGCTCCGTGGATCCGATACGTTCGATTGTTCCTGTCAATTTCAAGTGGACCGATTTTGTCAGTTTTTTTGCTTTGAGCTGGTTTTTTAGTGGGTTGTTCAGGTTGCGGTTGAGGTTGAGCAGTGACAGCATAACCGCAATTAGGACAGAACTTGTATCCCTCTATGGAATTCCCACATTCAGGACAGAATTTCATATTTACCTCCAAATATTTTTTAAGTGACGTTTTGGACTCTTTATCTAAACTTTGTAAATGTCGACGACCTCTCCGATGGTGCGGATATCATCATTCTCTGACAAGTGAATTTCCTCATACCCACTATTTAGACTTTGAAGATACCAGGATCCGTCATAATCTCTTTTCAGTTTCTTGACGAAGTTCTTTCCATTAATTTGAAAGATACCGATTGAGTTGATATCGACTTGACTGGTGACCTTGATAAACAATAGGTCATTATCTTCGATGAGCGGTTCCATGCTATCGCCTGCTACTTTAGCGATTGTGTCATAGTTTTCTGGCACATCTTCAGCTCTGAGTCTAACTTCCATGTGAAGATTATCTTCCTGAAACGTTCCATGGCCTGCTGCAACCAATCCCTCTACATAATCTATAATGTAGTCATCGTTTCTATACTTTTCTAGAACTGTGGTCGCTTTCATGCTGACTTGCTCGTTTAATAAGGTAGTAGCATAGTCGACTACATTTGCTTGTCTATCTTCATCTAGTTGATTAAAGATGGTTAGAATTTCAGGTTCAATGTTATTTACTTTTTGAATACCTAGCAAATATTCAGGTGTCATTCCTAAAGCCCTAGCGAAGTCGTCTGTCTTATTAAGAGGGAACTCCCTTGTCCGATTGAAATATCTAGACATTGTAGATTTAGCAATTCCTACCTGTCTAGCTAATTCGCTCATCGACATTCCTTTTTCATCTATTCGATCCTGAATAAGATTAATTATTTCATTGTTGCTCCTCATTTTTTTGCCCCCTTTTTCTATAGTTACATTATATCATCGTTCCCAAAAATAAACAACAGAAACGCTATAAAATATTTTTTTAATATTTTTTTGAAAAGGGGGTTGACACTTTGGAACGAAAGTAGTAAAATGAATTTGTTCCAATACGGGAACGATGAAAATAAAAAAGGAGGTACGCTATGGAGGTCAATTTAAAACGATTGAAAGCTGAGAGAATTGCCAGTGGCATGACTCAAGATGAAGTAGCAGAAAAAATGGGATGGAATACACGCACCCCATACGCCAAACGTGAGAACGGGATTGTTTCTATTGGTGCAGATGAGTTGGCAAAACTAACCTTGATTTTTGGTCTGCCAATGGAAAAAATCACAATTTTTTTTGCAGACAATGTTCCCGAAGTGGAACGAAACTAGAAAGGAGATTATATGAGACCAAGACGATATCCGTATAGCAGGAAAAGAAACTGCCTTGATAACTCAGCAATAAATTGCAATCGCATCAAGGCAGTTGATATCAAGTTGGATAAATCAAGTCTTACTTTTAAAGAAGACAAGATTATCATACGAGGTCAGTCCATTACTGGTAACAGAACTATTTCAGTCAAAACATCAGAACATGATGTGTTATTGACTGCACGAAAAAACCACCCTGCTACATTCGTCGACGGAATATTTCTTGACGGAGTAGAAAGAGTGGAATTTATCAATCACTTTGAAAATAAAGATTGTGAAGTGTTACTAACTTTTAACGACAGGATAGAAAACAATCCGATTCCTCTGAATAAGGTCAGTCTATTAGAAAAGTTATTTGGTCAGACTTCAAACGGGCAATCCTTACGGGATATAGTTTTGCAAACTCTTGGAGATGGTAGTTAGTGTCTAAACCATCAAAGAAAGAGACATGCATACTAAAGCTTTCTTTACCATCTTTCTTGGCTCTTTCGTACTCTTTGCCAAGGACGATCAAAGAAGCTTCCAACTGATAATCACTCATGACTTTATCTCCTTTCTGCTTACATTATAGCAGAAAGAGAATAAGAAAAAATAGAAAGGAGAAAGAATGGTTGAAAATAAGCGAAGTCAAAAACAATGCTTTTTATCAGTTTCCTCAGTGGTTGCTGGATAAAAAATACAAAGGCTTGAGTTTGAGGGCTAAAGTCATGTATATGCTAGTCTTTGACAGACGTACATTGTCGGTCCAGAATAAATGGCACGACAGAAACGGAGAGGTCTTTGTTTACTTCACTATTGAAGAGTTCATGGATAAGCTATCCTGTAGCCGTCAATCAGTAATAAATGCGAAGAAAGAACTGAGTGACTACGGCTTAATCAGAGAGGACCAACAAGGAGTAAATAGACCTAATCGTATATATATCAACGGAAGTCTAGAAAATAGACTTCAAGAAGTCCAAAAATTAGACGGAATCAAGACTAATAATATCAAGACTAATAATATCAAGACTAATATATCAAGACTAAATGAATCAGATGGTGCTGGTGATAATACTTTATATAGTGTAGAGGACGTACCACCACAAAATGATTTAGGGATTGTTCACGATTGGATTTTTTCAGAGTTTGGACGATATCCTACACCATTTGAAATTGAGGACTTGAAGTCATTCTTGCAAGACCATAGCAAAGAGGTTATCAAGTTAGCAATCAAGGAATGCGTAGGTAATGGCAAGCCATACTTTAAGTATCTTGATAGCATCTTGAGAGACTGGAAACAGAAAGGTCTTACAACAGTCGAGTTGGTCGAGAATAGGCAGAAGCCTAAGCGCTCAAATAGAGGGACAAGACGTCTAACACTAGACGATGACGGCTACAACCCACGATATGGATTTTAGGAGGTGTAAATGAGGTCAGTATCAAGCAAAGAATTGCAGGCACGAGCCTTGCAGATAGAAACCCTTTCTAAACAATGTGACAAGCACCCAGGAGTGTATCTGTGGCGGTCGACAAATCCTTGTACAGACGTCACACAGACATACTGTCCAGAGTGTACCCAGGAAGAAATCGACCGTCAAGCTGGAGAGTTGCTTGCTGAAGCTGAAGCGCAAATCCGAGACACACGATCTTACGCATTGTTTTTGAAAGAGAGCATTATTCCAAAGGACTTGGAAAAAGCTACAATCGGGAATTTTGAAATTCATACAGAACAAGATGCTGCAGCAGTCAATTTTGCTAAACGCATCACGGCTGACTATGTGAAAGAACGATACAGAGGGAATACGATTATCAGTGGACCTCCTGGTGTTGGCAAGAGCCACCTGGCTATCGGGATCGCTAAAGCATTAAACGATAGCTTCCAGAAATTCCAAATGAGAAGGTCGGTGCTATACATTCCCACCGTTGAATTATTCGATAGGATCCAAGAGGCTTTCACATATAAAGACTCGAAGTGGGAACAACGAAAGACCGTTAAATTTCTACAAAACGTCGACTTCCTGATTTTGGACGATTTAGGGAAAGAGTCGAGCGTCGGTCAAGAAATTAAACAAGGTAGTAGTTGGATGCAAAAAATCCTGTATCAAATTCTTGAAAACAGGAGTAATACAATCATCACGACAAATTACGGAAGCAAACATTTAGAGGGACTATATGAAAAAAGTCTTGTCGACAGAATTATGAAAGGAGACATGAAGAGTAATGCCTTTAAATTTAAAGCAGACACAAACTCAAGAAGGACGATTGTCTAGCGAAGTTGTCGAAGTAAGGAAGCAAATGATTGCTGATTTTGAAAGTAAATATTTCAAATTATCAACTTTGCTTAAAGATAGGCTACTGGTCACGACCGATGAGAAATTCACTCATAAGTTGGACGAGATGACCTACTATGCTACAAACGGTAGCGTGTATACATTCGCAAAATAAAAAGTCCTTGACGGCAATCAAGGACACAACAAAATATTTCTAAAAGGATTATAACATGAAAAATAAAAAAGAGCAATGGAAACCACAAATCATCAACATCATGGTTGACGGATCCGTAATCGATGACTTGACAGGGTACGCAATCCCAGCTGGTCATTCATACTACGACATTATCAAGCCATTTTATGAGGGAGCGTAACCATGAAACTATTTACTAAATTTAAACTCAAACACGAAGGCTTTTTCAAGGCAATCAACCTTGACTGGAGAGCAGTCGCAGTCGAACTTATGAACGACCTGATTGAAGAACGAAAAGAAAACCAAATACTTTATCAGCGCATCGCTGACCTTGAAAAACTATTAGAGGTATAGAGAATGAAAGTAAAATACATTATTCCAAAAATTGAAATCGAATGCGAAAGTTTTGAAGAAACTGAATCATCTTTTCACAAATTCCCTAGACATGAATACCTCTTTAAAAACGGATATGGAGCAAGCGTTATTCACAATCCTTATTCTTACGGTTTAGAACTGGCAGTATTGAAATACAATGATAAAACTGAAAGTTGGGATATTAACTACGACACAAATATCACAGATGACGTTGTAGGATATATCAACGGTAAAAAGGGACTAGAAAAACTTTTAAACAAAATTTCACAACTAGAAAAGGGAGATTAACATGACAGAACCAACTTTGGCAAGCCAATTATTTGGAATTATGGCAATCATGACTTGCTTATTTGTTATTTTGCTATTGATTGCAAATAGCGAACAGAAAGCAAAAGCAAAAAAGAAAGTGCAAGAAGAACATGACAAGATGATTGTTGAAGTCTACCAACAAGGGCGAAATCAATTCAACAATATTGCACGTATGAACATTCGTAACTGCGACCGTAAGTTTACTTACGATACTGAAAAACCAGAGGGACTAAGACCTGAACTACTTGCCCTACCATATCCGAAGGGGTGATTGTATGAACCTTTATATCTGGGATTGTGGTTGTTGTGACTGTGGACATGAATTTGAAGTGATTGACAGTTATCCGCCTATCGAGTGTAAAGAGTGCGGAAGTACAGAATTAAGATGCGTATTTATCGGGAGGGAATATGATTAGTAGAGAAATGAACGAAATTGAAATTGAAGTTTTGAACCTGATTGCAAATAAAGGAAGTTTTGAAAAACCTATCTCAGCGCTTGATTTACGAGATGAGGTGGGATTAACTAAACGCACGCTTGAATATGTAATCGAAAGCCTAAGGGTTAACTTTGGACATCCGATTGTGGCTAAGAAGTTTAAACCGAACGGCTACTATCTTCCTAAAAACGAGGAAGAAAGACAGGCAGGTCTGGCACCATACCGACGGCAAATCCTAACCGAGCAAAAGAACTTGTCCATCGTTATGGCAGTTGATTTAGATAAGTATTGGAAGTTAGAGCATGATTGAAGAACTACTTGCAGAAATTGATCAATGGCGCTCTGACTACATACATCTTGGAGTTGAACTCGGAGAAATCATCAACGATCAACAAGATATTATTGTGAAATTACAAAACGAAAACAAACGCTTGAAGCGTGAAAATTGGAACCTTAAGAAGACGAAAGGAAGAAAGAAATGATGGAAAATACAACAAAAATGTTAGCTAAAACAATTTTAATTACACTTGAAAATCAAGATAGATGGGTATCTGAACCTCGTTTTGAAACACTAGATGTCATAAATGATATTCGTAAACGCAATGCACTTACAGAGAAGAAAGTTGATGATGACGGGGATTTTTACGAAGAGTTCAAAGGATATTTGAATGATGAATTAGAAGAAAAACTAAAGATGATTGAGATTTCATTCAAACGTGATTTGGCAGACTATGAGCGTTACAGAATTGAGAAAATCAAAGCAATCACGAAAAACCTAGACATTATTAAACAATTGGCAGAAATCTATTCAGATGAAAAAGAAGAGGAGAAATAAGAAATGACAAACGAACTAACACAGAAACAAATCACATCGAACGTTGCAACACGAATTGAAGCCATGAAAGGCGAAGGCTTGCTAATCGCACCAAATTATAGCGTAAGCAACGCTCTAAGTTCAGCCTACTACGCACTTAAAAATTCAGCGAGTGGGAACTTGCTAGAAAAATGCACACCTGAAAGTGTGTATAATGCCTTGCTTGATATGGTAACACAAGGTCTAAGCCCTGCTAAGACACAATGCTACTTCATTCCTTACGGGAATACGGTCAAATTGAACCGTTCATACTTCGGAACCATGAAGGTCGTTAAACAGTTACCTGAAGTAAAAGACATCTACGCTCAGATTATCTTTGAAGGCGACGAGTTCGAGGCTGAAAACGTGGACGGTCGCTGGAAATTTGTCAGTCACAAGTCAAGCTGGAAGAACCAGGACAATCCAATCGAGGGGGCTTATTGTGTGATTGAAAAAACGGACGGGGAGAAAATCCTCACGATCATGACTAAGAAAGAAATTGATAAGTCCTGGGCGCAATCACGAAACGGAAGCGTCCAGAAGAACTTCCCTCAAGAAATGGCCAAGCGCACTGTCATCAATCGTGCTGCCAAACAATTCTTTAACACATCAGACGACAACGACTTATTTATCGATGCCGTCAATCGAACTACTGAAAATGAGTTTGACAATGAGCGCAACGTGAAAGACATCACTCCAAGCGAACCAGTAGAAACGCTGGACGCTATCATGGGCGAGGTGGTCGAACCTGAAGAAGTGCCAGAAGTTCAGGAACCTGAAAAACCTAAAAAAGCACCTCGCAAGAAAAAAGAGGTCATTGAGCAAGAAGTGACAACCACTGATACAAGCTACCCTGCAGAAGAAATTCCAAACTTTGACGAAGAAACGGGCGAAGTTTTGGAAGAGGTCAGCTTGTTTGAAGGTAACACTATCAATGTGAAGGAGTAGGATCCATGGAAGAACTAACACAAGAGAATTATTACCAGGACACAAGCTACTTGACTAACTCACGCTTTAAACGGTATCAGCAATGCCAAGCGAAGGCTTTTGCCGTGGATAGCGGAGAATGGGTAGAAGAGAGGGACGAGACCCCTCTCCTACTCGGTAACTACGTTCACAGTTACTTTGAAAGTCCAGAAGCGCATCAGCAGTTCATGGACGAAAATGGCGAGAAGCTCCTAGCTAAGACTGGCAAGAATAAAGGAAACCTCAAATCCGACTTTGTGATCGGCGACAAGATGATTGAAAGCCTGAAGGATGATGAAGGCTTCAACCGTTTGTACCATGGCTACTCATCGGACGAAGTTCAAAAAGAATTGATTGTCTACGGCGAAATCGAAGGCGTACCAGTCAAAGGTAAGTTAGACAGTGTCAATCTGAGCCGTGGCTACTTTGTGGATTTAAAGACTATGAAGTCTATCTACTCTGAAGAGTGGAGCGCAGAACTTAAGAAGAAAGTACCCGCTGCAGTCAATAACATTTTGAATTTTGGGTATCACGGACAACTCGGTTTGTATCGAGAACTCTTAAAGCAGATGACTGGTAAGGATTTTAGGCCTTACATTGTAGCGGTCAGCAAGGAAGCAGTGCCAGACCGTGAAATCCTAAAGATTGACGATGAATGGCTTGACGAAGGACTAGAAAAAATCAAGTCTGAAATTGTCGAGGTTTGGGACGTGATCCAAGGAAAACAGAAACCTAAGGAGTGCGGGCATTGTGACTACTGTAGAAGTCATAAGAAATTAGGTACAGTCGTCACTCTGAACGACCTGATTGAAATGTAAATAAATTAAACAAGCCGTGCATTCTTGTAAAACTGCGAACTAGAAAGCGTCAATCGGTCATGTGACCTTGGACGAGCGACTGCCTGTATTTAGCCAAACTCACAACAAAGGCAGTCGCATTTTTTAGAGATATGAGCTTAAAAGCAGGCAATTTTGTAAAAATTTTAAAAAATGGAGAATTCTTTAAAATTGTACAAATCAAAAAAATCTACGGAGACTGTATTGAAACCAGTCACGGACTTTATAACAGAACTACACTTGCAAGTCGATTAGATGGCAGGTGCATTATATCTGGAATTGTGAATTGGGAGGACCAGAATGAATTACCACTTTAGGAGGAATTGATGCCAGATATTAAAATACTTGACGCTTGCTGTGGAAGTCGTATGTTTTGGTTTGATAAAAACGAGAGGCATACAACTTTCATGGATATTAGGCAAGAAACATTTGAGATACATGGCAAAAAGGTCAACGTAGCCCCTGATGTTATCGGTGATTTTCGTGACATGCCTTTTGAAGACAACACATTTAATCTAGTTGTGTTTGATCCACCACATCTAAAATGGGCTGGTCCTAATTCGATAATGAAAGCTCAGTATGGACAGCTGGATAAAGTTACCTGGTCGGAAGATTTGGCCAAGGGGTTTGAAGAATGTATGAGAGTTCTAAAAATTGGAGGCACACTAGTCTTTAAATGGTCTGATTGTCAGATAAATGTAAAGAAATTACTAGAGGTGATACCATTCAAGCCCTTATTTGGTCAGCAAAGAGGTACAACACACTGGCTAACGTTTGTAAAGTTTGAGGAGGACCAGAATGGAGTGGGCGGATTGGGTGGACTGGGAACCTGAAACCAAAACGGACATCAAGACCAAAATTGAAAATGACGGGTACACTTTTCCACACTACGACAAGAAAAACAATGGCGTCAAGTACGTCATTTCTACAATGGACATCAAACGAGACTGTCTAAGGCTTGGGGTTCCATTTGAAGATGTATACCCTTTGCAAACTACACTTTTTTAACAGGAGAAAAACAAATGCTAAATAAAATCGACATACCAGGAACAACAATCACACTCGAAATCGTGGATAAGAATATCACGATTACAAACAAGATTGAATATGATATGCAGATGCATTTCAGAAATACGGACGCAGATACTTCTCTCGATACAAGTGGCGACGTATTCGAGCCTCTCTATTGGCTAGATATCAGGGTAACACCGAAAGTGCCGACAGAGTATCACACGAGCCTTGGAATCAAAAGAGAAAAGCGTCACTTGGCCGAATTACAGAAGTTCTTTGAGTTCATTGAAAACAACAAGCGAAATCTATTCGACCTTTGCGGTATCAAGGGAGAGCTACAATGAAATCTCTGACATTATCGTTAGACATTTCAACTACTGCGACAGGATGGGCCGTATTTCACGGCTCTGACCTTGTTCAGAGTGGTGTCTTAAAGCATAAAAGCAAATCATTCTTTGAGCGTGGGCGTTTCATGGCTAGTGAATTGCGAGCGATTCAATCGAGAGCGCTCCAGAAGTACGACTGCCATTTTGAATCGATTGTGGTCGAGAAGAACTCAGTCATGGGGCCAAATCAACAATCTATGATCAGTATCGGAATTGTGACAGGGATTATTCTTGGACGGTTAGTCGCTGACAATGTTTATTTTGTGAATGTGTCGACCTGGCGCAAGTATTGGAAGTTCAGCTATAAAGACCGAAGTAAAAAGTCAATGAAGTTGCAAGCTGTTGCTAAAGTGTCTGAGAATTTCAATCTGAACGTCAAAGACGATGAGGCAGATGCGATCCTGATTGGCTCGTACTTTGTAAACCATGGCCAAGAATTCGGAGGCCTGGAAAGCCACAAGATAAGTTGAGAGGTAATAGTATGAGTTATACTGTCACATTATATTTTGACAACATAGTAGACGAAACTCACTTCTTCAAAAAAGAAGGAGATGCTATCAAATGCAAGGCTCAGCTTGAGAACGCATATAAGAACAATCAGTCGTATCGAGTCAAGCTCGAAAGGGTGAAATGATGAGTGTAAAGGAAGAATTACTCAAAGGTTACAAACACTCACTGGAGTTAGCGAACCAAAGGATAGCAGAACTATCTGGACCAACAGTCAAATCGTCAGTGCATACTCGTTCAGCAGAGCGTGACTTTCTTAAAAAGAAAGCTAAGTACTATGAAAGTAAGATAAAGGAGTTAGAGTGATGAAAAAACAAGAATTGATTAAACATATTGAGGATTTACCTTACAAAGAGGGCCCTATCGTCGATAAAATTGACATCAGCAGAAAAGGGCTTTTGGAACTAGTGAAGCAACTAGACGAACCCAAAAAAGTCGTAGTACCGCAGTTTGTAGCGGATGTGATTGAAGGTGTAAGAGAAAAAAGCCTGGAACTAGAAGACGCGCTACATTATACTTGGGGCAAAGGAACCAAGGAATTTACAGAATGGTATAAAAAGAAATCCAACAGAGACCTTTTCGCTCGTGCGTTTCTTGACGGCTACGAGGTCGAGGAAGAAAAGCGGTATATCGTGAAGATGAAAGGTTTAAATGAATATAATAACTATCTCAATTATGATTCAATTGATGATGAATGGTATTTCGCTGACGCTGAAAATGGACCCGCCGTAGGAACACACCACACCCGAAAACAATTAGAAGAAACCGGCTTTGGCTGGGTGTTTGATTGTCCAGGGATTGAGATTGAGGAGGTAACAGGATGATTCCAAAATTTAGAGCGTGGGATAAGCGTTTTTCGGAGTTTGTGGAAGATTTTTTCGTAAGCGAAGATGGTAAAATCTACAAAAAATCAACAGATACAGGCTATGGGGTTGCTATATCAAGAGAGACGAGCGACAAAATTGAACTCATGCAGTCAACAGGACTCAAAGACAAAAACGGTAAGGAAATCTTTGAGGGGGATATACTAAAATTCAATGATGAGTGGGCTGAATATTGCTACGAGGGATATGTAGACGGTTCAGTTGAAGGTATTAATTACGTTGAAGTGGTGAGAAGTGAGGCTTGTTTTGAGTTTGGAAAAACTAAATTTCCTGATTCGTCTTTGTTCATTCTCATGGAAGATGAACGTCTTAATTTCAAGGATTTAATTAAAAGTGAAGATTTTGGATTTAAAATCATCGGCAATATCTACGAAAATCCAGAACTTTTGGAGGTTAAGGAATGAGATATTTTAAAATCCTATGTATTGTTTTATTCGCATCCTTACTCGTAGCATGTCACCAGATTTCGAGTGGGACAGTGGTAGATAAGTACATTGATGAACCTCACACAACATTCATACCTATTATGAATGGTAAAAGTTCGGTACTTGTGCCAACCAGAACCAAAAGAAAATATATTCTGGTCGTTTCAGGATATGTAGGTAATAAGCAAGTTGAAGAAACATTTGAAGTGACAGCTGATGAATACAAATACTATAAAATCGGCAATACTTTTATACAGAATGCCGTTTTAGAAAACAAGTAGGGGGATGAATAATGAAACCTGAAAAAATTGACAACGTAAACAAACCAAGCCATTATCAAGGTCGGTACGGTATGGAGTCTATCGATGCTTTAAGGAATTTCATGACAGATGAACAAATGAAAGGCTTCTACTTAGGAAATAGCTTGAAGTATTTACTACGCCATCAAAATAAAAACGGTCTTGAAGACCTGAAGAAAGCACGCAAGAACCTTGATTGGTTGATCGAGGAAATGGAGAGAAAAAATGAGACCTAAAAAATATCCGTATTCAGGGAGCAAAATAAATAAAGTGACTACAACAGGAATAGGAGCTCGAGAGCTTGTAGTTTTTCCTAACGTAGCTTTTAAAAAAAGCTTGCTCAAGCACATTTTCTCAGTTGTCAAACAACATGACAACTCTACAATCATTTACTTCAGAATTCCCAAAGCATTCGGATACGAGGAGGAAAGAGCAAAAGTATATCTAAGCTATGAAAAGACGATGAGGATACTCAATAGCTACTAAAATAAAAAAAGCCAAGACACTCTCTGCCTCGACAACGTTTTCAATAATATTATTATATCATAAAGGAGATAGAGAGTGAAGGCAAAAGAGCTTTTGAGCGAGTTGCAGAACCTCGACATGGATATCCAGAGCAGAATAGACGAAATCAACGAACTTGAAGCTGGTCTGCTCTCAAGTCCTAAGTGGTCCGAGGTTAAGGTTAAAGGGGGGCAACCAAGAAAGATTGACGACGTGTATGCTCAACTCATAACCATGAAGGGGGAAATCGAGAAAGACACGAATGTCATAATCAATCGAAAAATAGAACTCGGGCGCATGATCAATAAATTGGCCAATCCTAAACATCGGGCAATCTTGAGGATGACTTACATCAATAAGATGTATGTAGATGATATCTGCGACAGTCTGGGTGGCATCAGCTCACCTACTTACTATAGACTAAAAAAGCAAGCGATGAAAGAGCTTGATGGGATTCTTAGCGAATTGATAGTAAATGATAGTAACTGTACAGGCATGAAGTTTTAAAACTGATAAAATGGTAGTATCAAATGCTGCGGCAGATGATACTCCTTTATGAAAATTGAGGCTACGGCCTCTCTAGATGACGAGAAGGGTTCTGACACTCTCTTCTATTTGTTGCTCCCTTTGAGAAGTGTCCTTGGTTCAATTCCAGGCGTCGTCATAAAGGCTACAAAAAAAATAAATAAGAAAAGGTAAGAATATACTATTGGTTCTGATAGAGGTAAGTAGTCGCCTCTCGTCAAGTCACTCATCGAGTGGCTTTTTTGATTTTTCGAATGGAGGTGATGGAAAATTGAATGAATTAACGATAAAACAAAAGAGATTTGCAGATGAGTACATCATCTCAGGCAATGCGACTGAATCTTATAAGAAAGCGGGTTATCGCGCTTCTAGTGATAGAGTGGCAGGTGTTGAAGGGCACAAGTTACTAAAGAATCCTAAGATTAAAACCTATATAGATGAACGACTGAAACAGCTTGATTCTGAAAAGATTGCAGATCAGCAAGAGGTCTTAGGTTATCTAACTTCAGTAATGCGAGGAGAGACTCAAGAACAGACCCTCTGCAGTATTGGTGAACTTGGCCAACAAGTTATCGATATCGATGTCGGAGCTAAAGATAGAATTAAAGCTGCTGAACTTTTAGGAAAACGTCACAGGCTTTGGACTGATAAAGTAGAGGCGGACGTTTCTGGAACGGTGGTGTTTGCGAATGAGTCAGACATACCAGATTAAACAGAATGATATTGTCGTAGACTTACCGAAGATGGTAGGAGCTGGATATGGTCAGTTTTGGCGCTCGAGAAATCTTTATCGAGTTGTAAAGGGCTCCCGTGGTTCGAAGAAGTCGAAGACGACTGCTTTGAACTATGTTACCCGAATTTTGAAATATCCCTGGGCGAATTTACTTGTTATTCGTAGATACTCAAACACGAACAAGCAATCGACTTACACGGATTTCAAGTGGGCAGCTAACCAACTGAAAGTCGCTCATAAGTTTAAATTCAATGAGTCGTTGCCTGAAATAACAGTCAAAGAGACAGGGCAGAAGATTCTCTTTCGTGGTTTAGATGATGAACTTAAAATCACATCTATCACGGTCGATGTCGGCATTCTTTGCTGGGCATGGTTCGAGGAAGCGTATCAAATCGAGACTGAAGACAAGTTCAGTACAGTAGTCGAGTCTATTCGTGGTAGCTTAGACGTGCCTGATTTCTTTAAACAAATCACGGTCACGTTCAACCCGTGGAACGAAAGGCATTGGCTCAAACGTGTCTTTTTTGACGAAGAAACGCGACGGTCTGACACACTTTCGATGACGACTACCTATCGATGCAACGAGTGGCTGGACGAAGTCGATATCAAGCGTTATGAGGACCTATATCACACAAATCCAAGGCGTGCGAGAATTGTTTGCGACGGCGAGTGGGGTGTGGCTGAAGGTTTAATCTACAACAACGTGACTGTCAAAGATTTTGACAAAGATGAGCTTCTTCAAAACCCTGATAACAAATTATGTATCGGTCTTGACTTTGGTTTTACTCACGATCCAACTGCTTTGTGTTGCTCTCTTATAAACGATACGACAAAAGAGATACACATCTTTGACGAAGCGTATAAGGTTGGTCTGATAACTAAAGAGGTTGCTAAGATGATAAAGGACAAAGGGTATCATCGTTCTACAATCATCGCAGATAGCGCAGAGTCTCGACTGATTGAAGAATTAAGGTCAGAACACGGTATATCTAGAATCAAAGAGAGTAGGAAAGGTAAGGATAGTATTATGGCTGGCGTATCCAAATTGCAAGGATACGCTATTTATGTGCATCCGAGTTGTGAACATATCATGGATGAATTTTACAGTTATTGTTACCAACGAGACAAAGAAGGTAATTGGTTGAACAAGCCAGAAGATAAGAACAATCACTTGATGGACGCGCTACGATATAGCCTTCAATGCATCGAAGGAGTTAAAGCAACTGTCCGCAGACGTTCGGATTTCGGCTTATAGAAAGGAATTAAATGTATCAGATTTTAACTTATCCACGAGAGGGATATGACGAAACAGCTTTAAACAAGGAATTGATTTACAAGCTGATTCAAAAGCACACACAAGAGCGCAGTCGCTTGCGTGATTTGAAGAAATATTATATGGGCGAGCATGCTATTTTGGAGCATGAGCGACGAAACAAGAACGCTCCGAACTTCAAAACGGTAGCAAATCACGCAAAGGACATTTCGGACACCGCCACAGGTTACTTCATGGGCAACGCTATTAAGTACAACAACACTGCTGAAGGCGATATCGAGTCCTTGCTTGTAGCATTTGATGGTGCTGAAATTGACCAAGTGGACACTCAGAATGCTTTGAACATGTCTATCTACGGACGTGCTTACGAGTACATCTATGCAAAAGAGGGACTGACTGAACTTGATTCAACTAGCGTAGACCCTGAGAATGTATTCCTGGTTTATGACGACAGTATCGAACGCAAAATTCTTTTCGCGGTTTACTACTACGAAATCAAGGATGATACGAAGGATGCAACTAAGTATCAAGCAGAGGTCTTTACTCAAAACTTGCACTATCACATTGTGCTGCGGGATTCAAGCGCAGGAACAACACAAGATGAGCAAGTAGAACCGCATAATCTTGGTCAGGTCCCAATTATCGAATATCGAAACAATCACTTTGCGATTGGTGATTACGAGCAACAAATCAGCTTGATTGATGCTTACAATTCGTTAATGGGTAATCGTGTCAATGACAAAGAACAAGCAGTCGAGTCTATTCTCGTTTTGTACGGTGCGCAGTTAGCTGACAACCTGGAAGATGCCAGAGAAGCAATGAGCATCCTTGCTGAAGAAGGACTTTTGGAGTTGCCAACAGATGCCAAGGCTGACTTCTTAAAAAATGCTTTGGACGAGAACGCTACTGAAATTTTGCGTAAGGCTTTGAAGGAAGACATCTACACATTCAGTCATGTGCCAAACTTGACAGATGAGAACTTCGCAGGTAATAGTTCAGGGGTAAAATAGTTGCCCTCCTCAAAGGTAACTTTGAGGTAATAAATCGGGTTAAAATTGGAAGGCGCAAAACAGTAATAACCTAGATATTTATATTCTATTATGGTATAATTAGAGTATAAACATCTAGGAGAATACAAATGATAAAAGATAAAATGCACAAACATCTAAACCAAGTTTATTACTCTATGTTAGCAAGATGCTATGATGAAAAACATTGGGCTTATAAATGGTATGGAAAACGTGGGATAGGTGTTTCTGATGAATTTAGTGATGTAGCTAAGTTCAGAAGTTGGGCAATGCAAAACGGAGTAGAGTTCGGTTTGCAATTAGATAGGATAGATAATGATAAAGACTACTCACCGAGTAATTGTAGGTGGGTTCCTGAACATACAAATAAACGTAATCGTTCTGATAACGTTAAGTATAAAGGATATATCTTGAGAGACTATCTAAAAAAATTATCTGAAGAAAACAACATTTCTTTTTCAACTCTTGTCTACAGATATTATCGTTCAATAAAACGAGATGATTTAGTTGTTGACGATGATACAATTGATGATATTTTATTGAATTATAAAAAATATGATTTAAGACAATTTTCAAAAGGTGTAGATATGTCTGACAAGACAATTGTTAGAGATGAAAAAGGAAGGATTGTAACATATTACTGAAGCTAATCAATTACCACTGCTGGTAGAAATACCAGTAAGGTTTAACGACTAGATAGAGTAAGCTAAGTAAGAAACGGTACATAGTATCGTTTTTTTATATGCAGAAATATCCACGAAATCCGACACCCTATTGGGGTGAAGAGATAGTCTGAACTTACGGGAAACCGTAAGAAGTAGAGGATAAAGAGCCTCTACGGTAACAACATTGAGCTATGGAATTCAAGCTACTAGGTCTTGAAATGATTACGAAGACCAAGGAAGCAAATTACAAACGTGGTATTCGTCAACGTATTGCTATCTTTGCTCATTATCTTGGCATGCAACAGATTGCACTTGAAGCACATTCAATCGTGCCACAGTTTAGCCGTGGATTGCCTAAGAACTTGCTTGAATTGTCACAGGTTATCAATAATCTCGAAGGCAAAGTGTCACTTCGTCAACTTATTTCTCTCTTGCCATTCGTTGAAGATCCTGACGCTGAATTGGAAGAACTCGAGGAAGAGAAAGAAAAGAATATGGAGCGTGTGCCATTTTTTAATCAGTCGAACACGAAGCCGGACGAAGAGGTGACGGATGAAGAACCAAGACTATTGGACCCAGAGGAAGGCTAATCTCATCTATGAGCAGATGGATAAGGCCGAGAAGCAAGCAGACAAGTTTGATGATATCTACAGGCAATCTAAAACTTATTTAGACAAGCAAATCAACAAAATCTTTGACAAGTTTCAACGTGATTATGGTTTGAGTGGGCGCGATGCTCGTCATGTCTTGAAAAACATGAAAGACCAGAAGGACCTGAACGAACTTCGTAAGGTGCTTGAAGCTAGACCAAATGATCCAAATATTCAACGATTGCTTGCTGATTTGGACAGTCCAGCTTATGCTTATCGCATGAAGCGTTTAGAACGTCTTAACGACGACCTAGACCGTATGCGTGAGTCTATCTATCATTCTGAGAAGAAAGGCTCAGATGCTTTTTATAGCGACTTGATGAAAGATAGCTACTACAAGGCGACCTTTGACTTGCAGCAGCAGACAGGACTTGCTTATAGCTTCTCCGATCTTCCTGAAACAGAAATCAAACGTCTGCAAGGTCTAAAATGGACAGGAGAAGCCTATTCGGACAGAATATGGTCAAATACTGGGGCGCTTGCTTCAAGCGTGAAAGACGAGCTCCTAGTGAGCCTTATGACTGGCCGAAGCGTAAGAGATACATCTCAAGCAATCGCTGAACGATTTGAAGTTGGTCAGAACAAAGCTAGGCGCTTGATTCGGACGGAATCAGCGTTCTTCCATAATCAAATGGAACTGCTCAGCTATGAAGATGCCGAGATCACAAAGTACAAATTTGTAGCGGTCTTAGACAAGCGCACGTCTCACATTTGCCAAGAGCATGACAACAAGGTCTATGATACGGGCAAAGCTGTTCCTGGTGTGAACTATCCGCCTTTGCATCCGTGGTGTAGATCTACGACTATCGCACACGATGACGATATCGATTACAGCAAGCTCGAGCGCAGGGCTAGAAATCCTGAAACAGGAAAGGTCGAGTACGTGCCTGCCGATATGAGTTATAACGAGTGGTATAGCAAGTATGTGGCTGATAAGGACGTTGTTAAGATTGACTTTTCTAAACTTACCTCAGAAGAAATCAACAATCTTGACTTTGATGATCTTATGAAATATTATGAGTGGGTCGAAGAGCAAGAGAAGCTAAAAGCGAAACAAAAAGAATTACAGGTAGAAGCAGAGAGAAAACTTTTAGAAGAACGAGAAAGCAAAGTTCCTAAAACTCGTCGGGACTTAGTCTCACGTATAGAAGAGAAACTTCGGACGACGAATTTTGTGGATGCGTTTGGCGAACAACATACTCAAGGTTTATTGAGAGAATTGCGTTTCTTCCCAAATGATGATTTTGTAAATTCTGTCTATGGTTCAGTAGATAAATTATCATTTGCTAGAATAAGAGAAATGGAATCTCATGTAAGTGCTACAAAAGTCTATCTTTCAAAAAGTGATTTTGTTTATAATAAAAACCTTAACCAAAAAGCGTATTCGATAGTTTTGCACGAGTTAACGCACGGTGTTGATAATATTGCGAGTTATTTCGGAGCTCCAGAGTTAGGAGCGAAAGCCTTTAGTAGTCAGTATGACTTGTACAAAGTCATAAAAGATGATTTAGATAATTATATTTTTGGAGATATAAAACTCAAAAGAGGGGCTTCAACAGAAGAGCAGATAGCATTCTTCAAGCTTCGTCAAGCTAAAGTAAGAGATTTCAAATCGGAATTATATGAACTGGCAAAGAAACTAAATCCAGATATACTACCTGAAGGAAATGCAGAAGTCACATCTCTAGCCTCTGATATGATGAGTTCTTTCAGAGGTGCTGAATACGGAAGTCAAGTCTTCGGACATGAGGATAGTTATTGGAAAGATAAATCTAATCGAGGAATGGAGTTTCTTGCAGAATATACTCAAGCACAAATGACGCCTGAAATAAAAGCATTTTATGACAAAGTTTTCCCAAATTCTGTTAAAATATACAACAAGATATTTGAAGATATTTCAAAATTGAAATTAGAAAATAAAAAGCCAATTGTTTGGTAGGAGGGATATAGAATGTTTTTCTGGAAAAACGAAGAAATTTATAAACAATTCAAAGAAATTGGAGAGCGATACAGAAATCATTTTGGAGAAGATTTTCCGGTATACCTCATAATTCCTTTTGAGGTGACCGAGGAAGTTCTTTTAAATTATAATTCAGTCGTAGATTCGTGCATTAAGAAAAATGAAGCGTTTGAAAAACCGATTGATTATGATGATAGAAAATATTAAGCACCTAGAGAAATCTAAGTGCTTTTTTCGTGCTCAGAAAGGAGAGACGTATGTTTATTTGGGAATGGGTGCTAATAGCACTAGGTTGGTTAGTATTCTTGATGGTTGTAGCGTTTTGTTTAGCGCTCACAAGAAGCCTAATCGAAGAGTTCAGCAAAAGAAAGTAGGTGATCCGACATCTTGACTGGCAGGAATAGACTGCTGCTTAATATCGTTACTTAACCGTGTCGAATTCGATGCGGTTTTTATATTGTCCGAGCATTGATGACATTAAAAGCCATGGAATTACACAGTCGGGGACGACTTTAAAAATAGGAGGTTCGTAATGAACGAAGAAACACAAACAGTCGAAACGGTTGAGGAACAAGTGGTGCCTGCAGAACCTACTATCGAAACCCAACCGCAAGACGAGAAGAAGTACACAGATGCAGACGTTGATGAAATCATCAATAAGAAATTTGCTAAGTGGAAATCAGAGCAAGAAGCTAAAGAAAACGAAGCCAAGAAACTTGCCAAGATGAACGCTGACGAAAAACAGAAATATCAGTTAGACCAGCGTGAACAAGAACTGGCCAATCGTGAACAAGCTATTGCTCGTAAAGAATTGACCGCAGAAGCTAAGGCAATGTTGAGCGAACGTGGCTTACCAATTGAATTAGTGGGCGTGATTGATTTAACAAGTGCTGAAACAGTGACTGACTCTGTCGCAAGCATTCAGAAATCGTGGGAAGAAGCAGTTCAGAAAGGAATTGCTGAGCGTACAAAAGGCGGAGCACCTATTAAGACTGCGCCACAACAATCAACAGAGCTTACCAAAGCTCAATTTTACAGAATGAGCCATGCAGAGAAGGCGAATTTGAAACAAACAAACCCTGAACTGTATGATTCATTTTTGGATTAATTAAAAGGAGAATTTAAAAAATGGCACAAACTAAAATTGCAAATCTTGTAAATCCTCAAGTAATGGGGGACATGGTAGCAGCTAAGCTACCTAAAAAACTACGTGTGGCACCATTCGCCACAATTGACCGTACCTTGGTAGGCGTACCTGGTAACACTATCACGGTTCCATCTTACACATATATCGGTGATGCTGAAGATGTAAACGAAGGAGTAGAGGCTGGTGTAGTTACTCTTGGTACTTCTACTAAGACTGCTACAATCAAAAAAGCAATGAAGGCAGTAGAATTGACCGACGAGGCAGTTCTTTCAGGTTACGGAGATCCAGTAGGAAACGCTGAGAACCAGCTTGCGCTTGCAGTTGCATCTAAAATCGACAATGATGCTTTGGATGCTCTTTTGGCAACAAACACACGTAAATACGACTCTAAAACTAAAGCAATCAGCTATGACGTTATCGTGGATGCTATTGACTTGTTTGAAGAAGAAGTTAATACTGAAAAAGTAATGTTTGTCAACCCTAAACAAGTCACAACTCTTCGTAAAGACCCTAACTTCATCTCAGCTGATAAATATCCAGCTAACGTAATCATGACTGGGGAAATTGGTACAATCGCTAACACTCGCATCGTTCCAACTAAAAAAGTTAAACTTGATACAACAAGCGCATTTTACACTTGCCCTATTATCAAGTTGACACACGATGACGAAACTGAACAGGACACTGCAGCATTGACTGTTTACCTCAAACGTGACCCAAACGTCGAAGTAGACCGTAAGTCTTTGAAACGTACTACTGAAATCTCAATCGACGAGTTCTACACAGTGGCTGTTTCAGACGACTCTAAAGTAGTATTAGCGGATATTAAGAAATAATGAAAGTTAAAGCTATACAATCCTTTAATGATTGGGAAGCTGGGATTAGACGTCAAGAAAATGAAGTCTTTGAAATTACGGACGAGCGCTTTGAGGCGCTTGAAAATAATCTAAAGGTTAGTTTTAGTGCGTCTATTTCAGAAGTCCTTGAAATCATTGAAGATGAAATCGTGCAAGGAGACAAGAAGACTCCTTTAGATTAGGAGGCCTTATGGATCTTGAAAAACTAAAAACACTAATTGGCGAGAGCGACGAGGCTGTCCTCTCGCTTTTGCTTTTAAGAGCTGAAAATATTATCTTATCTGAAACTAACCGAGACAAACTTACACCTGCCCTTAAACGGTTAGTGCCCGAGGTTGTTATTGAGCTCCACAATCGCTCTGGAAGCGAAGGAGAGCAATCTAGGAGCGAGGGTGGTATATCTGTTACCTACTCTGATAACGGGTTGTCTACGGGCGTTTTACAGCGTGTACGCATGCATAGGTTAGCAAGGGTGGCAGGTCATGTTTTTGAAAAAGAATAGACTGAAACCTTACCCTCTCAGAAAGTTTGAAAAGACTGTATCAGATGAGGGCGTTCTTAAAGAAGGGTATGCGAGTAATGTTGCTGAAATAATGCTTGAATTGTGGCCAGCTAGTAGCCAGCTACAATCTGAAATCTACGGTGACCGTGTCAATGATATCTTGAACGCAAATGCGAACAAGAATGCAGATATCAATGTCAAAGACGGGGTCTGTATCGATAGCAAGACAGAGGTCACGCATCGGGTTATTTCAAAAAAAGTATACAGTCAACATCAAGTCTTGGAGTTAGAACGTGTCAGAGCTTCTAGGGGCAGATAGATTAATCGCTAAATGCCGTAAATTATACGGCGCAAAAGCGACCGATATTACTGGACAAGCAGTCTTGCATGCTTCTAAGACCATCGTTCAGGCAGATGCTAAACTGAGAGCGCCAGCGAATGAGGGCGAGCTAAGAAACAGTATTAAAGTAAGGGTTAAAGTTGAGGGCGACCGAGTTTTTGGAGAGGTTTTTACAAACCTTGACCACGCTACTTATGTCGAGCTTGGAACTGGACCAAAAGGTCAGGCTAGTCACGCTGGGATTTCTCCAGACGTGAACGTGTCCTATCGTTCTAGTCCATGGTACGTTCATGAAGACCAGATTGACGTAGGGAAGTATCACTTCCAAAAAATGGGCGAGTTCTACAAAATGTATGGTCAACCAGCGCAACCTTACTTGTACCCCGCTTTGAAGGACAATCACGACCGTATATCAAACAACATTTCAAAATACGTTAGTAGAAAGATTAGAGAACAGATAAGATGATAAATATTAAGCCAGTTATTTATAAAGAATTGCAGAAGGTCGCAGATAATGTGACCGACACTTATCCAAGCGATTGGGAGCATTTCCCAGTCGTTATTTTTTTGGAAGAACAGAACAAGCCAGGCGATTGGTTCGACGATAAGGAACAAAAAACATCAATTCGCTATAAGGTTGATATCTTTGATAATGATAGCACTAGCAACCTCGCAGTCAAAATCAATGAGATTTTTGCCTCATTAGGCTTGCGTAGAATTGAAAGTCAAGACATCCCTGACCCCTCTCATTTGAGGCATAAATTGATGAGATTTGAAGGCATTGTCGACCTAGATTCGCAATTGGTTTATCAATATAGAATGGAGAATTAATACATGTTAGCAAACGGAATTACGCTAGCTTATGGAACAGCTAAAGGAACTTACACAAAACTTGCAGGACTTAAGGAAGTACCTGAATTCGGTGTTGAACCTGAAAAGGTAGAAAATACCACCCTTGAAGATAAGGTTAAAAAATATGAATTCGGTATTGGTGATGCTGGAGAACTTGAATACAAATTCGCTTATAAGAACGACGGAGAGAATGCTCCTTACCGTGTTTTGCGTAAAGCAGCAGACGACAAGACTAAACTTTTCTTTAAGCAAGCATATCCAGACGGTACCGAGGTCCAATTTGAAGGCCAAGTGTCTGTCAAACTTGGCGGTGGTGGTGTGAACTCTGTTATTGAGTTTACTCTTAAGATCGCATTGCAATCTGAACTTGAATTTAAAGACGGAATTGGAGGTTAATTAAATGGCTCTACCATATACGACATGGAAGGTCAGTGAGGATAAAGAGTTAAAACTCCGACTCACTTCCTTGCAAGGAACTAAAGTTGAAGAAAAAATCGGAGCTAACTTGTTAAAGGTGTTTATGCCTGAAGACGGAGAAGAGTTCCCACTGCCACCTCTCAAGGTCATGTTACTTTTGACCCACGGTGCGCTTCAAAAATTTGAACACGGGATCTCATTCGAAGATACATCTGACCTTTACGACGAGTATGTCGATAATGGTGGAGACCAGGCAGCGTTCATGGCAGATGTTATCTTGCCATTACTCCAAGTTTCGGGTTTTATGCCACGGGAGAAACCAAGCAAGAAGAAAGCTCCCAAGAAAACCAAACTGGAAGTAGTCGAGTAGAACAGACTACGGTCAATTCTATAACTGAAATGGTTGAGAGGCTTTACCCTATGTTTTTAGACATCGGGGGGGAGCCTCTCATTTTTTGGGATTTGACGGTACTTGAAATCAGAGACCTGATTGAAAGTTACAACCGTGTCAGGATCCAAAAACAAAAAGATAAAATTATTGAGTCGTACAGGCTTTCGCAAATGATTGCTAATAACGTTTCTTTGTTACTCTCGAAAGATGCCAAACCGCTTGAGGTTTGGGACTATGCCCCTGAATTATTCCAGGAAGAGAGAGAGCAAGTCGAAAAAGCGAGATTGGCTCAAGAGTTGAAATTGCACCAGGAACGCATGCGCTTATTTGCTGAAAGTCACAACAGGAAATTTAAGACGAAAGGAGAATAAATGGGAGTTACTCTTGATGAGCTCAAGGTTATGATTGATGCTGAAATTGCGCCTTTCAAGAAGAAAATGAAAGAAGTTGAGAACCAGGTCAAAGATGCATCTGGTAAGGTGCAAGAGTCAACCAACAAAATTAAGGCACAGTCTGGCTCAATGTTAGGCGTTTTTGGTAAATTAGCTAAATTCGCTGGTTTTGCTTATCTTGGAAAGAAGTTGCTTGACGTTGGTATGTATTCGACACAGATGGCTCTTGAGGTTACAGCTTCAGTCAACCAAATCAAACGCCAAATGGGCGAGAGCTCGCAAACATTCTTAAAATGGGTTAACGATAACGCAAACGCCATGAATATGAGCGCAGGAGAAGCCACAAACTATGGCGCAGTCTATTCCAACCTGTTTTCAGGGTTTATTAAAGATTCAGGGAAACTGAGCGCCTATACTGCTAAAATGTTACAAACATCTGCAGTTGTAGCTGAAGGTTCAGGACGTAGCATTACCGATGTTATGGAGCGGATTCGTTCAGGTCTACTTGGAAACACAGAAGCGATTGAGGATTTAGGGATTAACGTAAACGTGGCCATGATCCAATCCACAGAAGCCTTTAGACGTTTTGCGAATGGTCAAAGCTGGGACCAGCTTGATTACCAAACTCAACAACAAATCCGTTTAATGGCTATTTTGGAACAAGCCACGGCTAAGTATGGCACAACCTTATCACAATCAGTAAACGGGCGCATTAGCTTGTTTAAATCATTACTGAAAGATGCTGCACTTAACGTAGGGAACGCATTCCTACCAATAGTGAACGCAGTCATGCCAGTCTTAAACTCATTTGCTATGGTTTTAAAAAATGTTACTGGCAAATTAGCAGAGTTTATCGCTTTAATGTTTAACAAGAAAGCGACAGTAAAAGACGGTGGTGTAGCTGGAGCAGTCAATGACATGAACGGCTCGCTACAAGATGCAGCGGGTGGCGCAGGCGACCTTGCAGATGCTATGGACGATGCAGACGGTGCTTCCGGTGGTCTAGCTGATAACCTTGACGACACAGCCAAGTCAGCAAAGAAAGCCGTTAAAGAGTTGTTAGGTTTAATGGGGTTTGACGAGATTAACCTCTTAAACAAAAAGGACGACTCTGACGACGGAGGTGGCGCCGGCAAAGGAAAAGGCGGTGGCGGTGGAGGCAAAGGCAAGAAAGGCAAAGGGGGCGGTGGCGCACCTTTCAAAGACATCTTGCCTGAAGTTGCTTTGACCGATATGGACAACCAATTCAAGAGCATTTTTGACGGTTTAGGAAACAAGCTGAAAGGACTATCTGACCTCTTTAGCAAAGGTTTCACTGCTGCATTCAGAGCTGAGGGGCTAGAACGTATTACAAACGCTATCAGTCGTATCAGAAAGACCATGGAAGAAATCGCTACTGACCCACGGGTAGTCAATGCCTTTAATGTTATGACCGAGAAGGTAGTATACTCTCTAGGACAGATTACAGGCTCTCTGGCAACGATTGGAGTGGGTATTGGTGTTTTCCTTGCCGAAAGTATAGCGAATGGTCTAGAACGCCAAAAAGAGCGTATTATTCGTTCCCTAGTGGCTCAATTTGAGAATACTGGCGATATGTTTGCATCAGCTGGAAATATCGCTCAAGCGTTCGCAAACGGCTTCTATGATGTAATCACATCCGATGGAGCTATTCGTATTGGAAGTTCAATTGTATCTGCCGTTCTAGCAATTCAATCTAGCATTGTAGAGATTGGTTTCAAACTCGGTGGCGACATTATGAAAGGTATCGAGCGAATCGTTACGGATAACATGCCTGGCATTGCTGAAATTTTCTCAAACACTTTGTCTGACATAGCTCCAATTTTTGAAAGTGCTGAACAAGCAATCAATGACATGTCTGATTCAATCAGTAGCTTGTATGATAATTATATTAGACCATCTATAGAATCATCAACAAAGGCTATTTCTAAGTTAGTTGACACAATTGTTGGCGGATGGAATACTTATATCCAACCAGTTGTCAAGAAGTTTGGTCAAGGTTTTTCTGACACGATTAGTAAACATATTTCTCCATTTATCCAAAAGGTGCTGGATATGATAGCTAGCTTCCAAGAAATGTCACGAGTTATCAATGAATATTTAGCACCAGTTATCAGCTTTATTGTTGACTTACTGATTAGAATCCTCGCTCCTGCCATTGAGTACATAGTAGAAGTTTTTCGTGTATTATTTAATGTTGCTGCAGATATTTTGGGAGGTGTAGCAGACTTCCTCAAAGGTGTGTTTGATATTATCACAGGTATCCTTACCGGTGATATAAGCAAAATCTTCGACGGCTTCACCGAAACGGGCGATGCCATCATGAACATCTTGTCTACAATCTTAACTGGATTATTAGATTTAACAGTAGCAGTCTTGAAGTTTATTTGGGATACTGTTGTGGCAATCTTCCAAGGAATTTGGGACGGTATCGTGGCTATTTTCTCTCCGATCGCAGAATGGTTCGCTGGTGTGTTCCAAGCTGCATGGGATGGAATTGTTGCCATCTTCACGGATTTAGGAACCTGGTTTGGTGAGCGCTGGACTGAAGTGACTACTGCACTTTCAAATGTCGGCACCTGGTTCACAGATATGTTCCAAAACGGTTGGGACGGACTTACTAATATCTTCACTGGTTTAGGCACATGGTTTGGCGAAAGATGGAACGACGTCACGAATGCTCTATCGAAAGTTTCTACTTGGTTTGGAGACACGTTCACAAAAGCGTATAACGCAGTCAAAGACGCATTTAGTAACATTGGAAGTTTCTTCAGTGGCGTTTGGGAAACGGTTAAAAACATCTTCGTAGATGCCGGTCAAAAGGTCGGTAGCGCAGTAGGTGGAGCATTCAAGAGTGCAGTCAATGGTGTTTTAGGGACAATCGAGAATGTTGTCAATGGTTTCATTGGTATGATCAATGGCGTTATTGGCATGATTAACAAAATCCCTGGAGTATCTCTAGGAAGTATTGGATATGTCAGCCTTCCTCGTTTGGCTCGTGGTGGTATCGTTGACAGTCCTACTGTAGCCATGATTGGTGAGGCTGGTAAAGAGGTTGTCATGCCACTTGAGAACACTGGATTCTTACAAACCATGGGTCGTATCGTAGGTGGTGCCGTTGTCAATGCCTTGGGTGGTGGTTTACCACAATCTGGAGGATTTAGTGGCGATGGCGACATCGTCATTCAAATCGGCGGACACGAATTTGGTCGTGTGGCCATTCAAGAAATCAATCGAGAACAAGAACGTGCAGGACAAGTCTTGCTTAACATTTAAAGGGAGGTAAAATGGCACGCTTAATCATTAACGGGGTGGCTGTTAAGCCTCCCAAATCTTTTCAAGTTGGTATCCAGGACATCGACGGAGAAACAGGGCGTAATGCTAACGGAGACATGGTGCGTGACCGTATCACGGTTAAACGTAAACTAGATTGTGAGTGGGGCATGCTGACTCAAGGAGAAATGAGTCAGCTTTTAAATGCCGTATCGCCTGAATTCTTCCAAGTGTCTTTTCCTGACCCTATGTTGGGTCAAACAACTAAAACATTTTATGTTGGCGACAGAACAGCTCCAAGCTATTCATTTACTGAACAATTCAAACCATGGTCAGGCGCTAAGTTCAATCTGATAGAAAGGTAGGTTAGAGCATGGATATATTCAGACGACAGAAATTCAATGAAGCTATGTTTGCCAAAAACCGTACCCTCGCTATCAGAGTTGGTGCTTACCAATCTAGCGACATCAAAGAGGCTAGTTTTGAGTATGGTTATATCAAGGGCGATACTTATAAACCTGGTGGAACGTGTGCGGGAAGTGGTAAGATTACATTCACAAGTATTATCACTACATTCAATAAGTTAGATAAGATTTATCCTGAAATTGGTCTTTTGGTCGATGGAACCTATGAATGGGTCAAAATGGGTGAATACTTCATCAACGATATTGAAATCGACCGTAATCGAAACACGACCACGCTAGAGCTCATGGATGGGATGTTCAAGCTAAACCATGAGTATGTCACAGATTTGACGTTCCCGGCAGAAATCAGACAAGTAGTCAAAGAAATCTGTTTGAAAGCTGGCGTAGAATTAGCAAATGAAAACATGGATATCACATCCATGAACTATGCAATCGAGACGAAACCCAAAGAGAAGAAAATGACATTCAGAGATGTTTTGAGTCTAGCCACTCAAATGCTCGGAATGTCTTGTTTTTTTAATAGGGAGGGTAAACTTGAAATCAAAGAGTTGACCGACTCAGGTATCGTGATTACCGCAGATAATTATTTCTTACACGGTTTAACTAGAAGCGAAATCGAGTATCAGATTGCAGGTATCACTTGTAAGAAAGATAAAGAAGGGCTGACTGTCGGAACTCGTACCGGTCGTTCACTTGAGATTGAAAATCCGTTCATGACTCAATCGATTTTGGATAATCTTTATCACAAAATCAAGGACATTCGATACTATCCGTTCAACTTAAACTTTCAAGGTCATCTTCTACTTGATGTTGGTCAGTGGGTAACCATCAAAACCAACAAGGGGGAAACGTTTAAATCCCCTGTGTTGAGTCAATCTTTCACTTTCAAAGGTGGACTCCGTAGCCGTATTAGCGCTGATAGTAAGGCTGGGAATGATGCGCAGTATTCATACGCTGGTACCATTACTAAGAAAATCGAGCAATTCAGCGAGTTTGAGAAACAACTTCAAAACCAAATTGAAGAAGCAGATAGAGGTTTTGATGCCAAGGTTGACCAAGTAAAACAAGATTTTAGCGACCAGGTCAAGCTCATTGAGGCCAAAGCCGAAGAAAACAAGCGTGCGCTATCCGATGAAATCGACAATCGATTCTCAGGGTTCGATAGCAGCATGAACGAGAAACTCGAAGACCAACGAACCAAAATCGAAGAGATTCGTGCTATTGGTTCAACAGTTAGTCGGACGGCAGAAGAAGCTTTAGAAGAAGCTAGAAACGCTCTTGAATCTGCTAAAACATCAAAAGGTTTGTCTGACTCAAACTTTGCTAAAATCGAGCAGATAACAGACCGAATCAAAACACTTGTGACTAAACAAGAGGTTGACCCTCTGACAGATAGGTTGAGAATTGCTGAAAATAGAATCGAAGTTCAAGCTGACCAAATTACCGAGAAATTATCTCGTATTGATTTTGACAGATTGGCCAATGACAGAGGTTTTCAAAATGCGACTCAAGTCCAGAACATCGTCAAGAATTCTGTTGACGGATTTCAAAGGACCATCTCACGCATTGAAACCAAGTTAAGAGATGTTATTCGTAATGATAACCTCTTGCAGAATTCGTCCATCATCACTTCTGGAGATGGATTTGAAGGGACTTGGAGATTAAACCAATCTGGTGGTAACGGTAGAACCGAGGTTATTGATTTAAGAGATGCACCGCACTCTGCAATCAAAAAAGGTATTCGTGTCGTTAATAATACGAACGGTTGGAATAAAGATATTGTACAAAGTATTAACTTAATTGTTGGCGAGAAATATACAATGTCTTGCTGGGCTAGAGTTATCACACCAAGCGTTAATCTCTTAATGCGTTCATGGACTACTAACGATAATAATCGTAGTATGAATAAACCAATTACGAATACTGATTGGGTTCGATATCAATTTACGTTCACAGCTGACGCGGTCTATAATAAAATCCAATTTGGTCAAAACGGTAGCGGTAGTATTGAATTGTGTGGGATGAAGATTGAACATTCTGACCGCATGACAGACTACGATGTTAACACTTCTGAAATTGTCAGTGTTGTAGAATTTAACGATGTGCGAGATACTGTATCATCACATACTCAAACACTACAAAGACAAGACCAAGCTATTTCTCAGGTTATTCAAACTGCTGACGGTCTGGTCAGTCGTGTATCTAATTTCTTAGATGATTTCAACCTGGTATATGATCCGACGAACTTCAGCAAATGGGCCAAGAAACAATCTGAAGCTAATGTTATCGAAGTTCAAGCTGGAACTAAGTTACTACGAATTACGAATACTGGTAAGACTCAAGCAGTTTATCACGGATTCGCATTACCACTTAACACCTCAACCTTTACCAAAGGCGAAAAGCTCAGCTATCGCATGGAAGTATGGGTGGATGTGTTACCAGATGCACCTCTAGGAATTGAGCTATGGGCTTCTGACGGTGGACTTGCATCTGATAGAGTCTATCTCACAAAAACAGGAACTCAAATCATCACAGGTACGATGACCGTCCAGAAATCATCTACTAAAACAAGAGAATTCCCTCTCGAAATTTGGTTGATGAAGAACGGGCAAGTCGCAATTGGACAAGTATCTCTTATCCGTGGGGACAAACCGCCTAAAAAATTCAGCGACAACACATCTACACAGGATGTTGTCACACAAACTCAAGTATCACAGCTACGTGACTCGTACGCTATCCAAACCCTTACTGGACCTGGAGCGATATCTTCTCAAATCAATCTGAATAGCAATAACATTCTGATTGAAGCTGCTAAAATTCGTCTAAAAGGTAGAACACTTCTAGATGAAATCACAGCTATCGATGGTTACTTTAAGCGTTTATTCGTAGGTGATGCCACAGTTGGTACATTGAATGCTGATATTATTCGCTCGAATTCGATTTCAGCAGACAAATTGATTTTCGACACAGCACTAGCGAAAAAGCTTGTGTCCAGTGATGTGTTTACGGACACTTTAGCTGCTAAAACAGCCTTTATCAACAAGTTGAGATCAGTAGTAGTCTCTGCTACCTTACTTGAAGGTTACAAAGGTAAAATCGGAGGATTCCAAATTGGTACACACGATAAAGACCCAAATAGTTATTGGCTAACTGGTCAAAATCATTTCAATGTTGGAATGGGTAGTGGTTCTGGTAAATGGGGGCAAACTGCCCTTTGGGTCAACTGGGGGAACAACTGGGAAAGTTCTGGTAATTCAGCATGGTTCGTGAAGAATAACGGAAAAATGTATTGTTACAATCAAGCTGAATTTTGGAACACACCTGTTATTCACGGAAATCTTAAAGTAAGCGGAAATATTTATTACATTACAGATCAAGATACTGGTGTAGGTGGTTATTGGATTCACTCACCGTCCTATAAGCGTATCGAGGAGAAAGCTGGATATGCTTATTTATATCGATTTGACGATTCATATTCATGGTTTACATTGAACAAAGATGTCTCTGACCGCAGATATAAGACAAACATTCAAGATAGTCCAGTATCAGCTATTGATGTGATTGAAAACCTAAAAACGTACAGCTATCGTAAAGAATACGATGACAAGGTTGAAGATATTTCGTGTGGTATCATGGCGCAAGATGTACAGAAGTACGCTCCTGAAGCATTTTTGGAAAATCCAGATGGCGCTTATTCTTATAACACATTCGCACTTGTGCCTTATCTCATCAAGGCTATTCAAGAACTTAACCAAAAAGTAGAAAGGTTGGAAACAACATGAACGAACAAGACAAGCAGATTAGCAGTCTGACAATTAAATCATTAAGCGAACGAGTCGGCAACGAAGCAACTCAGTCAGCTACGCTAGAAGCTCTATACACAGTTACAGCTATGGAGCTCGAACAAATCAAAAACATCATCAATTCAAATGAAGAACTGAAAGCAAAATTTGAACAAGTGAAAGGACAAATGACAAATGGCAATTAACAACTACACACTCGCGACTAAACCTTATACTCGTGGCTTCGGAGACAAAACTACAACCGTTGTAGAAATCCGTTTGCAAGAAGGCAATCGCTACAGCACCAACCAACGGGAACTCGTTGGAGACCGCACTCAAGACAATGAAGAAACGCTTATTCAAGCAGTTTTGGATGTGGTGAAATCTGAGTTAGATCCAGGAAGTGCAATCGTTAAGGCTCAACAAGAATTGGAAACAACTAAGACCAAGCAAGATGAGTTGCAGAAGCTTATCAAAGCTCAACAAGAAGCTAATACAATCACTCAACGCATGATTAAGGTTATCGTTGTCAATTCGGTTATGAGTGAAAATATCACTTACGGAACAGTCTACAAAGACCTTGTAAGTCTCTTGCCAGCAATGAAAGTTGGTGAAACATATTTTGAGGGTGACTTGGTAACAATCACAGACCCAGAATATGTTGAGAAAAATGGTGAAGGTAATAACGTTATCGTTCAAATGAACCGCGAATTCGCATATACTGGTCAAACTATCCAAGAACTCGAAGGTGATCTATCACGAAATGGAGTGTTAGCAGTATGGCGCTGGGTGGCACCAAAAGCTGACCATATCTAAGAGGTAGCTTATGCAAGATTTAGCATTCCATGAATTATTAGAGCACCTCAAAAACCTATCATACAGTCCTTACATTCATTTCTTTTTTTGGTTGATGGTTTTAGATATCGTGACAGGATACATCAAAGCATTTAAGACTAAGCGATTTGATAGCAAGGTTGGAACAATGGGATTGATTAGACATTTCATTGTTTTCGTTGTTATCTTGCTTGTAGCTATGTATGCCCGTTCACTTGGCTTTCGTAGTTTTGGGATTGCTTGGACAATGTTTTTCTCATTCAATTACTTATTTTCAGTGATTGAGAATTGGGAAATGATAGGACTAGCATTCCCTGAGTTCCTGAAACCTTACATTAATCAAATCAAAAAGGACAACGCTCGTAAGATAGGGCAGTTATTGGTCAACATTGACCAAAAAGACAAAGTAGAAATCGAAGTTAAGGAGAAAGACGATGCAACAAATCAATGAAATTTTAATTAATGGAGCAATTAGCATTCTAGTTATCTTGGTAGGTATCGCAGTTAAGGCTGTTAAAGAATATCTTGTTCAAAAAGGCGGAGAAAAGACAATCAAGATTGTTGAAATCTTGGCTAAGAATGCAGTAAACGCAGTAGAACAAGTATCTGCAGAAACTGGATATAAAGGTGAGGAAAAGCTGGAACAGGCACGTATTAAAATCCGTGCTGAGCTTAACAAATACAACATCCACATGACTGATAGCGACCTCGATACATTCGTTGAGTCAGCGGTTAAGCAGATGAATGATGCTTGGTCTGAAAAATAAATCAGAGAACCCCAAAGGGTTCTCTTTCTTTTTTGAAGAAAGGAGGTAGCGCTTGAAGAAGGTTATTGAGAAAAAATTAACCATTTCAGCTAACAATCGAGATGTAGATAGGCTTTATCAAGAATTTTACAGTAAAGATAAAAGCATCGCTGAATTCAAGTTCACACTTGACGAGTTGACCGCTACTAAGGTAATCTGCTTATTCTATTTCAAAAGGACTAAGCGATACCAGGAAGTTGATGCGGTTATCGAAGATAACTCGTTCACGGTTCGATTTGATACATCATTGATCATGACAGATGAGTCCGTGATTGGTTATATTTACTTCGAGAAGGTAGAGCAGTCAGCAGACGTATATAGCTTTATATTTAATGTTCATGTAAGCGAGATTGACAAAGCAGTCAAACAACCACTTATTGAACGTGAATCAGGGCGAATTGTTAACGTCACTGATATTGTGACCAAGCAAGAATTGGATGAACTTTTTGCCAAAATCAAAGCGCAAGGTGGAACGTATGACGATAGCAATATTCGTACTGAATTAAGCCATATTTCAGACGATGTTGAAGCGCTGAAGACAAAGGCAGATAAAGATACCATCTATGACGACAAGCCCCTTGTAGAGCGTGTAGTGGCTTTAGAGAATAAGCCTAACATCGATACAAGTCAGTTTGCTACCAAGGAAGAGCTGCAGACTATCGCTCTGACTCCTGGTCCAAAAGGAGATAAAGGAGAACCAGGACCGATTGGTCCTAAAGGAGAAACTGGCGAACGTGGGCCAAGAGGAGCAGATGGGGAGGGTGGTCCTCAAGGAGACACTGGACCAAGAGGGGCAGACGGTTTACAAGGCCCTCAAGGATTGCAAGGTATTCAAGGGGAACGTGGGCGAGATGGAGAGCCAGGACCTCGTGGAGAACGAGGGGAACAAGGACCCGCTGGTTTACCTGGATCTATCGGACCTCAAGGTCCTATTGGACTTACTGGTCCTAAAGGCGAAAATGGTCGTGATGGTGTGGGAATCCCTCAGAGATTGAGCATCAACGGGAACATTGTAACATTATCCGATGGTGGTGGGAGTATTATCTTACCAGCTAATGCAGCATCAAACACAGGTGGACAAGTCAATCAGTATGAAATCCATGGCCAAGGCATGCCTAATGGTAAGGTTGTTGCACCAGTCGGAACGACATACGTTGATACGGCTGTAACGAATGGCGCTCTTAAATGGATAAAACGCTCTGGCACTAACAATCAAGGCTGGGAGGTTCTCACTGGTGATACTGGTTGGCGCGCTTTGAATATCCAGTCTAAACTTGGAAATTCATTTCTTAAAGTCCGTAGAAAGAACGATACAGTCATGTATCAATTCGGCGGTTTATCTTGGGGTTGGTTCGGTGTCGTTCGTCGAGGTGGGGCTGGTTATAGTCCGCAAGGTAGCGATAAAGAGAGAAACTGCTATATTTTGGGATTGAATGGAGTTCCTCAAGGTTTTCGTTCGGAGTCTAGTTTGATTGGCGGAATTTATAACGATAAGGGAACCCCGTATGGCACATGGTACCTTGGTGGGCCAGGCGACAGTAATATGTTGAGATTCCAATTCACTGACCCAGTTCCGACCGATAGGGACATCGTGGATATTCGGGTAAGTTCAATCTCTTACTTAACAAGTGAACCGTGGCCGACAACATTACCATAATTTGAAAGGAAAATAAAAATGGAAATTGATACAAGCAGATACAGAGAAGGGCTTCCTCAAATCGGATATGCTCCATATCGTCAGATTCACGCTCATTCGACAGGCAATAAAAACTCAACGGCTCAAAATGAAGCAGATTACCACATGCGCAGACCTGTAGAGTCGGGCTTTTTCTCTCACGTTGTAGGAAACGGTCGAGTCATGCAAGTAGGACCAACTAACAACGGCTCTTATGACGTTGGTGGTGGCTGGAATGCTGAGAGTTATGCAGCAGTCGAGCTAATTGAAAGCCATTCGACCAAAGAGGAATTTATGGAAGATTACCGTCTGTACATCGAATTGTTGCGTAATTTAGCAGATGAAGCTGGCTTACCAAAAACTCTTGATACAGACGCATTAGAAGGTATTAAGTCGCATGAATACTGTACAAATAACCAACCTAATAATTTTAGTGATCACGTAGACCCTTATCCATATTTAGCTAGTTGGGGAATTAGTAGAAGCCAATTCAAGCATGATATTGAAAACGGATTGACGGTTGAAAAAGGCTGGAAACAAAACGCAACAGGCTATTGGTATGTCCGAGAAGATGGCTCTTATCCAAAAGAGAAGTTTGAAAAAATCGATGGAACCTGGTATTATTTTGACGGTTCAGGATACATGTTGGCAGAACAGTGGAAGAAGCACAAAGATGGTAAGTGGTACTGGTTCGATAACTCTGGGCATATGGCCACAGGTTGGAAGAAAATTGCTGAGAAGTGGTACTATTTTAACGAAGAAGGCGCTATGCAGACAGGCTGGGTTAAATATAAGGACACTTGGTACTATCTTGATGCTAAAGACGGTAACATGGTATCAAACGCATTTATCCAATCAGCCGACAAGAAAGGCTGGTACTACCTAAAATCTGACGGAACACTAGCGGACAAGCTAGAATTTACCGTAGAGCCAAACGGGCTCATTACTACTAAATAAAAAAATACAGAAAGGCTTTCAAAATTTAATTACACTTGACCGCTGGCGTTTGCTGGCGGTTTTTTTGTTTGCTCTGAAAGTAGTTTCAGAATTAAAAAAATAATGATTTTTTCACTGTTTTTTATTTTTTCTCCGAATAGATAAGTAGGAGGAAGAAAATATGAACATTTTAAATATTGAACTTGCGAGCATAGAGCAGACTGATTTAGGTTTTGAGCATTGGGTAGCTGTAACTTACCAAGTTCCGATTTTGAAAAATGAGTACACGGTCAAGTTGTTGCTCTTGATGGAATGCAAGATAGAGGACCAGGAAGTCATTGAGTATCTGGTATCATCTTGGAAGTATCGTGATCTGGTGTTACATTCTGTGCAGATGTATGAGATGGAAAAAATCAATAATTTTAGTATCTTTGATTGAAATGTTAGTGGTGTTGCTTATCATTAGCGTCCTACTCTTGCTTTTTGTACCAAATCTAACTAAGCAAAAGGATGCAGTGAATGACAAGGGTAAAGCAGCGGTTGTCAAGGTGGTAGAAAGTCAAGCAGAACTCTATAGTCTGGATAAAAATGAAGATGCCAGTCTAAGCAAATTACAGGCAGATGGACGTATCACTGCTGAGCAGGCAAAGGCCTACAAAGAATACCATGCAAAACAGAACACAAGTCAAACAGTTGCGGATTAAGGCATTTACCATGCTTGAGAGTCTATTGGTATTAGGGATTGTTAGTCTGTTAGCCTTGGGCTTGTCGAGTTCAGTTCAGTCAACTTTTGCGGCTGTAGAAGAGCAGATTTTCTTTATGGAGTTTGAGGAACTTTATCGGGAAACGCAGAAGCGAAGTCTGGCTAGTCAGCAAAAGATGAACTTAATGTTAGAAGAGAGAAGTATTGATAATGGTTACCGAAAATTAGCCATCCCTAAAGGAATTCAACTGAAGTTCAATCAGTCAATCACCTTTGACAAGGCTGGAGGGAATTCATCTCTGGCAAGTGTGAAATTTCAAACAAGGAAAGAGGTAGTTCGTTACCAACTATATCTAGGAAATGGAAAGATTAAACGTATTCAAGAAGCAAAAAATT
>ERZ772779.104-NODE-104-length-39392-cov-5.178839_pt1 | contig 39392 bp, 54 predicted proteins | sample MGYA00511360_ERZ772779 | MGnify/ENA primary metagenome ERZ772779 (study PRJEB29015, sample SAMEA2738112) | human oral metagenome | biome: human oral; feature: human-associated habitat; material: saliva | place: China | collected 2231 ...
GTGTTCATGGTGGCAACCTTTCGGTAGTGGCTAGATGATTCGTAGCGGGCTTCCTTGCTACATCTATAGTCTAACACAGATTTAAAACCGTATGCAAGTCAAATATAGGTGAGGTGGAACACATTACACCTCACCTATATTTGTTGGCGGCAGTGATTACACTGCAACTCCAGCTAATTCTTTTTGATTGCCAGAATGAATCCGTGTCGCCTCGATACCTTAAACCCGACGACATGTCCGCCCTCGCCATTCTTGTCTGATACTGTTACACCCATGAGCTTGTCAGGATACGTCATGGCACTTGCGGTAACATACCCCAAGACCTCAGCGCCACCACAGATAGGCACCATGCCTCGACTAGGTACGCCAAACCAGGCACGCTTAAATACGTGGGAGAATTTCGCATAAGCGTACCCTTCTTCCATGCTATCCATTGCTTCCATAATGGCATCTATCCCATACTTCCCATCGCCTGATGGCTTGTATGCAACCTCCAATAGCTCTGCAACCTCGGCAGGGTAAATCTTCTTAAGAGGAAATGCCAGAGCCTTACCATCAACCATTGCTAAACTTCCTTACCATCTCTAAAAACTAATTGTACGCAATATACGGGACACCTGATTCAGTCACCAAGGCATCCAGTACTCTGTAGCGCCTGCCGTCACTCTCAATCCACTTACCAATAAGCAGACGGGGATTCTTCACAGCCTCTACTGACACATATGCGACAGGCTTTCTGTGCATTAGAAGCGCCGCATAGCCAGATGCCGCATCAATAAACCCGAAGCCCACACAGCTAAAGGCGTAGAACCCATCCGTGTACGATGCGAGCCAGACAGTAGATTCCTTACACATGGCAACACCCCTTAGAGTGTCGCTAATGGTGGCATACGGCTCACCGTTTCGGTACTCCAAAGAGCCATTGAGACAGCCCATCAGTACGCTGTTTGACTTAGTGAACATGTCGAGGCGCTTAATAGGGATTACTGCATTGCTCATGCCTTTCACATACCTTCCTGTTTGGTTTTGTAGATACTATTTGCGCCGCCTAGTAGCATACGGCTAGGCGGCGTGTAGCCAATGGCGGCTAGTTCTCGATGCCGAACTTGGACTTCCAGTGTTCACGGACTTCTGCCCAGCGATTGAGGGTCTTATTGAGGGAGTCGGTCTTTTCCTGAGTGTAGGCGTTCAGGTCTTCGATACCCTGCGGGGTATTCAAGTCGTAATTCATGTTGGCATCAACTTCAAGTAGCGCCAGGGCGTATTTGTGGCGGGCGATTTCTTCACCCATGTTAGAGATGGAGCTACCTGCTACATGGGTCAGGGAGGTGAGCTTTTCACCCTTTGCCTTGCCCGCCTTAACGAGTTCGATAAACTCCGCCATGAGGGTTTCGTATGCGTCCTTCATGGATTCGTACATGTTCTTGTAGTTGTTGATTGCGGTTGCCTTGGACATGGCGTGTACTCCTTGTGTGGTAGTTGCTTAATGTTTTGTAGCGCCTTATGGAGGTTTCCCTCCTTGCTACACTTATAGTCTATCACAGATTTTAGACTCAATGCAAGCCGTATTGATGTAATCGTTGCCGTACAGTAAATACCCTTTGCTATCACTCAAGACAGAGAGGGGTGTGGGGCGGGGTTAAGCATGTGATGGGCGCACGTAAAGCCCCTGGGAACCCTTTCTACACAAGGCTCCCAGGGGCTTTGTCTAGCCGCTCGTGGCACACTACTCAGAATCCTCAAGGTTATCGTAAACGCATTTAAGAATAATCATGGTCTGAATAATGAGACCGATAATCATGCCGCCAATGCTAGTTACGTACCAGAGAGTGTATCCCAGGACGATAGCGAAACTATCAGGGATAGCTCCGTGGTGCTCTAGTACACCGCGTGAGTAGCCTCCCCATAGGCACATGGCAACATCTGCGCAGATTAGGTATATTACAAACATGAAGAACGCAAACTTGCCACTGGCAAGCTTCTGCATGAAAGGAATCTTGAAGGCTACGTATAGGGCGACGAGATAGACCACCGTGGCAACATGTGGAATGACAAAGAATCCCCACACAGGGAGCGACTTCAGGAAGGCGGTGGGGTCGTGGAAGAGGTTGATAAAGTCGATAAACATGATATGGTGCCTCTCTTGGCGTGTGGATGAGGCTTGAGCTTCAAGCCCTCAACTTACTACATATAGTCTACCACATATTTATGCTCAATGCAAGCCGTATTGATATGGTTGCCGCCACACGGCAACACCCCCTAGCTACCATTCAAGACAGCTAGGGGGTGTTATGTTCGCCTACTTGCCAGTGTAGAAATTTTCTACCTGGCGGGTGACCATTCGGGCATACATGATGCCCTTGTCGATTTCGGAGAGGACTTCGAAAATTGCGCGTTCGATAAGGGGCTGTGCCCCTTCCTCAAACTTCCAATTGGTGTATACCTTTTTTGCGACTCGGCTTTCCATCTCCTTACGAGTGTCGAATAGTGCCGGAGGGGTTGCGCCTTCCTGGGGGAAGAAGTGCTCGTAGAAGATGTCTTTAGCAAGGCTTGAGAGGCTTACGCGACTGTGGGTGTGTTCGTAGTGTCGAGATGCTTCTTGCAGGTTGCCGAAGGGCATCTCTTCGATGTCGCGAATTACGTATTCTGCATCGCTCATAACCATCTTGAGGTTTTCGTATCCCAAGCCGTTTGCATTGTTAGCAATGTACCCCTTCTTGCCACCTGCAAGCTCTACGTATGCACGGGTCTTGGTGACGCGGTAAACCTTTGCGTAGGTCGTGCGATTATCAAAGAAAAGGTGGCGCTTAGGGCGGCGGTACTTGTAGCCGTAGACGCGCCCCACCTGAAACTCGTGCTTCTTGATGGTGACCTTTTCGCCGCCTGCCTCTAGGGGCGCGTAGGGGTTGTTGTGTGCTTCGAGGGCGGCGGCAAACTTGGTGGAGTACTCAAGGTAACGCTCCATGACCCATTCGCGCAGGCTGTTGAGTTCGCGTTCCAGTTTGCCCATCTTTGCGCGGGTACCGTTTACGGCATTGGGGGTAACCAGGGTCAAGGAAAGCTTGGCATCGGGGTTCTGCTCGTAGTAGCGGGAGATGATGCGGTTCTTCCCGTAGTTTCCGATACTTTCATTGAGTCGGTTGAGCTGACTTTCACGGGCATACGCCTCATTCACCTGCTGGATGGTCGGGTTTGCAATAACCTTGTACGCGCTACCCTCTTCGACTTTGACAGAGCGGTACCAGCCAGAGCGAGAGTGACCAGCGATGGAGATGGAAGCTCCTTCCTGGGTCTGGATGGTGTTGATGGATTCGACGGTAAATACACCCTTGCCGGCGATAACCAGGTCTCCGATGTTTACTTCAAGCATTGTAGGCACCTTCCTGTGTGCATTTGAGATGATTTGTTTCCGGGGCTTCCCGGCTTATATCTATACTATACCACAGATTTTAAATGCCATGCAAGCCAATTTAAGGTGACGTGCAACACATCCACCCCCTCCAGGTCACCAACAACGGCGCTAGAGGGGGTGGATGAACGAAATTTACAAGCAAACCTTTCGGTAGGTCTACACCATGTGGTGCAAGACCAGCGGATAGGTAGCGGCAGGTATTCTACAGCTTTCCACCCAATGCCAATGCGCCATAGGTAGAACCACCCACGGTAACCGACTCATGCATAACGAAGGTTGCACCGTCACTACTATCGGCGTGCCAAACGATAGGGCGGTGTGCTTTCAGCCGGGCGTTAAGCTTCGCCTCAAACGCCCTGAACACGGCGAACTTGAAGCCAGGTGAGCCGCTAATGGGTGCTGACATGGTGATGCGGTCTGCTGTAGTATCGCGACCTGCGCAAAGGGTGTAGCTAATGGTGTCACCCTCTAGCTTTACATCTTTAAGAACTGCTTCCGATTCGTTCCATTCGCGGAGGTTACACTCTCCACTGCGGGAGGTTTCCTTAAAATTGAGCTCAACGTAAGCTTGTCGAGTATTAGGCATTTGCTTTTCCTTTCGCGGAAATATGGGTGTGCTAGGTGAATAATCGTTTAAGTTGGTTTGATAGCGCATAGAGTTTCAGTACCCCCGCAATGTTTACCCACTCACTATGTAAGTTCAGCCATGAGAAACCTTGCAGGGGTGTTTAGATAAGCATTTCTAAGTGATGGGCACTTAGATAGACCAGGTGAGTAGCTTGAGTGCTACGGTCACGCCGGATGCAATGATGCTCCAGGTGAGTACGCCCGCTACCCAGGCGCTACCCATTTCCATATCTGCGGGGTTGGCAGTATTCAATGCACATACTCCTTTCGGATGGTCTAATTAGTTGCTCTTGCAGGCGATTTCGCGGAAGGTGATGGACGCTACCATGTTGCCCACACGGTTTTCATCCCATTCAATGTCGTATCGCTCGATGGTGCCGCCCATCATGCCAGCACTTGCCAACAAAGCGTCGAATCCTTCGGCTTCATCAGTGATGATGCCCCTCAAGAAGGTTGTCACGTCAGCATACTCAATGCGGGCGGTAGCGTCGGGTACCGCAAAGTATTCACTCTCCCAGGTCTGCGCCAAATCGTTGTAGTAGCCAGCGTCAGGGTCTTCTTCGACGTTAAACTCGCCCATCAATTGAATGGCGGGCTTGTGCTTGGACATCCAGTTAGCCAGTTCTTCCACGGCGTACAGGGGCTTGGCGTTGTTCCTAGTGATGCCTACCTTGGGGAAGTCAATCATGATGGTGAAGTCGCGGTCGAAAGCGATGTTGAAGCTCTTGGTTTCCTGTGCCATGATGGGTTCTCCTTCTGGTGGATGATTCGGGAGTAGGGGGCATTTTTAACCCCTCAATAAAATCATTGTACCACAGATTTATCTATGCGCACAATATATAGAAGCCCCTAGAAGTTCCTTGTTTGGACTTCTAGGGGCTTTATTCACTGTGAATAACCGGAAGCTACATCATAGGTTCCGCATCCTTAGGAAGAGTTAGTTTAGCACCCACCACCTCATCGCCAATCTTCAAGGTAGCGATAGCACAAGAATGCTTTGGGTCGGAGGAGTAATGAATGGTGGTATCGTGTGGGAGGTCTAGAATGTACTGCCTTCCAGAGGGTGCTAGTAGCACTACCTGCCGCGCACCCTTCGACTCTAAAACCCATCCGCCGTACCTGCCGTCATTCTTGAACTTTACCAGCGGAAACACCCAGCCGCCAGCTAAAGAAATAACAGATTTTTCGGAGTCTGTCAGCATCGGAACCGCTTCTTGGCAATAGTAACGCCACGGATTTAAATATCCGACTCGACCTTCGTATCCAATGTATCCACCAAAGGTAAACCCGAAAGAGGTTGCGATAACGGTAAGTGCAAATAAAACACCTATCCAAGCCCATTCAGTCGTGCTTCGCTGAGATGCAGTAATCCAGCTAGTGAGGAGCCAGGTAGCTAGAGCATATCCAGCAATAGTGGTTAGTAGTACGACTAAGTAAGGCGCATCCCAGTCGATTTCAGTCTTCCAGGTATATGTCCGTACCGCCTTGGAGTCGAATTTTGGCTCTCTGCCAGTTGTCATGCGGTCTGACGCTTTAGCATCGGCAAAAACAGGTTTCCACCGCTTCGCGTAAGATGCGGGTAGGTGAAGCGTCCACGTAGCGTATCGCGTATCATACTTAATGTCGCTAAGATGAATGTCCATGCGTGGACTATCGCCCTCCAGTAGGTCATAAGAAACCTTTAGCAGGTCAAGAGGAATGACAGCTACACCAGACTCTAGACCGTCGCCCTTTAGTGACACGACAAGGTGCCTATCAACCAGCTTAAACCACTCACTAGATGATTCCCTGCGTATCGTGAGAGGGACGGTGAAGCTGTTTACGTAATCATCGCCGCCACGCTTAGGGACAGCAACCCCTACGACCCGACGGATGAGACATGTCATCCACCCGCCCACAGCCCAGGAAACACTAAGCCCCGCAATAGCCACCATAAAAGTGTTGATTTGCGCCTGCCAGAAACCATCTGGGTTACCCGCATAAACGCCGATAACCCAGAGCGCGGTAATTAAGGCGACAGCTGTTCGAATAAGGGGGAGCGAGTAAAGCTTCGCCTTCCTCTGTGGCTCATGCGTGAGCTGTTCCGTGAACGTGTCTACCGGCAATACCGATACTTGCGGTTGTGTCTCAGCAGGGCTGGCATTTTTAAGAGATGAAGAAGCCACTGGCTTGCCATCCTTTCAATCGTTATTCTTGTTCGTCGCTCTTGGCGACTATTCGCTAACCACGGGCACCATCTTATCGACAGTACCGGCAGGAATGTGGATAATGGTGCGTGCTTTCGTGAACTTCACTGTTTCAGTCCTGTCATCACAGCGGGGGTATAGACCGAAATCTTCGGGAGCATACCTGTAGATACATGCTTCCTTACCGGCGGCAATAGCGTCACCCTTCACCTGGTACTCAACAATGCGTTCTACGCGGGCTTCCGTATCGGTAGCTGGCAGGTCATCCTTGAGTGTGACCTCGTATCGGTCATCGCTCACCTTTTGAACAGAGCGTGTCGCAAGGGCTCCATCTTCCTTGCGTTCTACCCAGGTATAGGTGTCGCCACTGGTGTTGCTTCGTAAGCTGTTGATGGGGTAGGTGTGGGTATCACCTTCTAGCTTGTGTCCGTTAGCGTCCAGGTGATAGGTGACGGTTTGGTCGAATGTTGCGTTTGCCGCTTTCTTCGCATTCTCCGTTGTGTTTGAGGATATGGCAAGTCCTGCTATTGAGGCTGTTGCGGCTAGGCGCGCGATGGCAGTCAGTAGCGTTTTACAATATGCGCCCTCAGCGCTATTGCCGGGGTCTACTAGGAAGAATATGCCGCCAAGCACTAACGCGAGAAGCAAAGCAAACCCTGCAAACCCAACCAACCCATTCTTGAGCACATACGCGGTGGTTAGGAGCGCTATTGCGCAGGCTACCCAAAAACAATACATGACCACAAGGGCGTTCATCCAAGCTTCCTCGTCGTCATACTCTTCATCTTTGGTCGCCTTAGCAGATATGCAGATGGGAATAATGCCCGCAAAGATGATGAGGAAGGCGAGACCTATTACGCCTGTGACAGTTAGCAAGATTTCGGGATGGGGCATAGTTACCTCCTTAGTGGTGCGAGTTGAGTGTGCCGCTTACGGCAGGTCTTTCATGTACATCGCCAGGTAGGTTAAAGCACCTACGGTGACGTACCCGGTGAAGGTGTAGTGTGCGTCGTCGCCGGTAACCCAGCAGAGCGGCATCTCTCTGTTTTCGTGGGCTTGAAGGAGCTTTGTTAGGGCTTTTAGTGTGGCGCGCCTAAACGCGCGGGTACCTGGTACAGCACCATGCAGGGTGACTTGGTGGGCGTTTTCGCCGCTACCTGCTTGCACGACGTATTCTATGGTGTCGCCTTTAAGTTTTATGCCGGTCAGGTGGTGGGTGTTGCCGCGCCAGTTTCGAAGGTTTGCCGCCTTTTCGCCGGTGACCTCTCCATAGAATCTAATGGTGGGTGTCAGCATGTCACATTCAAACATGATATGTTTCTCCTTTCTGAGTGATGGGTGATTATGGGTTCACACCCTCTTAGCGGTAGTTTGCCGGGTCACTGTTTTGGGCAGTCATTCGGTATCCCTCGCCCGTATTTCGGGGTTTTCTTTATGGGAATATATCCATATTGTCGGTGATGTCTCTAGTGAAAGTCATGAAGCAGTAAACAACGGGTGATAGTACATTTCCCTCGCATTGGATGCTTCCTGTTCCACTATTTTGGGGTAGTGACTCTGACGCAATCCCCCAGCCGACCACAGAGGGAGCGAAAGTGTCGCCGGGCACATCCATTAAACTCGTTGGGGCTAGAAAAGTCACCTCAGCAATGCTCACGCGCCCATAGCACGGCAGGTCGTCCCTGCTCAGGGCTTCCGTGTAAAGCGTGCCGCCACCAATAATCCAAGTATCCACCAGGGAATGTGTTTGACCGTCGCCACCCGCAGGGCTTACAGAGCTTTGATGCGCCTTATACGCCTCTTGTAGTGCCACATCTAGGTTTGGCACCCAGATAGCACCGTCGTGTGCTTCTACAGTACCCGCGGAACGGCTAACAATAATGTTTACGCGCCCTGGTAGGGGCTTGTGGTTATCTGGTAGCGATTCCCACGTCTTCCTACCCATAATGACAGGTTTACCAGCAGTGACTTCTTTGAAGTGTGCTAGGTCTTCGGGGACGCGCCAAGGCATTTTCCCGTTACGCCCAATAACGTCTTGGGTGGTCTGCGCCCAGATAGCCCCTAGAAGAGGCGGCTTATGGTTTGTGGAGGCTTTGGTCATGGGGTTTTGATTTCCTTTCCGCCAATGGCGGGTTATGCGAGTCGGAAGCCCCTACGGTCGAGGAAAGTATCTTGACGTAGGGGCTTCCACGGTTGCGATTCGGTTGGATTACTCGTTGGTTACGGGAACCATCTTTTCGACACTGCCAGCCGGAATGTGAATGATGGTACGCGACTTCACAAACTTAGCCCTCGTCCCATCTTTTTCGCAAACGGGCAGGAAGCTCAAGATGTCTGCGTCGTACAGCTTATTGAAGCACACTTCCTTACCTGCGGCTACATCCTGACTTTTCACCTGGTATTCCACGGAACGCTCCACACGTGCCTCCATATCCGAGGCAGGTAGGTCATCCTTGATGGCGACCTCATAGTTCCCGTCGGGGACTTTCTGCACCCTTCGCGTGGCGAGTGTGCCGTCCTCCTGGCGTTCTACCCAGGTGTAGGTGTCGCCACTACCGTTAGTTCGAAGGCTACTAACCGGGTACGTGCGAGTTTCGCCTTCTACCTTGTGATTGTTAGCGTCAAAGTACTGGGTTATGGCTTGGTCGTACTTCGCGGCTTCAAGTTTTTCCGCTTCCTCATTGTTGTTTGCGATAATGGCAAGAAGAGGAGCTAACGCGAGTATTATGAAATAGAGCGCCGCACTTGTTACTAGCTTCCCATATACATCTGAATCTCTATCACTAGAATCAGCAGTAATGGTGGAGGTTACTATCAGAGTAATGAAAGCCATGATACCCGCGAAAATAGTTAATCCGCTCTTGAGGGCGAGCCCCACAATGAAGGTTGCCGCCACGCAAGCAACCATGAACCAGAACGCGGCTATCCCGGCACTACCCCAAGCCTCTTCCTCTTCAAACTCCTTATCTTCCCTACTCTTCTTGAGTATAATTCCAGGGATAACGCCACCGAAGATAAGAATGAACCCAACGGCTACGGCAAGTATTATGCCCAACCAAGCTTCTGGCTCTAGCATATAACACCTCTCTCTTCCTTGCGCTTACACAGCCACAGGCGCGACGATACCGGGGTGGTGCTTGTAATTCACTAGCTCGAAGTCTTCGTACTCGTAATCGAAGATGGAAGGCTTCTTGTTCTTGATAACTAGCTTGGGGTATGGGTAGGGTTCGCGTGTAGGGTAGGGGTTACCGTCGGGGTCTAGACCGATACCTAGCTGTTTCTTCACCTGTTCTAGGTGGTTTGCGTAGATGTGGCAGTCGCCGCCCGTCCATACGAAGTCGCCGGGTACCATGCCCACCTCTTCGGCAATGAGGCAGGTCAGTAGTGCATATGAGGCGATATTGAACGGTACACCGAGGAACATGTCTGCGCTACGCTGGTACAGCTGACAGGACAGCTCCTTCACCCCGTCCGGTCGCTCGTTCACATAGAACTGGAAGAGTGTGTGGCAGGGCGGTAGCGCCATGTCGTCCACCTCAGCAGGGTTCCATGCCGAAACGATATGGCGACGTGAGCCAGGGTTATTCTTGAGGGATTCGATAACCCTAGCGATTTGGTCTACCGTACCGCCGTCAGGGTCACGCCATGAACGCCACTGCGCGCCATAGACACGCCCAAGGTCGCCGTTCTCATCCGCCCACTCATCCCAAATGGTCACGCCACGCTCCTGCAACCACCGAACGTTGGTGGAGCCACGCAAGAACCACAGCAGTTCCACTGCTACAGACTTGAAATGCACACGCTTCGTAGTAATGAGTGGGAACGAATCACGTAGGCTGAACCGCATCTGCCTACCAAACACGCCGTAAGTGCCAGTTCCGGTACGGTCTTCGCGGTTAGCATTGGCGGCAATGGCGGCGGCGTTCTCTACAAGAATTTCCTTTAGCAGGTCTTCGTAAGGGGTCGGAATGGTGTCAGTCATGAGGGGCTACTCCCTTGTTCGGGCGGTTAAATTTCACCATCCATTATACATGATAGGTGGTGAATGTGTGGTACATGGGAGCAGGGTTCTGGATAGGGAAATAGCCCTCTACCGCGCGTCAATAGAGGGCTTGAGGTGAGCGTGTCCCCGACGGGATTGTTTGCCGTCGGGGACACGTGCATATGCTAGAGGTTCTGGGCTAGGGCGCGAACACCTTCCTTGAGGTTTTCGACGATTGCGTCGAGGTCGAGGGATTCGATTTCGCTCACGTGCTCCTTGTAGTGGAAGTACATATCATGGTAACGCTTTGCTTCCTCACGAAGCGCGCTAGACTGCTCCCTACTCTTCTTCGCCTCCTCAAACTTACCCAGCCTCTCAGCAATACACCTAAAATCATTAGCGAGATTGGCGAAGTCATTGTGCAAAGAGTGAATGTCATATACCTTTTCAACCTTTTTCATAAACTCGCGTGACATGATTGGTAACCCTTTCGGTAGGTTTGTTGTTTCGGTGGCTAGGGCTTCATCCCTTTGCCTTATACCTATAGTCTATCACAGATTTAAAACTGTATACAAGCTAAATTTGAGTGAGGTGCGCCGCATTTACCTACACCCAAAAGAGAGTGTGGGCAAATATCTAAGGTGCGGCTTGGCAACTAAGGCATTAAGGCAGGCAACCTTGGTGCTATCACTTAGATTACTGACGATACTCCATTAGCTGTAGCAAGCATGGTTATTCAGGAAAAGGTTGTCCCGCGCCAGGCTTTCAGGGTGGGAGTTTACTTGTAGCCGAGGGCGGCAAGGATTTCGGTAAGCATTTTCCACGCATTAGTTGGTTCAGTATCCGCTAGGGCGGGGCATGTGCCGCCGTGTTCACATTCACCGGCGCAGTACTGAATATACTCGTCCTCGAAGACGTTCACGGAACGGTACGGGTCTTTACGCTCACCTTTAAGGGATAGAACCTGCTCAAACTCATACGCTGTAATATGGAACCACTCGCCGTCAATGCCGACTGCAATATAAGTGGGGTCTATTTCAGCCACTTCATCTACGGGGACAATACTCTCGTCCGGGATGAGGTGATTACTTTCAATGGTACTGATACTTTTCGCAATAACGGGCATTGAGTGATTTTCAGGGAAAGCATATTCGGCACTATAGGGAGACACTGATTTATCCTTTCATGGCGTGAACAGGTGGGCTTATAATACCCTCCCTGCTATGCATCCAATCCTTGCGGTTGAACACACATTGGTACTATGTGGATGGAGCGGCTACCCCATTTTACGGAACGTCAGGCGAAAGAACTTCTTCGACTTGTCTGCCTTAACTTCATATGAGTCAATGATGCTACTCATCATGCCTGCACATGCTATGGCGTACATCAGCCCCGCGTCATCCGCCTCAATGCGACAGATGATATGCTTTCCATCCTGTTTAGCGAAGGCGACATCAGCAACCGGCTCCACGGCATACTTCTTATCTGCCTGGTGCCAGCCTGAGTCATCCGTTTCGTATGCAACAAACTCGCCATTTAGCACCAGCACCGGCTTCTCGTCTTTAAGGTGCTTGATGAGGTCTGCGTAGCGCGTCGTCGGTACGTTGTCGTGCGTGTGAACCTTGATGGTTACGTCGTTGTTGAAGCTGAACGTGTTGTCTACCATGATTGGAGCCTTTCGACTGGTTTACTGGTTGGTGTTTTAGGGTTTTTCAACCCCTCCTGTTATATCCAGTGTACCACAGATTTAAAAACTTACACAAGCTAAGTATGGGTGAGGTGTACCACAGGGAGAAAAAGTGAGGGCATTAAGTGATGCTGTGGCAGGTTTGCCAGTTCTACTTAATGCCCTCACTTCATAATGAGGCTAGGCAGTGGAGGTGTGGCAAAGCTTTAGCCCTCCACCAATAGGCATAGGTGCAGTTCAAAGACCCATAACTCTGTTAGCGCTTAATGAGTCCCAGGAACGTTCCCTCTGATGTGTGCTGACAGCTTCCTACCTTGAAAGAATCATTTTCCGAAAGCTCGGTATCAATCTGGGCACTATACTCCTCCTTGAGCTCAAGTTCCATGTCATCGAAGAGGATAGAGGTTTGAGCACACTCAAGGATGATTTTGTCAAAGATGATGGTTGCTTCGCCGTCTATCTTGGTGAAGCGAAGAATCGGCTCAGTATTAGCGGCAACGCCCTGAAAGCGTGACTCGATAGCGTCAAAGATAGCCTCCATAAAGGTATCTTTCTCTGCTTTTGAGCCAATCAGATTAACCGTGATGGTATCAGACATGAGGTATCCCTTCTAGTAAGTAGTTGGCAGTTCAAGAGCTACCCATTCAACTCTCAATACTTATAGTGTATCACAGATTTTAGTATGGGCGCAATACGTGGTAGCCAAAACCCCTAGGAAGTAAGACTTTGCAACCCTTCTAGATATGTGGTACACTTAATTTATTGAAACTTGCGAGGCGAACCCGCTCTCGCATAAGCCCAACAGAAAGGCAAAACATCATGGGTTCCTTCTCCTGGATGTACGCAACCCCCAACCCCACCAAGTCCTCGCCTCTGAACATCATGCCTGGTGACAAGGTAAAGCTCCTTATCCCTGAAGCTCTGGGAGGCGGCGCTATCGTGGGTACCTACCGCGACTACGGTGATATTGAAACCGCTGACGGCACTCTGCATGATGTATATGAGCTGGTAGCACTGTGGAACTCTCCCACGCTCCGCAATATCCTCAAGGAATATAACCCTGAGCTTACGGATGCAGACATTGCCCGCAAGAGCTATGACAAGGATGCTGATGAGGAGACGAATGACCTTATCCGTTGTATCGGTATCAGCTGGAACTACGGCACCCACGGTGACCGTCTCTTCTACGGCTTGAAGTTCGCCCGCCTCAAGGACAAGGTTACCTACGAGACTTGCGACTACTTCTCCTCTAATGACCCGTGGCAGGGCTTCCGCCGCGCCTCTTTCGCCTCCTCTCGATACCGCGACTGGGATGAAGATGCTTGGGCGCGCCGCGTTGAAGCCAAGGTAGATTGGAACCTAGACGAGGATTTCGAGGAGCCGCAGGTTCACAACCTGAACGACCTTACCCGCCTGCGCTCAATCCTTGAGGGCAAGTAAGGTGTCGGGCACACAAGAAGCCCCGCTAAGCACCTATAATGCTTGGCGGGGCTTCTTGTGTGGTTTCTGAAGTGGCTATTCGCTGGTCATGACAACCATCTTATCCATGCTACCAGCAGGGATGTGGATGATAGTGCGCGACTTGCTGAACTCTGCCTTAGTCTTACCTTCACCACATTCAGGGAGCGCGTGGAAGAATTTATTGTATCCGTATACGTCATTGACGGCACACACTTCCTTCCCGGCGGCTACCTCTGCACCCTTCACTTTATACTCTACGATGCGTTCTACGCGAGCTTCAGTGCTGGTGGCGGGCAGGTCGTCCTTAAGGGTAACCTCGAACAGGTTGCCGTCACCCCTATTTACACTAACGGGCACTAGGGTACCGTCCCCTTTACGCTCTAGCCAGCTGTAGGTATTTCCGTTATTGCTGGTTCGTAGGTTGCTAATAGGGGAGGTGTTAGGTTCCCCCTCTAGCTTATTATTGTTGCTGTCTAGGTGGTAGGCGACAACCTGATTGTATTGCGCGTCTTCTGCTTCTTGCGTCGCGTTATCAGTGTTGATGAGGAGCGCTACCAAGCCCGTAATTACCGCAAAGGCTAGAAGCAGAAGGACATCTCGCTCGTTTGACTCATACCGCTGACGCGCATCCATCTTGGCAATTTCCTCAGTCGCAGAGAAGAGGTAGATGATGTAGGAAAGGTACGTCCAGCCGAAACCGAAGATGACGAAAAGAATCAGTCCGGGATTACCTATGATGATACCTGCAACCAATACGACGGCAAGCCATACTAGCTGAGCATAGTAGAACCGTGCTCGGGCGCGCCTATACGCCTTTTCCTGCTCATCTACCGGCATCTTACTGATACGTGAAGGGATAACCCACCCATACACAATGAGGGTGGCAATAACGGAAAGGACAGCGAAGCTAATCCAGATGATTGCAAAATCCATAAGGTTCCTTACTGAGTTGGAGACGGTCACTAGCCACACACGCACGGTAGCATAGCTCTTTAAGGGTATCACATATGGTCTTTCAGGTGCCTATGTGTGGCAACTTCGCATAAGTATGTTTCGTACTCCTCCAGGATGGCGCTTGCTGTGGTGAGCGAAACCCCACTAAGTGTCTGTCAATCCTTAGTGGGGTTTCGCTCTATGTAATACGCGGCTATTCACTGGTTACGGTAACCATCTTGTCCATGCTACCGGCGGGGATATGGATAACCGTTCGGGTCTTTACGAAGCGTGCCGCCGCCGCACCCTTATCACATACCGGGAGGATGCCCAGGTCACCGCGACTAGACTTCTCGACACACGCCTCCTTACCGGCAGATGCGTCATCGACCTTAACCCTGTACTCGACAGAACGTTCTACTCGCGGTTCCGTGTCAGTCGCAGGCAAGTCATCCTTGATGGTGACCTCATATCGCTCATCAGGCACCTTCTCCACAGTTCGCGTATCGAGGGTTCCATCCTCGGCGCGTTCCGCCCAGCTATAGCTAGTACCTTCGCGGTTAGTTCGCACGCTAGTTACTGGGTAGGTGTGCGTGTCACCTTCCAGCTTTTGATTAGTGGCACCTATGTAGTAGGTTACGGTTTGGTTATACTTAGCGTCTTCTGCCGCCTGTTCAGCCTGAAGCTTCTCAGCATAGCCCGGAAAGCTCAGTACAAGTCCTAGCGCAATAAAGATGCCAACCCCACTAGTAACAACTTTAAAGTACACCGATAGGTCATCGTCACAGCTTTCATCTACCCAGAGAAAACAGCACATTATCCCGACGACGGAAACACATCCTAACAGGAAGAACATGCCGTCACGAACAATTAGCGTGAGTGCAAAGAGGGTGATAGTGCAGATACCCAGGAAGCTTAGTGCCGCCAATGCCGCCCAGCCCAAGAAGTCAGGGCAATCAATCCGTTTACCTGTCTTCCGGTATCGCACTACATAAGCTATCGCAATTGCTGGAATTATGACCGCAAAAACAGCAAAGAAGATGCCGCCCGTGGTAATGATTACGTTCAGCCATGCATTATATTTCTCCAAATGAACTATCCTTACGTGTCAGAGTAAGCCCAGGAATGGGCATATGGTTGAGTGGACGGCTTATCTTCATTACGAGGTGATGCCCTCGTTTAATCGGTGAGTCTTGCCCGTTTGTCGTGGGCTAGGTTTCTTGTGGTAATGGTATCACCTAGCGTAGCCGCCTGCAATTATGTGGGTACCCATCACCAGTGAGCTTTTCTGCATCAGCCTCATGCCTAGATGTGCCGCGAAGCAGTACCAATACGCCACCAAACGCGGTGTTTAGTCACATATTGGTACTGCTTCCTTGGTGTTATTCGATGGGGTTACGCTCTTCCTGTAAGCGCGTCTCATACTCGCCCAGAATGGCGCTTGCCTCGGTGAGCACGTCATACCGCTTAGCGATGGTGGCGAGTTCACTCTCAAACTCTCGCTGTAGCGCTTTCTTCGCAACTTCACAGAGGGCAGTTACAGTTCGGGGCACATGCCAGGGCTTTTCCAGCCAGCGATGGATTTCCCATTCTGCGCCGATGTAGAAGTTGAACTTGAACACCTGCTCGCCAACGGGGAAGCCCAGGCGGAACGTCTTAAACACGGCTTCCTGCCACTCTACAAGCTTCCCCCATTCCTGAACCTTGTCTACAGCTCCGGCGGGGATGACACTAAACGCTTCTACAGTACTTTCAATGTCTCCGCTACTGTTTACGTATTCGATTTCAATTCGTCGGCTAACCCCGTCGCAGTCGTCTGCGTCGTGGAAGTCATTCTCCGGCTCGTATCCTTCACAGATTTCACAGGCGTACTCGCGAACCACGGCGGTAAAGGTACCTACCTTGTTGCCGCCCGTGTCCGTGAGGGTGAGGTTGCCGTTTTCTTCGCCGGTGATGATTCCGGCGCGGCGGGCACCTTTATCGTTGGTGAGTGTGAACTCTACGCCTTCACCGATAAAGAATCCAATGTCGAGCCGGTCGTTTCTCGCCTGGTACTCTGCGGGAGATTTGAGCATCACGAACTCCCCCAACTTCGTATCACTAGTGAAAGCGGCGAGCTTGGACTGTTCGGCTTGAATGTAGCTATCCGCAATTTCATTGAGGATGCTGTATTCGCGCTCTAGGGTGCCCTGCTCATCCTGCCGGGAGTCACGTACACCCTTCAAGATGGTGAGACGCTGGGCGCGGGTAAGCTCCTCAGGTGCGATGAAGAGCTGGGTTTCGCTAAGCTCCTTGAACTGGTTGAGTGCCCAAGTGTGCTGTTTAGCGGCGCGTTCTTCGTCGCCAGGGAAATGTGCTACCACGTTCATACGTTCGTTCCATGCGAAGCCTGCGCCGTTGCTACGGGTGTCACGGGTAGCGGCTTCAACTGCGACGTATTCGTCAGCTTCCGTGTCGTTGATGAGTACAGCACGGGTGGGGTAGCCGCTCATAGCGGTGTAGTAAATGCGGTCGATTACTACGCTGTTGCCGCCGTGTGCGGCTAGTACGCGAACGGTTTCGTATGAGCCGCGTTCGCGTGTGGTGTTCATGATGAGATAGTCGCCGGTGGCGATTTTAGAGAAGTCAATGTCAGGCATGGTGCTTCCTTCTTGCTGGTAATGACAGTATACAGTCCCCCTAAGCAATGTTCTAGGGGGACTGTATATGATTGGGACTAGTTGGTTGCCTTGACCTTTTCGACCTTCAGAACCTTGTCCCACACGCCGCCTTCTGCGCTAATTGCGAAGCCTTCAATTACGCCGCGCTTCTTCGCCATGCCCGCCCAGAAGTCATAGTTTTCGTCGTCATTATTGACGATTACGTAGACCGCCTTGCTCTTATCGGCATTATAGAACCAGATGTAGACCATATCGTCGGCGTACTCGCCTTCGTCGTCGTTATACATTTCAACGAACCCCATCTCACAAGCGACGGCTTCATTGTTGATGAAATCGACGGTTTCCTCGGTGGTCATGGTCTTATTGTATGCCTCAACCTTGACGTTTGCGTAACCGTCTTCAAAATTTACTTCGTAGTTCATGATTGGGAGCCTTTCGGTAGATGATTAGCGTTTCGTTGTTTCGGGTTTCTATAACCCGCTTGCCTTATGCCTATAGTCTATCACAGATTTAAAACTCTTCGCAAGTCGCATGTTTGTGGTGTGCATCACCATCTCGGCTCTTGCACACCATCCATGCCGCTCTTTCTACCTAGAAAGGAGGGTTACCGTAGCGTCGATGGTAAGCTTTCCATCCTCACCAACCCCTACGCGGTCGAACGTATTGCCGTAGGCGTGTTTCTGGTAGAACTTCTTAGAGAAGCGTTCACCCACCTTTCGAACAAACTCAGTATCCCCATCCACCTTCGCCACCAGGCACACAGATGCAATAGCGCCATCAAAGTTGATACTGTACTTAATTTCGCCTTTTTCAGCGTGAATGTCGAAGTAGCCAGAGTAGTAAGAACGCTCCTGCCAGTCTTCAATGCCGCCTTGACGGTAAGTTTCCACGAAGTGAAGGTTTACGGTTTCCATTTCGTTCGCCCGTTCCACTTCTAGTGGGTTACCCTGTACAAGCTCATTGAACTTAATGACTGCAATGCTGGACACCTCATCTACTTCTACGGTGTAGTCCTTGACGTAGAGGTCAGCATAAGCGCCGGTAACCAGCAGGTACTTTAGGGCAGTGGTGGTTTCGTGGGCTGTCCTTGTCTTGTAGATGGAGTTATCTTCCACATCTACGAACTTGATGTGCGATTTGATGCCTACAGCATCATCACCCTCAGCCCAGGTATCACCTGCAAGCTTGATAGGAAGTTTGCCACTCAGGATAAGCGCCTTCGCCTCCTCCTTGTCGCCAAGGGGGAAATTGACAGTGAGAGACATTTTATCGGGAAATACTACGAATGGTTTCGCCATGATTGGTTACCTTTCAGGATTATGAGCACGCCCCCCTAACTCGCATTGAGCTAAGGGGCGTGTGTAGGCATCTTACATGAGGTCGGTAGAGTTATCTACAAGAACTAGAGTGCCCTCGTGGTAGTCTACGTCTGCAATGCCGCGTTCATCGTTGATGCCGAAGAGCTTGAGCATGTAGAACCAGATGAAGCCGTCTGCGTGAAGCTCAGTTTCGAAGATTTCGCCGCCCGCCTCAATGCTCATAGTAGCACCGTAGTCGTCTTCGCGTTCAGCGCGAACATCAATGCCTACAATGCGAGGTTCGTGACCCTCGCCAACCGGGGTGCTCATTTCGCCGGGGGTTTCGAAGCTGAACGCGAGGCTGGAGAAGCTGATGGTGGGGGTGTCGAGTGCAATAGCCATGATTGGTGACCTTTCGGTAGTTGATTGATAATTTGTGGACTAGCGGGCTTTCTGCACTCCGCTTGCCTAACACATATAGTTTACCACAGATTTAAGTAAGCCTGCAACCCTCCAGTATGCGCAAAGGTGGGATGCCCAGATGTTTACCATCCAAGCATCCCACCTTAAGTTATCTACTTATGTAAGCGCCTAACTACTCGCCATCGCCCGTTCGCCCCATTAGCACACACCACCATCCAATAGGGTACTTCAATAACGCATCAAGCACGCGCCACAGAACAGCAACTAGAGCAGTTAGTCCGGTAGTAATAAAGCACAGCGCAAGAGACATAACCGGCGCAACCCACAACATCGCCCACAACTCAGACACAGAACTTCTATTAGGAACCACGTTATCCGGGGCAAAGATATGAATACAGACCGCAATACCCGCAAACAGCAACCCGGTAAGGAAGGTCACCTTCGCCAAATTGAAATACTGCCGCCTACCAAATGGCCCATCGTCCATATCCATTAGCTTCAACAACTGTATGACAACTCCGGGAAAGAGAGTGAAAAAGCTACCAAACATCGCAAAAAGCAACAAGTGGTCGATAGCGACAGAACTAAAAAGCATGATAAGTACACTCCTATAGAAAACAGTAATTAGTGTCTAGGATACATGTGAAAGGGCGGCTCGGTCAATCAATACATGCCCACAAATCGTTACGAATACCACCTTCTGACCCAGCGGGAGTCGTGCCCGTGTTCTAATTAAGCGGAAACACCATCTGCACACCAAAGCAGAACATGCCCACTCCGATAACGCCAATAGTAACGCCTAGAACAGCTTCCATTATGTTATCAAGCTTAGATGAGGTAATCGCGATACCCAGCATACGCAACAACACGCCGACACCTGCAAGCAGTAAGAAAAATACCGCATGAAATACGGAACCAATACTAGAACTCATGACAGCTAACTCCCAATGCAATGTGCAGGATAGACACGTCACAAGCCTCTAACACTGCCGCCACCACTATTAGTGCTCACTGAGCTACTATCCCCCGTACTAGCGGGAAGTACGCCCGCGTTCGGGTTGGGCGGAAATGCGTTCCATAGCCCGAAGAAAAACGTGAAGATGCCAACGATACCTGCAATGAACCCAGCGAAAGCCTGGAGTTTGTTCTTGGCTTGCCAGATAAGCGCACACCCTTGGTATGCCATCACCACGCCAATACCTGCAAATGTCAAGAAAATCGCTGAATGAATAACGGCATCGAAATTGATAGTTGCGATAGTCATATTGACTCCTAGTAGAGAAATAATTGATAAGCGGTGGTGGCGATATGGCGGTGCATCACAAAGATGTCTCCGCCTCACCTACGGTAGACAGCAGTTGCCCCTGTTGTACGGAATAGACGTAGCGCATGATACAGGTGCCCGGCATCAATTTTAGCACCTATGGGGTGTCATCCTTACAAGGCGCGCCATACCGAATATTTCCTATTACTAGAGCCACCATTGCTACTAGCTTCGAAAAAGAGAGGGGTAGGTGCAGTACCGGCTGTTTCGCCAGCATTGCACCTACCCCCTTTCGTGTCAGAGTTCTTAGCCCTTTACAAGCTCAAGAGTCATGCCGCCACCCAGGGTGAAGCCCTCAACAAGGTAGTCGTCCTTGAAGGAAAGCTCTGCGTCGGTGGTGATAGTAAACTTATCCTTGAGGGACACCAGGGTAATGCCGTCAATGAGTACCTTCTCAAGAATGATGGTACCTACACCGTCAATCTTTGCGAAGCGAACGCGAGCACGAATATCCATAATGGTGGAGGCATCAAAGATGGACTGCACAGCGTCAGTGAAGATGTAGTTTTCCTTGTTGGAGGAGGTGGACTTGATGGTGATGACGTTAGACATGTTGGTGATTCCTTCCTGAGAATCAATGCTTGATTTGGAGGGTCTTTTCGGTATCCCCTCGCCCTATATCTATAGTCTATCACAGATTTAAAACTGTATGCAAGTTAAATTTAAGTGAGGTGCGCCACGTTAGGTGGGCGACTCAATCGTTACCCTGAGTCGCCCACCTACAGCTTTATGCCACTTCGGCAGAAGCTCCCCTACTAGAAGGTGTATGCGCCCGTACTTGCATTGAACTCTACAGGGAAGCGTCCATAGTGCGAGTCATCGCCCCACAACTCATCACCCTCTTCTTCGGTAAGATGAAAGATTGGGCATACAAGATACCTTGCGCCTCGGATACTCATCAACCAAGAGGCGGAGCTATATTCAGAGCCAGGCTCAGCGGCAACGAAAAGCTCCCCCACACAGAGAACAGGTTCCCTCCAGCTCTCCTCCTCAATGTCAATTTCTTCAAGGGGGAGGGTGGCAATTTCCTTCTCGATAAGGACTCGCTCATCGTCAGTAAAGGTAACCTCAACCTTTGGGGTGAAGTTTTCATCTACCGCAATATGCCCCTCTTCACCCAAGAGGCATCCCCTATACGAGACGGGTCGGTATGTGTGCTTATTGCGCTTCATGGCGCATCTCCTTTCGCTTAGGTCATGATTCCTGCGACTTCACTTTATTACCGCCGCCTACTTGTAGCAGTTTCCAGACCTTACTTGTGAAGTACTTCGGGCGCTAGTGTAGTACCGCTACTTGCGGCGCTTGGCGTCTCCCGCAATGCTTGCAAGGGCATCCGTGAGGCGCTGGTTTAAGTGCCTAGCGCTAGAACGTGCAAGAATAATCTCGAAGCGATAGTCAGTACCTTCTCCCATGTGTCGAAATTCGGTAAAGTTCGCTAGAGTGCGGATGCGTGCATCCAGTGCATCAGACGCAATGGCGCGCAAACATCGGGCGGTGTTTGCCTTACTTTGCATATGTGCGAACACTGCGGGTGCTACAGATGCGTTGGCGCGAAAAAGTTGCGTCTGTGCATTAAGGTCACATTCCTTCACTAGTGCATCAGCGGCGCTTGAAGCTTTAGCCTCAATGTCAGCCAGGGACTTTAGGGCGTTGTTGGCACGCTCTGCAACCTTGGCATCAAAGTCAGTGTGGGTCATTGGGTGCCCTGCTTTCTGTAAGATTGAATGATTCGGTAGCTTTAGGGGTATCTTTAACACCCGCTCTATGCTTATATTGTACCACAGATTTACCGAGCACACATGATGCGCCGCTTGCCGTACTGTTGCGCGCATAAAAATAGTACCAATATGTGTGAAAACCCTGTGGTGAGGCACATATTGGTACTATTTCGTTAGAGTGCTGAGTTTACAGCTCCTCGGGAGCATCAAAAAGCTCAGAGGCATCTAGCTCTTCGATAAGCGTCTCAATAAGCTTGCGGGCAATACTTACAGTTGCTCGCTCTTCATCATTAAGCTTGTCTACAGAGATTCGTTCTAGGTTGCCTAACTGAATTTCCAGGTAGTTGATAGTGGACTCTAGAAGCTCAAAAGGTTCGCGCCAAACCTGGATATCCTCACTGGTGTAACTGTCATATGGGGAGAGGTCGTCTACGAAGCGTGAGTCTGCCTCCCAGAACTCTTCAATAGGTGTAGCGCCGTTCTTCTCGTATTCGCCCCATAGCTGGTTGCCTAGAATGTCGCGGCTCTTTTTGAACTCTTCTGATTCGATGAGCTTCACAAGAGCGTCGAACGCTTCCTTTGGTAGGAAGTTCTTACAGTCTCGCGAGGTAAGGTTTAGTCCATCCAGAATGCTCGGCATGTATTGCACTGTGTAATCGTCATACCGCTCTGGGGTGTGTTCAAACTCGTCGGCGTAGAAGCTCTTGAGTAGCTCCAGTTCGCCCGGCGTAATCCTGAATGTGTTCACGGTTGAACTGTACGATACGCCGTCGCTGTAGATGTGGCTAATCTCGGCTATCTGCATGTCGCGTTTACGGTATGGTGTGTAGAGGAACCTGTCATCGTAGCCGGGTTCTTTTGCCTGTACACGCGCGCCAATATGAGCGGCAGGGCAGAAACATAGATTTTCGGGTTCCTGTAACATTAGCCCGTCGTCTACATAAGAGCCGGTGATGGTTTCCTGAGCTGTAGTGTTGCGGCTTACCTTGGTGGCTGTGAACTCTATATAGTCGTGCCAGTCAGTAAGCTTGGTGACCGCGTATAGTTCCACCTTGTCTACTGAGAGCGGGCGGGGTTCATCTCCAGCCGTGTACACACCCTCTGTGTTCTTGGGGATGTAGAGTAGGATTCCGTCGCCTACGTTGAGTTCTGGAACGATATAGGTTCGCTTTGCATACATTGGGTGTTTCCTTTCCGCCCACCCCTTTAGCGTATATGGGATGGCTTGCTGGGTGAGTTTAGGGAGCCCAGCTGAACTGCCCTACAGAGCTGTTCGGCTGGGTTGGTAGATTTACTGAGAGGTGGGCGCTTAGTCGCCTACCATGAGGTTCAGGGTACGGAGTGCTCCCATTGCCTGAACAGCGGTGGTGTACTTTTCGAGGACAACACTCCATGCCTTGTCGCCACCCTTGCTGTCGAGGGCACCTGCCTCATCAATCGCCTCATTTATGACCTGAGTAATCAAGCCAGGTTTACCGTAGAAGCTCGTCTCGTACAACTTTGCCATGCGTAGATGCTCTACCATCTGAGACATGAAGTGTGCCTTATCCTCCGGCGCGCCCGTCTGCTTGTTAATGCGCTCAAATTTCACCATGATTACTATCCCTTTCGATAGGTATAGAAGTGCTCTAGCTTCGGGGTATCCCCTCCAGCAAGTCTTACACCTATAGTGTATCACAGATTATCCCTGGGTGCTAGATTTTGGGTGGGTAGCACCATGCGTACCATGACGGCGTAGTAATAGTGGGCAAACATCAGGGGTTAATGTGCCACTATGTAAGCACCTTAACCCCTGAATTTCACTTCACATTATTGACAAGCTCCTGTGCAACGTCCTCGCTATACAGCTCAGACTCTCTCAAGCTATGGTGAAGCGCCTCTAGCTGTTCTCGAATGCCCACCAGCTCACTCTCAGCTTCCACTGCCGCCTTGAGTGTCATCTCCGCGAGTGTCGCCAATGCGGTAACCTGTATCTGTTTGGTAGACGCATGTGGAAACTCTGTCTCAAGGATAGTGGTACTGACAAAGCCGCCGTGACAGATGTCTGAGACATGACTCAGTTCCAGGGCATCTAGTCCATAGTTGAGGGTGCTAATGGGGCGGCTTGGGAGGTTCTTCGCGAATCGGGTAAGTGCTTCGCCGGTGGTCGCGTCACAGGCGACAGTATCACCCCAGGAGCCAGTATGCCCATACTTCGTCCAGAAGCTACTTTTCACATCACTAACCGTTTCAAGGATATTGGCGCTAATACCCCCGTCAATAAGCAAGTACGGCTCACCGTTGGTCTGCGTAGCAATAACGCCCGCTTTGTACACATGCGTTGCCGTGAGCGAGTGGCTTGCGCCAGGCGTGAATAGTGCGTCGCCGGGTAGCACCTCATGCCATGCAGGGTCAGCATCAGTAAACACCGGGGAGCCAAGGTAACAGGCGTATGCAGGGATTTCAGTTTCGCCGGTAAGCGTATGCGTACCTGACGTGTGAGTTGCGCGTGTGCCCGGCTCCAAAGGTGCCCCTGTAAGGGCTTCCAGGCTACCCGTAACGGCAAAAGTGTTACCCTCCTGGTTTCCGGGCACACCGACGGTTAGCATGGCTGTAAAAGCGCCTGTAACCCCGTTGAAGGTTTCAATAGTACCCATTGCCAGAGCGTAGTGTCCTTTGCGCCAGTCGGTAAGCGTAGGGGTTCCGCCTACAGTAGCGATATTGCGGTCTTTGAGGAGTAGGGCAATTCCATGCCCAACTAGCGTTTTAGGTGTTTTGTGCGACATTACGCCTCCATAAGTGAGAAACTGGCACCAATTGGGCTTGATACCAGTTTATTAGAGCGGCAGGTTAGCCGCTACCTGCCACTAACAGTCACAGGGGTATCTAAGGTAATTTCCCCGTCTACATTGCTTACACACTCAAACTTTCCACCTCTGCTACTAGGTGTGTGGACGAGCCGCGCACACTGAGAAGGTTCTTACCCATGAGCCACCCATTTAGGTGGGTCAAGGATTCTCCCTGACGGTAACCCTCCAGCCAACCCAAGGGTTAGCCTTCATGGTCTTGACGCCACCCGAAGGCAATGCCCGTTTAGATTATCCACCTCTCCCAGTCTCTCACAGGCGAGGTGCTAGTTGGATTATACCATCTCAAAAGCTGACGGCGCGCGATTTAAAGCCACACACCGTCAGCTTTTGAGGCTATTTGAAGGGCTTGTGGCGTGCAACTTACTACCTGTTGCTAACAGTTACCTGAACATCTAAGGTAATTTCCCCATCCACAATGCTTACACACTCAAACTTCCCGCCATTTCGGGGTTGGTGGTCGTAACAGAATCCGTCTAGGAAGCTCTTAAGAACCTTTTCGCCAAACTCTTCGTCGCCCTCAACCTTTGCTAATAGGCGGGCATAGGTGCCATATAGCCCATCATGAGGCTTGCCCAAGTCAATACCGTAAACAATGACACCTTTTTCAATGTAGCCTTCGCCATTGGAGTAGAAGGCACCCCTGGAATAGTAAGGGTAGCGCCTCCAGTCTCCCAGGTGATTGATTCGGCTAAGCTCTTCGTCTACTACGAAGTGAAGGTTTACAGTGGTCGTATCGCGCTCACTCTCACCCGTGAGCGGGTTACCCTCGACTACCTCTTCAAACTCAATGGTAGCAGTATGTGATTCGCGGTCTACGTCAATAGCGTAGTCCTGAATGTAAATATTGGCGTGCTCCCCCAGCGCGAGAATGTGCTTCATCTCTTCGGCGGTTTCAGGTACGCCCGTGGTGGGATAGGTAACCGCGTCACCTGCATCTTTCACAAACTCTATGTTTGGTTCGATAACGACGTAGGGGAGGTGGTAGTGTCCATCCCATTTCTCGTCTACGTAGGTTTCGCCGTTGAGCTTGATGGGCGGGTGCTTGGTTAGGATTTCTTGCTCCGTGTAGGAGTCGGGGTTGAAGTGGACAGTCAGGGTCTTCTTCTTAGGGAAAATGATGTATGGGGTTGCCATGAGGTACTGCTCTTTCTATGGCTTATTGGTGGGGTGATTATGCGGGTGGCGCATGGTTCAAGACCATGCGCCGCCGTTATTGGTGGTTACTTGTAGAGCTTTAGTACGCACCCTTCTTCTTCGCTCGCCCAATCGTAGCGGGCGGGGTACGTGTTTCCCTTCTCCATTTGCGAGAAGCGGGCTTGCGTCTCAGCGTCATTTACGCGAATCTGAGCCACGACCTCGTACTTACGGGAACCGAGCTTTACACGAGCCTCAGACTCGTAAAGAACGTTGTAGGGGTCTTCTCCTGCGCCCTTCCAGTACCAGAGCTTGAACTCGAAAAGTCCAGGTTCGCGCTCACCCAGGAACTCGACAAGTTCGATAACAAGGTCGCTGTATAGTTGGAAATCAACTTCGTTAAACTCGTCATCTGACTTGATATTACGCTCCTTGCCCTTGCTTGAGAGGAGTACGAGCTTTTCAATGGGGTAGCTGTAAAGTTCAGGCATGGCGAACACCTTTCAAGTGATTGAGTTTGATTTAGGGGCTTTCTGCGCCCCTCTTGCTTCATGCCTATAGTCTATCACAGATTTAAAGATGTGCGCAAGTCGGATTTGGGTGGGGCGTGTCACAAAAGCCCTGCATACCTACCCCCTACACAATAAACCATTTCCGTGGCTACGATATGCGACGGCACTTAATCCCATACAGAGACTTAGAAATACTAGTAGCGCAAATAAGCGGTCGCCCCTGATTGCTGAAGACAGGGCAATAGAGCTTCATCTGACAATAAGCAGAGTTACGGCTATTTATGGCTACCTGAGGATACTTTGTGAAGAAGCCCGCTAATGTATGGTGATGCCATAAACATTGATGCCAGTAGCGCAATGAAGGTGAGCATATTGCTGAGCATTATCTTTACTGTCATCAATGGGACATCTATGTCGGTGAAACCCTGTTCCCGTAGTACGCGGGGAGTCCACATAAGCATTAGCACACCCATCACCACAACAGTAAACAGGCACGCAAGCATGGGAGCAGAATCACTGTCGCCACCCCTAACCGCCGCATATACGATTGCGCCAAAGAATACGATAGCGCAAGCCGCGCCAAAGATAACGAACAGGAGCCAGGTCGGTGCGCTGACTAGCACCTGAGGCGGCATAATGGTTGCAATAGTAAGCATACTGACTATCCTCTCTTGCAGAAGTTTCCCTGACATCTCTTCGCCAAGTATTTACGGGTTACCCGCCTACCCCATGCTTCGATGGGTTGCATGGGGTAGGCGGGTGGCGCGCCCAGCTAAATGGTGGGAGCTGAGTTTTTGAGGCTGAGGTAGCGAGACACTGCTTCCTGAGTCTCTGAGATGAGCTTACCCAGCGCGATATACGCCTTGTCTTCCGCGCCTTGCAGGATGCGGCTCACACCCTTGTTCACGTCCTCAATAACGGTAAGGCGGTTGGTGTCGTATCGGTAGAGTTCGAGAGCCGCCTGGTATAGGGGGAGGAAATGGGGTTCAGGGGCGCCGCGCGTGAGGTGCTTGTAGCGTTTCGCTAGGGCTTTAAGGTTCTCTACCTGCCAGGCATGAAGCTCGCGGCGTTCCTGCTCCAGCTCGAAGGTGGTGTTGAGTGAAACGGTGTATGCGGTTACGCGGGTTGCTTCACCGTTTACGGGGGTGTAGGTGAGTCGCGTGAACCTTCGTTCGGGGTTGGTGCAGTTGTGGCACAATTCTGCGTTAGTGTAGCCACCTTCGGGGTAAGCGTCGTCGGTTTCGTGGGTAGTATGCTCGCTGGTAGTGGTGAACTTGCCTGCGATGTTGCCGTTCTTGTCTGCCAGGTAAACGTTGTCTTCTGCGCCGTATGCTACTTGCAGGGTGCGCAAGTTTGGCTGGTTGGCTAGTTTGAACGTCACAAGGCTCCCAGTGACGAAGCCGAACTGAGTATCGCCGCCGTCGTACCTGTTGCGTAGAATGTGTACGGCGTTGCCGCAAGTTGTTGCATTACTTGCAACCGCGTCTCGATAGGCGCTCAGCTTATACTGGTCTTCTTCGAAAAGGTCGGTCATGCTTCGCTGTAGCGCGGCTACATTGTGAAGATAATCGTCGGTAGCTTCCGTGGTTTCCTTAGTGAGGGTTACCTCTAGGGTGTTGGCTACTTCGGAGGTGAGGGTGTGCGGCTTGAGGCGTGCAATAGCCATGCTTTCGGTATCGTTGGGGTAGGCGCGTTTACCTACAGGGCTGTACGCACCCTGAGTGTATGCGTGCGGCATGAAACCCTTCTGTAGCATAACCAGGGTATTGAGGCAATCCTCTGCCACCTGCGTAGCTCGCCCTGCGGGGAATAGGTGGATAATGTCTGCGGGCTGGATGGTGTTGCCGCCCTGCGGGTCATCACCCGCCCTGTAGGTAGTTGCAATGCGGCGCATGGCATAGAGACTATCCCCTGCGTTGGATTGCTGTAGGAGGTATGAGCCGCCGTCTAGGATGACAGCGTTACTACCTGTGGTTCCGCTTACCTCGTGTAGCTCATACTCATAGGTCTCCGGGTTTTGGGTGATAAGCTTGTCGCCGCGCTTGAGGTCGTTTAGCTTGTTCATGACATGTGCGCCTTTCTCTCTATGGGAGGGTGGGGTATTACAACCCCACACTAGGCATTTTACAGGGTCTTAGTGTGGGGTGTCGTTATGTAGGAGGTGGTGAGCCGCCTCTGTGTATTCTTTCTGCATCCGCGGGTGGTGGGCGGCTATGAAGTATTCTTGCTCCGTAGCCACCCACCACCCATAAATTGTACCCGCCCTTTATGCCTTCGGGACAGTAAGAGAAACGTCAATGGTGATGGTGTCACCCTCAACGTTCACGTATTGTGCGCTTTCGCGTGCCTTTGCGTAGAAGTCTCGCTCGAAGCGGCGGGCTACTCGCTTGACTCGTTCCGGGTCGCCGTCTACCTTTGCTGCCATGCGTGCTCCCTTGCCGTAGGTTTCATGTCCACCGTCGAGGCTGATAATGTACACGATTTCGCCTTCTTCGGCGTAGCTGGCGAGGCTTGCGGAGCTGTAGGGGTACTTCTTCCACAGTTCCATGTCGCCCAGTGAGCTGTAGTGCGTATTGGGGGTGAAGTGGAGGTTTACTTCCTCTACGTCGTTCGGGTCGATTTCGAGGGGGTTACCCTGGTAGAGTTCGTGGAACTTTAGGGTGCCAGTCTTTGCTTCTTCGTCTACATCCAGGGTGTAGTCCTTGATGTAGAGGTTTCCCTTGGTGCCTGCAATAATGAAGTACTGCAAGGCTTCGGGGGTGTTGTCGTCTACATAGAACTGCGCGAGCGTGTTATCAAAAGCGTCTACGAGGGTAAGTTCAGGGTATGCTACCGCTTCATATGAGTCGTAGTAGCTGTCGTAGTCCTTTTCAGTACTGACGTACCCGTCCAGCTTAATGGCAACCTTGTCGCTGTTGAGGTCTACATTATTCTCGTCTATGCGATAGTTGGAGAGGTTGAGGGTGACTCCCTGCGGGAAAATACAAATGGGCTGAGACATGATTAGTGCCTTTCGATAGATGCTTGCCTAGCTTTTCGCTACACCTAAAGTGTATCACAGATTCACTTGACTATACAAGACATCTACTGTGAGCTGTACCACTAGGGCGCATGTGGGGCGCTGGGGTTAAGAAATGCCACCACATACGCCCATAGGTGATGGTCTATACTCAAAAGGAACAGCGTCTCACGCCCCGTAGATGGGTAGTGAGACGCTGTTCCTTTTCAGGCATTAGTCGGCGTAGCGAGTCAGAAGTTTGCGGACTGCAAATCCGACAGAGCTGGTAGTGTCGCCGTATCGGTGTGCTCCACAGCAGGCGGGGCAGTCATCCTCATCGAAAGGCTCTTCCTCTGCGTCGTACTCTTCCTCGTTGTAGGTGCAGTCTTCGTCATCATCGAAACCGGCAAAGGTTACTTCGCGGGATTCGTCATCGAGACGGTAGATGGAGAATCGTTCGCCACCGTCGAGTTCAAACTCAATGAGTCGAGGTGCGTTAGCGGTGTCCATTTTGTAGCAACACAGCGATTCCTCTGCTTCGATTGCCTGAGCGAGAGTTTCGAGCTCAACGCCTTCGTGGAGAGTGAAGCCAAATTCGGGAGAAGCCATGATTGTTACCCTTTCGGTAGCTGGTTAATGATTTACGGCTTAGGAGTTTTTTCGTATCCCCTTGCCTTATATCTATAGTCTACCACAGATTTACCCATCCACGCAAGCCAGTTTTGCGTGGTTTAGCTCACACTCTAGGTGGGCAAAGCGCCCCCCTCTAATATATACATGCTCGCATCCTCACCACACCGCTACATGAGCCCATCCTCTGCAACCCACCCCTCTACTGCACCTGCATATTCATCCCAATATGGGCTGTCTTCAAAGTTGCCGCTCATGTAAGCGTTCATATGCGCCATATCATCCGACCAGCCTTTACATTGAGAATAGGCGAATGAAAGGGCTTGTTGATGCTCCTTGCCTAGCTTCACGTATTCCACCGGCGATACGTACCCAAGGGCGACATGCGGTGTAAACAGCTTCGTCCAGGAATCACTACCAGTGACTTCATCAGGTGCCCAGCGCATGAGCTCTGCTACATGCAAAATAATTCGCCCCTCTGCGTTGAACTGCTTCGCTGGGTATCGTCTACCTTTTGGTGTTGCCACGGACAGTATGCCACCACCGGCATTCCGGTCATATTCTTCTTCTAGCTGACGTTTAGTAACCTTCAGGGATTCTGCCACTGCTTCACTCGTTAGCATTTCTCCCGCTAGGGATTCAGAGATAATGCTGGACGACCCTCGGTCACCACTAAGTGCCTGCGTGTACTTGTATCGGGCGGCTAGGGTTGCCACGGGCGGCAAACCGGCAATACTGCCTAGTACGGCAATGTTTTCGCTTCCACCTTGCAGACTGCCTCCAATGCTTGCCGAAGGTAAGGCGGTGGTATTGATGAGGTCAAGAATTGGGCGCACCTGCTCAGCGTCTTGCGGCTCAGGATGCCCTTTATGGGTGAAGTACTGGAAGTACTCATCGAATAGGTGGACGAGGCTGTCTGGGGTGGTTACCGTGTCGAAGGTTGCAGTGATGTATGTTAGCGGCATATTGACTGCCATGTCGTGCAATGTCGTCAAAGGTGGTCGCCCCTCCTGTTTTATAGGTATAGGAAACGCCCCTCTAAAACCTGGGAAGTAGTCAGGCTCTAGAGGGGCGCACCTTGTGCATCTTGCGACGCACTATTTGCAATGAAGATGCTACCAGTTTAGCAGTGTCACGACTAGTATGCAAGCCATCCAGCGAGTGACCTTAAACACGTCCATATTTCTTCTTAGTTAGAGGGAGCCTGCGATAGCGTCTGCCTGCTTGAACTTCTTGCCTCGAAGCGTGAAGTAGGTAGCGGCTCGGTCAATAAATGCCTGGTCGCCCTTATTGCGTGAATCTAGCACCTCTCCAAGCTCTAGCAGGTGTACGTCATAGTGAGCTTCAACGCTAACATATTCGTGCTTGAGTGCTTCGAAGTCGCAATTGTGACTTGCCAGCTTTTGGGCGAAGTAGCGGCGAGCGTTAGTCAGGTTGTGCTCCACATCTGACATGACTTCATCAATAGCCCATACCACATCCCACACACTCCGGGGTTCGGGGTTTTTGACACCATTAACATGCGGGGTCAGCTTCTTCTCAGCTCGTTTATCGCTATTCAGAGCGTCCACCATATTGTCCACTCGGACATAGAGTCTATCCATCTGGTCGTAGAGGCTCTTAAGCCTATCCTTGATGCGCTCCGGGGTCAGGTGGCTGTAGTATGTGGTCATGATAAACGCCCTTTCGGTAAGAGAATGATTTCCGCCTTTCCGGTATCCCCGGCGGCTTATATGAATATCATACCACAGAATTACCCCTCTATGCGAACCAGTTTTGCATGTGCTGGCTCACATAGAGGGGGGGGTAACGGGTATGGTTCACTACGGGAGCGGCGACTCTACACGGTAAGGGAAGCGGGAAACTTCTACCGTGATAGGATTCGCCGTCGGTTGAGATAGATTCGACCTCACCGACTGCATCGAAGTTTCGCATTGCCCAAAATGCGACGTGCTGTTCGCTCTCCACGTCATAAACACTATCGTCAAGCTTTCCGTAGAGCATATCATCGTCGCCCTCTACAGGCTCTACAGCTGAGCCGTCGCCCATATAGAAGTAGAGTTCCAGGTTCTCAGTTCCGGGGAAACTGGGCTCAATATAGAGCTCTTCGTCTTCGATACGCTCTACAAGCTCTTCCAGGTCTACGCCTCCAAGGTCAGGGGTGACGGTAAACGCAATGCTTTCACCAGGGGTAAAGGGTGAGGGCTTAAGTCCGTACATCGTTAGGTGTTCCTTTCGGAGGGGCAACTATTGCTTGGTGTTGCCAGTGGTGGGATAGGTTGCCGCGCGTCTAGGGGCGGGTTTCTCTCGGGGTGGGAGTTCCCCCCTCACCCCTCCGGTGTTTTGACGGGGTGAGGGGTGGGTAAGGGCGTTAGTTCATCTGTCCACGCTTTGCCTCCATACCCTCGTTGAAAATCTTAATTTCGCTTGCTACCGCATCCTGCCAGTACTTGATGTTTACAGCTCGCTCGATAGGCTCATCATCTGCAATGCCTTCTTCCTTCTGCCATTCGCGGGACTCTTCGCGGTACTCGATGCAGTCGGTTTCGTTGTATGCGAAGTTTTCGTATGCCTTATCCAGTGCGACTTCCTGCTCATTGGTCATGGAGTGCTGGTTCTTCTTGAGGTACTTGAAGATTTCGCTCTTTTCCTTCTGGGCGGCTTCGAGAATGGTCTTGAATGCCTTACGGATAGCGCCGTGGGTCTTGAGGTCTGCAACGTTGATAGTGGAGACGGTCTGCATGATTGGCAACCTTTCGGTAGATGATTTACTGTAGCGTTCCTTGGCTACATTTATAGTATGCCACAGATTCTATCGTGCGTGCAAGTCGATACGGCGTGGGGTGTATCACATGCTTAATTGGGGGAATATCTTTCATGGCATTTCCCTATGAGGTCGCATAAAAGCCACCTATCCTGCCGTGCTGTATTTGCGCAGGTAGGGTAGGTGGCTTTCTTGATGCAGGCGCAGGCGGCAACATAGGCAACCGTCAAAGGCACTACAGGTTGCCACCATGCCACATGCTACTTCTTAGGAATGCGCACGCCGTTCTTAATCTCATACAGAACGAACTGAGCCTCTTTGCCTGCCGGGTCACTAAGTGTTAGTTTCCAGTCGGTTGCGTAGCCGTCTCGCCATGAAGCGCCTTCGAATAGGTGGCGGTTGCCGTCACCGGGGTTGAGAAACTTAATTCTACCGACCTTCTCACCCGTCTCAGAGTAGATAGTTAGACCACATTCAGTAGCCCATTCCTCACTAGTGTACTCATAGCCGGAGTATGGGTCAGTATGTTCAGTTTTCTTAATCCAGTCGTCACTGTAGACCTTGGCATACTTGCCTTTGCGATTGATGCGCCCTACAGCTTGAGCGAGGGTCTTCTCGCCCTTATGTAGGGGCACTTCAACCTTGAGGTCAAGCCCATCGTTACCGAATCTAATTGACAGGTTTTCCGTCATTATTCCTTCACCTTTCCTCTAAGGCGCTTAGGTTCCACGGGTTAAAAGGTCACCTCGTCGCGCGCGTTTAAAACAAATAGCCCTAAGAGGCTTCCAGGGGCACAATCCCTCCAGAAGCCCCTTAGGGCTATTGTACAGCTTATTCAGCGTTGATGATGAGCTTTCCAGCCTCCCAATCGACAGAGTGAACCATTTCGTCCACCTCAACGCCTTCAACGGTACCGTTACCAAGGCGGCACATTACAGCGTCTTCATCAGCGGTCTCGACATCAAGGTCTACAGTAACAGGTGCTACGTAGGTGTCGATAGATACATCCATGACGACCATTCCCTCTAGCGCGTAATAGATGGTGGAGATGATAACCTCAGTACCTTCTTCGATAGCTTCGAGAATTTCAGTGTTAGGGTCGAAGGTGAGTTCTACGTGTGCCATGATGTGAACCTTTCGGTCGAGAGTGGGTATCTTTGTAGCTTTCAGGGAGTTCCCCTCGCTACACTTCCAGTATGCCACAGATTAAGCCCACTACACAACTCAGACTTGTGTTAAGTGAGTCACACAATAGAGCGCAAGTATAGCACCCTAGCACAGGGCCTATTTCTCAACCTTCTTGAAAGATGCTCTAACCGCGTACATGAGAGCCACCATAAAGCAGGAAGCAATGGAGTTCAAGACGAGTGAAGCAATTACTGCAATAACGATAGGGAACCCGCCGTTAATGCCAGCCCTAGTGCAAACGTCTGTGGTAAGACTGCCCAGGAAGCATAGCCAGAAAACATAGGTGAATAAGGTCATGATACTAGCCGCAGGTGCGTCATCATCATCTTCAAAGAACGCAATGAGGCAGTACAAGGCAAGCAGGATAGCGCCCGCAATAATGCCAGGGACGAAGAACAGCAGGAAGAGCGGAGCTTCGGCAAAGAACTTATACGGGTCGAGGGAATTGAAGAAATCAACAAGCATATGTGCTTCCTTTTACTAGTATTGAATCGGTGGCTTGCGTAGCTACTTACTCTCGCGGCTACCGCCTACCGCCTCTTGTACTTGGCTACTAGGGAACAGGAAGCCGCCTACGCTAAACACTGCACGTGCCGCAATGAGTGCCGTAACCACATTGGAGATTGTGCCTACGGCAACCGCTAGAACCAGTGGGTATCCGTCCATGACACCTGCACGCAAAAACACCTCAGTTAGAGTGCTTAGCATCCAAATGGTTCCACCAATGGTAGATAGAACGCCAAGCGCGAGTGTTAGCCCCTCAGCCGCCCCACTGTCACCAAGAACCACTCTAAACAAAGCGTAGATGGCAGATAGGGTGATAATGTAGGTAATTCCAGGGGCAACGAATGACACCCACAGGGGCGCATCAATGAGGAACCTTACGGGGTCAAAGGCATTAAACAAATCAATGAGCAACGGAGTTTCCTTTCGATAGTTAGTTATCCGTGACGGCTTCTACCCTACGTAGAAGCTTTGGGATGTTGGTGAAGGTGATGGCAACCGTAAAGAATGTGAGAGGTAGGGCGGCAACATTGGTGACAATAGATAGTAGGTGCGGGACTACCCACGTTTCATCAATGAGCCCCTTAGATTGAAACACGGGAGGGAGGCTACAAAGTGCCGCAATAAGGGCGAAGAAAATAGCGATGCCTGCGAGCGCTTGCGCCCCGCTATCCTTGAAGTTATTGCTTTCGTTCGCGCCAGCAAATACGGCGCAAATAGCACAGAGTAGAGTGCCTGCAACTACTCCAGGCGCGACAAACAACACCCAGAGAGGCGCGTCAGCGAATACCTGCTGGAGCATATCGGCAATACTTGCAGTGAAGAGCACGTTAGGGGTTTCCTTTCTATGGGTAGCTACTTATCGCTAGTAGTATCCACTTTGCGTAGTAGCTGGCGGATGTGAGGGGCGGTCATCTCAAGCAGGGCGAATAGGGGGAGCGAAAGAACTAGGCTTACAATGATTACAAGTAGAGTCATGCCTAGGGCTTCTGTTCCCTCAAAACCCTTTCCCTCGAACACTCCAGGGGCAATTATGAAGATTGCCGCGATGCCTAGGATAAAGGAGAGGATGCAAGCCGCCTCCTCATTCATAACATTAGAAAGTCTGTAGCTAATTGAGATTAGGGCGGCGAACATGAAAGCAGGAGCGATGAGTATCATCCATGTGGGCGCGGCAACTAACACCTGTGGAGCTGTAATTGTTGCGACGGTGAGCATCAGGGAATCCTTTCCTAGAGGGGCGGTTATGGTGGAGCGCATACTGGATGCGCTCTCTTTAGGGGCTTATCGCCCTACAGTCATAATCCCTATTATACCCCATAATCAGTTTTGGCAATGGGTGGCAAGCTCGAAGGCTTCCTCTTGCATTGCCCTGTGGTACACCTCACGCAAATTTAACTTGCATACAGTTTTAAATCTGTGATAGACTATAGGTATAAGGCAAGGGGATGAAGCCCTAGCCACCAAACCACAAGCTACCATCAAGGAGCCTCAATCATGGCACACGTACCCGGCGAAATCGCACTTGCTCTCCCCAACGAAGAGCCCATCATCTTTGAGTACACCCCTGACGCAATCGTAGGTGCTACCATTGAGGACATCCTCAAGGAAGTTCAGGAAAACACTGTCGAGGTGGTCATTGACACCCGCGTCTACGATGCGGGCTTCTGCCTCATCCCTTGAACCAGTGACGGACCCGTGGAGGTAAACGGACAGCACGCATTCGGTTCCGTAACTCTCCCTGAAGAAGATAACAACATTATTCTTCATTTTGCCGCAGAATACTACGTCTACGGCTTCAGCCCTGAAATTAGCGAAAACCCCGACAAGCCGGGTAGCCTGCTTATCTCCGTAGACGCTCTCCGCTGGGCGGCATAAACATAGACCGTAAAAAGAGCCGCCCCTCACATTGCACTTAATGTGAGGGGCGGCTCTTTGTTGTGTCGTATTGAGGCAAGCGGCATACCATACCTATACCTCGCCCATGAGGGAGGAGAGAGACATACCCAAGCTAAGCGGACGTTACCAAATCCCTGTGGGGTAGCGGTGGCATCAAGACCAGTGAAAGCTCTTCCTGCACGCTTGACTGAATGAATCTATTTAGAGGGTCACCACTGATGGTACCAAGTATTACCAGACCTTACTTTGCAGTAGGCGTGGTATTCTTCGCACCGCCAGATAGAGACCTCGCTCATGTGATACCGCATCTCAGCCGCCCCTTTACACAAGATGTAACCCGAATCGTCAATAGGAGGGTACTTGTCGAACCTGTAGACGTGTCCCCCGTGGTCGTCCTTGGGTTCACCGTTTACCGTCACAACGTACCCAAGGGTGGTACCGGGGGCGGCGCAAATCTTGGGGAGAATCGTCAGGTGGGTGATGTTGAAAATGCCGCCTTCACTACCCAATGCACCACTAGGTGCTTTAAGGGTGAGCGAGCCGTTTACTGCGGCTAGTTCTCCTTCTTCACCGTTGATGAAGCATACGCGGATGCGGTCGGGTAAGGTGGAAGCCGCGCTGATTGTAACGTCTACGTCAGTTACGGGTGCGTTCTTGAGAGTAAGGTGCACACGTTCGCCTTCGTGGAACCCCAGCAGTAGGTTCCCATTGTCGGGGTTACAGAGCTTAACGAAGGCTCGATGTTCGCGCGCCTCCACAACCCTCTCTCCTGCTGAGTCGCCAAGCCCAAACAATGTGTACCGCCACGCGCTCACGTTTTCCAGTAGTCCGATAGTTCCTTCGGGGAGCTTATGGGAGCCCCGCATCTCTTTGAGAGTTTCTGTGATGGCGCGGAACTGGTCTACAGTCAAAACGTGAGGAGAGTGCTTAGCGACACGATAGAGCGCAGAAGTGGCAATGTCTTCGGTGGGTGCCTCAATAATCTCTAGCACCTGCATGAGGCTGTTGAGGATTTCCGCTGAATTGTATCCAGATTTGAGAATTGGAACCCACGTGTTGAGTGTCACTTCCCATTGGAATGGCTTAGCCCCCTCGCTGAGAGTGTCACCCGCCATTTCTAGGGGGTACTCCCACGCTGAGGCGCTATCAAGTTCCCAGGTGATGCGCCTGCCGCCTACTGAGGCTGTAGTGATGTATTCGCTGTCCACTAGTGCGTCACGATACTCTACGTGATGAAACTCGTAGGCTCGTGAATTTTCACGCCGGGCGACGAAAGGGTCTCCGCCTAAGGTAGTGCCAGTAGTCGCATACAGGAGGTCTACATCTAGCTTGAGGGGCATAGTGTCATCTTTCTTGATGGTAAACGAAAGTAGTTATTGTAACTATACCACATAATGATAAGGGAGCGGGCAGGTTCCTGCTTTGCGGCATAGAATAAGCCCTCGCCATTACGGGAAATATGTTCCTGCGTTGGCGAGGGCTTACATCCTCAAATGACAACAGAATCAATCATACCCATAACCGCGCCAAATTGCAACCCAGCCACCGGGTAGCTTGTCGCTGGTCTGGCTTCCTTTTCGTTCGTGCTGGGCTATTGGGCTGGGTGGTTAGTGGTGGCGGTTGATGTGTAGCACCGGCTCTTCCCCGCCTGTCCAAATGAAGTACCAGGGCTCGTTGGTCATTGCTGGGTATTTCAGCTCTACGTGTTCCCAGACGTTCGATTTCTCGTATTCGTCCTTGGGTAGCCCGTGGAGTTTATGCATGTGGTGTTCTGCCATGCCTCGTTTGGTGAACTTTTCGCCTGCAACCATGTCGGCATACTCTAGTAGGGAGGTGTTGCTTTCAGGGATGGTTAGGATGAGCGGGACACAGGGGTTCTGCTTGTTGATGTATGCTAGTCCTTCGCCGTTTATTGTCGCTGACTCTTCAGATGGGGTGATGGTGAGGTCGCCTATGAGGGTGGAGCCGCCGCCTACCTGAATGTCACCGGCGATAGTTACATTGCCTTCCAGGTCTGACAATTCGCCTATTTGTGCGCCTGCGGCGACGTGGCAGGTGCCTGTGATGGTTGAGAAGCCGGAAATGATAGTGTCGCTGTTGCCGCCGCCAGTGACTCGCGCTGAGTCGGTTACCGCCGCCGATTCAATTAGCACGCGCCCGCCCTGTGAATCGTGGGTTAGCGGGTCGCCTACACGCGCCATGCCGCTTACAGCAGAGCACCCGCTCACAATGGCGGTTTCATCCACGAAGGCACCGTCACGCACCTGTGCATTATCGGTTACTTTGCCTAGTACTACTGCATCGCCTTCAACCCAGCAGTCGCCGTCTTGGGATAGGCATTGTTCGCTTGAGATGTATCCGCCAAGCGCTCCTGGCTGGACGACTGGGAAGTGAAGCCCTCTGTAGATTGGGCGGAGTGCTTGGACGCGGTATACCGTGTACCCGCCTGGGTATGTGCGAGTATGCGCGGCATCGCGTAAGATACGGTATTTCTTCTTCCCTGCCAGCATGTTTGCGGCAACGACTGGGACGGTGGAAATGGGGGTTGCAGAACTCATGCGGGGTTCCTTTCAAGAGTGTGAGCGGTAACCCAGCAATGATGCGTGGGCACTCTGATGCTCGTATAGCTCCATTTTAGCATGTGGTGAGTTGCATGTCCCCTGCTGACCGCTGACAAGGTTTGTGCTTTGGGTGGGTGATGCCTGCGGGAATGCGAGCGCCCCGCCAGGCTCTAGGTGCTCTGGCGGGGCGCTTCAGGGGCTTTAGTCGGTTACGGTGAAGGTGACCGAGTTTTCTACCTCATCGTACTTCATATTCTCAACCTTGAGGAACTTACCCTCTGCCTTGGTGAGGAAGCTCTTCTCTTCTTCATCGTTGGTGATGCCAGAGAACATTGCCGCCCATTCGGGGGTGATGCGCTTTCCAGCGGGGTAGAAGACAGCATCCCAAACCAGGTCGCCATCTACTTCCTCGGTGTAGATGTAAACGCTCTTATCAGGGAGCTGTTCGAAGCCGTTCGGGACTGCGTTGATTGCCTTGAAACCCTTGGTGTTGCCTGCGAGGTTGCCGGTGAACTCGAACTTTGCCATGATTGATAACCTTTCGGTTGATGGGAAACTGTGGCTTATAGCTTTGCGGAAGCTTTTCTCTTCCTCGCTACATTTATAGTCTAACACATATTTCAAACCGTATGCAAGTCGATT
>ERZ772779.105-NODE-105-length-39380-cov-8.454952_pt1 | contig 39380 bp, 23 predicted proteins | sample MGYA00511360_ERZ772779 | MGnify/ENA primary metagenome ERZ772779 (study PRJEB29015, sample SAMEA2738112) | human oral metagenome | biome: human oral; feature: human-associated habitat; material: saliva | place: China | collected 2231 ...
GCACGGTGGCCGCGGGCGGACGCGCGATTGATCAGAGCCTGGCGCTCGAGGCCCTGTCGGCGGGTTCTTCGCCCCTGACCGACCGCGAGGCCGACGTTTTGCGCGAGGTCGAGGGCGGCGGCACGATCGCCGACATCGCCCATTCGCTGGGGCTGAGCCAGGGGACGGTACGCAACCATGTGTCCTCGGCGATGCTGAAGATGGACGCGCGCACCCGCGCGGAGGCAGCCATCCTGGCCCGATCTGCCGGCTGGCTGTAGCCAGGGCACGCAAGCACAACTTCATACGCCTATAGCCACCCCCCGCGAATCAGCGGCAGTGCTACAGGCAGCCACTGGTTCATCTATGCCTGTAGTCAGGTCCGGGGCTGTCTAACAGCTCGAACACCTGGGCACCGCTTGGGTTGGCCGGTTAACACGAGGAGACAGTTAGCGCGGCGGCCAGGGCATGATTCGGTTTACGCAGCTTTCGTAGTCAACGTACTGCTGGCCAAACTGGCGCCTAAGCCAGCGCTCCTCAGTGCGTTTCATTAACACCGTCAAAGCCAACCAATACACAGCCGGTAAAATCAACAATACGTAATTAGCTTGCACCAGCAAAATACCGGCATTAAGAAACAAAAAAGCAGCATATATTGGGTGCCGCACCCAAGCATAAATACCACCCGTGATGAGCTGGTTATTTTCTATATTTTCAGTTACTCGCGCCCCAAACACGCTCACCAACCACATCACCACGGCCAGTGCCGCCACAATAACGCCAGCTACAACAAATATGAGCCGCAGCCAATTTAGGTTAACAGCCGCCCATCCCAGCCAGAAAAAAGCAGCCACACTGGCCAGCGCCGTCGTCGTAAATAGCGCCACCACATAGGCCGGGCCAACCCCGAAAACCGGCAGATGTGCCTGCTCACCCCGTGTTTCCATGCACCCTATTATCCCACTTCAGGGGCGATTTGAAGGGGTTTTAGCGACGCCGCAACACCCCGATACGCTCGGTAAGGGAACGCTGCTTACCCACCACCGGCAATTGCCACACACGCCAATAAGCCAGCAAACAGAAACCTGCCCCCACACACATTGAAAACAGCATCGCCAACACCGGATTCAAATCAACAAAGCGCACCAATGAGGCCTGCGTAAAAGCAGCTGCAAGCGCCGGCAGAGCGTAAAGCCGGTTGCCGCCAAACACTGCCGGGGTGCGGCCCACACTAATGTCGCGAATCATGGAGCCGCCTACCGCCGTCATGCAGCCTAAAAGCAGGGCAGGGATGAAACCTAGGTGATTTTCTAGGGCTTTGGCGGCGCCGGTGGCGGACCAGATACCTAGCACAATAGCGTCAGCAACCACCAGGAAACGGTGGGACCATTTGCCTTCAAATTTGAAGAACCAGGCGATGGCGGCCCCCAGGCAGGCCATCCAAATGTAGTAGGGGTCGGTCAGGGCGAAGGGCGGGCCGTTTTGGATCATGAGGTCGCGCAGGATACCGCCGGCGGTGGCCGTCATTAGCGCCAGCACCACGAAACCTACTATGTCGAAGTTTTTTTGGCGGGCAATGAGCCCTCCTAGGATCCCATTTAGGATCACCCCGGATAGGTCGATGAACCGGAAAACGGCAGGTAGGGCGTTGGGTTCAAGTAGTTCGTGCATCGTCTTCAGGCTACCGTTTAACTGGCGGAGGTGCCGAAAGCCAGGCCCAGCAGGTAGGTTATGGTGGCCGCCCCATAGCCGATAGCTAGCTGTCGCATGGCGCTGGGTAGGGGGGCTTTGCCTGATAGTACGCCGACGGCGCCACCGGTCAGGCACAACGCGGCACCTACCAGCAGGGCTGAGGCGACCACGGCAACCATTCCGCTGAGCCCAACCAGGTAGGGCAGGCAGGGAATGACAGCGCCGATTGAGAAGAGTGCGAATGAGGATAGTGCTGCCCGCTTAGCGGTGCCGATTTCCTCATAGTTGGGGGTTTCATCACCGATGTGGGAGATTTGACGGGCGCTGCGTGGGTCAATGTTCGCGGCGCTGAGTACTAGTTTGGCGTGTTCAACAGCTTCATGTTCATCCTCGCCTCGGGCGCGATAGACCAGGGCGAGTTCGTTGGCGTTGACGTCTAGCGCGGGCACAACCTCCCCCGCACCAGGGTCTGGAGTGGAAGCTTCAAGTAGCTCGATTTGGGAGCGCACCGAGATGAACTCACCTGCCGCCATGCTTAAAGCCCCTGCCAGCAGGCCGGTTAGGCCGGTTAGTAGGATCGCCTGGGCGCTGACGCCGGTGGCACCCACGCCTAACACTAGGGATAGGTTGGATACTAGGCCATCGTTAACACCAAAAATTGCTGGGCGTAAGGTGCCCGAAAGGCGTTGGCGGTGGCGGGCGGCCAGGGAACGCACAATTTCGGAGTGGATACGCTCATCTGCGGCCATGGAGCTGGAGGCGTCGGCGTCGATCTCATAGTCGTTGCGTTGCTCAGAGCGTTGAGCTAGAGCCAGCACGAACACTGAGCCAAATAGTCGCGCCAGTAGGGGCATGATGGCGCCGCGTAGAGTTTGTCTGGGGGCCGGGTGGGCGTGGGGGCCTAGCAGCTCATACCAGTAGCGTTCGTGGCGGGCTTCGGCTTCCGCTAGGCCTAGGAGAATTTCGCGTTCTTCGCCTTCGCGGCGCATGGCTAGGTCCCGGTAGACTTTCCCTTCTGCGCGTTCTTCAGCTAGGTGGCGGCGCCAGTGTTTAATTTGGGTTCGCGACGGCGCAGCGGCAGCCTCAGGGGTTTGGGGTGCGGAAGTCATTGATTCAATGTTTCATTTTTTTGGCGTCATTGCAACGTTTGGTTACCCGAAATTAGCCTGGCTTGTCAGTGCCAAGCTTGTCAGTGTCAAGGGAGCTGACAGCTTGAGCAGAAACCTGGTTTCTGATGTTTTAGGCCCGGTAATTATTGGCGTAAAGCATCTGCTGGTGACACACCTGCGGCGCGGCGCACTGCCAGTAAACAACCCACCAAGCCAACCACCATGCCGCCAATGATTCCTACGGGTAAAAGCCGCAGGTCAAGCACTGGCTGCCAGTGGCGCACTAGCACTGTGGAGATAATGACTACCACCGCTGTAAAGGTGCCAATAACTCCGCCTATTAAGCCAACTATCGCCGATTCAGCGGTGACTAATGCGGCAATTTGCCAGCGCCTGGCCCCCATTGCCCGGCGCAAACCGAATTCTCCAGAACGCCGCGATACCGCCGTCGCCGTGGAGTTAGTGAGCATTAGCACGGCAGCTAATAATGAGACGGCGGTTAATGTCACCAGCATTGTGCGCACATTGGATTCCACGCTTTGACGCATGGTTTTAGGGTCTTCAGGCGCATCCACGTGGGCGTTTTCGCCGGTGTAAGGATCTAGGGCGATGGGTGCTTGCTGCGCCACCAGCTGGGCGGCGCCGGGGCGCGTACGTATTTCGGCGGTGACGGCATTGGTTGCCCCCACAGCAACGGCGTCTGTTTCACGCATCACCACGGCGTTCATGATGCTGGCGTCTAAACCTGAGTCGCTTATAACTCCCACCACTACGTAGGCTTTATTGGCGATCCACACTACGGGGCTGGCGTCAACTGGGCCTAACTCTAGGTTATTTGCGATACCGCGACCTACTAGCACCTGGCCTGGGCCAAGTTTTATGCCACTGGTTTTGGCGGATTCTTTGCCTTCGATTTCCAGCCCGGGCACGCTAGGATCGGTTGCTCCTAATACATCAAAGTTTTGGCCTTTAGTGTCGCTAGTTAGTGAAATGTTTTGATTGCCGTGGTTTGAGTAGATTTGTGCGCGTTCCACTCCCGGAATACGTTTCAGGCGCATTAGTGTAGTGGTGCTGGCTTGTTTAACGCTTCCATCTTTAGTTAATTGTTTAGGTTCTGGCACCGAGACGGCTACACGCTGGTTGCGGGCCGCATCAAATAGCTGCGACACCTGGGCGCGGGCAGCTTCAGAAATACCTACCGTGGCTAACGCTAACGCTACCGCCAGTAATACGCCGGCAATTAGCGCACCACTGGCAGCTGGTTTAGCGGTAATTGTGCGCCCTGCATCCGCGAGTATGGCTCTTAGGCTAGTTTTTTTGCTGCTGGTTTTAGGGTTTTTAGCTTGCGCCGCGTGGGTGGTTTTAGCTGGTTTTAGAGGCTTTGAACTTTCACTCTCGGGAACGGTGACGACGCCGTCGTGCACTTCGATGCGGGTTTTAGCGTGAGCTGCAACTTTTGGATCATGAGTGACAACTATGACGGTAGTGCCGCTTTGGTTGAGTTTATCTAGTACACGCATCACTGAACGCGAATTGGCTGAGTCGAGGTTACCGGTGGGTTCATCAGCAACTAGCACCGGGTTAGCAGCTACGATAGCCCTGGCTATTGCTACTCTTTGTCTTTCACCACCAGAAAGCTGCACTGCTTTGGCGTGTTGCTTATGTGTGAGCCCCACAAAGTTTAGGGCTTGTTCAATACGCTGCGTATCCGTGATTTGCGCGGTTTCCTCACCAGAGCCAGCCGTATCTCCGCTGTACATCAACCCTAAAGCCACGTTTTCAGTTACAGTTCGCTCATCAATTAAGTGAAATGCTTGAAAAACAAAAGAGAATGTGTGAGCCCGTAATGCTGCTAGTTGGGAATCATTTAACTTGGTTGCGTCTAGATCATCAATAAAGTATTTGCCTTTAGTGGGAGGGTCAAGTAACGCTAGAACATTCAGCAAGGTTGATTTACCAGCCCCAGAAGGGCCGGTTATAGACACAAAATCACCCTGCTCAATCAGCAGTGAGGCGGTTTTTAGTGCTTTAACCTCACCAGGAGCACCCGGATTATAGGTTTTAGAAACCTGCGCTAATTCTAGTATCGTCATTTGCGATCCACTCGCACACTATCGCCAACTTTAAGCTGGTCAGATTTAATAGCGCATTGCCCAGATACACACCCAAGCTGCTCTACTTTAACCATAACAAAACCGGACGCCTGGCGTTTAAGCACATTTGCGTTACCATTAGCATCTAGCGCCATTGCGCGTTGAGGAATCAGTAAAGCATTTTTGATTGGTGCTTGTCGATCTACGGTTAGCACCACTGATTTACCGCGCGCATCGCTTGGAAGTTTTCCCTTTTTAACGCTAAAGGTTAGTGTATAAGTGGTTGCTTCAGCTTGGCTTTTTTCGTCTTTCTTAGGCGCAGCAGTTTTGAGAGTTAAGTTTAACTGCTGAGAGCCATAAACCGCGCTAGCCACGCTGCCAGTTTTCAATACCGAGCCCACACCAGCCGGCACTTCAGCGGTTACAGAAAATTCACCTGTAGATAGGCCTAGCTGGGAGGGTTTGTCTCCATTTAAACTATCGCCAACTTTAGGTAGTGAGGTAACAACGGCTGGAAGCTGCGCAACAAACAGCATCTCAGTTTTCGCTATAACTACCTTCTTTTTGGCTTGCTGCGGTTTTTCGGATGCGCCTGCCTCGTTTGAGTTTCCAGCGCCTTGATTAGCACCCGCGTTGTCTGACTCGTTTTGATGAGTATCGGTAGTAGCTAATTCGTCTTTGGTTTGCCCGTATAGATGTTTTAGTGTAGCGATTGTGTCAGCGTCTAGGGTTCCAGTTATTGCTAGCTGGTAGCCCGATGCAACCAGGGCGCGTTGCAGCTGTGACACATCCGCGCCAGAATCACCTTCATACAGATCACGGTAGGCGGGAAAACTACCCTGATACGCAATCAGGGGGCGATCGTTAATCCAAGCCACCACTTGCGTGTTTTCAAGTTGCTGACCGGCTTTTACGTTTACGGCGGTAACAACCGAATCTGAGCTAGTAGCAGGCAAGTTAACGGCTGAATCCTGTGCCCCGGCAATAACACCTGTGGCAGTGATTTGATCTGTCAGGTCTCCTTGCTCAACTTCTACAGTTACAGGAGCTGAAGTTGGAGGTGCAGCGGCGGCTGCGCGCTGCGCTGGCGATTGGGTGTAGCTTGCCAGCAGCCAGCCCGCACCCACTAGCGCCACCGCCATAAACACAACTAAAACTACAAGTAACCAGCGTTTAACTTGAGATCGTTTAGCGCCCACAGCTACCCCCTTCGATCACAAATAATTACGAGTATTTCTTCACAATCTCACGGCAAGTGGCTTCGACCTGCTTGATTTGTCCCAGCCGAGCGGATAATTCTTTCTGATTCTTTTTGACATAAGCATCGGCGCTGTTCCAGTCAGCGTCGTAGTATGCCTGCTGCCAGCCGGAGCTGATCCGGCACTTTGCATCTGCAACCGCGATTTTTCGCTCATACTCTGACACGGTTCCGGGTGACGCCGCGATAGCAGATTGGGGCGCATCAGCACCTGAATTTAAGCCAATTTTCTGACTGAGCTGCGGTCCTGGCATTAACATTGGATTATCGGTTAGATCACTAAGGCCCAGTGGTTTCATGCATTGCTTCCAAGTGGCAGCAAGTTTTTTAACTTTAGGATCCCCAAGCCCCTGCTCAGCGCCACCAATTGATGCCAAAAGAGCATTTCCAGTCTCAGATTTTTCCTCATAAGACTTCAATACTGGATACTGATCCATTAGTTTATTAAAACATGAATTTTTAGCGTCTCGGTAACCGGGATCAGTTTTATGCTTTTCAATAGTATCGTAGCTGTATTGGTAGACATTCCAGCCAGGGACGATACCCATGTGGTAGCCAACTTCGCTTGCAATCTTCTCATCAAATAGGCGTCTACCAGCACTATTTACGTATCGCTCGGCCTGCCCTTCTGGCGGTTCTGGCCTTCCTTGATAAGTGTATCCTTTGGACTTCATGCAATACCTAAAATAGGCGGTTCGAGCACGCGAAATTAGAATCGTGTCAGCCTCTCTATATGGATCTGTGGGAAGCCGCCATTTAGACATGTCGTAACGCGTTAAACCGTCAGCAGAGACTTTGGCTACCTTATCATTAGGAGCAGTTGACGAAGCTTTTTCGCCACTCCCACACGAGGCTAAACCGCAAACTAATATTAGAGCTGCAATGATCCTCAGATACTTCATTTCATCTTCCTTGATTAAAGTTCATCACATAGGGAACCCAGTTAAGGGCGTTGCTCACGTTAATGAGCGGATAGGCCTGGCAAGGCTAGGTCTGGGAACATGCAGTGGATAAGCGCTGCATCACTCGTCATTGGAGTAAATACAGCCTACCGCCGCCCCCACAAGCCCGCAACTAGTTTTGCAATATTTAATCGACAATTTATATTTATAGGTACAATTAATTAGTTCACTAGGCTGTGCTTATCTTACGCGGTGAGCTGGTTCCACAGATGGGTCAAAGTGCGAGACAATGCAGGGGTAATGAACGAACACTCCAGTCAGCCCAGCCAACCAGACGCAACTAACTCAGCCGCAGCGCCACGCCGTCGTCCTGCCCGCCACCAGCGCAATCACGGACGGCGCCAGCACAAAAACCAGGCGGCGCCACGCCCTTTCACCCCCACGCAGCTAAGCCAACGCGCAGCTTCTGTGCCCGCCATCACCTACCCGGCGCAACTGCCAGTCTCAGCCCGCCAGGAAGAGATAGCGGCCGCGATTTTGGCTAACCAGGTGGTTATCGTGGCAGGTGAAACCGGCTCCGGTAAAACCACCCAGATCCCTAAAATCTGTTTAGATTTAGGTCGCGGCGTCAACGCCATGATTGGACACACCCAGCCTCGGCGTATCGCAGCGCGCTCAGTAGCTGAACGCATTGCCCAAGAGTTGGGCACTAAAGTTTCTAAAGAATCAATAGTCGGTTATCAGGTTCGTTTCACTGATGAAGTTAGTGAACATACGCTTATCAAATTAATGACCGACGGTATTTTGCTGGCCGAAATTCAAAACGACCCACTATTGCGCCGCTATGACACTCTAATCATTGATGAGGCACACGAGCGCAGCCTAAATATTGACTTTATTTTGGGTTATTTAGCGCGGCTACTGCCCCAGCGTCCAGATTTGAAGGTCATCATCACCTCGGCCACCATCGACTCTGAACGTTTCGCCGCCCACTTTGGGGTTGAAGGCCGCCCCGCCCCAATTATTGAGGTCTCTGGGCGCACCTATCCGGTAGAAATCCGCTATCGCCCCCTCGACGGCGTCGAGCCAGAGCCAGATAGCAGCCAAACAAACTCAGCCTCTGCCAGCGCAAGCACCGACGAGCCGCGCGACCAGGTCACGGGTATCCTCGACGCCGTCGACGAACTAATGGCCCTAGGCCCCGGCGACATTTTGGTGTTCCTGGCGGGAGAACGCGACATTCGCGATACCGAAGCCGCACTTATCGACCACCTAGGCCCACGCTACGCCGCCAACGAGTCCAGCGCCCGCCTGCCCGGAAGCGTTGAAATCATCCCCCTATATTCGCGCCTAAGCGCCGCCGCCCAGCATCGCGTATTTGAAAAACACCGTCTGCGACGCATTGTTCTAGCCACCAACGTGGCTGAAACTTCGCTAACCGTGCCCTCCATCAGGTACGTGATTGACCCGGGCGTGGCGCGTATTTCGCGTTATTCCAACAAAACCAAGGTGCAGCGCCTACCCATTGAACCCATCAGCCAAGCCAGCGCAAACCAGCGTAGCGGCCGCTGCGGGCGCGTGGCCGACGGCGTGGCAATCCGCCTGTACTCGCAAACCGACTATGAGGGGCGCGAGCCATACACGGAACCCGAAATTCTACGCACCTCCCTAGCCAGCGTAATTTTGCAGATGACAGCGCTGCGCCTAGGTAATGTGGCAGATTTTCCCTTCATTGACCCGCCAGACCGGCGCGCTATTGCCGACGGCGTGGCGCTACTAACCGAAATCGGCGCTATCAGCGCAAACTCTAAATCCATGCACGAGCCGCGCCTGACCGCGATCGGCCACCAACTGGCGCGTCTACCCATCGACCCGCGCCTGGGGCGCATGTTACTAGAAGCCAATAAACGCGGCTGCGCCAGCGAAGTGATGGTGATTGTCTCCGCGCTTTCAATCCAAGACGTGCGTGAACGCCCGCTTGACGCGCAGGAAGCCGCAGACGCCATGCATCGGCGTTTAGCGGATCCCACCAGCGATTTTCTCACCTACCTCAACTTCTGGCGCTACCTGCGCACCCAGTCACGTGACCTGTCCGGCTCTGCTTTTAGGCGCATGTGCCGCCACGAATACCTGCACTACCTGCGTATTCGTGAATGGCGCGACGTCTACAATCAGCTGGCCCAGTTGGCGCGGCCGCTAGGCATTAACGCCCAAAACATTGAGCTACCCACCCGCGCCTCCATTCGCGCCGCTAGTGACCGCTTAGTTCCCGGCTCCCACGCGGCCGGCATGGCTAATGCGGACGTAGCCGACGCCGTCGTGGCCCTGGGGCAAAGCGCAGACACCCCCGACGCCGACGCGATCCACCAATCCCTGCTGGTGGGGCTGCTTTCCAACCTGGGTAACTATGATGAGCGCCGGCGCGAATATGCCGGGGCGCGCGCCACCCACTTCACTATTTGGCCTGGTAGCGGGCTGCGCCGCAAACAGTACGACTGGGTGATGGCCGCTGAGCTGGTGGAAACCAGTCGCTTATTTGCCCGCACCGTGGCCCGCATCCAGCCTCAATGGGTGGAGCAGGCCGCTAAACACCTGGTCAAGGTCACTTACGGTGAGCCTTACTGGTCCACCAAGAAGGGCGCGGCCATGGTACATCAGCGGGTGCTGCTTTACGGGCTGACTTTGGTGGCTGACCGCCCGGTCACGCTAGCCAGTGTGGGTACCGACGCCGCCCGGCAGGCTGCGCGGGAAATGTTCATTCGCTCCGGGCTGGTGGAAGGGGGCTGGCACGCCCGCCACGCTTTTGTTGAGCGCAACCGTGAGCTGCTTGAAGACACTGCCGAGGTGGAGCGTCGTCAACGCACTCACGGTATTTTGGCTGATGACCAGGCTCTTTTTGACTTCTACGATGAGCGCCTGCCGGAGAAAATCACCAGCGCGGCAGCTTTCGACAACTGGTGGAAGCATCAGCGGCAAGACACCCCTAAGCTACTGGATTTCACCCGTGAACTGCTGCTTCCCGAGGGTGAAAACCTTGACGGTTACCCCGACTCTTGGCATCAGGGTGACCTGACCTTGGCGCTTACGTATGTTTTTGAGCCCGGTAGGCTCGACGACGGCGTCAGCGTACAGGTGCCCATTGAGGTGCTCACTCGCCTGCGCCCAGAGGGATTTGATTGGCTTGTGCCCGGGATGCGCCCGCAGCTGTGTGTGGCCACTATCCGCGCCTTGCCTAAGCGGGTGCGTCGCCAGCTAGTTCCGGCCCCCGACACCGGCACGCGCATTTGGGAGCTGATCTGCCAGCTTTACCCGCAGGCTGCGGGAGAGGCTAGCGACGGCGCCGGGGCCAGCGGCACTGGCGCGTCCAGCACCCCGGGCGGCGGGGCCGACGTCGCGACAGCAAGCCAGCCCGGCGGCGGCAGTAACCCCAGCGGCGTCGAACCGATCCCGGTGAGTTTCCAGCAGGCCTTCACCCAGGCCGCACAGCAGCTACGCCAGGTAGAAATTACCGACGAGGACTGGGACCAGGCGCAAGAAAACCTGCCGGAGCACCTGCGCATGGGCTTTAGCGTGCTGGACGCGCGCGGCAACAAGCTAGGGCGCGGGCGCAACCTGATCGTTTTGCAGCGGCAACTGGCCAAACAAAGCGAGGCGGCGGTGCGCTCGGCGGTACGTGGAGCCCTGGCGGCGGCCATGGATGAGGCCCGGTCCAAGAAATCGGCGAAATCTAAGCGTGCAAACGGAGCCTCCGGCGCAACCGGGGTTAACGGGACAAGCGGGACCGGCGCCGCTGGCGCAAACGGAGCCGCCGGGACCGCTGGCGCGCGTGGAGCAAACAGCGCAAATGACGCACATGGCGGCGCCCATAACGGAACCAATAACGGAACCAATAACGGCGCCCGCGCCGATAAATCTGCCGCAAATAGTTTTGCAACTATTACTTCACAGTCATTAACTAGCCCATTAAAGGAGCAAACTAATTTAGTTGATTGGCCTGAAGTTCCCCAGGGCGTAATTCCGCAACAAATAGAATCTGCCGGGCGGGCGGGGCTATTAGTTCGCGGTTACCCCACTTTAGTTGCACAACCAACCTCTAAAGCATTTAAAGCTGATTTAAAGATATTAGCTGATGTTAATTCTCAACTAGCTCAGCACGCTGAGGGAGTTTTAGCATTGGCCTTGGCCCGCACCCCGCTCGAAACAGCGCGGGTAACCAGCCGTTGGAACGCTAAACGCTCTCTATTCATGGCGTCTGCGCCCTATAAATCCACTGACACCCTGGTGGCTGATTTATGCTTGGCTGCCGGGCGTCTGCTGGCCCAGCAGTGGGGCCGCGAAACCAGCCATAACCTGGCCCAGCTGCGTGATCGTGAAGATTTTGAGCTCTTTGTGGCTTGGCTGCGCGACCGTCTGGAAGACCAGGTGGAAACTATTGCCGCCCAGGTGGAGGCCGCTTTGGAGGCTAAGGGGCAGTTGGATAAGGCAGTGGGGCGTAATACTTCGCTGGCTTTGCTCGACACTTTGCAGGAAATTCGCGAGCAGGCCGCTGCCTTGATTGCGCCGCGCTTTATCGCCGACGCCGATCCGGCACAGCTGGCCCACTATGGGCGCTACCTTAAGTCTTTGGCTTATCGCTTGGAGAAGGCGGCGGCCTCGCCCAGCCAGGATGCAGCTTTGGCCTACCAGGTACGTGAGATTGAGGGGCAGGTGAGCGACGCCGTCGAGCACGCTAAGGGGCTGCCGGCTAATCCCGCCCGCGCGGCGGTGCTGCGCCAGGCCCAAAATATGGTGTGGGAGCTGCGCGTGAGCCTGTTTGCCCAGCAGTTGGGGACGGCGCACAAAGTTTCGGCCAAGCGCATCAGCAGGCTGCTGGCCTCCGCCCCGGCGCTCTAAACCTCCCGCGCTCTAAACCTCCCGCGCTCTAAACCGGAGCGAGGGCCAGGCACTTGGCCGAGGCTTGCGCCCTCGACCTCTGTCCAGCCCTCGACCCCTGGTCAGCCCTCAGCCTCTGGCCCGCCCTCTAGATGGGCCCTACCTCTGCACAATCCAGCCCTCTAGATGGGCTGGCCCGAGCTGGCTGGGCGCCGCACTGCCTTTTTTGGGCACCTTCGCTGCCTTTTTGGGCGCCGTCGGTGCCCTTACCCACGCCGGCGCACACAGATACTGACATTTCATCCCTTCCCTATAAAACCCCATGTATTTTTTATAGGGAAGGGATGATTTTGCCTGTAAATGCATGTATGCATTTTTGCCTGCCTGCTGTATTTGTCTGTAAATGCAACTGGCCCCCGTATTGGCGAAACCCAAAAAAGCCAATCCGGGGGTCAGTTATTCACAAGGAGAGAGATTATCGAGTGTTCAACACCAGTCAGGCGCCCTTATTCACCTCCACAGCCATAGCAGTTGAGGCTCCCACGAAGGCGCCTGCTAACGGCATGGATGCCATCGCCATCGCCGCTGCGAATGCGATGCCCCTTTTCATGAGCTTCATGGTTTCCTCCCTTAAAAGTTTTCCGTGGCCCGCCCGCCGGGGCTTAGCTGGTGGGCGTCGCCGAGGCTTAGCCAGCGAGCGCTGCCGAGGCTTACCCCGGGGCTACCTGCCGGCGGCTTAGTGGGCCAGTTGCTTTGCTGATCTGTATCAGCCTTGCTGGTTAAAACTCTAAAAGGGACTTTTATGGTGGTGGTTAGCGTAACCTATGAATCATCTATGAAAGATAAAGCGTGGCTTGGTTGTAAGAGCGCAAGTAGGGGCCACCAATCTGGCTTGGCTCCATAGGCGCACCCTTATAGGTCCAGCGCAGCAGGTTGGCCAGGGAGAAACTGTTTGCACACACCCCACAGGCCAGTACGCGGCTGGGGCGGCGCATACGTTCAACCTGGTGACCAGCCGGACAGGTGCCTACCCAGTCGCCGGGGACTTTAGGGGCGCGCTTATCTACCAGCCGCTGCGCTGAGCAGCCCAGTTCTAGGGCTTTGCGGCGCCAAACTTCATCGTGACCGTGGCTTGGACCAACCAGGGCATGGGCTACTTCATGCAAAATCGTGTCACGCACGCGAGGCAAGTCATAGAGTTGCATTAAGTAACGTGAGAGAGTGATACAGCGGTTTGTGTGGTTACACTGTCCAGCTCGACGCCGGGCACGATCCCACCCCAGGCTCCAGCCTTGCAAGCCGTTGGCGTCCATCAGGTCGCGGCCTAAAGCATAAACCTGATCAAGATGCATTCATTGTCCATTTCGTGGAAAAATAACCCTTAGTGTCAGAACCTAAACCTAATTCTAAAGCCAAAACGGTAACCTCCGCCGGCAGCGCAACTAGAGGCAAGGGCAAGCGTGCCATCTCTAGTGCCAGTGCCGAGCGGTTTATTTCGCGTTACCGGCTGGTCTCAATTTTTGCGTTACTGACCCTATCTGCCCTAGCTGGGGCACTGATCCTGCCTAAGTTCACCGCCCCCGCACAGATTGATGATGGCCCCACCCCGGCCGGCCCGGTTAAGGTAACCCCTGATTACAGTGGTTTTAACGCCGCAAATATCATCTCTGACAATAAGCTTTATGGCGCTCCCAATATGAACGCCGAGGACATTGATAATTTCATCACCAAAGTCAATGCTGGCTGCGTTAATAGCGCCGACGGCACTACTTGCATCAGCAAGGCCCGCTTTGACACTAAAGGCTTTGACCCCACAACGGCCTGCCCGTTGGGGATGAATCCCGCCAAGAATCTAACTGCTGGTGAGGTTATTTACCGCGTTTCGGTGGCTTGCAACATTAACCCCCGGGTTTTGTTGGTGCTGTTGCAAAAAGAGCAGGGGCTACTGACCGCTTCAGGCGAGAAACTGACTGCGTCACGCTATGAATGGGCTGCCGGCTATGGCTGCCCTGATGGCCAGACTTGCGACAGTCGCTACCGTGGCTTTGTCAGCCAGCTCTATCAGGCCGCCGCCCAGCTGCAAAAATACCGCCTTAACCCCTCCAGCTACCGGGTGCAGGCTCGCAAGCCCGTGCGTATCGCCTACAACCCCCAGGCTAGCTGCGGTTCTTCCATCATCACCCCGGCTAACACCGCCACCGCCGCGCTCTATAACTACACTCCCTACCAGCCCAATGAGGCCGCTAAGAATGATGGGGATGACTGCTCCAGCTGGGGTAACTTAAACTTCTACGGTTTTTGGAAGGTCTGGTTCGGCTCCCCCCACTAGGCGCCGCTTTGCCCGCCAGGGATCGCTTTCCGCTAGGGGCCACTGCTCGCTATTGCGTTAGCTGCCGCCCTGCCTCTCTGCCACTCTGCCGCCCTGCCTCTCTGCCGCCCTGCCGCTTTGCCGACGACGCCGCCCGCGCCTGACACGTTTACTTACGTCAGCTGACAGTGTCTACAGCACCTCACGGCTTATCCTTCCGTACGACTTGCGCAGCTGGCGCGGCTGGCACCCAGTCTTGGACCACAGGCTGCTTTAGCAGGCTCAAGTACAATTGTTAAATGAGTTATATGCAGATGGCCGCCGAAATCTGGGTGGTGATTGAGTACATCATTAAGATTGGGGCTATGGGGGTGGTGCCTGAAAATCGGCGCCCTGCCTCGTCATCGGCCTGGCTGCTGCTCATCTTGTTCCTGCCCCTGGTGGGCCTACCTATGTATCTACTGCTGGGAAGTGCCCGTATTCAGGGCAAACGCTACCGCCGCCAAAGCGAGCTAACCAGCATTGTCTCCACCCTAAGCACCGCCCTCCCAGACGTGCCTCCAGGTATAAAAGCTGATGAGCGCCTGTTGGGGATTGTGCGCATGAACCGGCACCTAACCGGAATGCCCTGTATGCCGGGCACAGTCCAGGGCATCTATGACGACACCCGCAGCTTCATTGCGGCCCTGGTGCAGGCCATTGACGCCGCCCAGCACAGCGTAAATATTGAGTTTTACATAGTCCATGATGATCCCATCACTGAGCCGCTTTTTGCGGCCCTAGAGCGCGCCCATAAACGCGGGGTGCGGGTGGCACTGCTGCTAGATCACCTGGGTTCACGCCGCTACAAAGCCTGGAAAAAGCTGCTGAAGCGGCTAAACTCCGCCGGCTACCACTGGCACCTGATGATGCCCCTAGGTTTTAAGCCTGATCAGCGCGGGCGCCCAGACCTGCGTAACCACCGCAAGCTAGCGGTAATCGACGACGGCGTCGGCTTTGTTGGCTCCCACAACCTCATTGACCCCTTCTACGAAACCAACCTGCGCGGCCCTGGACGCGAGTGGAAAGACCTATCCGTGCAGCTAGGCGGGGCTATCGTGGCTGAGCTTGGGGGTGTATTCGCCATGGACTGGTACGCCGAAACCGGCAAAATTTTCGTTGGTGCCCGCTCCCAAGCCGTAAGCGATGAGGATATCTCCCAGGTAGAAACCGCTGGTCTGAGCGCACTTGCTGCAGAGCTGGTTAACACCTCGGCGGCGTGGGAAAAAGACTTAGCCGACGGCGTCGTAAACGCCATGCAGATCGTCCCTTCAGGGCCGGGCTACTCCACTGAACCAAACCTGCGCATGTTCACCTCACTGATCCACAATGCACGTCGGCGGGTAACTATCACCAGCCCATATTTTGTGCCCGACGAGTCGCTGCTGGCCGCCATGACTAGCGCAGCTTACCGGGGCGTGGATGTGCAGCTGTTTGTGGGGGCCAGCGGAGACAATTTCCTGGTGCGTCACGCCCAACGCTCCTACTATGCGGCGCTACTGGATGCCGGGGTGCGTATCTTTCTCTACCCTTCCCCCACGGTTTTGCACTCCAAATACATGACCGTGGATAACGAAGTGGGAGTGATTGGCTCCTCAAATATGGATTCGCGCTCATTCATGCTCAACTATGAGCTGATGCTGCTGTGTTTCGGGGGCGATCTTGACGACAAGCTGCGCGCTAATGACGCCAAATATCGCTCCCTGAGCCACGAGCTAACCAGCCAGGAATGGGCGCGCGAGCCGCGTCACCGCCGCTGGGTGGATAACGCCTGCCGCCTGGCTGCGGCAGTTTTGTAAAGGCGCAAAGCCCCCGCGAGCGCAGCTAGGCCTCAGGCTGCCGCGCGCCGCCTGGCTGCGGCAGTTTTGTAGAGCAGGCCGTGACCGGGGGCTAACAGCCAGGCCAGGGCAAACATTACGCCCAGCACCAACACAATCGTGGCGCCCGTAGGCAAATCAGCTGACCAGCTCAAATACACTCCCAGCAGGCTCCCTAACGCCCCTAGCAGCGGGCCCATAATCATCATGGTCAGTAAGCGGTCAGTCAGTAAGCGGGCTGTGGCCGCCGGGATTACCAGCAGCGCCAACACCAAAATATTGCCGATAGTCTGCACGGAAATCACCACCGCCAAGCTCACGCACACATACAGGGCAATATCTAAAGCCAACACTGGCAGCCCTGCCGCGCGGGCAGTTTCACGGTCCAGGCTTACCGCCACAATCTCTTTATTTAGGGCTGCGATCAGCCCAATCACCACTGCTGCCCCGATCAGCGCCACCGGCACTTCACGCGCCGGCACGCCGGTAATAGAGCCGAATAGGAACTGTTGCAGCGAGCCGCTATAGCCTGGGGCGCGCGAAATAATTACCACCCCTAAAGCAAATGCCCCCACAAACAGCACCCCAATGATGGAGTCTTCTTTAAGCCTGCGGTTTTGGGCTAGTAGCGCCACGGTTACCGCCGTCAGAATCCCGGCTACCGCGCCCCCAAGCACCAGGTTAGTGCCGCTAACGAAGGCCACCGCCAGGCCGGGAAACACAGAGTGAGCGACGGCGTCGCCAATAAAAGCCATCCCACGCAACACCACGTGGGCCCCCACCACTCCGCAAACCAGGGCGCTAGTGATAGCAATCAGCAACGCCCTGGGTAGGAATGCCAGCTGCGGGTTTAGTAGGTCATTTAGAAAATCAATTGGGGTTAACAACTTAACTCATCCCTAGGGCTTGCAGCAGCGGGTTATCGGCGCGCACTTGGAAAGTACGCATCCACAGGTCTTTGTCTTTAAGCTGGCTAGGCGGGGCGCAAGCCAAATCGGTACGGTTAAGCAGACACAAATACTCGCACTGCGCCTGGGCCGCCACCAGATCATGGGTGGACATAAGCACGGCCACACCCGCCTGGCTCAGCTCTTTAAACAGATCCGTCAACAGCTCCTGGGTGGGCATATCCAAGCCCGTAAAAGGCTCATCCAACAGCAGCAACTGCGGCTTTAACGCCAACGCCCGAGCCACCAGCACCCGCTGACGCTGCCCACCCGAAAGCTGCTCCACCGGCCGCGAACGCAAATCACTCATGCTTACCTGCTCTAGGGCACAGTCGGCAGCTTCTAGGTGCTCTGGGCGGGGCCGACGCAGCCAGCCGAGCCTGCCGGTGAGCCCGCTTAACACCACCTGACGCACGTTAATGGGAAAATCCCAGGCGAAAGCGTGACGCTGAGGCACATACCCAATGCCGCGCCGGTCAATGCGCTGGCCTTGCCAGGTGATAGTGCCGGTGCTGGGCACGAGCCCTAGGATGGCCCGCAGCAGCGTGGTTTTGCCGGCCCCATTGGGACCGATCAGCCCCATGAACTGGCCTTGGTCTAGCTTCAAGTTGACCTCTTGTAGCACGCTGCGGCCGCCCAGCTGCACGCTGAGTTGGTTTACTTCTAGCATGGTCACTTTCCTGATGGCTGTGCTTTTAGCGCGTTGGTGGTGCTGGTGGCGTCGCCTACCGCAAAGCGCAAGGTGGTGGTGGCCTGGTAGGTTTTACCGTCCACACCGGTAGCTTTGAAGGAGACTTTGACCAGGTAAATGCCAGGTTTTGAGAAAATCCAGTTGGCGTGCACGTGGGTGTTGGTATCCACCCAGATGTCTTGGGCGCTGGCGGCAGAGTCGGCCAGCACTTTGGGTTTACCGAAGGTGCCTTCTTGCAAAATCAGCCAGCTGCGGCCGGGGCCTTTAACCTGCTCGATGCGCATGTTTACCCCGCCTTGGATCAGCTTGGTTACGGCTGGGTCTTGGGTGTTCCACCCCAGCCACACCAGCTGGGTTTTTTGGGTTTGGGGTAGCACATAGACCCGCTTGGAGTCAGCTAGGAATTTGTAGTCTTCGCCTTGCGGTACTTGGATTAGGGCGCCATCGCGTACGCGCAGCACAGTTTTGTTGGGGTCGCGCCATACGGGTGAGGCTGCTGAATCATCTCGTAGGGACACGGTTAGTTTGCCGCCGATTAGGCGCGGGCCTAGGTCTACGTGTCCAGCTTCGATTACCGCTGGGGTTTGTGAGGTGGGCTCGTTTGCGGCCACGTTTTGCTCTAGGGCCGGGTCAGCACTGGGGGTGGCTGAGGCGCCAGGGGAGGTGGCTGCGCGGCCAGGGGCGCCGCTGGTGGGGGCCGTGGTAGCGCCAGCCGCACTGGGAGTGGCTGCGGCGCCCGGGGGTTTTGCCGACGACGCCGCTTGGTTTGCGATAGGCCTGCCACCTAGGCAGCGAGCCAGGGAGTTGGCATTAAACCGCATCATCGCCTGATAGGTGGGGGCCTGGTTATCCAGGGTGTCGCCGTAAAGCGGGCATACTTTCACCCCGGCTTCACTGGCCACCACTTTCAAGGTGGAGCGGGTGCGGGCCAGGTTTGGCTCTAAAAACACCGCTTTAATATGTAGGTCCTTAATGGTGGCGGCGAGTTTGCGCCGATCAGCCAGGGAGGGTTCACTAGCCGGGTTAGGGGCCACGAAACCAGCCACTTTAAGCCCATAGGCGTTAGCCAGGTAGGCGTAGGCGTCATTGGTGGTTACCAGTTGGCGGTTAGCTTCACTAATAGTGTCCAGGGTGCTTTTAACCTGAGTGTCTAGCTGGGCTAGCTGGTTTAGGTAGCGTGCGGCGTTAGCCTCATAGACGCGTGCCCCGGCGGGGTCAACCTGCTTGAGTTTGGCGCAGATTACCTTCACATAGGCGGCCGCGTTGTGCACGTCATGCCACAGGTGCGGGTCAATTTCCCCATGCACGTGTTTGCCCAGCACCGCCTGGGGCAGGATGTAGGCTTGCGTGCCCGCACGGCCCACAAAACCGTAGCCTTGAGGCACTTGGGCTAGGGTGCGCGTGGGTACATCCACCACTACCCGCTGCGGGTCTAGGGCTACGTGGCCTGGTACGTGGGCCGCCCCAGCTACGACGACGTCGCTCTGACTGGGTGCGCTGGCGCCGTCGCTGGGGGTTGGGCTAGGGGCGCTACTGGTCGGGCTGGCAGAGCCACCGGGGCTGGGTGCGGCGCTAGCTGAGTTGGCGCTCGCGGTGGGGCTAGCCCCGCTGGGCGTAGCGCTAGCTGAAGCACTGGCTGAGCTAGCGCCCGGGTTCGTGTTGGCGCTCGCAGCGGGGCTGGGAGTGCTCGCGCTCGCGGTTTTAGCGGCTGACGGCCAAGCCTGGCCGCTAGCCTGCTTGTCGGCCACCAGCGTGATGCGGCCAGCTTCTAGATCCACGCTCACATCGCCGTGGCCCGGGCCCAAAACCACCCGACCTTCACGCTTAGCTACAGCGGCGGCGTCGACCCCCACCGCGAAAGTAAACGTGGCGGTTTTAAACTCCACGTTTTTACCCTTAACCGGGCGCAGGCGGGCCTTAAACTGCACTCGATACACTCCCGGCTTAGTGAAAGCCCAACTCATATGCTGGTGGGCGTCAGCCGGCAAGCTGACAGTGTCATGTTTATAGTCGCTGGCCGCGTCAAACCCGTCATGGCTGGAAAACCCCAGCTCCGGGGTGCCGAAAGTGGTGGTCAGGTAGGAGCTGGCTTGGCCCGGGCCCTGCACCGAAACCACCTGCAAATCAACCTCACTGGCCCGGTTAGCACCATAACGTTTACCGTCACCAGACACGCGCATCCCCAGCCACAGGGTATCCAAAGCCCGATCCTCAACCAGCGGCAAAATCGTGGCCCCCTGCTTGGCGGCCTCCTCGGCGATAGACACTGACTGGGCACTAGCGGGCAGGTTGGCATCCAAGGCGCGAATAATCGAATGCTGCTCCAGCAACAGGTAGTTACTAAAAGCCAAATCCGCATAGGCCACATCCCGAATAGCCCGCAGTGAGGGCTCATAGGAGTGCGGATCGGCGCCGTCGGGAACTAGCTGGGAGACCGTAGCCCGGCCTCCCGCCACATTACGCACTAGATCGGCCAGAATGCCGGTGGTGGTGACCACCCGCAACTGGCCGTCGCGGGCGGGATCTACGCCGACACCGGCGCAGCCCGCCACTAACGTTAAAACTAGTGCAGCCTGAATTACAGACTTAACTAGGCCCATGCCATCCGCCTGCGTGCCACCAGCACCGCAACCGCCAGCAACATCAGACCACCAGCAACATTCAAGGCGCCGCTAACCGCACCGGTTTTAGCCAAAGACTTGCCGCCGCTAGCGCCGGCCGCCTGGCCAGCCTTGGCAGAGCCTGAGGCCGCAGAACCAGCAGCTCCACTGGCGCTGCCACCTTCACTGGAGCCGGCACCGGAACTGGCCGCTGCGCCGTCGCCAGAGCCACCATCTTCACCGCTGATCTGCTCACCCTGCTTGGGGGTGACCTGGGCGGAAATGGTCAGCTTGTAGGTGCCCGGGGCGGTAAACACCCAGTTCTGGTGGGCGTGAGTGTTAGCCGGCAGGGTGTAGGAGCTGCCCTCTTCTTGCAGCAGGTGCTCACCCACACCCCCACCCAGGCCGCCGGAGGTAAATACTGAGACCTTACCGGGCCCCTCCACACTCACCAGGGTGAAGGTAACCTCGCCGCTGGTTTTGCTGACAATCTCTTCAGCCTGAGAGTTCATACCCAGCCAGGGCACACCCGCGCTTTGGCTGGAGGAAATCATCCACACATCCTGGCCCGGGGTGGCCACAAAGTTAAGCGCGTCGGGGGCTTTAAGAGTGGCCTTGTCTCCCAGCGAGAAGGTCAAAGTTGCCGGGTCAACCCAGCTGGCCGGCTGAGAGCGGTCATCTTTCACCTGCAGCTTGAGCTTGCCGTCCACAATGCGCGGACCTAAGTCAAAGTGCCCATCGCTGGCGTTGCCGTTGGCGTTAGGGCCCACCACGAAAGTCAGCGTGGCGGTGGCGCTAACCGCTGAAGAAGCCGGGTTTTCCTTCACCGCAGCTGCGCTTTGGGCTTTAGCCTTTTGGGCGCTCGCGCCCTGGGCGGCTGCCCCCTGGCTGACAGAGCGAGCCTGGGCCACAAAACTCTGGGCGGGGCGAGCCTGGGATACAAAGCTTTGGACGCCGGCCCGGGTGGTTACGGCAGATCGGCTTTGCCCGACGGCGGCGCGAGGCTGACTGGCAGAGCGGCCCTGAGCTGCGGCACGCGGGGCCTGAGCTGACTTAGCGCTGCGCGAGCTGGCTAAAAGCTGCTTGCCAGCGGGGTTAGCTGCGCTCGGCTTGGCCTTTACCTCGCCGCCAATGGCTGAGCGCGGCGAGGGGCTAGTGGCCGGCTTGCCGGCGCTCGGCTTGGGGCTAGCCACCGGGGTAGCCGAAGCACTGGGGGCGGCGCTAACACCAGGCTGAGCGCTGGGGGCAGTGCTGGGCTGGGCCGAGGGGCTGGCCACCGGCTGCGGAACCGCACTGGGAGCGGCCGAGGGCACTGCGCTGGGGGCCGTTGTGGGCTGGGCACCCGGGTTTTGGGTATCAGGGTTTTGCGGGGTAGGTGCCGGGGTTGGGGTGGCTTGAGCGGCGACGTCGCCTACCTCAACCCGATAGCTACGCACCGGGCTAGCAATTACCGTGCCATCACTGCGCTGAGCCAGCACCCGCACCTGCAGCTGGTAGACGCCGGCAGCAGAAAACACCCAGTTGGGGTAGGCGGCGGCCAGCTGTTGCGGGGCAATTTCTGAGCCAAGCGGGTTTAGCTCATAGTTGCCATCAACCAGCAGCGAGGAGGCCAGTTGACCGTTGTCATCCAAGCCAAACAGGGACACGCTAGCGCCTTCAGGGCCGCTGTAGCTGACTTCAAAGTGGGCGGCGCTAAATCCTGCCTGGGCCAGCTGGCTGGTGTCCCAACCCAGCCGTCCCTTGGGGGCAGCGCTGGCCGGCTGTAGTGGCGAGTTAGCCTGGACGCCTTGGCTGACGAAATAGCCACCCGGACTGCCCGGATAGTCGTCAGAAATGTTTTGCCAGGTGGAGGCTGGGATCTTCAAAGTGGTTTGGGCCGGGTTGTGGCTAGTTCCGGTGGCGCCATCCTTTAGCTGTAAGTCCACTTCCCCATTGGCAGTGGCGACGGCGTCGAAAATGCTTAAGTCCCCGCCCTCAAGGTTTACCGGCTTGGACTGGCCATCATTACTGGCCAAGCTAGCAGCGGGGCCAGAAACCTGGGCAGCATGAGCAGCGCCAGCAGGACCGCTTGCCGAGCTAGTGACAGAAGCGCCCGCTAGCGGCGTCATGAACCCAAACAAAGCCACAGTGGTCAGCGCGGCTATACGCCGCAGCCAGGGGTCATTAAGACGCTGCGGGGTGGAGTCAGAAAAACGCCCGCGACCAGCAGCTACACGCATAACAGAGGGGGAAGAGTTGGTAGCGCCCTGGGTGGGAACTGAAGAAGGCCCGGCGGCCTGCAACCACGCAAACATGGCAGTCTTTCTAGTTGATATTGATTATCATTACCCGCTAAGTGTAGCGATTCTTTTTAGTCCTCACAAACGCGCAGCTCCACAGCAAAGCGCGAGGACCACTAGCGCAACCCCAGGAACCACTAACGAAACCGCCGAGGACCGCTAACGCATTTGTTAAGCGGCCCCCGGCGGGGTGGGGCGCCTAGTTTTGAGAGGGAAATCAGACGCCCCTATTGAGTTGTGTATTCAATTGTGTCGATATTCAGTTGTAGATCCCATCAGTCCTGACGCTTGCGGCGCAGCAACATGCCACCACCGCCCAATGCCAGAGCGCTTAGCGCCAACATTCCGCTGGCCACACCGGTACGGGCCAAACCGCCGGGCTTTTCCGGCTTAGCCGGGGCAGCGACGTGGCTGGGCTTACCAGGCTTACCGGGGCGACCCGGAAGCGGGGCGGAGCTGGCCGAACGGCTGGGCTGAGCCGTGGGGGCTGCACTACCAGTGGGAGCCGCACTGCCGGTAGGTGCCGGGGCGCCGGTGGGAGCCACCGTGGGGACAGCGCTACCGGTAGGTGCCGGGCTGGGCTGAGCCGTAGGAGCCGGGGAGCCAGTGGGAGCCACAGTCGGCTCAGGGCTGGCGGTAGGTTCCTGAGTGGGAGCCACAGTAGGCGAAACCGGAGCGGTGGGCTGCGGCGTCGGAGTGGGCGTCACAGTCTCAGCGCTTACTGCCGTGGTTACCCCAATGCGGTCGTTAGCTCGCTTGGTGGTGCACACCTCGGGGGTGGGAGTGGCCAGGCAGTCCACACCGATCAGGTCATTGCTGGTGGGGCGCACGATCTTGACCATGCGCAGGTTGTCTACCTGCACCAGGGCGTCGCCGTCGCCGGCAGCAACCGTGAACTTAACCTTGGTGCCATCCTTAGCCACATTGAAGGTGACCGGAACGCGCTGGAAATAGCTGGCAGAAGCGTTAGTAGTGTGCTTCTGGTCAGCAGCCATCCAGTTCAGAGCCCAAGTGTGGTTAATAACCGTGGAGGGGTTCTTGGCTGGGTTGGTGTCATTGACAGTCTTAACATCCAGATAGTTCTGACCCACCAGACCTTCGGCGTTGGTGTTTACGGTAATCTCCGGCTCAGACTTGGCGGCCCCAGCGGCAGCCTTGTCGGTGGAGCTGGCCTTACCCTCAGCTGCAGCCTTACCGGTACCCTGAGGCTGGGTGCCAGCCTGGCTCTGGGCGCTAGCCTGGCTTTGGGCGGCCGCATTACCGCTTGCGTCACCATCGGGAACCAGGACCCCTAGTTCAGCGATAGAGAGCAGGTAATCGGGCTGGTCAGCCTTGGTCTTGTAGTTAGACAGCACGCGCAGACGAATCAGCTTGGCCTTAACCGGGCTGTTAAAGACAATCTGCTGCACCTGGCCGGTGTTTTGCAAAGTGCCTTCAGCTACCTTCTGGTTGATGTTGGCAGCATCCTGACCCACATAGACCTCGTAGCGTTCGGGACGCCCGTTGGCCTGGTCAACGCGGCTATTGATCTTCAGACCAGCCACGCTTACCGCAGAGGCGGCGGTGGGGTCATCGCCCTGGTACAGGGCCAGGTCAATGTCGCTGGGGTGAGCTACCGGGTGCTGCCAGTCCTTGTCGTAGAAGGTGGAAGCGTTGCCATCAAACATGTTGGAGGCCGGGTTGCTGGCGTAAGCAGCCGGGGCGGATACCAGCTGCTGGTCGCCGCTGTAGTCCTTAACCGGGTTGCCAGGTGCCGGGGCGGGAGTGTCGCCGTCGGTGGCGTTACCACACAGAACACGAGCGTCAGCCCAGTTAGCGTGGTCATTGCCGTTGCCGTTGCCGCCGTCGCCCACAATCAAGCGAATCAGCTTCATGCCGGTGACGTCGCCGGAAATCTCCTGAGGAGTGTTGCTACCGGTGATCACGCCGGTCTGCGGTACCACATCAACCCAGTTAGTGCCGTCGGTGGTGCCTACCACACGGAAGGTAACCGAGCCGCTCTGGCCATCTTGCACACCCACGGTGGCCTTGAAAGCCTTGCACTTGCCGCTGAGCTCGAAGCCCACATCGGCAGGAGAGTGGGTACCTAGACCCTTGGTGTACTGCTTGCCGCCCATCACGATTGGGCCGCCGTCACCCTTTTGGTTTTCACCAACCTCACTGTCACGCTCAACCGGACCCCAACCGTTGGAGTTGTACTTGGGGCTGAAAGGCAGGTCAGAGAGGTAGTTGACAGCGTCAGGTTTCACTGAGCCCAGAACTGCCACGTTGGTGTCACCGCTAGCGCTGCGGGCGCTACCAGCGATCTTGTAGGTGGCCGTGTGTACCACGTTAGCGGTGGAGCCGCCCGCACCCTGGGGAACCTTGACAGTCCAGGTGGTGGTGAAGGTGGCACCCTTGGCTAGCTTGGCGGTGGTGGCCGGGGTGTCAGCAGTGGCGCTCCAGCCGCTAGGCAGGGTCAGCTTGCTGGTCACATCGGTGATTTCGCTGGGTTCGTTGTTCACCAGGGAGCTGGTCATGTGGAAGGTGGAGCCTTCAATGGCCGTCTCGTTGGTGTCGATTGAGGCAGCGGCACACGCGGGCATATCCGTGGTGGCACCCAGGTCCTCTACGCGGAAGTTGTCGAGCGTAAAGTCGTTGCCGTCCTGGCCGCCCTGGGTGTTGTACAGACCCACCCAGTAGGAGCCACAGCCACCCACGTTAAGTTCCTGTACATAGTGAGTGGGGCTGGTGGCCACCGGCATCACCGTGGAGTACAGGTAGTTAGCGTTTAGTCCGTTGGTGCCCTGGGCGTCATAGGCGGTAACCCAGTAGTAGGAGCCGCTGAGCGCGTTTTCGTAGTCATACGAAATGCGGTAGCGGTGTCCGGCCTTGAAGTTTACGGTCTGGGGCACGGTGCGGTAGACCAGTCCCCCATTTTCTTCGTGGCTCTTTAGGGACCAGTGTCCGGCGACGGCGTCGTCAGTGGCCTTCTTAGAACCGTCCGGTAGGGTGCCGCCCTTTTGGGTATAGGGGCCGTTGAGGGAGGCCAGTACCGTACGCGGGTCGGTGATTTCGCCGGCGTCGCCCTTAACGAAGGGGCCCCAACCTTCGGGGACATTTTCAAAGTCCTCAAAGGCGATGGTGACCGGCTTGTCGCGGGTGGCGCCCAGATCATCGTTGCGCTGCTGGCTGGCGGCGCTGGTGACGCCTTCACCTGAAGCAGACACGCTAACCTGGCGGGTCTTGCCGTCCTTGACCTGTACCCAAGCGCTGCCCTGGTAGGTGCCGGCATTGAGGGTCATTTCCTGGCTAATGGAGGAGTTGCCCTTACCCAGCTGGGCGATCGGGTCGCCGTGAGCGTCGTGGGGGGCGGTTACCTGGCCGGTGGTCTGGTAGCCCTTGAAGCTACCGGAGTTGAAGCCGGGGTCCACAAACACAGTTCCAGCGCCCCACTTGGGGGTGGCGGCGGCTGCGGGGGCCTTGGCGGGAGCCAGTACAAAGGCGGTGTGGTCGCGTTCAGCGGCCGGCACGGTCTCGTATACGGACTCAGGGATGGTTACCTTGCCGCCCTCTACCTTTACGTCAGTTACCTTTACACGGCCCTTGTCGGTGAGGCGGTAGACGCTCAAAGAGCCCACGTTCTGGTAGGACTTGGTTAGGGTCCAGGTGGTGGCGGTACCAGCGGGGTTGTAGTAGTACAGACGTGGTGCGCCGCCCTTAGCGCCATTATCGATCCAGGGCAGCAGGTAGCTGTCGCCCTTAAGCACGGTGGCGCCGTCGTAAACAAACTGGCGGCTAGCGGACATGTCAGCCTTGATGGCCCCGGCAACCTGGGTGGCCGGAGTCTGGTTGGTGACCGCCGTAGCACCTGAGGCTACAGTGCCGTTAGCGAAGGTGTAGGTGTAGACGGTCTTGCCGTTTTCACCCTTAGCGCTTTCCTGACGCATAATGCGCGAGTTCTGCAGGAACTTAACCGGCAGGTTGTTGGCCCAAATGTTGCGGTAGAAGGCACTCTGGTCTTGGTGACCAGTCCAGCCCTCAAACTCCACAATCTGGGGGTAGCCCAAAACTACGTTGGGGTTCCAGTTGTCCTTGTTGGAGTTGTCCACAAAGCGGATCACGTCAGAGTTCAAACCCTTGTTGGTGGCGCCGCCGTAGTTTTCATCATTGGACCAGTGTGACCAGGTGGAGTAGCGCTCAAAGCGGTCAGCCCACTCTGAACCCATTTCCCAACCCATCTTGTTTAGCTCGCGGCCCAGGCGCTCAGCTTGCCAGCCCGAACCGTAGTAAACGTCAATGTAGATCCAGCGGAAGTTGGGGTAGGTAGCTAGCGGGAACTGGTTACGCAGATCCTGGAAACGCTTAATTACCGCGCCACTACCTAGATCAGCACGCTGATCAACGTAGTAGGACTGGTTTAGCCAGTTCCAGCCGCGCCCGCCAGTGAAAGGTAGGGAACCGAAAGAGTTGGCTTCGGGGTAGGCCTCAGTGGTGTTGACGTGGACGCCGTAAATCGCGTTGGAGTTGGCGGTGGTGTTAAACAGGGTGGCAAAGTCCTTGTCACCACCGGCGCGGGTGTTGATGTTGCCCGCGTAGTCCATGTGTCCAGAGTCGTGGCCTTCAGAAGCGTAACCCTTGAGCATCACGCGCTGACCTAGGCCGTCGGTGGCCAGGTTGACGCGCTTTACGTCGTCGGCCACCTGCAAGAAGGGGTGCGTGGCGGCCGAGCCGAAGTCAAAGGGAATATGGGTTACTACCCACTTGTGGTTGTCAGCTGCGCCGGCCACCCAGGGGGTGATGTCCGCATAGGCGACGGCGGCATCCTGCCAGTTCACCGTGCCCGAGGAGTTGGCGTCACCGGTGAACACCAAAGTGGTGTAGGGGCGCTCTTCATCGCCGACGGCGTCAGTGGCTGCAGCTGAGCGGTAGGTCCACTGGCCGTTGGAGGCCAGCAGGGTCTTAGAACCATCCTGGTCAACTACCCGGCGCTTCCAGCGCGAACCGTCGTCAGCTTCCCAGCCGGTGGGGCGGTCGTAGGTGGCGTTGGTTTCCATACCCACAGCCACCTTAGAGGTGTTAACCATCAGGTAGGTACTGGGGGCGTCAGCGTCGCTGACCGGGGTGGACTCGCTTAGGCTCTCAATAGTGTCAGCCACGCCAGCGTATTTGTTCTTAGCGCTAGCGCCACGTGAAACCAGGGTGATACCGGCAGCGTAGGCGCCGCCGTCTTTAGCGCTAACCGATACCAGGCCGTGACCGGGAATCTCGACGGTGTGGGCACCACCGGTGAGCTCAGTAATACGGAAGGTTAGGGTGGGACGCTTGGCACCAGTTGTGCCCTGGGCCTTTGAAGTAATCTCCTTTACTTCAATTTCGGCCTTCATGGTGACGTCAGTGTCATTGAAGTCAACCGTGTAGGCCACCTTGGTGTCGGATTCTTTAACTGCCTGCACCGACTTGACGGTGTAAGCCTGATTGTCAATCAGTACTGAATCGAGGACCTGGGTGCGGCCGCCAACTTTATTGCCCGCGAAGGTGTAGCCAAGTACCTGGGGGAAGGCGTTGGATACGGTCGCGGTCAAGTTACCGGCGCTAATGGTCTCCGGAGCACTAATGACACCAGAAGTTTCCGGGGTCACTGCGCCAGCAGCTGCCCCTGGAAGGGATAGGGCGACAACCCCTAGCAATGCTAGGGAGCGTCGGTGGAGGTGTCTTACCTTCATCGTGTAGGGCTCCTTTGCCTAGACGTGGTTGACCCAATTTTGTCCTTTTGCAACAAAAAGCGTCAAGTCTAAGCAGAACCGAACAGCATAAGTTGCAACCAAACAGTTACAAATCTGGTTTGAGCTAATAATTTAACTAGCGCCTACTGCGCGCATTTGTTCGTTTATCGTAAAGACTGTTTTGCACACAAACCGAAAAGTTTGGGGTAGTCCATGTACCACAGCTTCATTGCCGCCTGTACATGGGAACACCGCCGCCAGTGAGCAACACGCACTATAGCCAGGGTGATGAGCTAGCTATAACGGAACACTCGCAGTAGCGGCGGTGCGGCGATAGATTACCTTGGTTTTTACTAGTAATTCCAGTACCTAAACCTCATTTTTTGCACTTTCTTTTAAGCCAAAAGTGTTTCTGCAGGCCAGCAAGTTACAAGTAGTCGCAAATCACTTTATATGTGGGCTAATTAACTAAAAACGGTGCTGAGCGGCTCTAAACCCACCCAGCACCGTCGAATTAGTTAAAAGCGCAGGTCACTCCGCACTGGCGGCGCTAGCAGCCGAACCGGCCACAGCCGCACCGGGAATTAGCGTCAGACCGTCGTCGGCAACGTCAACCGTAACCTGCTGGCCGTCAGCAACCTGGCCGGCCAAGATCAGGCGGGCCAAGCGGTCACCAATCTCACGCTGCACCAGGCGACGCAGCGGGCGAGCCCCGTAAGCCGGGTCGTAGCCCTCGTCAGCCAGCCAAGTGCGGGCGGCGTCGGTAACATCCAGGCTGATGCGGCGGTCAGACAGACGCTTGCTCATCTTGCTTAGCTGCAAGCCCACAATCTGGCCCAACTCATCCTTGCTCAGCGCATTAAAGATCAGCACATCGTCAAGGCGGTTGAGGAACTCAGGCTTGAAGGCGGCGCGCACCGTAGCCATAACGTTCTCGCGCTTTTCCTCCTGGCTCAGCGCCGGGTCTACCAGGAACTGGCTACCCAGGTTGGAGGTCAGGATCAAGATGACGTTACGGAAGTCCACCGTGCGTCCCTGGCCGTCAGTTAGGCGACCGTCGTCGAGCACCTGCAGCAAGATGTCAAAGACCTCAGGGTGAGCCTTTTCCACCTCATCTAGCAGCACCACAGAGTAGGGGCGACGACGCACCGCCTCGGTCAGCTGACCGCCCTCTTCGTAGCCTACGTACCCGGGAGGGGCACCCACTAGGCGCGAAACCGAGTGCTTCTCGGAGTATTCGCTCATGTCGATACGCACAATGGCGTGCTCGTCATCGAAGAGGAACTCAGCCAGGGCCTTGGCCAGCTCGGTCTTACCTACACCGGTGGGGCCTAGGAACATGAAGGAACCGGTGGGGCGGTCAGGGTCAGAAACCCCGGCACGCGAGCGGCGCACAGCGTCGGCCACAGCCGCAACCGCGTCCTTCTGGCCGATTAGGCGCGAGCCTACCTGCTCTTCCATGTGCAGCAGCTTTTCGCTTTCGCCCTGCATCAGCTTACCTACCGGAATGCCGGTCCAAGAAGAGATAACCTCAGCGATCTCCTCAGGGCCAACCTTCTCAGCGATCATCGGCTCGCCAGCATCAGGCTGGTTTTGCTCACTGGCTTCAGCCTCAGCGATTTGACGCTGCAAGCTGGGCATTTCGCCGTAGCGGATACGTCCGGCGGCCTCAAAGTCACCTTCACGCTCAGCCAGTTCGGCGCGGGTACGCAGCTCATCTAGCTGGGCGCGCAGCTCACCAATGCGGTTGTGACCGGCCTTTTGGGCTTCCCAACGGGCGTTTAGGGCGCTGAGTTCTTCGTTTAGGTCAGCCAGGCGGGCACGCAAGGCAGCCAGGCGCTCTGCCGCGCCGGCGTCGGCCTCATCTTCCTTGGCGCTGGAATCAGCCAGGTAGGCTTCTTCCATCTTTAGGCGGTCTACGCGACGGCGCAGCTCGTCAATTTCCACCGGGGAGGAGTCCAGCTCCATGCGCAGGCGGGAAGCAGCCTCATCAACCAGGTCAATGGCCTTGTCGGGCAGTTGGCGGCCGGTGATGTAGCGGTCTGACAGGCTGGCGGCAGCCACCAGGGCGCCGTCGGAGATGGTCACGTGGTGGTGTGCCTCGTACTTGGGGGCGATACCACGCAAGATGGCCACGGTGTCAGCCACGGAGGGCTCACCCACATAAACCTGCTGGAAGCGGCGCTCTAGAGCCGGGTCTTTCTCAATGTTTTCGCGGTATTCGTCCAGCGTGGTGGCACCCACCATGCGTAGTTCACCGCGCGCCAGCATGGGCTTGAGCATGTTGCCGGCGTCCATGGCCCCTTCGGAGCCACCGCCTGCGCCCACCATGGTGTGTAGCTCATCGATGAAGGTGACTACCTCGCCGTCAGAGTTCTTGATCTCGTTGAGCACGGCCTTGAGGCGCTCTTCGAACTCGCCACGGTACTTGGCGCCAGCCACCATGGAGGATAGGTCCAGGGAGATTAGGCGCTTGTTGCGCAGCGATTCGGGCACGTCACCGGCCACAATACGCTGGGCTAGGCCTTCTACCACGGCGGTTTTACCTACGCCGGGTTCACCGATTAGCACCGGGTTGTTCTTGGTGCGGCGCGATAGCACCTGCACCACGCGGCGGATTTCGCTATCGCGGCCGATTACCGGGTCTAGTTTGCCGGCGCGGGCGGCCTCGGTCAGGTCAGTGCCATATTTCTTCAGGGCTTCAAAGGTGCCTTCAGGGTTGGCGCTAGTTACGCGCTGTCCGCCACGCACGGTGGGCAGGATTTCGCGTAGGGCTTGGGCGGTGGCGCCGGCGTCACGCAGGGCGCGGGCAGCGGCGTCGTCGCCTTCAGCGATGGCGATCAGTATGTGCTCGGTAGAGATGTACTCGTCAGTTAGTTCTTTGGCGAGTTTGTCGGCCTTTTCCAGGGCGGCTAGGAAGCCACGTGAGGGGTTGGGCTCCACTACGGAGCTGCCTGCCGAGGAGGGCAGGGAGGTGAGTGCAGTGCGGGTGGCGGTCCCTACGTTTTTTAGGGTCTGCGGGCTTAGTGCGTTTAGTAGCCCGACGGCGACGCCACCCTCTTGGCTTAGTAGCTCACCAAGTAGGTGGAGCGCCTCCACCTGGGGGTTGCCAGCAGCTGCGGCGGCTTGCACAGCCCCCGATATGGCTTCTTGGGATTTGGTTGTGTAGTTGGTGTCCACGGTTCTCCTTGAATTTAAGTAGTTATAGCAACGCGGTCAGTCTCACTTTTAGCTGTATGAGCTGATGGAACCGACAGCGTCACGTTCCGGTGAGTACAACTTCCACAGACTTGAGTCTATTCCACTCAAGTTTATTTTTCTTGAGTGACGCCAATCACTTATCTTCGATGTGTGGCTATTTGGGACTAAGGGCTAGACTCGCTGCTGATAGTTCCCTATACGTAAGGAGAAACGCATGGGTATCGCAGATTTCGCCAAGCAGGCCGAAGAACTAGCCGACAAGGCTAAGGAGGCCGCCAAGAACGTAGACGCCGACCAGGTTGCTGAGACCGCCCACGACCTAGCCGACAAGGCTAAGGGCACCGCCGGTGGCAAGTTCGACTCTGCCATCGAGACCGCTGAGGGCCTAACCGACAAGGCTGCCGACGCACTCAAGAACCTCAAGTGATCTAAAGTCGCGCTTATCGCAGGGGAGTTGCCAGCAGGCAACTCCCCTGACGTTTTATATTTGGGCTATGACTTTTGCGTCTCGCAATACTTTGACCCTCGCGCTCGGGCATGGTGCCCGGGCGGCCTCCCGCCTGCGTGGCAGCGGTGGTAGCGCCTTCCCCGGCCTAGTTATGGAGAAGGCAGACCCGCATTTTATGGCTCGCGCCTTGGCTCCCCTGCCCTATGGGGTGGTGCTGGTTAGCGGCACTAACGGCAAAACCACCACTACACGCATGGTGGTTGAGTTACTGCGCGGCCAGGGCCTGAAGGTGTTTACCAACCCCACCGGCTCAAACTTCACTCGTGGTGTAGTTGCCGCCCTGCTGGGGGCCATGCCGTTAAATGGCCGCCTTGACGCCGACGTCGCCGTACTGGAGCTGGACGAAGCCCACGCCACCCATTTCGTGCGCACCGTCAAGCCGCGCGCCGCCCTGCTGCTAAACGTCATGCGCGACCAGCTAGACCGCTTTGGGGAGATTGACTACACCGCCTCCCTGCTACACAAGGTTGCCCGCGCCACCACTGGCACGGTAGTGCTGAACGCTGACGACCCGCGCCTGGCCGCCCCCAGTTTCCGTGCCGACCTGCGCGCTGATGCGCGAGGCTTTGCGGTCAGCCCCCAGCTGCGTAGCGTTTTTCTTTCCGACGACGAACTGCACGACTCTCTCGACGGCTGCACTCTAGGCCAGCCCAAAAAGGACGCCGAGGCCAAAGCGGACACTAAGGCCGAGCCGACCACTGAGGCGCCCCTAGACAGCGTCAAGGAGCCGGGTCAAGGCGAGCCTGACACCGCCGACAGCCCCGCCAAGCCAGCCGAAAAGCCTGCTCAGCCGCTAGAAATCGTGGCCACACTGGAAGAAATGATGGGCCGTCACGCGGTTATCGACCTGGCCGGACACCGTCATGAAGTGGACTTTGCCATTCCTGGCGCCCACAACATCCTCAACGCCACCGCCGCCATGGGCCTAGTTAAGGAGCTACTGGGCGAGCGCACCGATGAGCAGGCCCTGGCTGCCAGCGCCGCTAAGGTCACCGCCGCTTTCGGGCGTGGCGAGCTACTGAGCATTGACGGCCAAGAAGTTGAGCTGGGCCTGGTCAAAAACCCGGCCGGCTTCCGCATGAGCCTACTTAGCGCCGCCGCCGTACGCTCCCAGCAGCCCCCGCTGATCATGATCGCCATCAACGACCAGTACGCTGACGGACGCGACATGTCCTGGCTGTGGGACGTGGACTTCACCCCACTCAAGCAGGCGGGCGTGAGTATCGTTACCGGCGTGCGGGCCACGGACATGGCGCTGCGACTGAGCTACGACGACGTCGCCGTCGGCAAGGTTGAAGCTAACCTCAGCCAGGCGCTAGCCCAGCTGGTCAAGCTTTCACGTGAGCAGCACCGACCTATCCGCATTTTGAGCACCTATACCGCCATGTTGGAACTGCGTTCCCTGCTGGCAAGTTACACCGACGTGGAGGAGGTCCTATGAGCGCCATTAAAGTTTTGCAGCTCTACCCGCGCGACATGAGTATTTATGGCGATCGCGGCAACACCCTGACCCTAACCAAGCGTTTGGGCTGGCACGGCTATGAGGTGGAGCTACTTTCACACAACCCCGGAGATCAGCTACCTGAGCAGGTAGATATTTTGGTTGGCGGTGGCGGCCAGGATTCAGCGCAAGAGCGTATCCAGGACGACCTGCAAAAGGTTGCCCCGCAGCTGCGCGCCTGGGCCAGTGACGGCGTGCCCATGCTGGTGATCTGCGGGTTGTATCAGCTCTTTGGGCATGAGTTCCGCACTGTGGGCGGGGAGGTTATCCCGGGCATTGACGTGCTTGATGCACATACCGTGGGTGGGCCTAAGCGCCTGATCGGCAATCTTACTGTTGAAACTGATGACTTCGGCAAGGTGGTGGGCTACGAAAACCATTCGGGTCTGACCACTTTGGGTAGCCAGGCGCGTCCGCTAGGGCGCGTAAGTGGCGAGTGGGGTAATAACGGCACTGACGGCACCGAGGGCGCGCGCGCCCATAACGTGATCGGCACCTATCTGCACGGCAGTGTGCTGCCTAAGAACCCTCGCCTAGCTGATTGGCTGCTGGCCCGCGCGGTTGAACACGCAGGCCAGACCTGGCACCCGGCCGAGTTGGATGATTCACTAGCTATAGCTGCCGCCAAGGTGGCTATGAGCCGTCCCCGGTAGAGGTTTACAAATGCCAGTTCCCAATTTCATTACTGAGTTACGTTCCAGCGTGGGCCACCGTCCCCTGTGGCTGCCGGGCGTATGTGCGGTTATTTTCGACGACGCCGGCAGGGTGCTGCTGGGCCAGCGTGCAGACAATGGTTTGTGGGCTGAGATCCGTGGCATCCCTGACCCGGGTGAGCAGCCGGTGGCCGCGCTTAAGCGCGAGGCGCTGGAGGAGGCTGCTCTGGAGATCGAAGTTGATGAAGTGTTTTTGATTGATGCTTCTGACCTGGTCACCTACCCCAACGGGGATCAGGCCAGCTACATGAATCTGTGCTTCATTGCCCATGCAGTCAGTGCCGAGGCGGCAGCCGGAGCCCATATCAATGATGATGAATCAGTGGATATGGGTTGGTTTGAGGTTGATGATCTGCCTTCACCACTAGCCCCTAGCGCTAGACAGCGTCTAGAGCTAGCTCAGCGCTACCTGGCTGACCCGCAGCGCCACACCTTCCTGGGCGAATAGCGCAAGCGGCGCGCCTCAAAAGCGGCGCGTAGGCCTGCGCGCTTTACGTGCCCCTGGCTAAGCCGGCGCCGACTCCCAAAGCGGCGCGCACCATAGAAATTAGTAAACGCTAACCAATGCGGCCCCAAGGCTAATGCCTTGGGGCCGCAGGCTTGCTTGCGCACCGCCATTTACCTGGTATTTCGTTTTTAGTTCACACCCCATGTGGTCATATCACATACGACATTTACTTAGGTAAACATAAGTCTGCGCACGCATAATTTTCCACGTTTTTCAAAGCTTATTTATCCCTGTGGTTAACTGCTTTAGCTGCGGTTTACTTGATCCTCATTATTTACAGAAAACACTCCCGTATTAGGTATAACTATGCACACTAATTTACCATTACGCTCACAGTGATCAGACCTATATGCGTCCAGGCGGTTTTGTATCCTATTCGACAAGGCGCATGACTTTCGTAGAAGCCGCACAAAATTTATGGCTCCACCTTGGAGCATCTGGTGCGATTGCAGGCTCGGAACAAGCGGCTACCACCTTTGGTTGACTAATTATTTAGAGCGCCAAGACTGCTATAAGGCACGCACTTATTAGCTGTGCCTGGAATATGGGTAGGGATATCTTGAATAAATCCTGATTTCGTTCGGGAAATCCAGTAGATATTACCTCTTTACCCCCATATTTTCAGCCCCCCAAACCCTACTTGGCATAGATGTAGCTGTAAACAAGTACCGCAAGTGTCTCTACCGTCTGGAGCGAACATGAATAAGGGAGCAGAATCTCTAAGTTCAGGAAATCAGCCTGTTAGCGAGTCGCGCCATCGTAAGGTAAAAAAGGCGTGGCGACTACGCCAGCTGTGGCGCAAGCTAAATTCAGAAGAGGCGTCACTAGTAAGTACCAATCGCCTACTGGAGCTACTAAAGACCCAGCCCCAAGACGCTAGCATCTGCATCGATTGGAGCGGTAAGAGCGACGGAAGCGTCAATGTCATATTGGAAGCAGTGGGGGTTAACGACAGTTTCGACCGCGACCTAGAGTGGGCCTGTCGCGGCGCCCAAGTGTGGGAACCTATCGAGGTCTATCAACCTGCCTGCCCAGATCAGGTGTATGAGGTTTTCGGCGCACTACCTGGTCACCTAGAAAACGTTGAAGACATCCTCAGCCCCACCAAGCCTGAGGTTATGCTGCCCGGGCGGCGTAAGCCCACCTGGCCCTTGCCTCGCAGCTCAAACTCGCAAATGCTTATGGAAACCCTCAGTGAAGTGGGTGGCCACCTACGTGTGCGGCTAGGTAAGGCCGAGGAAATTGAATGCGAGATGGCTGAAGAGGCCTTCACCAGCACCGAAAAGCTAATGGCGGGCAGCGACGTCGATTTTTACCTAGGCACCCCCATGCGCCTAAGGGTTTTTATGGGCGCAGACAGCTCCCAGGGATTCCCCTCCCGGCTATGGATCGCACTATGCAGCTGGGCAGTAGGCATCCGCTACGAACAAATCACCAACCACGCCGAAGCTGAAAAACTATGGTGCAGCCAGGAAGCACTTGCGGGAGCAGCCCAACCGGAGGGGCTAGTTAAGGTATTTGCGCGCCTACCTGTAGCAGATATGCAAGCCAGGATCATTGGTCTGCCTGCAGTGGAGCAGGACCCCGCCGTCGTACCCCTATCTGACCACACACAGGTACGTGAGGAAGCAGGCGGGATGCGCCTGGGCACGGCCACCACCACTACCGGGGACGCCGCTGACGTCTACCTGAACCAAGAAGGCGCCTTGCAGCACGTGCAGGTTGTGGGCGCTTCGGGTGCCGGCAAGTCCACTCTGGCTGCTGCCATGGTGCATTCACTGGTGGCCCAGGGGCGTGGGGGTATTGTGCTAGACCCGCACGGGCAGCTGGTGCAGCGTATCGCGGATGAACTGCCCGCCGAGGCTTTGGAACGCTGCCTGTTTATTGACTACGCAGACCTGAAGCACCCAGTACCTATCAACCTGTTTCACTGCGGCGACTTTGATATGGCATGTAGCAAAGTCGTTGAGATCATGTATCTCACTTTTGACCCAACCAGGCAGGGTATTGTGGGCCCGCGTTTTGAGCGGATTATCCGCCAGCTAGCCGAGCTGCTAAACCACATCTATGGCCCTGACTTGCCGCTTACCCTTATCCCCGAGCTGCTGCTAGATAAGAAGGCTCTGGAGAATCTGGCCAGGGCCGTCTCAAACATGAGCCCAGAGCTGACGCGCAGCGTTATGACTGAGATTGTCACTAACCGCTCCTCCGACTACGCGGAGCTTATCGCCTGGGCGAGCTCTAAGTTTGAGCGCATGCTAAACTCGCAGGCTTTGCGCGCCGCTCTGGAAACTGGCGCCGACGCGCTGGATTTAAACGAGGCTATGGCCTCCAACAAGATTGTGTTGGTGAACTTGGCCTCGCCCAAGATTGGTCGCTTCGCCGCACAAATGCTGGGCATGTTGTGGCTGGCTAAGCTGGCCCTGGCAGTACCTAACCGTCAGGATGACTACCTGCCTTTCCATGTGGTGGTTGATGAAGCCCACCTTTTTCAAGAATCCCTGCTTAGCCAGATGCTGGCGGAGGGACGCAAGTTTGGGATTGCTTTGACGCTGCTGCACCAGCACATGGGGCAGCTGTCTATGAGCTTGCTTGAGGCTTTGCGCGGCAACGCCTCTTCAGTAATTGCGTTTAGGACCTCGGTTCGTGACGCCCCGGAGGTTGATGAGCGTTTGGGGGTGTGGCCGGGCGGTTCTTTGAGCCGGCTACCTAACTTGAGCGCTGCGGCGACGCTGGCCACCAGCTATGGCCAGACCCAGCCTTTCACTTTGAAGGTTGACCACAATGAGCAGGTACGCGCCGGGGTTATCAACGGCCACCCGGTGGTGCACGCTTTTGACCAGGTTTTGAGTCGCTCACACAAGCAGCTGGTGCAGCCGTTTAACTTTGTTGCCCCCAAGCGGATGAACAATGTTCGCGCCCTAACCGAGCAGCTGCAGGAGATCAACAAGAAGGCAGGTTTACAGGACGACGAGGCTTACACTTCCACCAAGCCTAACCCCACCTTCATGGAAGAGTGGATCGCCAGGCGCAAGAAGCTGACCAACACGGATAGCGAGGACCCCGACTAGGTCCTATTCGCGCAGCTTCCCACCCCGCTGGGGGCTTGGATAGCGCCAGGCCCCCAGTTCAATCCGGTGCAACCCGGCGCGGTCTGGTCCAGCCCGGCGCAAGCCGACGCAGCCCGGCGCAACCCGGTCCAGCCCAGTACAACCCGGTCCAGCCCAGCACAACCCGATGCAACCCGGTTCACTCTGGCGCAGCCCGGTCCAGCCCAGCACAACCCAGTCCAGCCCGGCGCAATGACCCCGGCAGCACCTTGCCTGCATGTAAATGTAATAAGGCCTTGCATATAACTTATGTTTGGCATTAAGTTGCTTTCCGTAAGTGGTGCGCAACACTGCCACCACCCCTGAGTACGCAGCTCACGGGTGGTGTTTGCGCGCCTACATCCTCGACACGGAAAAGCGCTTGGTAGCTGGTGAACGCTGCGCCGTTCATTGACAGCGTTTGTCTTTAAGTTGCTGTAGCTATTTTTGAAACGCTTTTTAACTGGTGATAAGGCATGGAAGAACAAAGAAAACTGCGCTTGGCCCTGGTTGGTGCGCTGGTAGTTATTTTGGTGTTGGTTGGAGCTTTAGTTTGGGCTTTAACTGACGACGACGCCGTTAAGGCTGCTTCTGGGGCTGCAACTCCCGGCACTAGTGGTTCTAGCCAGGCCGGACCTAACCAGACAGGGTCTAACAAAGCAGGATCTAACCAGGCGGGGCGCAGCGATGCTAGTTCTGGAAGTACTTCTTCAACTGCAGGCAGTCAGGCTTCAGGCAACAACGGGAAAGTAAACACCTGGGGTTCGGTGTGTGGCTTGGCAGGCACCGAGCTTAAGCCCACAGTCCAGGTGAACTTACCTGCCATGCGCACCAAGGTGTTTGTTGATAGCACCTACTACTACAACAACTTGGTTGGCCCGGGTAAGCGTGCTGACGGTGATGTGCCTACCTGCTACGCCCACAGCAGCGAGGGCGCCATCCTAGCCGCCGCTAACTTACAGATATTGCTTGGGGCTGGTAAAAAACTGGTCGAGGTTATTAAAACTCTTACCGATGAAAACGACGCTCAACAAACAGTTTTAAAAGATGCACAACAAGACGGAGATTCTGAGGCCACTTCAGTTAAAATCATTGGTTACAGCATTCAGGTAATTGATGAAAGCAACGTAGTTGTGAATCTGGCTTTCACTAGTCCTGATGGCTTCGGAGGGCTTTACAAGAACACTTTTAAAATGACTTGGAAAGGCGACTGGAAAGCTGTAATCCCAGCAGATGGCGAGTCTGAAATTGAAGAGATTTCTTCTATAACCGATGCTGGCATGGTTTCATGGATCCTTTAATGTTTTCCCTGCTTACGCGGGGATGAACCCGCCAGATTCACAGTTGCGTTGTTTTCGTCAATGGTTTTCCCCGCTCACGCGGGGATGAGCCCTGCACTATCGGTCAGTGATTTAACTGATTGCTAACTAGTGGGGCCCGGCATTGACGGGCCCCACTAGTTTTGTATGCGTAGTGAAGTGGGTGTGCTCGCTTGGGCGCGGCTTTTACGACTGTGCGCCAGTTCTACTTGTTAACTGTGTGACTGGTGTGACTGGGGAGCTCAGTCTG
>ERZ772779.106-NODE-106-length-39272-cov-8.068695_pt1 | contig 39272 bp, 50 predicted proteins | sample MGYA00511360_ERZ772779 | MGnify/ENA primary metagenome ERZ772779 (study PRJEB29015, sample SAMEA2738112) | human oral metagenome | biome: human oral; feature: human-associated habitat; material: saliva | place: China | collected 2231 ...
CAACTCGACGATTTCAACTAACGAGAGGAGGTACTATGGGTATTATGTCACGGTTGGCGCGGGCGTGGAATGTGTTCGCACACGATCGCCCGGAACGATATGCGCGTAGTAATTACAGCGAATACCGGCCAAGCTACAGGTCATTCGGCTCTACAAACCTAGTCCAAACACTATACAACAAGATTGCTTTGGATGTGGCGAACACCCCAATTCGCCACGTAAAAGTAGATCAAAATGGTAGGTATGACAGTGAGAGGGATTCGTCTCTGAACGAATGCTTGTCTCTGATGGCAAACATCGATCAGACCTCGAACGCTCTGATCTACGAGCTTGTTTACACGATGCTCGAAACCGGTAGCGCAGCTCTGGTTCCAGTCGACACTGACACCGCTCTGAACGAGGAAGGCTCGTTCGATGTCTTGTCTCTTCGAGTTGGACGGATCGAGTCTTGGTACACAGACTCAGTTGACGTGAATCTGTATAACGATCGTAGTGGAAAACGGGAAACTATTCGAATTTCCAAGAATTCCGCAGCAATCGTATACAGCCCCCTATATGATGTCACAGCCAGTAACAACTCGTTGGCGAATCGACTCGCTCGAAAACTAGATGCGCTTGACGCGATCGACAATTCTGCTCTCGGTAAGAAGTTGGATCTGATCATCCAGCTTCCATACTCAGTTCGAGGCGAACTTCGGCAGCAGCAAGCCGAGACTCGGCGTGAGGCAATTGAACAGCAGCTCCGAAATTCGGAGATCGGCGTGGCATACGTCGATGGTGCTGAGAAAATCACGCAGCTCAACCGTCCGGTTGAGAACAATCTGCTTGATCAGGTGAAGTACCTATCCGAACAGTTGTACAACGCTCTTGGTTTTACTGAGAGCGTGTTCAACGGAACCGCAGACGCTGAGACCAACCTGAGTTATTACAACAGGACAGTCAAGCCGATTCTCGACACTATCACAAAGTCTGCGACAATGGTCTTCTTGACGAAGACCGCTAGGTCGCAGGGCCAGCGGATTATCTACGTGAGGGATCCATTCGCGGCCACGTCACTGGATTCGATTGCGTCCATGGCGCAGACATTTATCACCAACCAGGTGATGACGCCGAACGAAATCCGAAGCATCATCGGTTTGCCGCAATCCACCGATCCCAAGGCGGATCAGCTGGCGAACCCATACACGAGTTCCGCAAACGCGGAACAACGTTCCAACCAGGAGGTTCAAAATGACAGCGCCGGATGAAGTCGCAGACTTTGACGGCTGGGCGACTGTGGCCGGAGTTAGGTGTTCTGATGGGCGAGTTATTGCTCATCAGGCATTTGAACAGAACGACGGGGCAGTTGTCCCCCTCGTTTGGCAGCACGGCCACGATAATGTGACCAATGTGCTCGGCCACGCTCAGCTCGAGAAGAAACCTGAGGGTGTTTACGCCTACGGTTTCTTCAACGGATCTGCTCAGGCAGATCATGCTCGCGAACTAATTGAACACGGTGACGTCACCGCCATGTCAATCTTTGCCAATCACTTGAAGCAGGACGGCAATGTTGTCAAACATGGCAACATCGTCGAGGTCTCTCTGGTGCTGAAGGGTGCGAACCCCAAGGCGACCATCGAGAACGTGTCTATGGCTCACGGCGATGGCGAAGGCTATTCGGCGATCATCAAAATGGGTGATGGCGATGCCGTTCACGAAGACTTCGAAGGGTCTGAGGATTCCGAAGACTCCGAAGACGAGTCTCCAAACGGAGACAAGACCATCGGTGAGATTCTTTCGACTCTCTCCGAGGAGCAGATGGAGGCGGTCAATTACCTGATCGCAGCCGCTATTGACAGGGAGTCTGAAGACTCCGAAGACACCGACGAAGAAAACAATGAAGGAGACGACATGAAGCATAACGTCTTTGAAGGGGACAAGGCTCCTGAGAATGTGCTGTCCCACGCAGATTTCGCTGAGCTCGTTGCGACGGCCAAGCGAAACAACTCCACCCTGCTTGAGGAGCTCAAGCACGCCGACTACGGTATCGAGAACATCGGCTACCTGTTCCCCGATGCCAAGGCCGTCGCTGACGAGCCGACGTTCATCGATCGCGACCAGTCTTGGGTCTCGGTTGTTATGAATGGCACGAAGCACTCGCCGTTTGCTCGCATCAAATCCGTCTTTGCGGACATCCGCGACGACAAGGCCCGTGCGAAGGGTTACGCCAAGAAGGCTCAGAAGAAGACCGATGAGGTCATCAAGCTTTTGACCCGTATCACCTCGCCCACCACGATCTACAAGAAGCAGCGACTGGACCGCGATGACATTGTGGACATCACCGACTTCAACGTCGTCGCCTGGCTCAAGGCCGAGATGAAGGGTAAGCTCAGCGAGGAAATCGCTCGGGCCATCCTCATTGGTGATGGTCGCCAGATCACGGATCCCGACCGCGTTGACGACGAGGCAATTCGTCCGATTCTCAAGGAGAATGACCTCTATGCGATCCACAAGTCGCTCGAGGCGAACACCACAGATGAGACTCTTGTGGATGACATCGTCCTGGCATCGGCCGAGCTTGAGGGTTCCGGCTCGCCGATCCTGTTCATCTCGAAGAAGCGCCTGGTCAAGATGCTTCTCCTGAAGGACAAGAATAGTCGCCGTCTATACGAGACCGAGGCTTCGCTCGCCGGCGCTCTCGGAGTCTCCAAGATCGTCACGGTCCCCCAGTTCGACGGCTTTGAGCACGAGATCAAGGGCGTGAACCACGAGCTGCTGGCGATCGTCGTGGACCTCAAGGATTACACGATTGGTTCGAACGCAGGCGCAGAACTTGGCATGGCCGAGACTTTCGATCTCGACTTCAACCAGTACAAGTACCTTGCCGAAACGCGTATGTCGGGCTCCCTGACCGCGCCGTACTCGGCTCTGACGATCTCCCGCAAGAAGGCCTGATCCAATGTCACGATTCAGCGGTAAGCTGGGTTTCGTGACGACTCATGAGACAGAGGAAGGTGTTTGGCTCGAAGACGTTGTTGAAATTCCCGTCAAGGGGACTATTCGTAGTCTCTGGGTCAGGAACGATAACAACGCCTCGGTCAACACTGACCTCCGTCTCACCAACGAGATCAGCGTTCTGATGGACACCAAGATCAAGACCAATTTAGAGGCCCTGAAGTATGTAGTATGGAAGGGTTCAAAATGGGAGGTACAGTCCGTCGGTGTGAACTACCCACGGCTTACCATTAACCTAGGGGGGCTCTATGCGCACGTATAGAGATCTCCTTCATCTACTTCAGCAAGCGGTTAAGCACAACCGGGTATATTTTCAACCTCCAGAGAATCTGAAGATTGGATACCCAGCTGTTGTCTTCCACTTGTCGAAGATAGAAATCGACCATGCCTCAGACGTTCCCTATAAAGGAGCAAAAGAGTACTCGGTCACTCTAATAACCAAGGATCCAGAGCCAGACGTGATCGACGAAATCGTCAAGATCCCGTATTCGTCTTTGGATACGACGTATATTTCAGACGGAATGAACCATTTCGTCTTCACGGTTTACCTTTAAGGAGGGTATCCTATGGCACAGATCAAGTGGGACGAAGAGGGCTCCCATTTCTATCACACAGGCGTTAACAAGGGCGTTCTGTTCCCCTTCGACAACGCTCAGAACCGCTACGGTACCGGCGTCGCCTGGAATGGTCTCAAGACGGTTACGGAGACCCCCGAGGGCGATGAGTCTTCGGACATCTACGCTGACAACCTCAAATACCTGACCCTGATGTCGGCTCCGTCGTTCAAGCTCACGATCGAGGCCTACACTTATCCGGATGAGTTCGCCGTCTGTGACGGCACCGCTCAGCTGGTTAATGGTGTTAACCTCGGTCAGCAGCCTCGTACTCGCTTCGCTTTCTCCTATTGCACGAAGCTGGGTAATGACACTAAGGGCGATGCTTACGGCGAACTGCTGCACATCATCTACGGCGCCACGGCATCTCCTTCCGAGCGCGCATACAACACAGTCTCCGACTCTCCCGAGGCGATTTCGTTCTCCTGGGAGTGCTCGACGGTCCCGGTCCAGGTGGAAGGCTTCCAGCCGGTCTCCGTCGTCACGGTCGACTCTTCGAAGCTCGACCCGGCGAAGTACAAGAAGCTCACCGACAAGCTGTACGGCGTCGCTGACGGTGGCGCTGGCGTTCCGACCCTGGTGATGCCTAACGAGCTCCGCACACTCTTGCAGTGATCTCGTTAAAGCTTGAGTTTGGGGGAGAGGAGCGGTTTGATGAGCGTAGTAATACGTTTGTTACACTGGAGCCGTTTACAGTTACTCTTACACATACCCTGTCTGCGGTGGCTGAGTGGGAATCCGTTTACAAGCGGTCATTTCTTGAGACCCCACCACAGACTGGCGAAGAGTTGGTGTACTACATCCAGTGTATGTCGGACCGCCCTCTCCCTCGAGACTTCATCAAGCGGCTCGACCAATCCGTTCAGGTCAAAATAGCAGACTATTTGTCTGACAACGCTACGGCGACAGTTCTATGGAATCCGCCTTCAGCCGGATGCCCACGAGACACCATGACTAGTGAGTTGATTTACTGGTACATGTCTCAACTGGGTATTCCATTTGAGTGCGACAAGTGGAATTTAAATCGTCTATTGACGCTAATTCGTCTTGCTGCAGCCAAGCAAAATAACCAAAAGCCGGATGCCCGGGCCTTTGCGGCTCAGCGTGCGGCCATGAACCAAGCCCGTAGGGCTAGAACAAGGAGTAGAGGATGAATAATATTCCTGATGACGCTCAACGACCAACTGGGCCGGATCCGCACGAGGATTCTGACCGCTCGATTTTTGAAGGGACACGATCTTGAGCAAAATTGATGAAGTTCTCTCTCACGCCGCGTACCGCATCGGGTATTATGCACCCGACGACCCCGAAGCCGGTTCAGAAGCAGGTCGCTGGCTTGCCAAGAAGATGGGCCAGCCCTGGCTGGCCGGACCGTCCGAGTCGGTTTGGTGGTGTATGTGTTTTGTCTCCATGTGTTTCGACATGGCTGGCGAGATCGATGCCATCGGTGGGTTCTCCTACAACACCGACGTCACGAAGTCGCGCATGACGAAGGTCCCCGTTGATGATGCCCAGCGAGGAGACATCGTGCTCTTCGATTGGGATCAGGACGGCCTCACAGATCACGTGGGTATCGTCGAGGCCAATCTCGGCGACGGCTGGCTCCAGACGATTGAGGGTAATACCTCTCCGTCTAACGCAGGCTCGCAGAGCGCTGGTAATGGAGTCTACCGCCGACAGCGACACTACGGCATCGACTGCGTGCTTCGCCCCAGCTGGTCTGACGAAGAATCTGAGGACTCTTCCGAGGGCACTAACTCGATGACCGATGCTTGGTGGGGGCGTGCAACTACATACGCTCTCCAGGCTTCTCTCAACACTCCTGCTGACGGCATCGTCTCCAGTCAGGATCCCGACGTTGAGGATTTCGTCACGCGAGCAGGGACTGGCTGGGAGACCGATGAGAACCCTGAGGGTTCTCAGGTCATCGAGGCTCTTCAGGAGAAGCTGGGCGTAGAGGTTGACGGTCTTATCGGCCCCGATACCATCACCGCTCTTCAGAAGCGTCTCAAGAGCATTGGACATAACCTCGAAGTCGACGGTATTGCAGGCTACCGCACCGTTGGATGTCTCCAATACGAGCTATCTAACGGCACGCTCTGGATTTAACCCAAGAAAGGAGGGCCGTCATGATCGAGATGAAGTTTGAAGGCGACTTTGACATGTCAAAATGGTTGATACAAGTCAAAGATAGGAAGCTTCGCAACGTGCTGGCTTCCGCCGGTGATCGCGGCGTGGCGGCCCTCCGGGCCAATACACCGGTAGGCACCGGGAAGACTGCTGCTTCATGGCAGTACAAGATCAAACAAACCGAACGAGGTGTTAAGATCGTTTGGTTTAATACAAACATCGTGTCAAAGGTTCCCATTGCGATCATTCTGCAATACGGGCACGGGACACGACAGGGTGGATACGTTCAGGGTCAAGACTACATCAACCCGGCTATGAAGCCCATATTTGACGAAATCGACCGAATGGTAGGAAGGGCTATCGCCAATGGGTAAATCTATTGAAAACAAGGTGGTCAGTCTCGAGCTCGACGACTCGAAATTTACCAGTAGGGTCGATGGCGTTCTCCGTAACGTCGATCGCCTAAAGTCCGGAATGAACTTCAAGCAATCGACTGACGGACTAGATAATGTTGGAAAGGCCGCTCAAGATACCTCGAAGCGAATGGGCGGCATTGCTGACGGCGTTCGCAATGTCAACACTTCCATCGTCAACAACTCCACATCAGCAGCTGCTGCTACGGCTAACGTTGGTGCCGCTGCCAAGATTTCGTCAACCAACTTTAGTATGCTCGCAGGTGCGGCATCCGTGGCTATGGGTAATATCGCGTCCAAGGCTCTTATGGCTGGGGGATCGGTGCTTTCCTCGTTCACATTCGGACCCATTATGGATGGTTTCCGGGAATACGAAAACCAATTGAATGCTGTTCAGACCATTCAGGCGAACACATTCTCTAAGGGTGAGACCACCGCGACCATTAATGCGGCACTCGACGAACTGAACGCTTACGCGGACAAGACTATTTACTCTTTCACTGAGATGACTCGAAACATCGGCATGTTTACAAGCGCCGGTGTGGGTCTGAAGGACTCTGTGGCCGCGATTAAGGGTCTGTCGAACGTCGCAGCAATGTCTGGCTCCTCTTCAGAGCAGGCAGCTACGGCGATGTACCAGCTTTCGCAGGCTCTGTCGACTGGTGTCGTCAAGCTTCAAGATTGGAACAGTATCGTTAACGCCGGCATGGGCGGCGAGCAGTTCCAGGAAGCTCTGAAGCGAACGGCACGAACTTATGGCGTCGAAGTCGATAAGATCATCGACAAGGCGGGTTCATTCCGAAACTCCCTGAAGGACAACTGGCTTACTTCAGAGATCATGATCGAGACACTTACCCAGTACACCGGTGATCTGTCTCGTGAACAGCTCCTGAATGCCGGCTACACGGAGGAACAGGCCGACGAAATCATGCGGCTTGCTGAGGTTGCGAACGATGCCGCTACGAAGGTGAAGACTTTCTCACAGCTGATCGACACGACGGCCGAGGCACTAGGCTCTGGATGGGCTTCTATCTTCCGAACAATCTTCGGCGATTTCGAGCGCGCCCGCGAAATGTGGACGGCAGTGGCCGACGTTGTGAATGTCGGAATCGGAACCTTCTTCGACGCCATTCAAGGTGTTCTGGATCGCTGGGATGAGCTCGGCGGCTGGTATGAATGGTGGTACGGTATCGGCGATCTGTGGACTGCTATCGCCAAGCCTCTGAAGGCCATCGGCGAGGGATTTTTCAGTGCCTTCCAGGGCGATGCTGGTAAGGCTCTTTATGATTTCAGCTACTATTTCAGGCATTCGATTGCTCAGTGGTTAGTCATGTCTGATGACTTTGCCAACAACCTCGGCAAGGTCTTCAAAACGTCAGGCGAATTGATCTCGCCAGTTCTTGAGGTCCTCATCGGGTTCGCCTCAGCGATTGTCCAGATCGGCGTAGCCGCATTCAAGATCGGCATGATCCTTGCCGGGATCTTCGTCAAGCCAATGATCTTAGTCGCAGCGAAAGTCGGAGACATTGTCTCGGTCTTCAGCGACTGGTTTGGGCAGATGCTCGGCGGAACTGACATTCTCGGAGGCCTGGCTAAAGTCCTCGACTGGATCGTCGACAAGTTCCAGAAGCTTGCTAACTGGATGTATGAAGTTGCAGATGTCACCATCAACCCCATCTTCGATGGACTTAGGGTCGTCGTCGAGGCAGTGCTCAAACCTCTTGGCGAATTCATCGATACAATCCGGAAAGCGATTTACAACGTCTTCAAGCCTTTTGGAGACGCTATCTCGAAGGTCGTTGACTCGATCTTCGGATTCGCTTCGGGAACCGGCGGTCCGATGGAGAAGATCAAGTCTACCTTCGGAGGATTTGGGACGTCGTTCCTCGAGAACATGACCAAGCTCGCAGACGCTATCGGACCCAAGTGGTCTGAGAAGGTCAAGAGCTTCTCGAATACGATTCTCCCGATCAGCGAAACTATCGGCAAGCACCTCGGCGGTGCTGTTGAGAGCGCCAGCAAGGGAATCAAGAAGTTCTGGGATGACGCGTCACCTAAGATGGCTGAGGCCTGGTCCGAATCCACCAAGAAGATGAAGGATGCTATCTCGGACGTCGGTAAGGCTTTCGGTCGAGCCGGCGACGCCATGGCTAAGACCTTTGCGCCCCAGGTGAAAGCAGTCAAGGAGTTTGGTGTAGATCTGTATAATATCTTCGCCAACCTCGATACCCATCTGAACAACAACACATTCCTGTCGACGATCGTCAACAGCTTCAAGACTATGATGAATTCGTTTGGGCCTTTCGGGGCCCTTATCAACGGAATCATCGATCTGTTCGGGAAGCTGGGCGGACTCACCAAGTCCATATTTGGTGGGTTTGGCGACACGGTCGACGGTGCGGCCATGGGGCTTTCGAGCTTCGGCAAGGCAGCATCTGACGCGTTCAACACTCTTGGCGCAGTTGGTGGATTCATTTACACAGCGGCAACGGGGATTGTCGAATTCTGTTCGTCCGTAGTTAAAGCGATCGCCAATCTGATTACTTGGCTTACGAAGGGTATTGACTCAATTAAGAAGTTCGCTTCTGAGTCAGAGGCCTTCAACAGTTTCAAGGAGAATATTGGTGAGGCATTCGGCGAGGCCGGAAAGATGATCCAGTCTTTCTGGTCTGGTCTCGGATCCAGTCTCCAGGATTTGTCACTTTCGGACCTCTTGTCAGGACTTCTGCTCGGTGGAGGTCTTGGTGCTGGGTTCCGAACTCTTCAGACGATGCTTAGTGGATTTACAAAGACCACTGACTCGTTCAGCAGCATGTTTGACAAGTTCGGCAAGATCGGTGACTCGATCAGTGGTGTGTTCAATGCTCTGACTGATTCTCTGAAGGCGATGCAAGATGTGATCAGGGCCAAGGCTCTTCGAGAAATTGCGATTTCGGTCGGCATTCTAGCAGCGTCGCTGTTCGTTCTGGCAATGATCCCAGCTCGGCGGCTCATTCAGGGTGCGGTGGCGATCGGGGTGCTAGCGAAGATTCTAGTCAGCGCGTTGTCTCGGATATCTAATCTGAAGATTAACCCAGTTCAATTGGCTGGGGTAACTGGAGCACTTAATGCTCTTGCTTCGGCAGTTCTCGTGATGTCGTTTGCAGTAGCGATCCTCGGATCCATGAAGCTCAGCACGGTTGCTCAAGGTATCGGCGCTATTACAGTTCTGGTGCTCGGCATGTCATTCGCCGCTAAGCAGCTCGCAAAGGATTCTGGATCGATTATGGCCGGCGTCGGTTCGATTATAGCCATGGCTGTCTCCATCAACATGCTAATTGCTCCGATCATTTTGCTTGGACTACTACCACTCAAGGTAATTGCTCAAGGCATTATTGCGGTCGGTGTTCTTATGGGGATTCTGGTTGGCTTCGTTAAACTACTTAACAACGCGGCCAAAGATCTTGTCAAAATGGGAACCATTTCGCTCATGTTGATCACTTTTGCGTTCTCGGTCAACATGCTTGTTGGCGCGGTTGCACTTCTTGGCTACATGGACACGGCCAAGATGGTCCAAGGACTGGTTGGTTTGGCCGCAGTAGTACTACTTCTCGTGGCAATCGCGAACCTAATGCCAGAAACAGCGATAGTCGGAGCTGGAGCACTGATCCTAACCGCGATCGCCATCAACGTAGCGATGATGGCAATCGCACAGGTCACAAACTACAGTTGGGATCAGATCCTCTCGTCCCTGGGTAAACTTGCGCTTGTCATTGGGGGTATAGTCGCCGTTGCGTTCTTGGCGCAAGGCGCTCTCATCGGTATTGCCGCGATCACAGTACTTTCCGTAGCGCTCAAACTGTTCTTCTCAGCGCTGGCTACGGGTGCCGGGTTGAGTTGGGATCAGATGTCAAATGGTCTATGGGCTCTTGGTATTGGTCTGGGTGTTCTCATTGCGGCGGGGTATCTCGCCATTGGTGCGTCCATCGGTCTGATTGCCCTGGCTGTGGCTATTGGCGTGCTGGGGGCAGTGGTAATCGGTATTGTGGCATCTATTACCAGTCTCGTTATGGTTATCACTGCATTCGTGTCGGTTGTTGCCCTAGCGGGTCCGGCCATCGGGGCGGGTATCGTCGCGATTGCTTCGGGCGTTGCTGCGGCGGCAGCGATTATCGCAGCGGCTGCTCCGGCTATCCAAGCAGCGTTGATCGGTGTCTTCACGGCAGTCGAAAATTCGGCGCCGTCGCTGTCTAAAGCTCTTGTTGCACTAATCAAAGCATTCGAACCGGCTGTGAATGAGTTGATTATTTTGGCTGGCCTTGCCATTCGGCAATTCATCAGTCAGTTCTATCAAACGATAAAACAAAAGATGCCTGAACTGGTTCAGATTTGGACATCAATTGTTGATGGGGCACTCGAGACCATTCGTAATGTCTGGCCCGAAGTGCTGGCGACTGTCATAGATCTTCTGTATCAGTTGGTCACGGCTATCGCCGAGAACCAACCGAAATTCATAGAAGCATATGCAGCTATGCTGACTGGCTTTATTGACGCCATTGAAACCTGTGTCCCGCTGATGGTTGAGGCCATACTGACGCTGTTGCAGGCACTGCTTGACGGCATTACAGCCAAGATTCCGGATCTTGCTGTGTCTGGTGCGAACCTGATTGCGGCTTTGATTAACGGCATGGCTTCTCAGGCGGTCATCATTGTGAACGCCGCTTGGGATGCCGTCATTACGTTCATTAATGGTTTTGCCGACGCAATTGATCAGAAGGGGCCCGAGCTTCAGGCTGCGGTTAACAAGCTGATCAAGGCTATTGTCAACTTCATTAAGAACGGTCTGACTGGTATGGCTAATACTTTTACATCGCAAGTCGGAACTATTGGCCAAAATATTATTAACGGGATCGTTAACGGGCTTTCGAGAGGAGCCAGCAACCTATACAATAAGATGCGTAACCTCGCGGCAAATGCTATTACCACTTTCGAGCACAGGCTCGGTATTAACTCGCCATCGCGGGTATTCGCGACGGCAGCCGGTTTCATTGTTGCAGGCATTGTTCAAGGTATCGACCGGAGTCAGAGCGATGCTATTGACACAATGTCTGGTCTTGCTGACGATATGGTCAATGTTCTTGATAGCATCGATTCCGATTGGAGTCCTGTGATCAAGCCGACTGTTGACTTGTCTGAGGTCAAGGGTCTGCAAGATCTCACGATGAATGACCTGAACGCGACAGTTGTCGGAACTTCGGTTCAAAATGGCAGTCAAACTGCTCAGGAGATCCGTGCTCTTCGCAATGATTTGAGGAATTCCCAGAAGTCCGTGGTGTTCAACCAATACAACGAAAGTCCAAAAGCGCTCGACCTAAATGAACTCTATCGACAAACCGAGCGCCAACTCGAGCGAATGGAGAGGTACAAGTAAAATGGCTTACAACGAGCTAATATTAAGAGGCGGCGGTCGGAAACTGAGATTTTATTTGAACCAAGATAATTTAGGCTGGGTTCCGCAAATTCTAAACGGTAGTTTTGGAGTAAGTAGAGAATATACGTTTGAAAAAAACACCCCTACGGCAATGGTTGAAAAAGCAATTGATATTAACGTGAGATTAACCCCAGTAGTACCAATTCCTAAAACATCAGCTAAAAGCTTTTTTAGCTTTTTTGCTTCCAGTTCAACCTTCAATGTTGAACTTCTGGATTATACATACTACGTGCCAAATCTTGATTACTTCTCAGATAAAATAACGCCACGCATAACGTATAAATATTTGAATGGTTTGCGGCAAGAGTGTATTATACGAGAGCTCAAATACAATCATTCTGAATATCCCGCAACTATTGAATTTACAATAACAACAACAAAACCGTTTTTATACGGATACCCATTCACCCTATATGTTGGCCTGGGCGAACAAGATTGGACGCAGTCGTTAAAAACCTTCCGAGATACAGTCCTAAAAATTGAATCCAATTTCAATTTAGTTACTTTTTATAGCTTCGAGTTGTCGCTGCCACAGGTCGAAAAAGACTTTGGCCACTACATATTCCCATCACGTATTTTTGGTCAGAGCGCCTATGTTAGAGGAAGCTCGACACCTGGTTCCGGATTATTTAAACTGGATAGAGACTATGACGGATATCAAACTTATAGCATCTATGGCGGATTCGACAAGGATATGTCGTTAATGTATCCTACTGATGCTTATCCGAGCTTTACTATTATATCTTTGATGCATTTACTGGATAATATACCGGAGCCCCCCAAGGTTAACTTCGGCAACCTGGGCCCGGGTTTTTCTAAAATTACGTTGATTTCGATAGAGAAGGGTCTGTGATGCCAAACGTAGTTCAGATTCTTACCGGAAAAGAATATAGTAGTTTTAAAAGTTTTCCCGTTTTAGACCTGTTTATCAAAAAAGACTTATATACCGCCCGCATGACATTCAGATCTAAAGGTCTATTTTTATACCCACCCGGGACCGTAATATGTTGCTTTGAGGCGCTTAACTCACCGTTCATAGTCGAGGAGACAATCTATGAACTACAAGGTTTTTCAGAAGTAACCTGTGTTTCACCTTGGGAACTTCTGAAACGCCGCAATAAGTGCGCGTCGTATATGAATGACTACCCATCAATCTTCGAACCATTAGAAATGTTAAATATATATATATCCCGGATAAACGATGACCCTGACCGGCGGTTCACATATGATCTGGTTGCAAACATTCCGCGTGGATATAAAAATTATAAAGACCAGTTCGACCCGGCGACGAGTATTTATGACGATTGTTATAAAGCTGCACTATATAATCAATTATACTTTGATTCTAGTATCCAGGCACTGTCAAGTAATAAGGTACGTATTACCCTATTCGCTATTTCGTTGTCCAACGGATCGTCCATCGAAAAACTTGGACCGATTGAACCGGAAAAAGTGAAAATAACAAATAGACTTCCAACTAATCCGACGCATTGGTTCATCGGATATACTAAAGATTATGGTATGTGGAAGCAAGCATCACGCGGCCCGATTCACACCTGGCGTGAAAATAGACCGTACATGGGAAATAGCTCTGACTGGACAGGAGCCTATCGATACGAAACTGCGATCCGAGGCGATCAAGAACGAGAATGGGGCGAAATAACAGAACAAATTCAGGCTGACCCTCTTAAATCTGTATATATCGATATTGATGCTGTGAGTGTAACTATATTTAATAACATATTTGTCGGTCGCCCGGTACAAGCATCCTTTGGGGATATTTTGTTCACAGGTTATGTAGTTGAACTGATGATTAGCGGCGGGGATTTTACATCTTACTCTATCAAAATACAGCCTGATCGATTCTATGAGAACGGCAAGGAGGTTACGGATAAGTGGATTTGACAAAAGTCGCTGAAATGGCGAACCCAATAATTACGGCAATGCTTGGCAGCTCCGGAATTTGGATGTGGGTTAAGACACGATCTGACCATAACGATTCCGAAGACCAGCTTCTACTCGAAGTTGCTAAGAATCAGCTCATCGTGCTAGGCCGTACTTACCTAGAGCGTGGCTATATCACAATGGACGAGTACGAAGAGTACGAGGAAGAATACAAGCTATATTCTGACCTCGGCGGAAACGGACTTGCCCGTCGCATATTCAAACAGGTAGACGAACTACCTATTATGCCTAACGGCATTGACGGAAGGAATCCCGAATGAATGACAAGACCTACGATATTCTCAAGCGCGTCGCGCTGATTGTCGTCCCGGCTCTGGCTACGTTTATCAACGCGGTCGGTATCGTGTGGGGGGTTCCCTACACGAACGAGGTGACCGCGACCATCACTGCGCTTGGGGTTTTCCTCGGAGCTGCGATCGGCGTCAGCTCCAAGAACTACGAGCCCGACACGCACGGGAACCTCGTCGTGACGAAGCATGACGAAGTTTACGCTGATTTCCAAGCGGAGCCTTCTCGCTTCAAGGACGGCGACACGATTACCATGAGGGTCACCAAGCCTGGAGACATTTCGACCAATTAAAACACGGCATATAGTGAGAAGTACTCACTAGAAAGGAGCATTCTATGCCCAACGTCGAACGCCTCTACGACCACGAGGACCTCGAAAACGAGGTGCTCAATTGGCTCGGCGGGGAAGACCCCTCGACAAATGAGTACAGCACCGCTGTCAATAATCTCGAAAAGCTGCATCGGCTTGCCAAAGATTCCGATTTGAAGCAGAAGCTGATCCCCTCTTCGGAGACTATTGCAAACGGGGCTGTCTATTTGCTGGGGCTCCTCGCCGTGCTCAATTACGAGCAGACTCACGTCCTCGCGTCCAAGGCTTTCGGAATGTTGAAGTTCCGTCGCTAGAACTCACTTCCAAAGACCTATAACCCTAGAAAAATCTGGGGTTATAGGTTTTTCACACAAAATCTGCAGGGAGTATAATGAGAACTAACCCCCTCAAGAAAGGAACCACCATGTTCAATCAGACCAACATGATCATCGGATCTCTCTACGCTATCTCCGCCGCTGTCGGTGGGATTTGTGTACTTGGCGTCGCCAAGATCACCGATCGTATAAATGATCGTGCTGCAAAGAAGGACTGTAGGAAGGCTATCGCCTCCGCCATGGAATACTTGCAGAACGTCTACTATGATCGCGTTCACGCGACGCTCGACTTGCTCGAATCCTCCGATACCTCTGAGGAGATCAAAGAAGAGATCCGCGATCTGCTCGATTGCCCTCTCTGAGATCAATCTCACCCATAACCTAAACACGGGTTATGGGCTTTATATGTAAAATCTACACAGTCTATAATGAGAAACATCAACCTCTAAGAAAGGACTCAATCATGTCTGTCAAGATCCCCCTCTCTGTTGTTGTTGCTGGCGCGCTCAGCATTTTCGCACTCTCTACCTCTTACGGTGCGGAGCTCAAGAAGAAGCACTACAAGAAGCTCTTCAAGATCTCCTTCACCTCCAAGGACGAGATGGCGCGAAAGCTTGCGAACCGCATCATTTTCGAGGATCTACGGATTCGATTCGAACCCGCCCCTGAGGAGAACTAACCTCTATAGCTTATAACCCCTAACACGGGTTATAAGCTTTTTGAGCAAAAACGACAGGTCTTATAATGAGAAGTATCAACCTCTAAGAAAGGACCAGTCATGTCTACCATCATCACCTTCCTTGTTGGTGCTATCGTCGTCATGCCACTTTGGTGTGCGTTCGGTGCTATCCTCCATGCATTCGACATCGATCGGAAGATCATCGTGATCTGGACCGATGTCTTTGAGTGGAAGATGGTTCCCGTCTACGCTCTCATCATCGCGTTCATCTTGCCGGCGATCGGCGCCTACACCATCGTGAAGGTCGCGCTGGACAAAGCGTTCACTCGTTGATATCAAACCTATAACCCTTAACACGGGTTATAGGGTTTCTCGACTCGCGCCACAAAAAATACTCTCTGTATAATGAGACCTAACCCCCTCAAGAAAGGAACCACCATGTCCAAGTCTACCGAAATCGAAGAGACCCCCGAAAAGGCCCCTCTCCTGAATCGCGTCAGCGATTTCGCTGAGAAGAGCATTCCCGTTGCTAAGGCTGCCGCCCTTGGCTCGCTCGCAATCTTCCTCGGCGGACTCACTGTTCTGTCGTTCAAGAGCGGATCCAGCTCGGACTCTGACTCTGACTCGGAAGAGTGACATCTTCCTCTGAGATCAATCTCACCTATAACCCCTAACACGGGTTATAGGCTTTTTCATAAAAAGGAGCCAAAAAGATGATGCGTCGAATCTTTAACCTTTCCGAAGTCGACCTCAGTGTCCCCGACGGAAGTATAATCTCAGTCTCACTTGCGCACTCGGCGCCAGTGCGCCCGAACATTATCGAGACTGTTGCGCTCGGCGTTCTCGTCAGCAAGTATATCGACGGTAGCGCCATTAGGCCTCTGCAAGGGAGCCCGTATAACCACGAAGACCTTACCTTTATCGACGGAGCCGGCAACCACGTCCTTATTTCTAGGGACGAAGCCGACAAACCCGATGCGAAATATGTCATTGTTCCGTTTAGGTTTGTCATGACTAGTCGGCGCAAAGTCTTCGCCAAGAATATCGTCATTGTTGACGATGTTGAGCGATTCGAACCTAAGATCGTCGTGGACTCACTCGCCGTCGGGTCAGACCCGAATTTTATCCCAATTTCTGCCTCGTCCATTCTCGGAGTGGACCTCACTTCGTACGTTCTCCACCTCTAATCATATCCTCAAGAAAGAAGCACACCCATGAATGTCAAGAAAATGATCCGTTTCGCCTTCGATTGGGTGAAGCGAAACCCCCAGATCTTAATTACGGGCCTCGGAATCGCGGCCTCGGTCGCTACCGCTATCACAAGCGGTAAGGCCCACGCAAAGGCCCTCGCCAACGACAATGGCGCATCTGACAACCTCCTCGACTTCACCAAGCGCAACTGGATGTCATATGTCCCCGCTGCGGTGTCGCTGGGCGTCACGATCTTCGCGATCGTCTCCCTCAACAACGTCACCTACAAGAAGTACCAGGCGCTCGCCGCTGCATACTCTGTTTCGCAGATGAACCTCACCGAGCTTCGCCAGAACCTTGCTAAGAGCGTCGAGGTCATCAAGAACGGTGGCAAGCCCGCAGATAAGAAGGCTGCCGAGAAGAAGCTCCCCGAGGGCTCGATGGTCATTTTCGGTGACGAAGAGGTCCTCTGCAAGGACGCCATCACCGGACGTACCTTCCGCTCGACCGCTGAGAAGATCCGTGGCTACTGCAACAACATCTCCGAGGACCTGCTGCACTTCGGTCCATGCCCGCTGAACGACTTCTACGCGCAGATTCACATCGGTGAGACGGGCATCGGCGACGAGCTTGGATGGGGCGGAGGTGTCGCGCTCAAGCCTGTGTTCCGGCCTGTGCTTCTGGATTCCGGTTCGCCAGCAGTTGAGGTCGCGATTACTCCCGCTCCTCAGCCTAACTGGTTCAAGATCGGTTGAAGGGGTGATGGCTCAATGGGCACTGTGACCTTCACAGACGAGCCTATAGAGTACACAGAACCTCCGAAAGAGTGGCCGAACACAAAAAATACTCTCTGTATAATGAGAACTAACCCCTCAAGAAAGGACTCATAATGTTTGCTTTCGGCCTCCTGCTTGGTTTCTTCGGCATGTGCTCTGCCCTGGATCCCAACCGTCTTCGCAAGAAGCAACGCATGAAAGCCAAGAACCGAGACTAGATCTCAAACCTATACTCCTACATAGAGTATAGGGCTTCAAAATCTACACGGCTCATAATGAGAACCAACCCCTATGAAAGGACTCATTATGTTCAACCGCGTCTCCGGAATTTCTCTCCTCGTTGTCTCCGTTGGATCCATCGCTTACCAGATGGTCAAGCAGCATCGTGAGAACGAAGAGGCCCGCCGCCGTGCTCGCATTGAAACTGATCAAATTGTAAATCAGCTCAAAGAATTCAATGCTCGCATTGCCGAAGGACCGTCGATCCACGAAATTCTTGACAAGCTCGACGAAGAATTCAACACTGACGTTGAGGAATCCACCGCTGGTCGAAACATCTGACCTCACAATTCTCACCTATAACCCAAACATGGGTTATAGGCTTTCACCTATCTGAAAGGAACACAAAATGAAGCGAGTACTCGCATCGATCGGCCTTGTCGCCGTGATCGTCGGAGGTCTTATTTCTCCGGCTATTGCGGAAGACACCCCGCAGATCAAGGCCGAGGTCACTAAGGCTACCAGTGCATCGCGACAGGTCTCGTCCGAGATCAACGTCCGCGGTACCTGGACCGTTGAAAAGCTGGCGGTCGGCCAGTCTTTCACGGTCTCTACCCTGGGAAATGGAGGCGCCCCTTTCAAATGGGCTGCGTCATTCCCGTTTACGTTGGACGATGGGACTAAGGTTGGCGAATGTATCGCCGACCAGGCGAATCTTACCTGCAAGGTCAATGAGGTCCCGCCGGCTTATGCCGATAAGATCGACGTCAAGGGGTCCTGGTGGGCCCGGGCAAGGCTCCAAAACACTGCCATTGGCACGACTGAGGGCGCCATCTGGCTTAACGGCGAGGTTGTCAAAAATATCGTGTGGGGAGACACCGAGGGAACGGGGGTCTGCACGAATGATTGTGCGGGGCCCGCTCACTACGAGTATGCCCGCCCGGAGAATCTGAAATTCGGGTGGACCAACGATAACGGCACCATTGGGTGGGCGATCAAGTGGATCGTCACACCAGGTACCGAGTATGTGGTGAAGGACTTCGACACGAAGCTCGGAACGGCTGTTAAGTGCGCGAAGACTGGCGAGTGGAACCCCGCTACGACCAAATTGGTTACGGCTGATCGGATCGACGAGAACACGATTAAGTTCGTGGCTCCCGCCGACTCTAAGGTGTGTATTACCTTCCCTCCGGAACAGATGAAGGTTCCCGAGGGTCAGCGCAGTGCTACCAACCGCGCTGAGGTGAATGGCCTCAAGCTGGAGGCTACCACTACTCTCAAGTCCAATGGCGGCACCGATGGTGATGGCTCTAATAAGCCGAAGCCTACGCCTACTCCCTCTGTTACCAAACCTGCTCCTGAATCCACTCCTTCTGAGACTCCGAAGCCCACGCCTGCTCCCAAGCCAAGTGCAACCACTCCGGCTCCGAAGCAGCTTGTCGCAAAGGAAACCCCCAAGACTAGCGAGCAGCCTAAGCTCGCTAAGACCGGTTCGTCGGCTCTCTTCGCCGGCATTCTGGCAACCGTCCTGGCTCTCTTCGGAGTCGGGCTTTACAAGATCTCCCGAAAGGACAACAACTGACATGCAGTCTATCAAGGTCAAGTACACCAACTTCTTCGGCGAAGAGACCGAAGAGACTCTCCACTTCCATCTGTCGAAGGGCGAGCTCATGAACATGGAGCTCCAGCATACTCCTCTCTCAGCGAAGATCGCGACCGTTAACGGCGGCGACGCGTCTGCTATGGACGCATACAAGCTCCTCTGCGAGTTTGTCGGTGCTGCCTATGGTGAACGCAGCGAGGACGGTAAGCGCTTCTTCAAGGATGAGCGATCGACCAAGGCGTTCCTGGCTTCACCTGCATTTGATGCTCTCCTGGACAAGCTCGGTGATGATCCGAAGTTCTCGAACAAGTTCCTCGCCGGTCTATTCCCTGACGATATTATGGGCAAGGCCAAGAAGCTGATCGAGGAGCATCCTGATGCTTCTCTCGAAGAGCTCCGTATGCTGGCTGAGGGTATCTGATGGCGGACATCGTCCCGATCGAGCCTACTCGGCCTGTTGAGGTCTCCCTCCCTGGCAACACTGATAAAGCCAAGGAGGGGGCCTCCCCCGAGAAGAAGGAAGCGAAGGTTATCGCCAAGGCTAAGGTTAGTAAGTCGAGCCCCATCAAGGAGGCTCTCAAAACTTTCTTTGTCGACGATCTCCCCGATATCGCTAATCACCTCGTGATTGATGTCGCGATCCCCGCTGCTAAGAACGCTATCACCGACATGGTGACACAGGGTATTCAGCAGCTTCTCTATGGTGCCGTTGACGTCAATCGTGAACGTACCGGCGCCTACACCTCCTACGGATCGGCGTCATGTGCAACTTACACTCGAGGAACTCCTAATAAAGTTCAATATTCGAAGTCTCGTGGGCCCTTGCGTCAGAGTACTAATCAGGTTGATGATCTCATCTTCGAAACAAAGCCTGATGCGATGGACGTGATAGAGTACCTAGCCGAAACCATTGAGCGTCACGGTCAGGTCTCGGTTGCCGATCTATATTCTTCCGTCGGTATCAAGACTCAATATACCGATGAGCGTTGGGGGTGGACTACTCTCGACGCATTTGAAGTCCAATTCTCTCGCGAGGGTTGGATTATTGTTTCACGGTCCCCAGAACCGATCAAGTAACTTATATTTTTCTGAAAGGAGCCAAGTCTGATGTCTATCAGCACTCTCTTCTACACTGCAGTTGGTCGTGTCTCCAAACACGCACCTACAATCCTTAGTGTCAGCGCATCGGTGGGCGTTATCGCTACATCTGCTCTGGCTTGGCGGGCCGGGCGTACTTTTGAGGACGTCGAGTACCGCAATTACGAGCGCGTCAAGGATTGTCAGGATCGAGCTGACGAGATCCCTGACGAAGAGGTCCCCGCGATCGAGCGTAAGAACCGTATGCTCTTCGCTCTCGACGCCGCTCGTCATATCGCCCCCACGGTGATCGTCGGCGGTACTACGATCGCTCTCATCTACTTCTCCAACAGCATCAGCAAGAAGCGACTGGCAGCCCTGAGTGCCGCGTGCATTACGATTCAGAACGCATTCGACAACTACAAGGCGAAAATGGCGGACACGCTGGGTAAGGAGACCGTCGATAAGATCATGGCTCCGAAGCTTCCTAATTATGGGAAGACTGCCGAGGAGATCCTCGCAAACGACGATCGTAATGACGCTGCGGACGTCGCGGATGCAGTCCTCGCGATGGTCCGAGAGTGCTCTCCATACGCTCGAGTTATTTCTGAAACATCGTCTACTGCGTGGGATCCAAATGAGGATTACACCACGATGAACCTCACCGAGATTCAGGCGTGGGCTAACCGTCGACTGAACAAGAAGGGTCACCTCTTCCTCAATGAGGTCCTCGACCAGCTGGGTCTGTCTCGCATGAGGGAAGGTGCTCTCGTCGGGTGGCTCAAGAATGGAGACGGCGACGGCTACGTGTCGTTCGGGGATATTGAGGGCTCGATCTACCGAGTCCCCGATTACGAGCGCAAGTCGCTTCACTCCAACGTCGTCATCGACTTCAACGTCGACGGTGTGATCTGGGACAAGATCTGACCATGGAATATTTGCCCTGGCTGATAAAGCGGGGGTGTCTCGACGGTTACCGGGATCTTGCTTCGGTATGGGATGAGGTTGAGTTCATATGGTATATTCCTGAAGACGGAGATAAGGCCGAACAGGCTCTCCGAATGAGGGAAGAGTATGCATACGAGACTGGTCATCTCTGTACGAGGCAGGGTTCCGTAACCTTCCTCGAGCTGTTTGTATCTCTCACGGATACATTAACGGCTATGGTGTACCAGGATCGAGCAGCGTTCACTAGGTCTATCCTATTGAACCTAGGTGTGGTCAATTGCGGCGACAGGCTGCTCTTAGATCCTGCATTATATTCTATGGCTCTGGATAGCGCCGATAGAGTAATGCATAGGACATACCACAGAAACGGTGCTGGGGGTCTGTTTATGGTGCCTGGCGCCGATATTCTAGAGATGCCCCTAAGAGATCAGATGATTCTCTGGTCAAACGATTACGATCCATATCACTAGAAAGGAGGTGAGCATGGATTTCTATAGCATCGAAACCGCTCCCGTGCGTGGACAAGCCGGGCAGCTAGCTGCGTCCCCCGATTTCATCAATGGATATTCTCGGGATATCATGATCAATCGGGGGGAGTTCGTTGCTGTGTGGGATCCCGACAAAGAGTTATGGACTAAGAACGAGCACAGGATAATCGGCCTGATTGACTCGGATGTCCTTACTTATGTCGACGACGCTGCTAAGCGTCACATCAACTTGCTTCCTCGTCTCTGTCGACGAGACGGAGACGGTGTATGGAAACGATACCGACTGTGGACTAAGAACATGGTCGATACCGATCGTCCGCTTGACCGAAAGCCTATATTTGCAGACACTCCTATCCGACAGGAAGACTATGCGTCGTTTAGGCTTCCATATGCATTGTCTGATAGCGAGCCTGTGAACTGGAATAGGCTCGTAGACACCCTATATGATCCCTCAGAACGGGAGAAGATTGAATGGGGGATCGGGGCTATCCTTACCGGTGATTGCCGTAAGATTGACAAGTTTCTTGTCTTCTATGGTGAACCTGGTTCGGGTAAGTCCACAATCCTCAATGTCATGCAGTCTCTCTTCGGGGATTACGCTACCGCATTCGATTCGGAATCGTTGGCGCAGCGCAGCAATGCTTTTGCATTATCGGCGTTCGCTGATGATCCTCTGGTCGCAGTGGAGCATGATGGAGACCTTAGTAAAATCGAGACTAACACCCGTCTCAACTCCATCATCTCTCATGAGATTCAGTTGGTAAACGAGAAGTTCAAAAAACCTCGTCCAGTTCGAATCTCTACGATGCTACTCATGGCGTCGAACAATCCGGTGAAGATCACCGATTCTAACTCGGGGATCCCACGACGGCTGATCGATATTTACCCGTCCAATAGGCGGATCCCTATTGGGGAGTATCGTAAGATCATGTCGGGGGTATCCGAGGAGCTTGGTGCAATCGCTTATCACTGTATTTCTGTCTACCGTAGTCTGGGCCCTGACTACTATAAGGATTACAGGACGTCTGTCATGATGGGCGAAACGAACCCAGTATACAACTTCATGTGCGAGATGTACGACGACTACTCTACCCGAGAGTTCGTCACTCTTGCATCTGCGTACATGGAGTATAAGAAGTATGCCGAGGCTTCCGGACTTTCTTGGGTTATGCCCAAGCACAAGTTCCGAACAGAGGCAAAGCATTACTTCAGCGAGTTCCATGAACGCTGCAGAGTTAATGGAGTTCGCCAGAGGAATGTATATTTTGGGTTCCGCACAGATCTCTTTGAATCGGGGGATCTTGTCGCCCAGCCGGTTGAAGATGAGATATGGCTTGATCTGAAGCCGATGACTCATACTCCTTTTGACGAATTCTTCAAAGACCAGCCGGCGCAGTACACAACAACTCAGGGTACTCCTAAAGAACCTTGGGATTCAGTCACAACCACCCTAAAAGAAATCGATCCGTCGAAGCAACATTACGTTAGGCTCCCCGAGGAATACGTAGTTATCGACTTCGATTTGAGAGGAGAAAATGGTGAAAAAGACCTCAATGCTAATCTTCGGGCTGCTTCTACTTGGCCTCCGACGTTTGCGGAGGTGTCGCGAAGTGGTGGAGGACTACACCTCGTCTACAAATACTCTGGTGGTGGTGATCCCACTGCCGAGTATGCACCTGGGATCGAGATTAAGCGGTTCAAAGGCCGATCGTCTTTACGTCGACGACTATCCCTCGCGAACGACCTGCCAGTCTCAGAATACGTGCAGCAGCTGCCCCAAAAGGCAACTAAAGTGATCAACTGGAAGCACGTACAGGATGAGAACCACCTTCGTTCTCTCATCGCCAAGGCGCTTCGCAAAGAGGTCCATGCTGCAACTGCGCCGAACGTCAACTTCATCAAGCAGATCCTGGACGATGCATATTCGTCTGGAATCACGTACGATGTGACCGACGCTCGGAACGCTGTCACCTCATTCGCCGCTAAGTCTACTCACCAGGCTGATCGGTGTCTGAAGGTCGTCCAGACTATGCACTTCATGTCGGAAGACAAGATGGAAGTACAGGAAGACGGAGACGGACCGATTGCGTTCTTCGATGTTGAGGTATTTCCAAATCTCTTCATCATCTGCTACAAGTATCCTGGAGAGCCAGTTCGACGCTTCTTCAATCCGTCTCCTGAAGATGTGAAGAAGCTTATGGAGCTCCGACTCATCGGGTTCAACAATCGCAAATACGACAACCACATCATGTATGCTGCGTCGCTCGGATATTCTAACGAGGAACTATTCGAGCAGTCCCAGCGTATCATCAACAACGAGGCGAATGCTACATTCCGGGAAGCCTACTCAATGTCCTATACGGATATTTATGACTTCTCCACGAAAAAGCAGTCTCTTAAGAAGTGGGAGATCGAACTCGGTATTCATCACCAGGAACTCGGGCTTCCCTGGGATAAGCCAGTCGCTGAGGGGCTGTGGGAAAGCGCAGGCGATTACTGCGCTAACGATGTCGAAGCTACGGAGGCGGTCTTCAATCACCTTGCCAGTGACTGGGGGGCTCGGAAGATTCTCGCCGAGCTGTCTGGTTTGAGTGTCAACGACACGACAAACCAGCACACCTGTGCACTGGTGTTTGGTAAGGATCGTAAACCAGACAAGAGTAAGTTCGTTTACACAGATCTATCCACGATCTTCCCAGGATACACCTTTGACCGGTTCAAGGGTTCGTCCTATCGGGGCGAAGATCCCGGAGAGGGAGGCTACGTATATTCGGAACCCGGATACTACGAAAACGTCGCCCTCCTCGACGTTGCTTCAATGCACCCGACATCGATTGAGCTGCTCAATCTGTTCGGTCCTTATACTCAGCGTTATAGCGAGCTCAAGCAAGCTCGTGTGGCGATCAAGCATAAGGACTTGAACGCGTTGAGTAAGCTATTTGATGGGCGTCTTGTCGAGATTGCGAAGAACTACGATCTTGACGAACTCGGAACGGCATTGAAGATTCCGATCAACTCCATGTACGGATTGACGAGCGCTAAGTTCGACAATCCTGCATGGGACCCTCGCAACGTCGATAACATCGTCGCCAAGCGGGGTGCGCTCTTCATGATCGATCTCAAGCACTACGTGCAAGAGACCCTCGGTCTGACCGTGGCGCATATTAAGACGGACTCGATAAAGATCCCGGGGGCCACACCTGATGATATTCAGAAGGTGATGGAGTTCGGGGAGCGGTATGGATACACCTTCGAACACGAGGCCACCTATGCCAAGATGGTGCTGGTGAACAAGGCAGTATACATCGCCAAATACTCGTTCCCTCACGAAGGTGAATGGACGGCTACTGGCAAACAGTTCCAGGAGCCATACGTATTCAAGAAGCTCTTCACCAACGAGCCGATTGAATTCGAGGACTATGTCCAGACCAAGCAGGTGCAGACGGCAATGTACCTGCGATTCCCTAATGAGGATCCTCACTTTGTTGGTAAGGTCGGTGCTTTCGTGCCGATCAAGCCTGACAGAGGTGGGGGTGAACTCCTCAGGGAAAACAAAGAAGGCGTGATCAAAGACGCCGTTGTAAGCACAAAGGGCTACCTCTGGAAGGAAGCAGAGGTGGTCAAGTACCTACACCTGGAGCAGGACGTCGATACGTCTTACTCTGAGGCGCTCGCTGACGAGGCGCGCGCAGCCATCGAACAATACATTAATTACGACAACTTTGTCGTATAGAAAGGAATCCAAACCATGCTTTCAAACGTTCCGATTGAGGGCGCAAAGCTGTTCTTCCGAAACTTCAGTGGGTCCCCATCTCGGTATAATACCAATGGGCGTCGTGAATTCTCCGTTGCGGTCCCTCTAGATTTAGTGGCCGATCTCGAGGCCGACGGCTGGAATGTCAAGTACGGAAAGGACCGCGACAAAAATCCTGACCCCGAGCGGCCTTACCTCACTGTTAAGGTGCGCTATGACTTCAAGCCCCCGTCGGTGTGGATGATCACCGGCGGCAAGAAGGTCTTGTTGTCGGAGGAGACCGTCGGCTCCCTGGATGGAGCCACGATCAAGTCTGCGGACATCGTCATCTCCCCTAGCGTCTACGACTACCGGGGGCAGAGGGGTGTTGCCGCCTATCTGAGGGAGGCGTACATCACCCTAGATGATGAGACGGCCTCGTTCGCGTCTAAGTACGCGGATCTGGACGTCTAACACTCTTGGCGGGGGTAGGTAGTGTGTGGCCTGCCCCCGTCGTCAGGAGTTGTGAGATGCTCGAGGACGCCGACGTCTGGGCAAGGGTTCCAAAATTCCCTCGGTACGAAGTAAATCGTCTGGGGGGTATTCGAAGAGTCGACACTAGCGTAGCGCTGCGACCGTTTACTAGGAATGGTCAAAGTCTATATGTCAGGCTCTACAATTCTTCCGGGGTGGCATCTGAAAAGACTGTCGCCTCGGTTGTGTGGGCTGCTTTCTACAAGAGGTGGCCTAACGATTCTTTCGTCTGTCATTTAGATGGCGACGTGAGAAACAACTCTCTGGACAACCTATTTCTAGGATCCAGAGCAGATGTCAACAGAACAAGGCGGCGCATGGATGACACAATCTGGAACCGCCTAATTCAGGAAGGAGAACTAGTATGAGTAACTGGTTCGAAACGATCGTCCCTGACAATCTAACTTGGTCTAGCATTAGTCCGACTAAGGAAAAGATCTCGTCGAAGGACGCTCTGGATATTGTTGGGTATCTGAACAGCGTCCTGTCCGACCCCATGAACCCGAAGTTCGACAACGACAACTTCACGGCAATCGTGAATATCAAGAACGGCTTCATCCCGATCAATGGAGACTACACGGGCTTCTCCATCAAGATCCGGGGCGAGATTGCTGGGGAACAGGTCAGCAAGACCGTTCTCCACACTGACGATCCGTCCGCTGAGGTCTGGATGTGGAGTGTGAAGTCTATCGCGTTCATTGTACCTAATGCCCGGTCAGGAGAATCGAATCCCATTACCATTGACGCAGGCGACGACTACGTCATGCGTATCAAGGTCGAGGGCAGTGACCAGGAACCGGGGAAGGAGCCCTACGATAAGCGAGGCCCGTACTGGGCCGAACACGCTGAGTTCAACCCGAAGATCACACCTGCTGCCCTGGTGTCTATCAAGGCAGCACTCAACCGCGAGCAGGGAATGGAAGCTATCTAATGACTAAGATTCCCGCAGAAACCAAGGCTGAGATGATCAGTCATGAAACGAATATTAAGTTCACAAAGTACGACTATACCTTCCGTGAACTGAACGCCGGCATCGCCGGTCTCGTGAAGAAGGCGGTCGCTAACCAGATCGCTGATGACCAGCCATATACCTTCCAGATTAATTTCCGGAATGGTATGATCGTTGGGCAGACCTTCGATCCTCGGTTCTCTATCCAGAAGCTCGAGGGACGTAGTGTCACGTCTGAGTTCACACTGAGTAACAAGGACATGGCGAAGTACTACGAGCTCAAGACGCTCTCAGTGGACTACCAGCCCGACATCACCAATAGCGACTCCTGGGTCGCTCGGATCAAGATTGTGAACAACAATGTCGTTGACGCGTTCATCAACTCGGATTTCGACGATCCTGAGGAGCGCAAGCTCATGCAAGACATTCTCCTCCGAGGGTTTAAGTCTCCTGAGATGATGTGAGCCCCTCTCATATTTGAACTACACAAGACGAAAAGGTATCCTAAATATGTTCAGAAGAGACATCCCACTCTATGGATTTAACTCCGTCAAAACCGAGTTCTCCACTCCTCTTCGAGAGCAGGCGCCTCCCGACTTCAAGAAGAGTATCCTACTCGGCAATCATCCCGTCCTCGCGGATATTCTGACGGTACCCGGAGACGAACCCGATGTGAAGTTGATCAAATGGATCGAGATCACCACGCATCGCGGTAGGTGTGTCCTTAACGGTACTAATCCCTTGTCGTGGGAGTGGATCGCTAAGGTACACTACGGTATCTTTGAATACCCTGTGCGCATTGAGGTATACCCTCACATCCCCGAGGATGCTGCGAAGGTGGTGATCCGCCTACTGAAGAAGGAGATTTTCTCGTAGATGGTCACGAAGTTATATTCCCACCAAGAAGAGGCCTTGGGGCTCCTACGTAGTGGCAAGGTCCTAGTCGGCGGTGTCGGCTCGGGCAAGTCACGCGTGGGAGCCTCTTGGGCTCTCTCACAGGCGGATGAAAGCAAGATCATCGTCGTCACTACCGCGAGGAAGCGAGACTCTCTCGAATGGGAGGGTGAGTTCGCTGTCTTTGGGGTAGACCTCAATAAGTTGACAATCGACTCTTGGAACAACATCCGCAAGTACCAATCCTTGTGTGATCACGTGTTTATCTTTGATGAGCAGCGTGTGGTAGGTTCAGGTCAGTGGGTGAAGAGTTTCCTCAAGATCGCGAAACATAACTCGTGGATCCTACTGAGTGCAACACCGGGGGATGTCTGGCTCGACTACGTACCCCTGTTCATCGCAAACGGGTATTACAAAAACCGAACCGAATTCGCAGAACGACACATTGTCTGGGATCGATTCGCGAAGTACCCAAAGGTAAAGCGGTACCTCGATATGGGCCTGCTCGAGGCTCGTCGTAGAAAGATACTCGTACCGATGCCGGCAGAGCGTCACACCAGGCGCAATAGGTCTTATATTCCCATGGATTACGACAAGGAGATGTACGAATCCATCTCTAAGAAGCGTGTAGATCCGTGGAATGGGAAGCCCTACAAAAATGCTGCCGGCGTTTGTTACGGCTTACGCCGATGTGTCAATTCGGATTGGTCTCGCGTAGATCATATTCGTCTGGTGGCGCACAAGCGTAAGAAACTGATTGTGTTCTACAACTTTAACTACGAACGAGACATCCTGCTTGAATTGCGGGACGAATTCACCGTGGCTGAGTGGAACGGACATAACCACGAGCCGATCCCGTCTACCGATTCATGGGTATATTTGGTACAATATACCGCGGGCGCCGAGGGGTGGAACTGTGTAGAGACGGACACAATTGTGTTCTACTCCCTCAACTATTCGTGGAAGATCTTAGAGCAGGCGGAGGGTCGCATCGACCGAATCAACACGCCGTTCACGGATCTCCACTACTTCTATTTCATCTCCGAGTCTGGAATAGACTCGGCCATTCGAGAAGCTGTCCGAAAGAAGGGCATCTTCAATGAGCGCATGTTTGCGCACAATCTGTAAAGGAATGAGAAACCATCATGTCTGAACTGACCCATGTTAAGACCAACGTTAATGGTGTCGAGTGCGAGCTCGTAAACATGACACCTCATCCAATCACTGTCTTTGACGTGGATGGGAACCAACCCATTGTTACTATTCCTTCGTCAGGAATGGTGCGCGTCGCAGAGACGGTATGTACTGTCTCGGAAGGCGAGGGGCAGGTACCTCTCGTGCAGATCGTCCGAGACCCTGACAAGATCGAAGGTCTGCCTGCGTGGGCGATCGGACGATATGTCATCGTCTCTGATCTGGCTTACCAGGCTGCGAAGACCCTGGGGCGTGAAGACCTCCTTCGTCCGGGTCCTGCCGTTCGAGACGAGAATGGTCGCATCATTGGATGCAAAGGCCTCGCTATCTGAGTGAGGCAACCCGGCCCTGACGGTAGGTTTCATAAGGGTTCGACTCCCTTGCCGGGTACGGTCAATTCGATCACAATAGAAAGAGAGCTAGAAATGACCCGCTTCACCGAAATCAAGTCTGATCCGCGTTCCGAAATTGGAACGTTCCGAGCCATCAAACGACACTCTGCATATTGCACGGGTGACAACTTTACGTGGTATGATAGAACCTTCGGCGCCATTGCCGAAGGCGAGTTTGTTACGGTGCTTCCAGAGATGATATCTTCTGAGCATGATTTCGAAATCCATACGAGCATGGGTGATTTTATGGAGGTCTACATGCTCTGGGGTGGGGAATACCCCATCAAAAAACTCTACACCAAGGCCCGTCCTTGGGAGGTGGATATTGATGATATCTATAATCCTCACGTGGTAACTGAGGGCTATATCATTTCATCGGGGGAGGTGTTCACGGTTATCGAACGAGAACACGAGGAAAAGATATTTGAACACCTGCTCGAAAAAGGTGGTGTCATTAATATCTATAACAAACTATCCTTCGAGAAATGGCTGGAGCGTGTTTCTCCGGAACAAGTACGTATCTTGTCATTGCTTCGATGGGAGCATAAGACTGACGAGTTGACTAACGAAAACTTTATCCAGATTCAAATTGAGGATCCGCGGGTTCGCAGTTTTGGACCGCGCGGATCATACGACGAAGGCTGGGTGGATGCAATCCAGCGTGTCCGGTAAGCATTCCAATTCGCTCGCAATATATGAAGGAGTAAAATGATTGAAACGTTTGTAGGCGGCATCGATGGCCACCGTGAATGGATGGTACAGGTAATAACCTGTGATCTGAACGGCGGCAACCGCAAGAACTACAGCTGGTTCTTCAACACTCGTAAAGAGGCGGAGGATCACCTTGCCAAGATTCTCGAGAATCAGAAGATCTGCAACCTCATTGTGAAGATCGTTAAGATCAAAGCGTATAACTTTATGTCAATTGACCAATTCTGAAGAAGGAGCAAACTGAAATGTTGACTGTGAAACTTGAATACGGCACTGGGAACGCCGGCTTGACCGAGTCGTGTGTGACCTTTGGGAGCTACGAAGAGGCTCGCAAATTCGCGCTCAAGGCGCTTGACGAGATTCTCGAGGAGATTAAGTCCGGCGCGCAGGCGGATAACGGAATCCTTCGCATTTGGGATGATGAGTCCAAGGGAGCCCTTATCGACGACCTTTGTAGTTGGGAGCACTGAGATGAACACTGATTACTCAACGGAGGTGGTCGGGAATCCTTCGGCTATGGCCTACCGATTCTCGATCATCGGATATTTGTTCGGACGAGAATTGTGGAAGAAGACGTTCTTCTGCGACGACAAGAATCGGGGAGTCGTATATTGCAAGTGGTACCTCCAGAACAAAGTGTCGAATATCGCATGTGATCTCTATCGAGTCGAGGTGTATGATACCATGAAAGAGACTACTCGTACTGTGCTTGGCGGACGGGCTCCGAATAAGCAGGATCCTTGGAGGTCTGACTGCGCTGATATCGTGAGGCGCTACTCTCCTTTGGATACGACCTTCAAGGCCGCTGTCAATCAGGCAGGGTGGAAGGAATATCATGGTAAGTCGCGAGTTCGTAGCGCGGCTATGCGTGTTGGAGTCGGGGCTGGGAGGCACTGAGAATGGACGACGATATTCCGATGATGATCTGCGTCCTTCGAGGATTTGTTGGATCTCGGCAGGTGGTTGAGCACATGATGCGGCTAGAGTCTCGTGCAAGTGCATGGGAGCATGCGGCAGCATATTTCGATATGGAGGCGAAGTACTCGGAGTGCGATCGGTACACGGTTGACACTTATTGGGCCTATTAGGTCCTGATTTTGTGGGGTGGGGGATCGCCTAAAAACGGTCCCTCACTCTGCAAATACTACTTGGATTCTCATTTTTTGCCGGGTCAGAATGGGCCTAGGTGTCCCAAAGTGTCCCCCTTCTGTCCCGCTTCTGTCCCATTTTGGTGGGCCAAAATAGCTCATTACCCACTAGAAAACGGGCCTCGTTACCCACTAGAAACCCGACCTCATCACCCACTACGGGGCTATTTTTGGCCCATTTTGGGACAGTGGCCCACTTTTTTGTCCCAGTGGCCCACTTTTGGCCCACTTGTCGATGCCGACTTTTCCTTGGAATTGCAACGAAAAGTCGCTGCTGTCCCGTTTGGCCCACCTATTTTTCTATTAAGTTTAATTTAATTAAAATTAAATATATATAATATACGGGGTGGGACAGTGGGCCAAATGGGACACCCTGCAATTTTCCTCCAATTCCGGCGCGATTCCTAGTGGGTAATGACTACATACAAAAACTTTTCATATAATGGAGATAACGGGGCCCATTACGGGCCCTATATCCTCTGCCCCCGGCTTTACTATTTCTTTACCTTTTGCGAAGGAGCAACGTGAGCGCAAAGGAAAACAAATACCAGAGAGATCTCATCAATAAGATCTCTCGACTACTCCCTGGGAGCTTGGTCCTCAAGAACGACCCGAATTATATTCAGGGCATTCCAGACCTTATGATCCTCCACGGCGACATGTGGGCCATGCTCGAGGTCAAGGCTTCGCGCTTTGCCAAGGTTCAACCGAACCAGGAGTACTACGTTAACCAGCTCACCCGACTCGGGTTTGCTAGGTTCATTTACCCTGAGAACGAGCAGGAGGTCTTCAACGACCTCCTCATCTACTTTGGGTTCGACAATGCGGTTCGTTAACCACAGAGACCTAGAGGGCAAGCACGCATTCCTCGGGGCTAGTAAGTCAACATGGCTCCGGTATGATGACGCCAAGGTCCTGAAGACATATCGCAATGCCAGGGCCGCTGCGATCGGAACTCAGCTGCACGAGATTGCCGCTGAGCATATTCGGCTAGGGCTCCCTTTTGGGGAGACTACAGAAACCGTCGGGATGTTCGTCAACGACGCGATCCGGTATGATATGACACCGGAGCAGGTTCTATATTTTAGTCCATATGCTTTCGGAACCGCCGACGCGATTTCCTTCGACCCCGACGCTGAACTGCTGCGCATCCATGATCTCAAGACCGGACTCGGCTCGACCAAGTTCGAACAGCTCGAGATCTACGCCGCGCTGTTCTGCCTGGAGTATAATGTTGCGCCAACGATCAGTATGCATCTTCGCATATATCAGAACTGCGAAGTTCGACTGCACAACCCGGACCCTGATGATATTAGAGAGATCATGCGCCGCATTGTTCACTTCTCGGATATTTTGAATACGGAGGACCAATGCTGAATCTAAATACCCCCACTCCTGAAGAAAATGATGAGACGCTGGCCCACTACGGTATTTTGCGTCGGTCCGGGCGTTATCCGTGGGGATCTGGTAAGGATCCGTATCAGCGATCCCTGGATTTTCAAGGACTTGTGAAGGGCCTCGAAGCCAAGGGCATGAGTGAAGCGGAGATTGCCCGCGGATTGGGCATGACCACCACCGAACTCCGGGCCACTAAATCCATCGCAAAGAGGGAGCGGCAGGCGGTGGAGATCGCTATGGTCCGGAAGCTCGACGCGAAGAACATGTCCCAGGCTGCTATTGCGGAGCGCCTCGGTATTTCATCGAGCACGGTCCGAAACTACCTGAAGGAAGATGCCGGCAAGACTGCGTCTAAGATCGAGGGTACTGCGGATATTCTGAAGCGAGAGGTGGATAAGCACCGATACATTGATATTGGTGCCGGTACCGAGGTGGCACTCGGAACCACGGCCACCTCTCTAAAGCTTGCCGCCGCCACTCTCGAGGCTCAGGGATATTCTGTTCAAGACATCAAGATCAGGCAGTTGGGAACAGATAATTACACATCCACCCGTGTTCTGGTCGCCCCTGGTGTCAAGAAGTCGGAGACTGTTCAGAATCTTGACCAAATTCATGTGGTTGGGGTTCGCACGGATCCTCAGGGAAATAAGCTGGCTCTAAAACCGCCAGCGCCCCTTGACTCCAAGAGGGTCATGGTGCGATATGCCGAGGACGGTGGAACGAATAAGGACGGGGTCATTGAGATCCGTCGAGGTCTGAAAGATCTCAACCTCGGCAAGTCGAACTACGCCCAGGTGCGTATTTCCGTTGACGGTACACATTACCTCAAAGGTATGGCTGTCTATGCCGACGACTTACCAGCCGGAAAAGATATTCGGTTCAACACAAATAAATCCAAGAAAGTACCAATGATATCTGACGGCGACTCGGTGCTTAAGCGGATGAAAGATGATCCCGATAATCCTTTCGGGGCCATTATCCGCCGGCAGATGGAATATATCGATAAGGACGGAAAGAAGAAACTCTCTCCAATCAACTTGGTGAATGAAGAGGGTTCTTGGGGAGACTGGAGCAGGACTCTGTCTGCCCAATTCCTGTCTAAGCAGGATATTTTCTTCGCAAAGCAGCAATTGGATATTTCTACGAATGAGGCCAAAGAGAAGTTCAGGGATATTATGTCGCTGACGAACCCTGTGCTTCGCAAGAAGGCCCTTAAGGACTTCGCGGATAGTTGCGACTCAGACTCGGTCCGCCTTAAAGCAGCTGCCGTTCCAGGTCAGGCATATCAGGTTATTCTCCCGGTGACTTCTTTGAAGCCCACGGAGGTATATGCTCCGAACTTCAAAAACGGCGAAAAAGTAGCCCTCGTGCGATATCCTCATGGCGGGACGTTCGAGATTCCCATTCTCACCGTAAATAACGGTCATAAAGAATCTCGTAAGACCATTGGCGAACTCGCAGCTGATGCTATCGGTATCAACCATAAGGTTGCCGCCCGTTTGTCGGGTGCAGACTTTGATGGCGATACTGTGCTGGTTGTTCCGGTTACAGCGAAGAGCCGCATTCGATCGACCTCTCCTCTCAAAGGTCTTGAGGGATTCGACCCCTCTGCGGCATATCCTGGATATCCTGGAATGAAGGTTCTTTCTGAAAAAGGAAAGCAGAAGCAGATGGGCGAGATCAGTAATCTTATTACTGACATGACCATCAAGGGCGCTACCGAAGCTGAGCTTGCCAAAGCAGTACGCCACTCAATGGTGGTTATTGACGCGGCTAAGCACAAGCTTGATTACCGCACCTCGGCGATCGATAACGGTATCGCCGAGCTCAAGAAGAAGTACCAGCCTGAAGGCGGCGTGAGTACTCTTATTTCCCGCGCTGCATCCGAGGTGGTTATTCCAAAGCGTAAGCCCCGCTCCATGGCGAAGGGTGGACCCATCGATCCTCTCACCGGACGCAAGGTGTACGAGGAGACTGGTGAAACATATTCTATCACCAAAGAATATAAGACCAAGCCTCCTGTTATCGAGACGAGGCTCCGTACTTCGAAAGCCACCCGCATGGAGTTGGTTGACGACGCGCGTAAGCTTTCGTCCGGTACACCCATGGAAAATCTCTACGCCCGTTACGCAAATAATATGAAAGTTCTTGCGAACACGGCCCGTCGGGAGATCGTTGACACCCCCACTTTGAAACGAGACCCCGCTGCTGCCAAGGAGTATGCCGCGGAAGTATCCTCCCTCAAAGACAAGGTGCGTACCGCGCTCACGAATGCCCCCAGGGAACGCCAGGCGCAGCTCATTGCGGGAGGTGTTGTGAAGGCAAAGGTCGAGGCAAACCCTGACATTACCAAGGAGGAACGAACCAGACTCGAGGCGCAAGCCCTAAAGGCTGCCCGTCTCAGGACTGGTGCGTCCCGTAAGGAGGTACAGTTCGGCATAACAGATCGCGAATGGAAAGCAATCATGGATGGAGCTGTGTCTAATGCGATGATGGAAAGCATCGCACGATACGCAGACCCTGAGCGCCTACACGAATTGTCGATGCCAAAGGACAAGCCTGTTCTCTCCACAGGTGTGGTTGCTCGAGCTAGGGCCATGGCTCGTAATGGGGCCACCACATCTGAGATTGCAGAGATGCTTGGAATCTCGACGTCGTCCGTTCTTGACGCAGTGAAGGGAGTGTAAATCTAACATGGCTGCAATCTACTTAACAACCACTGACAATCCATTCAGTCCAAAGACTGAGTTTGATCAGTGGTTCGCATTTGACCTTCATAAAGGTTACAATTCATGCGGGCTCCTGGATCGTGTGTGCAAAACCAGTGATGAATTGAGTGATGCACTAGTTAGCGATGATGTCGAAGAAGCGATTCAATGGATTCTCGATCATGATACAACCGGAAAGAGAACTTTCATGATCGAATGACATCAATCAAAGGAGGGAATACCACGGTTCTCCCTCCTTTGACCCCCGGGGGGGCTGTCAATACCTGATAGCCCCCAGCCAAATCGCGCCCCACCTCCGATTTTCTCCGGAGGTATATTTCGATTTGGGTTTTGGCTTGCCCCAGCCCTATTAGTTCTCACGCCTGTTTCTCGCTCCTTTCCAGGCGAGGGTTGGGGCAGGCGAAAACTCAGATCGAAGTATTAGAAAGGATGCAAAATGGCAAAAAAGAAGACCAAAACTCCTCGAACTCCCGAGGAAGCCGAACGAATGGCTATAGTTGCCGCCATGGACGTTGCAACTCAGCAGATTCTTGACGGCACCGCGAGCAATTCGGTGATCCTACATTTCCTGAAGCTGGGCTCTAGTCGTGAAAGACTGGAACAAGCTCGGCTTGAGGCTGATACAACACTCGCCAAGGCGAAGGTCTCGGCGCTTGAGTCGGCTGCTCGTACCGAGGAGCTGGTGCAAGAAGCGCTGGCGGCGTTCAAGGTATATTCTGGAGATTCAGATGCGGAGTTATTACGAACTCAGGCACCTACACACATTTGAAGAGCGGCTCGAGTATCTTGCCCTCGACGGAGCATTTTTCGGCGAGACCTTTGGTGGATCCAGGTGGTTAAACCAGGGTTTTTACCAAAGCGATATTTGGCGAGATGCTCGCACCCGAGTGATCGCAAGAGATCTTGGATGCGATCTCGGTCTCGAGGGCTATGAGATTCACGACGGCATTGTCGTGCATCACATCAACCCTCTGACCCCACGTCAGTGTGAGAATTTCGACCCATGCCTGTGGGACATCAATAATCTCATATGTGTGAGCCGAGATACTCATAATGCAATCCACTACGGAACCGAGCCATTGGCTCTCGACGATTTCGATCCAAGATCACCCGGCGATACAAAACTATGGTAGGAGGCTAAATGTCGGTTCTACACGACACAAAAATCTACCTAGGGTTGATTGAGGATGACCCGTCGTTTGACAGCGAGATCAAGGACGCTATTGACAACGCTTTGGCAACCGCGACTCAGCTAAACCACGAGGCGGGCGCCGTCCAATCTTCCGAGGCGGATTACCCCGCCACTCCATTCGGGCGAATCTTGCGCCAGTATGTGAACTACTCAGTTCGACTGACGTTTGATCCACCGCAGACCTCATTTTCAATCAGGGCTATTGAAGCCCTAAAGCAAGAGGCAGAGTGGCGACTGACCATTCAATGATGGGAGAAAACTATGAGTGAGGAAACTCTGTCCCACTACGGCGTCCTCGGTATGAAGTGGGGCGTCCGTAAGAAGACTGAATCCTCTTCTGGAGGCGGACTTCGGTCTGTTGAAGAGAAGCGTAAGATCGGTGAATCGATCAACGCTGAGGCCTTCAAGAAAGAACGTGCCAAGGCTGAGAAGGCTGCCGAGAAGGAACGCAAGAAGCACGAATCCGAGCTGAAGAAGGCTGCTAAGGCTGCAGCCGCTGCGGCTAAGAAGGGTGCACGTGCAGTCGCTCAAAAGCACGCAGCGAACAAGGCCAAGCGGGCTCAGGAGGCTACCGAACGAGCACGTAAGAAGCTCGAGAACCAGAAGCTTCAGGACGCGCGAAAGGCAGAGACCGAGCGCAAGAAGAAGCAGAAAGAAGCCGAGCGAGCCGAGAAGAAGGCAGCTAAGGAAGCCGAGAAGAAGCAGAAGGAACTGGATAAGCAGCGGGTTCCTAAGGGCGGCATCACAGCTGCCATGCGGAAGGAAACTCCTCGACATCTGTCTTCGACTGATCTGATCGAGCAGAATAAGCGTCTGAATCTCGAGAAGCAGAACTACGAGCTTAAGCAAAAGCTCAAGGAGTACGAAAATCAAAATAGAAGTGTCCTGTCCAAAACGGCGGACCTATTCGTTGACGAAGCTCGAATAAACCTGACGAAGTATGCTGCTAATACAGCGGCCAACATGCTCACTGCGGCCCTTGACTCCAAGCTTAAGGGCACTGAGTATGAAGGCATTGCTGCAATGGCTAAAAACGCCTTTAACATCAACGCCATCATCGAGAATGCCGTTGCTAAGAAGGATAAGAAGAAGGATAAGAAGAAGGATAACAACTAGGTATGGCACTATCCAACACTGCCGCACCTAAGTATTATGCCAAATTCCGTGAGAAAGTCCTAGCCGGTGAAATCCCTGTCTCTCACACAATTGAGATGGAGATGAACCGGATTGACGACCTTATAGCGAACCCAAGGTATTACTACGACGATAAGGCTATCGATGGATTCATCGCGTTCTGTGAGAACGAAATGACCCTTGTTGACGGTAGCGATCTAACCCTGCTAGATTCATTCAAGCTATGGGCTGAATCACTTCTTTCGTGGTTCTACTTCGAAAGAGTGACAAAGTTCATTCCTGATGAAACGGGGCATAACGGTAGGTATGTTCAAGTCGACGTCAAGAGACGCTTGGTTAACAAGCAATACCTTGTTGTCGCGCGCGGTGGTGCCAAGTCTATGTATATGGCGTTTATTCACGCTTATTTCCTGACAATCGACCCCACGACAACACACCAAATAGCCACGGCGCCCACTATGCCGCAGGCTGAGGAAACACTGTCCCCTATTAAGACTGCTATTGCGCGCAGTCGGGGACCTCTGTTCAAGTTCCTGTCAGCTGGCACCGTTCACGCAACAGTAGGGATGAAGGCTAATCGGTCTTTACTCACCCCAACTAAGAAGGGGGTTGAGAACTTCTCGACGAACTCTCTTCTCGAGGTTCGCCCGATGAATGTCGACAAGCTTCAGGGCTTGCGATCTAAGGTGAACACAATCGATGAGTGGCTGTCTGGAGATGTCCGGCAGAACGTCATCGCTGCTCTTGAGCAGGGTGCGTCTAAACTCAACGACTGGGTGATCCTTGCTGTCTCGTCCGAAGGTACCGTCCGAAACGGGGTCGGCGATTCCATCAAAATGGAATTACTTTCGATCCTTAAGGGCGAGTATTATGACCCCCACACGTCGATCTGGTATTACCGACTAGACGACGTGAGTGAAGTCGGGGATCCAAACATGTGGCTTAAGGCACAACCTAACCTCGGGAAGACTGTGTCTTATGACACATACCAACGAGACGTCGCTAGGGCTGAGAATGTCCCGTCTGCAAGGAATGACATTCTTGCGAAAAGGTTCGGCATCCCGTGCGAGGGATACACATACTTCTTCAAGTACGAAGAGACTATTCCTCACAACCCAAGAGAGTTCTGGCAGATGCCTTGTGCTATGGGTGCGGACCTATCGCAAGGCGATGACTTCTGTGCTTTTACGTTCCTGTTCCCTCTGTCGACTGGCGACTTCGGCATTAAGACTCGCGCGTACATCACGACGCGAACGTTCGACAAATTGCCGGCGGCAGGCCGTGTTAAGTATGAGTCTTTCATCCGAGAAGGTTCCCTCCAAGTGATGGACGGGACTATTCTCGACATGATCGAGGTCTACACAGACCTCGACGAATACATTCTCAGGTCTGAGTACGACGTTCGAGCATTCGGGTACGACCCGTACAATGCTCGAGAATTCGTGGAACGCTGGGCGACTGATAACGGACCCTACGGCATCTACAAGGTCATTCAGGGCGCACGCACCGAGTCGGTTCCGTTGGGTGAACTCAAGAGTCTGGCTGAAGACCGAAGACTCATCTTCGATCAGGAGTTATTCTCATGGGCAATGGGCAACACCATCACCCTTGAGGACACTAACGGCAACAGGAAAATCTTGAAGAAACGAATGGATCTCAAGATTGACAGTGTGGCTGCCTTGATAGACGCCTGGGTAGCCTACAAAAACCAACTCGACGATTTCAACTAACGAGAGGAGGTACTATGGGTATTATGTCACGGTT